>SCPN01001528.1_pt1:7500-182012 | contig 182012 bp, 142 predicted proteins | sample 6106831 | NCBI WGS metagenome assembly SCPN01 (sample SAMN10720447, study PRJNA508395) | human gut metagenome | isolation source: Participant 1, 0 month | reverse complement strand
GAGTCATTGAGAGTAGGTGTCCAGATCATTACACCATTCGTGCAGGTCGGAACTTACCCGACAAGGAATTTCGCCACCTTAGACCGTTATAGTTACGGGCCGCCGTTTACCGGGGCTTCAATTCAACGCTTCTCCTCGCGGATGACATCTCCTCTTAACCTTCCGGCACAGGTGTCAGGCTGTACATCATGTTTCCATTTCTGCACAGCCATGTTTTGTAAAACAGTTGCCTGGACCTATTCTTCTCTGCGCCTCGCCTTACGACGAGGACCCTTTATCCTGAAGTTACAGGGTCAATTTGCCTAGTTCCTTAACCGTGAATCACTCGAGCGCCTCGAGTATTCTCAACCCGACCACGTGTGTCCGTTTACGGTACGGGTGCCGCATGGATAAGTTTAGCGGATTTTCTTGGGAGCATGGTTACGTCCATATTACGTTGCGCGCGCTCCGTATACTGTCAGGTTCGGCTCGCGGCGGATTTGCCTCTATCGACACCTACACCCTTCAACCGGCTATTCCGTCAGCCGGCAGGACTGTCACTTCTCCGTCTCCACGTCACTCCATGAGGCAGTATGGGAATATTAACCCATTCTTCCATCGGCGGCGCCGTTCGGCTTTGCCTTAGTCCCGACTCACCCTGATCCGATTAGCGTTGATCAGGGAAACCTTTGTCTTTCGGCGGGGGTTTCGCCCCCGTTACTCATACCTACATTTGCTTTTCCATGCGCTCCAACAAGGGTCATCCCTCATCTTCGACGCCGCATGGAATGCTCCCCTACCATGTCTTGCGACATCCACGGCTTCGGCAGATCGTTTATGCCCGATTATTATCCACGCCAGATCGCTCGACTAGTGAGCTGTTACGCACTCTTTAAATGAATGGCTGCTTCCAAGCCAACATCCTAGCTGTCTCTGCGATCCGACCTCGTTAGTTCAACTTAACGATCATTTGGGGGCCTTAGCCGGTGGTCTGGATTCTTCTCCTCTCGGACACGGACCTTAGCACCCGCCCTCACTCCTGTAAATATATATCGCGCATTCGGAGTTTATCTGGACTTGATAGGCGGTGAAGCCCTCGCATCCAATCAGTCGCTCTACCTCACGATATACTATAAAGAGGCTGCACCTAAATGCATTTCGGGAGTACGAGCTATCTCCGAGTTTGATTAGCTTTCTTCACCCTACCCTCAGCTCATTGAAAGCTTTTCAACGCTTACCCATCCGGTCCTCCAGTTGGTGTTACCCAACCTTCAACCCGGCCAAGGGTAGATCACTCGGTTTCGCGTCTACCCCCCCCGACTTGGCGCCCTGTTCAGACTCGCTTTCGCTTCGGCTCCGTTCCTCAAGTACTTAACCTTGCCGGGGAAGGTAACTCGTAGGTTCATTATGCAAAAGGCACGCCGTCACGTCATTACGACGCTCCGACCGCTTGTAGGCAGACGGGTTCAGGGTCTATTTCTCCCCTGCTCGGGGTTCTTTTCACCTTCCCTCACGGTACTGGTTCGCTATCGGTCTCAGTATTTAGCCTTACGGGATGGGCCCCGCTGTTTCACGCAAGATTTCTCGTGCCCCGCGCTACTCAGGATACCACTAGGCTTCAATCGTCAGTCGTGTACGGGACTATCACCCTCTACGCCCTTTCCAAGCGTTCCACTTGACTCTATCTTGCCACGTCGTGGTCCTACAACCCCCGTATCGCCTAGACGACACGGGTTTGGGCTCTTCCGTGTTCGCTCGCCACTACTTACGGAATCATTGTTTATTTTCTCCTCCTATGGGTACTTAGATGTTTCAGTTCCCCACGTTCGCCTCCCTTTCGGGATGACAGGCCTTCAACCTGCCGGGTTGCCCCATTCGGATATCCCGGATCAAGGGCTATTTGCCTCCCCGGGCTTTTCGCAGCTTATCACGTCCTTCGTCGCCTCCGAGCCAGGCATCCACCGTCTGCCCTTGCTTACTTTCTCCCACCTCGTACTTGACGCACGGGTTGATATATCTTAAGCTCGCTCTACTTGTTTCTTCTTTTTGATGTCAACATGTCAAAGATCCTTCTTACTCCCGACTGTCGTGGACGGGATTGGCTGATGCCTATCCCTCTCAATAAACTGTGGAGAATAACGGATTCGAACCGTTGACCCTCTGCGTGCAAGGCAGATGCTCTAGCCAGCTGAGCTAATCCCCTCATTCGGAGTAGTCCAGGCAGAGTTGAACTGCCGACCTCTACATTATCAGTGTAGCGCTCTAACCAACTGAGCTATAGGACTGTCAACTTTGCCAAGACTTACGTCCCAGCGTCATCTTTTCTCTCCGACCGGCCTCCCGGTCTGTAAGATCTATATATAAACATAATCTCAACAGCAGCACAAGGGATCAATACCTCGTATGACCTCGGTACGGAATCCTGAAGCTCCAGAAGGGTGTTCCAGCCGCACCTTCCGGTACGGCTACCTTGTTACGACTTAGCCCCAGTCACCAGTTTTACCCTAGGCCGATCCCGCGGTTACGGACTTCAGGTACCCCAGCTCCCATGGCTTGACGGGCGGTGTACAAGGCCGGGAACGTATTCACGCGCCATGGCTGATCGCGATTACTAGCGAATCCAGCTTCACGGAGTCGGGTTGCAGACTCCGATCCGAACTGAGACGTGGTTTGGGGATTCGCTCCCTGTCACCAGGTGGCCTCCCTTTGTCCACGCCATTGTAACACGTGTGTCGCCCGGATGTAAGGGCCGTGCTGATTTGACGTCATCCCGCTTCCTCGCAGCTTACGCTGGCAGTCCCACCAGAGTCCTCAGCTTTACCTGTTAGTAACTAGTGGCAAGGGTTGCGCTCGTTATGGCACTTAAGCCGACACCTAACGGCACGAGCTGACGACAACCATGCAGCACCTCGCAAACGGCTATTGCTAGAAAAGGTGTTTCCACCTCGGTCCGAATGCGTTCAAACCCGGGTAAGGTTCCTCGCGTATCATCGAATTAAACCACATGTTCCTCCGCTTGTGCGGGCCCCGTCAATTCCTTTGAGTTTCACCGTTGCCGGCGTACTCCAGGTGGATCACTTAACGCTTTCGCTGTGCCGCTTACAGTGTATCGCAAACAGCTAGTGATCATCGTTTACTGCGTGGACTACCAGGGTATCTAATCCTGTTTGATCCCACGCTTTCGTGCATCAGCGTCAGTAATGGCTTGGCAGGCTGCCTTCGCAATCGGGGTTCTGCGTGATATCTATGCATTTCACCGCTACACCACGCATTCCGCCTGCCTCAAACATACTCAAGCCCCCCAGTTTCAACGGCAATTCTATGGTTGAGCCACAGACTTTCACCGCTGACTTAAAAGGCCGCCTACGCACCCTTTAAACCCAATAAATCCGGATAACGCTCGGATCCTCCGTATTACCGCGGCTGCTGGCACGGGTTAGCCGATCCTTATTCATAAGGTACATACAAAACGGGACACGTCCCGCACTTTATTCCCTTATAAAAGAGGTTTACGATCCATAGAACCTTCATCCCTCACGCGACTTGGCTGGTTCAGCCTCTCGGCCATTGACCAATATTCCTCACTGCTGCCTCCCGTAGGAGTTTGGTCCGTGTCTCAGTACCAATGTGGGGGACCTTCCTCTCAGAACCCCTATCCATCGTCGGTTTGGTGGGCCGTTACCCGCCAACTGACTAATGGAACGCATGCCTATCTATCAGCGATGAATCTTTAGCAAATATTCCCATGGGATCCTGCTTCATGCGGTATTAGTCCGACTTTCGCCGGGTTATCCCCCTCTGATAGGCAAGTTGCATACGCGTTACTCACCCGTGCGCCGGTCGCCACCCGGTATTGCTACCTGTGCTGCCCCTCGACTTGCATGTGTTAAGCCTGTCGCTAGCGTTCATCCTGAGCCAGGATCAAACTCTTCGTTGTTTAAATTGTTTTTATATCCTCGCTCCGGAATCCGTTATTGTAGTCCAAAGTCATACTTCTTTGACGGTATCAATCCGGAAAATTAATTTTCCTATACTTGTACTACTTGTTGAATTATGTAAATCTCTCAAAGAACTCTTGTCGCTATCGTTTCTCGATTGCGGCTGCAAAGGTAAGGACTTTTTCTTAACCTCCAAATTTTTCGGTGAAAAATTTTCAAGTTTTTTTCTCAAGCCGATCTCCGGGCGGTTGGAAATTATCGCTTGGCCCAGCCAACCTCATCCCCTACCCAAGGATACCTCCACGTTTCCATCATTTCTGAAGCGCCGTTCTCTCTCGAAAGCGGGTGCAAAAGTAATGCTATAAAACATACGGTCCAAATTTATCGGGCATTATTTTTCAAGTTTTTTACGGCAACGGATATCGGGTACATTATAATATAGCACACGCAAAAATACCGACTACTCACGTAAACGATATAGCCGGTACCCTTGCCATCATAGCGGCAATACTGTGCCACTACGATGGCACGGCCCTGCCACACGGATGGCACAGCGTTGCCACTGTGATGGCACGACCGTGCCAAAGGCGATAAATAAACTGGCACTGCAAACAATTGATAAACAATCATATGCTAGCATGAAAATTTCCCCAGAGGAGACATCTAAAAGACAGGGGACTTTATCTTTTATCTAGATATCTAAAGACAGAATAAAAATCTGCCGTTTTTTTTCATATATTTGAGGTCTCATCTAAATATAAACAAATAATGAAGCACTTGAGTTCCTCTATTTTATTGGGGCTTGGGTTGTTTTCCTTCTTCTCCTGTAAAGAAGCGACAGCGCCCGCCCCTATCCTGCCCGTTCCCACGCCGGCACAAGTTGAATGGCATAAGATGGAAACATACGCCTTTGTCCATTTCGGATTAAATACGTTCAATGATCTGGAATGGGGTTACGGAAATACTCCCGCCTCCACATTCAATCCAACGGATCTGGATTGCGATCAATGGGCGCAAACAATCAAAGCCGCCGGATTGAAAGGCGTAATCTTAACCACCAAGCATCACGATGGTTTCTGTCTATGGCCTACCGCCACAACCGAATATAGCGTAAAGAATTCTCCTTGGAAAGATGGCAAAGGGGATATGGTAAAAGAACTATCCGACGCTTGTAAGAAACACGGGCTGAAATTCGGTGTCTATCTCTCCCCTTGGGACAGAAACAGTGAGAACTACGGACAACCGGGATATGTAGAGAAATTCCATGCCCAATTACATGAATTAGTCTCCAACTATGGCCCGTTGTTCGAATACTGGTTTGATGGGGCAAACGGTGGCAATGGCTGGTATGGCGGCACGAATGAAACCCGTGCTATAGACGCCAAGACCTATTATCAATATGAGCGGGCACGAGACACGATCAAGGCGCACCACCCGGACATCATGGTTTTCGGAGGGACAGTACCCGATATCCGCTGGATCGGTAACGAGGAAGGTTGGGCCGGTGATACCCAATGGAGCATCTTCGCCCCGGAACCCTCCATGCCTACTTTCCAACAGAGTGTATGGGGAGATGAGAACGGACCGATGTGGCTAGGTGGGGAATGCGATGTATCTATCCGTCCGGGATGGTTCTATCACTCCCGGGAAGATCACCAAGTCAAATCTCTGGCAAAATTAGTCGATCTTTATTACCGAAGCGTCGGGCATAACGCCAATTTCCTATTGAACTTCCCCGTAGCGTTGAACGGAAAAATAAGTCCGGTAGACTCCGCCCGTGCCGTACAATGGTATCAAACCATCCAAAATGACTTTAAGGAGAATCTTTTGAAAGGATGTTACGTACAAGCGAGCAATAAAAGAGGACGTAATTTTAGTCCCAATAAGGCAGTAGATGGGGATTGGGATACCTATTGGGCTACGGACGATGGAGTAACCAGTGGTTCATTGACTTTCACGTTAACCCATCCTACCGATGTAAACCGCTTGGTAATACAAGAATATATCCCATTAGGACAACGAGTACGCTCGTTCAATATCGAACTCGAGCAAGGGGGTAAATGGATTCCGGCACAGACTGTGGATTCTACGACAACTGTCGGCTATAAACGAATTGTCCGTTTCCAGACCGAGAAAGCGGAGAAGATACGCATCAACTTCACGGACGCCCGCGGGCCGCTTTGTATCAATAACGTGGAAGCATACCTTGCCCCCGCCTTGGTGACCGAGCCAACGATTGCCCGTAATATCAATGACGAGGTAACCATACAGGCCGGGGATAAAGGCTCCGAGGTTCATTATACCACCGACGGTTCAGATCCGACCAAGGACTCACCGCTTTATCAGGCGCCATTCGCTTTCGCTCAAAAAGGAACTGTCAAGGCGATTGCCTATGATCCGACTTTCGATACAGTCAGTCCGGTTTCCGCGCAAACGTTCGATATTCCTGCTTGTGATTACACGATCGTATCACCGAAAGATGAGAAAACCAGCCTAATCCTAGACGGAAACGGCTACACGACCTACTATTTACCACAAGGGAAACAAGAGTTAGTCGTACAATTAGCGAAAGAAATGCCTATATCCGGATTCCGCTACACCCCGAACCAAGGACGTGACGCAAGCGGTCATATCTCCAACTATCAATTATATATTAATGGAAAGAAGGTGGCCGAAGGCGAATTCTCCAATATCAAGGCTAACCCGATCGAGCAAGTCGTACATTTCCCGATAACGAAAGGTAACCAAATCCGTTTGGTCGCAACCCGTATCGTAGATAATAAAAAGCAAGCGGGTATCGGTGAATTCTCGGTAATTACGGAAAAATAAAGAATATCTAATAAAAGCAGAAGGGACCGCCTCGAAAGTTTAATTTCCAGAGGCAGCCCCTTTTTATTATTTATCAATCTTTTATTTATCCTTGAAGGTACCGGTTCATTTGCTTATACACGGCACGTATATTTAATGGTTTAGATATATGAGCGTTCATACCGGCCTCCCTACTTTTCTGCACATCCTCAGCGAATGCGTTGGCTGTCATAGCGAAGATAGGAACCTTTTGAGCATCAGAACGCCCTAATGCACGAATACATCGGGTAGCCTCATAGCCATCCATATGCGGCATCTGCACATCCATCAATATCAAATCATAATACCCTTCGGCAGACTCCTTAAACATCTCTACGGCCTGTACTCCGTCCTCAGCACTCTCCACCGACGCACCGGTAACTCCGATCAATTCCTCCGCTATCTCCCGGTTAAGCTCATTGTCCTCAACCAATAAGATCCGTTTACCTTTGAAGTCATAATCAACAGCATAACAATCCTTCGCAAGGTCATTCCTCCCATTAATATCGGAAAAACGAGTGGGCTTACCCGATTCCTTTATTTTGCCGAAAGGCAGATCAACGGTGAATGTACTGCCACTCCCCTGCACGCTCGTCACATGTATGCCACCACCCATCAACCCTGTGAAACGCTTAACGATAGAAAGCCCTAATCCTGTACCTCCATATTTATAAGTAACATCCACATTTTCCTGTTCGAACGATTCGAAGATTTTATCATAATTCTCCTCGGCTATACCACATCCCGTATCGATTACCTCGAAACGAAGGTAAACATTCTCTTGATCCTCACCTGTTTTAGATACCCGAAGTTTAATCATTCCCTTGGCCGGCGTAAATTTCAGCGCATTCGATAACAGGTTGGAGAGAACTTGATTCAAGCGCAAGGAGTCTCCTATAATCTGTACTTCCAGATCACTAGCCAATATCGTCTCATAGCTGATCCCTTTACTCTTGGCCTGCTCGCCATACAGATTTTCAAGGTCCTGCAAGAATGCCCGGAAATTAAAGCTCTCATGTCGAAGTTCCACTTTTCCGCTTTCTATCTTCGACATATCCAGCACGTCGTTAATGAGAGCGAGAAGATGCTTGGAAGACATGATTACTTTCTCTAGGCAATCCTTTATCTTATCGGTATTATCTATGTTTTGCATGGCGATAGTACTCATACCTACAATTCCGTTCATCGGCGTACGGATCTCATGACTCATCCGGGAAAGAAACTCGCTCTTCGCCAAGTTAGCCGCCTCAGCCCGTTTCAGGTTGCCCTGTATCACGGTCGCTTTCATCCGGGCCCCTATAGCCAGCAGTAATGCCGTAAATAGCACCGACAGGACAAACATCACGATAAACATAAATTGTAAGGGATTCGCATATATAAAGTCCGTAAGAGAGAATTCATTCACGCCGATAGATTCCAGATTCCGATTGCGTATAACAGTCCTCTCGGACTCAGAAAGATTATTGATCGCCTTGTTGAGTACGGTTAATAAATCCGGGTCAACTGGGGTAGGTAACGCAAAACTTATCGCACTCTGATCATTGACCAATGTCACAGGAGCAAGATTGGTGAAATGATAACGCGAAATATCCTGTTCCATTTTAGAGGACAATCCATAGATAAAATCAGCCTCTCCGCTATTGACAGCGGCTAATGCCTCCTTAATGCCCGGATAGGACCGAATCTTCTCCGCAGATATGCCACTTGGAAATCGCTGACTTTCCACCAAAGCACCAACCAAACCCGGAGCGGGATAACTACAGGCTTTATTGCGTACTATGATATTGTTCGCACTCACATAAGAGGCTGAAAGCGCAAGCCCTAGCTGGGCCGCATCGTTCTCATCTCCCAAGAAAAAGCCTAAGATATCAGCTTTCCCTCGTTGTACCAGATGGACCGCATCACTATAATTCTTCGCATACACATACGAAAAATCCAAACCGGTAAAGTCCTTGATCTTATCCAATATATCCACCATGATACCGACATGGTTCTTCTGGGAGGTTTCTTTACAATAAAAGGGATACCAATTCTCCGGAACGGCTACCGTGATCGTTTTCCTTTTCTTGACATATTCCAAGTCCCGGTCACTAAATTGACATTTACAAGTCGGGAGTTAGCGGCATAACGCCGCTGCCGCAAAATTTGGATTAGCATCCAATATCCGTTCCAAAGCCATATTCAAACCATCCAATACTTCCTTATTACCCGGATTGGTTACGATATAATAGGGTTGAGAATTATAGGTAACGATTACCCGTAAAGAATCGTGATTGTGAATAATGCCACTCAACAGCAAGTCTATCTCTCCATTCATTAAATAAAAATATAATTCCCCGTCGTTCTTCTGTATATCTTTCAAGCTGTAATATCGTAATTTACAGTCTAATCCATTGATAGCCAAAACTCCTTGAGGCGGCGAATATTTTCTTTAGCATTCTCATATACACCTATGGTTTTCCCGTTCATACTCTCCAAATCATAACTATGGATAGTACGATCATCAGAACGAGCAAGCAACAAGGAACAGCTATATCCCATATTATAATCCGGATAAGCATAATATTTCTCTAAACCGGGTATATAATAGTTTCCACCCATCAATTCATACTGACCTGCGATAAATTCATTTAACATGGCTTGCCCGTTCGTATCAATATACTCGTATTCCCAACCGGTATATTTGGCAATCTCATTGAGATAGTCTACGAGCATACCATGACGACTACCGTCCTCCGCCGTCCAACTCATGCCTACCACCTGCGGAAAGGCAACCCGGAGCACACGTTTTTCACTTGTCCGTGCTAACGCAGACAAATGAAACGCCAGCATTATAAATACTAACAAACTTATAGTTATACCATGACCCACATATCTCAGAAGTAAGTTCATTATAATGTATATCTTTTATTATCGGCTTTCCCGATGATAACAACCCCTAGACCTCTCCGCAAAACAACGGTTTATTTAGGATAATGCCTATTCATTCTGGTGAACAAAGCTTTTGCGTACCCCAAAACAGAGTACGCAAATATACTACATTTTATATCACAGCGGATTATAAAATAATTGATTTTTAAGAGAAGATACTATAAAAACAGAAGGGACCGCCTCGAAGGTAAAACACCTCGAAGCAGTCCCTTTCCTAAATCCCAACAAACTTTTATCCCATCGAACTATTGATTACCTGTGTGGTTTTCTCAAAACTCTTCTTTAAGACCTCCTTTACATCCATGGTTTCCCAATATCCCTTATTAAAAAGCTCTACGGATAACCCACCCCGGAAACCGGAATCGTATAGCAAAGGAAGTACCTTATTAAACGGGCAAATACCATCTCCCGGAAACACCCGATCCGAATCTCTCAACTCCGTACGAGGAGGCAACTCCGGATAATCGTTGATATGAAAAACCGGAAGGATCTTACCATTTATCAAGCGTAAACTATCAAAACTATTTCCTCCTCTGTACAAATGGTAGAAATCCAATAAGACAGAAGCCCGCGAATGCCCGGAGGCGATCGCTATCGCCATGGTATCCGATAATTGATTCAGAACCCCGGCTCCCCATAGTTCCAATATCGGAGTGACACCCATCTCATCCCCTAAATCCAGTATCGCCCGATAGCGTTCGGAATACTCCGGCAACCGTGTACGATCCAGTTGAGTAACTCCTTGAGCAGGAGCGGCGATAAATTTACCGCCCAATCCCGCTACCATCTCCATATCATGCCGCATTTGGTTTAGCCCTTCCTTCCGTTTCGAAGGATCATCGGCAAACCACGAGGCAAAACCGATCATATTCTCCAATAAAAGTCCGGAACCTTCCAGCTGACGCCTGAGTGTCTCATAAGTTCCCCCTTGCTTTACGAACGCATCCACATCACGGGTCCATAACTCAATTCCCTCAAAACCAGCCTCGGCACATAAGTCAATCTGTTTTTGAACAGGAAGTTTATAACCCGCTATCGTAGAGACATTGAGACAGACACGGAAAGGACGTTTCGAAGAGGATGCTTCGGGTGATGGCTCCTCTTTTTTCTTCGGAGCGCAAGAAGCCAAGCCTGCGAACGTACTGCCCAAAACCGCCAGACCGGTAGTCCGAAGCATATTACGTCTTGAAATCTTTTTCTCAAGCATAACACTCTCGTTTTAAATTAAACCTCCAAAGATTTACGGGCCTCCCGGTCCGGATCATTCCGAGCCTCACACGTATTATTCAAGATCATCACCTCTCCATTTTCTTCCGTGTATTTCGGCCAAACGGGTAACTCTCCTCCGTTCGGATCTCCTGTCCGCATGAAATTCAACAAAGCGCCAGACATCTTATCTGACAACGCACGAGGTACCTTACCTCCACCCGTATGAGTAAACATCCGATCCGTATTTTTAAACCAGAAACAGATATCCGAGCAATGGAACGCACGCATACGGTTATTAAACAAGGGCGGACACCAGCCAAACCAAGCTACATACACAGGCTGGCCTTGCTTTAATTTTGCGTTAGCCGCCTCAACCACTCGTTGACGGGAAGACAAAATCATCGCCCAAAGCTCCATCGGAGTCTTATCCGGGAAATTCTTGGCGAAAGCCTTCACGATCGATTCCGCTTTATCACCATATTGACTTCTCAGTTTCTCGATCACACCGTCTTGAGTGATTTTTTCCAAGGCCGCATCCGCCCTGTTCGGGTTCCATTCATGGAAAGTCGTACAGAATATCATCGGGACGACAGGAGACTCCAAATGGCTCTCACCGGAGTAGAATACACCGGCCGGAATATTCCGGTCATCAGCAACAGGGCCAAAAGTCCGTCTCATGCTAATCCCTTGATCTTCCCAGCACTTTTTACAAGCCCTATCCGCTATATCCAAATATTCCCGCCAAGGTATTCTTTGCAATTTATCCAGTTGGGAAGCAGTCAGCCCCGCTTCTCTCAAAATATATTCTCCCACCTTCCGGGTCATCACCTGATCGGAAGCTCCTACCGTAGATCCACTTAAAGCCACGGCTCTATGGATCAAACCTTTTGCCGCCGGCATAGCGGCTACTGTACAGACCTTAGAACCTCCTCCGGATTGTCCCATAACCGTTACGTTCCCGGGATCTCCACCGAAATTGGCGATATTATCATGAACCCATCGCAAGGCGGCAATAATATCTAACATCCCCACGTTTCCGGAATCCTTATACGCTTCTCCACCAACACCAGATAAGTCAGAGAAGCCAATCGGCCCCAACCGATGATTAATGGAACAGAATACGATATCTCCTTCCCGGCTTATATTCTCTCCATGATATCCATCCTGCTCGATCCCACTACCATTTGTAAAACCACCGCCATGCAGCCACACCAATACGGGACGTTTCTTACCATCCGCAATGCCCGGTGTCCATACATTTAAATATAAGCAATCCTCACTCACATCCCAGTAGTTCCAATGATCGGCAAAAGTTCCGTAATTATTGGGCCACCGGTTCTCCATACGTTGCGGCGCCGTATTCCCATAAAAAACCGCCGGTCTCACATCTGTCCACGGCTCTGGCTTTTGGGGAGGCATAAAGCGATTTTTTCCCGACGTATCAGCCCCATAAGGAACTCCCAAGAACGTATATACATGATTCAGCAGATATCCCTGCACCTTCCCATACTCTGTCTGGGCGATGGCGATATCGTCACCGATAAATAGGAATTGATCGTCATCACTCACTTTCCCTCTTTTATCACGGGAATCCCCAGAAGGGGCACAAGAAGAAGTCGATATCAAACTTCCCATACTCAACGAGGCTGTGCCCAATCCTAAGTTTCTTACGAATTGTCGTCTGTTTATTTTCATAATCTCTTAATTCATCTCAACGACCAATACCTCTTTAGATGCCAGCTTCAAGCTGTCCTTAAATAAGATCGTTCGTTTCGTTATTATATCCTTTCCTTCTATTCCCTCTTTTAAAGATTCCTTATAACGGGCAAGTGGAAGATCAACTTCATGATTAGCTCCATTAATAATGACCATGACACTTTTACCCTCTAGATAACGCTCATATACATACACTCCTAATTGTGGCATATAATGTTTCATATTACCTTCAGAAATGATCTTATTGCCCTTCCTCCACTTCAATAAAGTCTGTAAATAATCCCAAGCCTTATTCTGTAGGTCGGAACGTCCTTCCCTCGTAAACCAATTCTGAGAATCTCCAGGCCACCCTCCTGGAACATCTAAACGTATATTCCCATCCCCACCCGGGCGACTTTTCGTCCCAGACATTAACAATTCATGTCCATAATATAATTGAGGAGTGCCAGGGATTGTTAATAAAAAGGCAACCCCTTGTTTATAACCATCTAAGTCTTTAGGCTCCGAACGTAAAAACCTATCAGTATCGTGATTATCTAAAAAACGCAAAACATTTTTAATATCTGGATACACGAAATCATAACACAAATGATCATAGATTTTATCTAATCGCCCTTCCGGTGAAGACTTGTCATTAAAGATATCACTTGCAATACTCATCAGAGTAAAATCCATCACAGACTTCAGTTCCGTATCTTTTCCAAAATTAAGTTTACACCCTTTTTGCCACCAAGCCGTACCAATCGTATAATTAGTCCAAATCTCACCAACTATATTAAACTGAGGATATTCATTCATGATTTGGATATTCCACTCACGCATCATATCAAAATCGGAATATGGATATGTATCTTGCCTAATCGCATCAATCCGAGCATACTCAATCCACCATATAGAATTCTGAATAAGATATTTACCAACATGAGGATTTGCTTGATTCAAATCTATTCCAAATCCTGCATATTTCATTACTTCAGAATCATAAGTTGATGCATAATTGTCATAGAAAATAGCCTTAGCATGATTCCCCCTTTTAGAAGGACTTACATTAAACCAATCCTTAGATGGCACATCTAGCACCCAAGGATGATTTGCTCCAATATGATTAAAAATCATATCCATAACAACCCGTAATCCCTTTTGATGCGCTTTATTTATCAATCGAAGGTAATCTTCATTTGATCCTAGACGCCTATCCACATGAAACATATCCGTTGAGAAATAGCCATGATAAGAACCTCCTTTCCCATCATTCTCCAACACGGGATTTAACCATATAGCTGTTACCCCAAGGTCCACAAAATAATCCAAATGATCTTCGATCCCCTTCAAATCACCTCCATGTCGAGCCCCAGGCTTACTACGATCCATCACATATTCCGTTGACATAGAAATCTGATCATTCGATTGGTCACCATTAGCAAAACGGTCCGGCATAATTAAATACAACACATCCGAAGAATCATATCCTTGTATATCATCTGTACTCTCCTTGCGCTCTTTCAGCTCGTAAGCATATACGAACTTCTTTTCCCCATTCACAAAAGTTATATCAAATGTTCCAGAATGAGCTTGTGATAAATCTAAATATAATATTAAATAATTGGGACTATCTACCGTTACACAACTTTTTAAATAAACACCAGGTTCATTTATAACAGGATGATATTCAGAAATATGATCCCCATATACCATCAACTGTAATTCTGGATTTCTCATTCCTGCCCACCAAAACAACGGCTCTACCTTATTTATCGTTTGAGCAGCCACTGTCCCAAGTACAAATAACAGAAATGAAGTAAATATTATTATTTTTCTAATCATAGCTATAATTATTTAGATGTAAAAGCAAATAAAGGGTGAGCCAAACTCACCCTTTTTAAACAGCCAAGTTAATTCATATTAACATCAGGATTACCATTCTGCTCAACATCCGGAATCTGAAACATCACTTTATGAGAATCCCAAGCTTCACCACGAACCGACTGTTTGATACGCTTCAATTCAAATAATCTCTCACCTTGTAAAGCTATTTCCAAACGACGTTCCTTCTGTACTGCTTTAATAAAGAAGCCCTATCAGTAGTTGTAGTATTAGCTTTGCCATAAGCCCTTTTTCTATTTTTTGCAAAGCATTCAAAGCTTGATTCATATTTCCATTCGATTTAGCTAAAGACTCGGCATAAAGTAGTAACAACTCATTATATCCAATAATAATACCATCCATATACTCATAATCAAACTTCAGAGTATACCATGAACCGTCTATATTTTTAAAAAACGTTTTAAAACGATTATCATTTTGTTGGTCATAAGCAGCAATCAACTCATTAGACGGCCTGCTTGTGGGTAAAGCCAATCCATTCGTACGATAATCTCTTAAACCACCCCAAGAATCCTCAATCAATGACGCAGAAGGTATCATCGCTACAATTTCTTGCGTAACAGTCTTTTTTTCCGCTCTACCGAATTTAGCAGTCAAATCCTCATCAAGATCATACTTCTGAGTATTAATAACTTGTTCCGCATATTTAGCCGCATTCCCAAAATCATGTTTATAAAAATAGACTTTTGCCAATAACGCTTTTGCGCCATCAACGGTCGCTCTACCAGACTCTACTTTATTCTCTCCAGGTAAGTTTTCGATCGCATATTCCAAATCTGAGATTATTTGAGAATAAACCTCAGAGACCGTTGAACGTTGTACGACCTCAAATGCAGTAGCACGATCCATCACCCCCCTTAAACGAAGGGGAACTCCCATCTCTGCGATATCCTTAGTCTCCTCTGCATAAGGAAGGCCAAAGGCTCTTACTAAATGAAAATATCCTAATGCACGAATAAAAGATGCCTCAGCCTTAAATTGGAGCTTCTTTCTGAGGATCACTCGCCAAGATACTTTCCCTAAATCGCTAAACGCAACTTGATTCGCCATATTTATGGCATTATATGTCGCGGTCCAGGTATCACGTCCAACCGCATTTACCAAATTCATTGTATGAGCACTCATCTGAACCCATTCAAAAGTAGCCACATCTGCCACACCATCATCTGCGATCACATCAAAACCACGCAACGTCCGGCCTCCCAAAAGCCCGAAGAACGTATTCCATTATAAGCACCCAACAATAAATTCTCCAAATCATCTACCGTCTTAATACGATCATCTGTCAGTTCTAAACTATCTGGTTTTATTTGTAGAAATCCCATGTCATCACATGCCGTATAGACTAATTGGGTACTGAGTAATATTACTGCTATATATTTTACTTTCATAATCTTATTCATTTAAAAGTTAACACTTAATCCGATAGTATATGTACGAGCTTGAGGAGGTGTTAAATAAGTCACATTCAAACTCAAATTCCTCTTCTGAGCTGAATCGACATCACGCATAATCTCAGGCTCACCACTATATTTATTATAGTATTCACTAAATAAAGTCAATAAATTAGTTGCTTGAGCATATAATCGAATATCCCTTATATTAAACTTCTTGATTCTAATACCTTTGAAAGTATAACCCACATTTACATTTTTAAACGTAAGAATCCCGCATCATGTAGATATTCAGTTGTATTTCTCGCCAGTTCAATGCCACTTTTTCCTAAACTTACCCGAGGTACATCTGTCACATCACCAGGTTTCTGCCATCTATCAAGAACATTACTTTTCAGATTCCAAGTGCCAACATTATTCATCTGAAATTTCTCACCATCGTCATAAATATTGCCGCCTATTTGGAATGTAAACATAAAACCGAAATCCCAGTTCTTATATGTAAACGTATTATTCAAACCTCCTACAAAATCGGAATAAGGATGGCCTACAGGCTGACGATCTCTATCCGCATTATATTCTTTAGTTTCACCAACCGGTTTCTTATTCTCATCAAGCATTTCATAAACAGGCATACCATCCTGAGGATCAACACGTAGAACCTTAACCAAATAGTTTACGCCAATAGGCTGTCCTACTAACACACGTGTATCACCTTCTCCACTTAATGCGTCTGGTCCTGCATTACCAACATCCAAAACCTTATTCTTATTATAGCTGATATTAAAATCAGTAGTCCATGTAAAATCTCTATTTGTAATATTCACGGATTTAATATTAAACTCCACACCCGTATTTCTGACTTTTCCGATATTTGCCAAGAATGCCGTATATCCCACAGATGCTGGAACACTTACATTCAAAAATAGATCTTTGGAATTCTTATTATAAAATCCGATTTCACCTGAAATCCGATTTTTTAAGAAACCATACTCCAAACCTACATCAAAAGTAGAGGTTGTTTCCCACTTCAAATCTGGGTTTTTCAAAGAATTGATATACCAATAATTATCCCCTACATACAATTGATTCGTATTCACGCTAACTGCCCCCCATTGCGCATAGTTAGGGATTTCCGCATTACCAGTAATACCAAAACCTGTTTTCAATTTCAACAAGCTTACAACCTCGTTATCTTTTAAAAAGTCCTCTTCCGTGATCATCCAACCAATAGAAGCCGCAGGGAAATTACCAAATTTATTATTCTCCCCAAATCGTGACGAACCATCTCTACGGAAAGTACCAGTGAACATATAACGGTCTTTAAATGTATAATTTATACGTCCGAAAAAGGATATAAATGAGAAATCTTGATTAGGATAGCTCGTAAAAGTCTTATTCGTTTCATCATAAGCCGGATTATTAAATAACCAATCTTCTTTTCCTTGCTCAAATACGACATTCGTATAATTCGATACTCGTGTAGATTTCAATGCTTCTGTTCCCAACAAGAAATGAAAACGATGTTTTTCATTAATCGACAAGCTATAATTCAAGAGTGCTTTCGCATTCCAATTTGTCTCATAACGATTTGTCACATTACTATTCGGTTTTGTTGATAATTCTTTCGTTCGTAAATAATTAGACTCATTATCTCGATAATCTATATTACCTTCTAGCCGCAATGACAATCCTTTGATTATCTGTAAGTCAGCATATAAACTTGCCATTGTACGTTGGGTAAATATTCTACGTCTTTTCTCATTTGCCTCCGTCACCGGATTTGTTGATTTAGGAAAAACATAATAACTACCATCCGAATTATAGGCTGGGAAATAAGGCAAAGCCGTACTTATGGCACGTCCCCAACCACCATCCCAACTTGAAGGAGTGGGTCGATGATCCGTGTGAGAGAAACTAAAATTTCCACCTATTTTTAAAATGTTTATAGGCTTATAATCAATATTAAGGCGTACGCTCGTCCTTCCGAAATGATCATTCACCAAATATGAATTCTCTTCTACATTAGAAACCCCTAAATAAGTCTGTATTTTCTTATTACCCCACGATACCGATAAATCATTGTAGGTAGAAATTCCTGTTCTCGTAATAAGATCTTGCCAATCCGTATTATTTAATAAAGCTTGTTCTTCTGAATAACCACCGGGATATGATGATACAGTAGAAGGATATGTCGCACCAGAGGGATTAAACTTATAATCATTTTCCAATGCTTCTTTATAAATATCCAGATAATCTTTAGTTTCCAACATATCAACTTTCCTATTAGTTGTTGAAAATGCAACTTTAGAACTAAAATTTATTTGAGGTTTTCCTGATTTACCACGTTTAGTTGTTATTAAGACAACACCGTTCGCACCTCTGGATCCATAAATAGCCGTTGCCGAGGCATCTTTCAATATATCAATACTTTCAATATCATTCGCATTTATAGATGACATTGGATTATCTTGTGCTGCACCCACTCGATCTCCGGCATTTTGCATGATGGGTATTCCATCAACAACAATCAATGGATCACCTCCAGCGGTAATAGAAGCGATACCTCTCACTCGAATGGCTGCACCAGAGCCAGCCAAACCCGATGTTTGGGTTACTTGTACACCAGCGGCACGCCCTTGTAAAGCGGCATCGAAAGAGCTTGTTGGAACAGACATTAGTTCCTCACTTCCAACTTTAGCGATCGATCCTGTCACATCTCTCTTATTCTGAACTCCATAGCCAACAACGACCACTTCATCTAATGTCTCCACATCTTCCGATAGACGAACATTAATATGAGTCTGATTTCCGACCTTTATCTCTTGGGAACGATAACCAATATAAGAATACACTAAAATGGCATCTCTATTAGGTACCTCAATTGAATAATTTCCATCCATATCGGAAGTAGTACCCGCAGTGGTACCTTTAATCTGTATGGTGATAAAAGATAAAGGCTCTCCTGTCTCCGCATCAGAAGCAGTTCCTGTGATCTTGATTTTGCGCAAACGCTGTCAATGAAAACAAAAAAGCATAAAGCACATAATAAATTCACTAATACTTTACATCTCATGACATATTAAATTTAAAGTTAGACAAGTTCTAAAATATAAACACCACGAGCCGGAATATGAACCGCCGTGTCTATCGCAACGATCGTATCTGTTATAATATCTTTCCCAGATCTATAATCTTTTACGACTTCATGAAAACGATTCATATCTAATGTCTGGTTTTGATCTGTTCCATTCATTAAAAAACAAGTACCGTTTTATTATCCTTTACCCTAGCATATACGTAACAACCCGATTTATCAGGAGTATAATGAATCAACTTACCTTCTTTAACAGCATCACATCGCTGTCTCCAATTCAATAATTTTCATATAATCCCAAGCTTGATTCTGCAAATCCGTACGTCCCTCAGGAGTGAAAGCATCTTTTGGATCCTGCTCCAACCTGGGAAAATCAGTGCGGATAATATCCATCTCCTTCTGCTTTTGTCCCAGACATTAAAATCTCTAGTCCCATAATAAATCTGAGGAATCCCTCGAGTTGTTAATAAAAAGCAATAGCCTGTTTATACCTTCTTAAATCAGATTCTCCTCCTTCTGCATAAAGCGTCCTAAATCATGATTATCCAAAAGACTAGTACATATTAGGATCGGGAATAAAAAATCCTGTGCGATAACTTCATAAATTTTAAATAACCCTGCTTCTGAATCCTTCACGGCTAGAACATGCATCTCCAAACGCTTTTTGGCAAGTAAAGGTCAAATCAAAATCCATCACTGTCTTTAAGTTACTATTAGATTCATTCATTTTAGAATCTCTTTGCCACCAAGCCGAAGCAGTCCCTCTTGGATACCAAGCTTCTCCCACAATATTGAAATCCGGATATTCATTTTCCACCTCCTTACACCAAGTTGCCATAAAATCATAATCTGCATATGGATGTGTATCTTGACGGATACCATCAATCCGTGAGTATTCAATCCACCAAATGCTATTTTGAATCAAATATCGGGCTAAGTGCCTATTTTTCTGATTTAAATCTGGCATACCTCTACCAAACCAACCATTTACCAAGATCTCTCTCTCCGACTGAGGAGCGTGAACATCCATAAGAGTCCATTTAAAATGATTTGTTTGAACAAAGTTGTCTTGATTATTCAGCCAATCCGAGGAAGGAAAATCTTTTAACCACCAATGAGAGCTTCCGCAATGATTAAAAATCATATCCATCACGACTTTCATTCCTTTTTCGTGGGCCTTATCTATCAATTCACAATATTCTTCATTCGTTCCAAAACGAGGATCTACCTGATAAAAATCAGTAATAGCGTATCCGTGATAAGAACCTCCCGGCATCCTATTTTCCAATACAGGATTTAACCAAATTGTCGTAAAGCCTAAATCACGGATATAATCCAATTTATTAATAATACCACGTAAATCACCTCCATGGCGAGCTCCCCCTCTCGAACGATCTATTTTCACATCATCTAGATTGTCATTAGATGGATCCGCATTTGCAAAACGATCTGGAGTAATCAAGTACATCACATCCGCAGGTGAAAATCCAGCAGCTCCAACCTTTTTATTTCTTTCCTTTAACTCAAAGGCCCGGATTTCTTTCTCTTTCCCTTTTTGAAATATCAAATTCATTGTACCGGGAGAGGCATCTCTGAGATATCCAAATAAAGGAACAAGTAATTAGGGTTCTCGACTCCAACAATTTCCTTGACTCTTACCCCCGGATAATCAATATAAACTTGAGAGCTTGCGATATTCTTGCCATATACCATAATCTGTAATTCCGGATTTTTCATCCCTACCCACCAGCAAGCAGGTTCTAACCGTGAAATATCAATAGCATATACAGAACTGGCGCACAACAAGCAAATGGTAAACAATAATAGTCTTTTCATAATTTCATTCATTTTATATTCGGAAATTGCCAAGGGCTTCTATATGTTTTGTTCAAGTATGCATCCGCTTTAGGATTGTCCACAAATTTCCTTGTTTGAGGATCGTATACCACACGAGTTCCTGTCCGATACGAGATATTGGCCATATGAGCCAATATTGTAGCAAAAGCCCCCTTTTCTATCGGACTATTTGTCTCAATCGATTTATTCAAAATACATTTACACCAATTAGTCGCATGAGCCTCTACTCCCCCATCTTCAAATTTACCAACCAATTGAGCTTTATCGGCCAAAAGGATACCATCACGGGTTTTCTCCGGTATCAACTCATAGCCTTCACGATTACATACCAGAGTGGCTTTACTTCCGACCCAAGCGACCCCTTGATTCCGATTATAAAGGTAAGCAACTTGTTGAGCCCATTCAATATGGAAATTCTTATATTGGAAAATACTTGTTTGGCAACTTGGAGTTTCATTAAACGATGCCGGATCTTTATATGCAATAGAAAAGACCGCATCTGGGTATTCTCTATCACATAAACCAAGTGCTTTTAACCCGTCAAAAGCAGAATCAATCCAATGCACCCCCCAATCAGTCTGTTGGCCACCACCATAATCCCAAAAACCACGCCAACCACGAAAACGGGAATTATTAAAAGGACGTTCCGGAGCCGGTCCTAACCACATATCATAGTCCAAAGTGGATGGTGCCTCTGAATCCTCAACAGAAGGACGAGGATTTGTAGATTGGCAAAGCCATAATTGTACCTTATAAACATCCCCTAGCACACCAGATTTTAATATCTCATTCGCAGCCCTGAAATAGCGTTGGCTTGTTTGCCATAATCCCGTTGTCACAACACCTTTATACTTTTTCTGAAAGTCCATCATCGCATTGCACTCAGAAATTGAATTACCAACAGGTTTCTCTACATAAATAGCTTTTCCCGCCTTCAAGGCTTCTGCAAAAATATAAGGATGCCAATGGTCGGGCGTGGCAATAATAACCCCATCAATTTCTTTATTGGCCAGTACCTCCCGAAAATCAGTATAAGCTTTTATAGAAACCGTCTGTTCTGGAAAATCTTTCTTAAAACGTGCAAGCTGCTCTTCAAGTCTGACTTTATTCACATCACACATACCGACACAATGTACCCATGGATTATCAGTCAACGCTCCTTGCAAATCTCGACATCCCATTCCAACTCCAATCACGGCAATTCTTACTTTTCCATTTATGACCTCTTCTTTCTGATAAGATCGTAAGGGTGACGAAGACAAAAGAGGAGATACTCCTAAACCTGCCGCCAGCATTGTTGTATTTTTCAAGAAATTTCTACGTGTAGTCATAAGTTATCATTCTTTAAGGTTAAACTTCTTTCTACAAATCTCTAATCCAAATATTTCGGAAAGCAACTTCTACCCCATGGTCTTGTAAACTTAAAGGCATACGGCCATGAGCTACATATTTAGGTAACCCTGTATATGGGGTATTCCCTTTCAGCACATAATTATTCTGAACAACAATCCCATTCAAGACGACTGTTATCATCGCAGGAGATTCCAACTCATCATTTGTTCCAAAACGAGGAGCTTTCCAATATATATCATAAACTTGCCATTCATTCGTCTTTGTAAAAGCATTTGCTAAAGGAGCACTTTGCTTATAAACACTACCAACCCAGCCATTTACGTAAGTAGGATTATCCTCACAATCTAGGACCTGTACCTCATAACGACTTTGTAACATAATGCCACTATTTCCTTTCATTTGTAAAGTATTATCTTTACCTGGTATCGGGGTCTTAAACTCTATGTGTAATTGGCAATCACCAAAATACTCTTTTGTACGGATAGAGCCAGAACCGGGAACTACAACCATCGTTCCATCCTTTATAGCCCATTTTGCAGATCCACCATCCTTCCCAGCAGCTTCCCATTTTGTAAGATCTTTTCCATCAAACAGGATGATTGCATCAGAAGGAGCACTTGTTCCAACTCCAGGGGTTACTTTTGGAGGTACAGGATGATACCATTCTGTACTTTCCGGTTTCCACCGCTCTTGTTGCCTTTGTTGTTGATTACCTTGTTGAGCACTTACAAAGAACGCTCCACATAAAAAACTGATTAAAACAATTACTTTCTTCATATTAACATAGTATTAATTTAACGTTACTAGTCTTATCTCATTAAAGAACTTGTCGCAAATGTATCATTGATATTGAAAAACAAACCATTCAATCATATCAAAATTGTTACTTTTCGTATCAACACACCTATAAACCAACTAGAATTAGAAGAAATTGGAATCTGAAAATCAATATTGAGACTATATGAAAAAGAATGAAACTAATTTACAAAAGCAAAAATCAAAAAAGTTGATATCTTGCAAACGAAACATGGAAAACATCAACAGCTCATGAAGTTTCAAATTGTGCTATTATGCTTATTCTTCTTAGTAGAACTGAATGCAACCCCATTCTACTTTAAGTCCTATGACATGGAAGACGGATTAAGTAATAATCATGTCACATGTTGCGTACAAGACGACTATGGCTTTATGTGGTTTGGTACCAGAGATGGGCTCAATAGATTTGACAGCAAAAAATTCTATACATTCAAGAGCTACTCTTCAGAAAAAGGCTCTTTAATGAGCAGTTATATTCTTGACTTAGCGAAAAGTCCCACCGGACAAATTTGGGTAAGTACCAACCTTGGGCTACAAAAATATGACTATCAAACAGATTCCTTCACACTCATTGATTTCACCAAAGGAATCAACTGTTATTCACTACAATTTGACCAGCAAGGAAATCTCTGGATGATTCTTAATGGGTACTCACTCGTAAAATACAATGAAAGTCAAGGTATGCATCTTAATTATATGTATAAAGGAAGTGATCCTATTACCTCCTTTTATATAACTCCTCAAGACCAAATTTGGGCAACAACAGCGAATGGTAATGTCGTTTTTCTAGATGATGACAAAAATGAATTCATAGCCTTAGATATCAAGAATCTAGATAAAAATCATCCTATCGATGATATGACAGCAATATGGGCCTCTCCTTTAGATAATATATTATTAATTGGAACTAAAGATAATGGTATAAAACGAATCGATATACAGACAAAAACATATAAAGATATTTTACCTCAACAAAAAAAATCTCCACTTTATACTAGAAATATCATTCGTATGACAAAGGAGAAAGTATGGATTGGCACTTTTAATGGCATATATTTATATGATATTCAAAATGATACGATAATGTCTATCCAGCAAAATAAAAGTGACCTCTATTCATTATCCAGCAATGCTATCAAAGAACTCTACAAAGATCAAGAAGGAGGTATCTGGGTTTGTACTGATAATGGCGGTATCAGCTACTCTCCTCCTTATTCAGAATTCAAAAGGCACTATAATATTCCTGGACAAAGAACGCTCAATGGAGATATTATACACGATATTTGCATAGACAAAAATAATAATCTATGGATTGGCACAGAAGACGCTGGATTGAATAAGCTAAACATGAAGGACCATTCATATACATCTTTTAATGACATGAAAGGCCTTTCACAAAATTGTATACATGGATTAGCGTCTATAGATAATCACCTATGGATAGGGACACACGCTAATGGTATTGATTTAATGGATATCCGTACTGAGAAAATAATCAAACATTACACGATTTCCGTAAATCCTTATGCAAACAAAAACGACATCATCGTATACCTTTATAAACTCCAAAACAATGATTTGCTGGTAGCTACCGCTCTTGGTGTCTATCAATATAATTCTCAAAAAGACATTTTTGAGAAATTAAGCCAATTTCCTAATAATTGTAGGATACAAACTCTTTTTGAAGATCATGATGGAGTAATATGGGCTGGAACATCGAGTAAAGGACTATATTATTATAATCCTGCTACTTCCCAACACGGAGAATTTAAATTAGATACAGTAAATACAAGCCGAACAATAAACAATATTTATGAAGATCGTAAGAACAACTTATGGTTCGCAACTGGTGACGGAATCAAAATTTATGACCGTAGTACTCAACAAACGACCAAATACGATATGCAAGATGGCTTACCTAGCAATGTAATTTACCGTATTGAAGAAGATAAAAAAGGAAACATGTGGATCAGTACGGCTAACGGCCTCGCAAGACTCAACCCTAAAAACCATAAAATAAAAGTCTTCAAAAAAGAACATGGATTAACTTCAAATCAATTCAATTATAACTCTTCTTTAAAAACAGATAATGACAAATTATATTTTGGGACACTAAAGGGGATGATTAGCTTCCAACCTAATAGTATCCAAGAATTTTCCATTCAACCGAAAGTATATATATCACAGATTAATTATAATGATCCAGATCATAACTTCTTACACCAAGAGGCTATCACTTTTAAAAAAGGAATCACCTTAGAACATAATCAGTCCACATTCTACATCGACTACACATCATTAAGCTACCAAGCTCCCAACCTCACCCAATACGCCTATTGCATGGAAGGTTAAGTTCCAAATGGTATCATGTGGTGGGCGAGAACTCCCGGATGATAGGCGGCGAACCTGTCCGGTATTTGGAATGATGAGCCGGCGATGTTCCAGATTACGATCCTTCCCCATGGTGGCTCTATCTACCAAGGCGTTAACCTATATGGGATTATCGCTATCGGATGCGTAGTGTTGCTGATCTTTATCATTTCCCGGCATAATAAGGCCAATATACAGCAGAAAATACAGGAGTTCGAGAATGAAAAGGAGAAGGAGCTTTATCAAGCTAAGATTGATTTCTTCATCAATATCGCTCATGAGATACGTACGCCCCTAACTTTAATTAAAAGTCCTCTGGAGAAAGTAACACGGACATCAAGCTATCTCCCAGCGCAAAGAATTATCTGACGATTGTGGATAAAACGCGAACCGGCTACTGGATCTGGTGAATCAACTACTGGATTTCAGGAAGACGGAAATCGAGGGATATAAACTAAACTTCATACATACGGACATCATCGCATTGATGCAAGAGACCTTTGAGCGTTTCCACGATACGGCGGAGCAGGAGGCATTGCAAATGATTATCGAGTGTAACGTGAAATCTTTCTACGCCTTTATCGATAAGGAGGCTTGCACGAAGATACTCAGCAACCTCCTATCGAACGCTATTAAATACGCAAGAAGCAAGATCATCGTCCGGTTCGAGACGCAAGATGGCGAGCGATTCACGATCGATATCATGAACGATGGAAAGCCCATCTCGGAGGAGATAAAAGAAAAGATCTTCGAGCCTTTCTACCGGGATGACTCCTCTATCCATAAATCCGGGACCGGGCTCGGACTACCCTTGGCCCGTTCTTTAGCGGAGATGCACGAGGGATCGTTGACGTTGGAGGAATCTCCGACTGGGCTTATCATCTTTAGATTACGTTTGCCGGTGAACCAACCGAACTCATTAAAACTAGAGGAAGAGAAAGCAGAGGTCCTGACCAACCCTGCCAGCGAGCGGAAATATGTCACCCAAGAATCCCGCCCGACGGTTCTCGTGGTGGAAGATAACACCGAAATGCTCCATTTCATCGGTCAAGAGATCAATGTCCATTACAATGTTGTCACCGCCGGTAATGGCGAGGAGGCGATTGCCCGTCTTCAGGAATATGGCATCCAATTAATCATCAGCGATATCATGATGCCTGTCATGGATGGTTTCACCTTATTGAAAAAGATAAAGACTAATCTGGAGTTCAGCCATATCCCGATCATCCTCCTGACGGCTAAGAACACCTTGCAATCTCGCATGGAAGGGCTTGAGCTGGGGGCGGACGCTTACATCGACAAACCTTTCTCCATGGATCTATTGCTTTCCCAAGTGACGAACCTGCTGAACAACCGGAGCAATATGCGTGCCTATTATTTCAACTCGCCGATTGCCAATATCAAATCCATGGCTTACACGAAGGCGGACGAGAAGTTCTTGAAGAAACTGAACGATATCATCGACAGCCATATAAACGACGTGAACCTAGACGTGGACATGATAGCGGACTTGATGAATCTAAGCCGTCCGACCCTTTACCGTAAAATCAACGGCCTGTCGAACGTAACGCCCAACGAGTTGATCAAGATCAGCCGGCTAAAGAAAGCCGCCGAGTTAATCCTTCAAGGCGATATGAGGATTTACGAGATCGCCGAGGCGGTTGGTTTCAACTCGCAATCCTATTTCAGCCGGGCCTTCTCCAAGCAATTCAACATGAGCCCCTCGCAATACGCAAAAGAAAATAATATCGAATTGAAATAGCCCGCTAGGAAGAATAGGTCTGGAACCAGCGGGTTACCTTCTCGCTATACGTCTTGGAGATCGGGATATCGGGTACTTTCTCGATCCCCAGCTCCAGATAAACGCCCTCCTTCTCCCTGCGGATCACCTTCACTTGGTCGAAATTTACCATGAAAGAACGATGGCAACGGAGTACATTCGTATCAGCGAGGCTCTCTTCGATCGCCTTCAAGGAGTTGCGAAGCATAAACTTCGTGAGCTGCCCCTTATTCAGATACCAGATACAAACGTAATTATCCGCCGATTCAAGATACAGCAGGTTACTTCGCTTCACGGAAAGGCGCAACTCGTTCTTCTCGTCATAGAAAGAGAAAACGCTTTGCCGAACCGCCGCTTCTGTCTGGTTCTCCTCCAACAATCGCAATTGCCGCTCTTTCTCTTTATAAGAGAAATACAGGTGCAGCACGGAATAAGGGAGCAATAAAACCAGACTGGTATTCACCGCCGAATCGTTAAAAACTTCCATATATTCTCGTTCCGGATTCAGTACCAACGTATAAATCGTATAGAAAAGCGACATGAAGAATATCTCCAGCACGATCCAGATCGCATAGGTCCGGACCGTGATAGCATGCCGCTTCCCCCAATGGAACAGAATAATACGGCTCAAGACAACCACCAATACTCCCGTCAAGATAATCAAGCTGGAGAATACGAAGAACTTAAACTCCGAGACCTTGTACCAAGAGGTGGAGCTAAACGGCTTGTAGATGTTGATAAACACCAACGCAAACAAAGCCGTCCACAGAATCAGCCTCACGATATTCTGCTTACCGTATATGTAACTTGGTATTTTTTGATCCCACATTCCCATCTTTTTGCCTCTATTTTGGAACAAATGTAATCATTTTCCCAGACGAAATTCACCCCTCTATAAAAGATTTCACCCCTAAATAACACTTTATGTCCCCAACCAAGCCCGTTTAAACCATTTATTTTGAAGAGATGTTTTTCTATTGTTTGTTTGCAGTAAAAAATCAGAGGATTATGGATATTTCACTTCGTACTAAGCAACTGAACAATCTTTTCTCTTATGACAAAAAGACTGAATTGGAAGAGAGCCATCTGGAGATCATCCCGTTTCGCTTCACCCAGACCCGTGGAGCCAGCGAGATCGACGAGTTCCAGAAGGGACTTACCCCCACCGGATTCTGTCCGATGACCGACGATCGTATCCAAGAGAACAAATCTTTCTCGTATGCCATATTCACGCCCTCGGGACGTAAAAAGAATAATGAGGCGATTATCCTGTTGCATGGCCTGAACGAGCGGACTTGGGAAAAATACCTCACATGGGCGGAATACCTCACCCATACGACCGGTAAGCCGGTCATCCTGTTCCCGATCGCTTTCCATATGAACCGTACCCCGGGATTATGGGCCAATCCCCGTGCGATCCTCCCTTGGGTAAGCAAACGCAAGGAGGAGGTAGCGAACGTGACGAACTCCACCTTCGCCAACGTGGCCCTCAGCAGCCGGCTATCCCAAAACCCGTTACGCTTTTACGCCTCGGGCAGAGAATCCGTTTATAATATGTGGCAATTGGTTCATGAGATCAAGAACGGCGAGCATCCTTTGTTCAAGGAAGATACGTCCATCAACTTATTCGCTTATTCCATCGGGGCGTTACTCTCGCAGGTCTTGTTATTAGCGAATCCGGACAAGATGTTTACGGACACCCGTTTATTCATGTTTTGCGGTGGCTCTATCTTCAGTGAGATGGATGGCAACGCCCGTGATATCATGGACAAGGAGGCGTTCGCCAAGGTACGCCATTACTTCCGGCATGATTTCTTGGAGAACCGTACGCTTCCCACCTCGTTCAAGAATGATTTTCTGGAGCAAGCCTTTAAGGCCATGGTACGTGAGGATGTGTTACGAGATTACCGGGAGTCGTTCTTCCAACGGGCTTGCGATCGTATTCGGGCGATCTCATTGAAAAAAGATATCGTTATGCCTACTGGCGGGGTGATCAAGGCTTTAGGAAAAGCGTCCGGCAAGATATTGGAAGAGCTGGATTTCCCGTTCGCTTACTCCCATCAAATCCCCTTCCCGACACACTCCCGTATCGATCCGGGCCTGATCAACCAAGCCTTTCATTCCATATTCACGAGGGCGGCGGCGTTTCTCTAAAGAGATCACAAATTGTGACCTCAAACACTCATATTCTTTTAGTTCATGCAGGTACAATAAAAAATCGCTAAATAACTAATATTACGTTATTTAGCGATCATCCATCGTGGTCCCACTTGGGCTTGAACCAAGGACTCCCTGATTATGAGTCAGGTGCTCTAACCAACTGAGCTATAGGACCTGTTCAGAGCTAGGCTCTGAAATCGGGTGCAATATTACGATTTATTATCGAGATATGCAAATGTTAAAGGGAAAAACTTATTTTTCCGCACTTTCTTCTCCGGCGAACTCCATCAAGTATGCTTTGATGAAATCGTCGATCTTTCCATCCATCACACCGTTCACGTCGGAAGTCTGGTAGTTCGTACGATGGTCTTTTACGCGACGGTCATCGAATACGTAACTACGGATCTGCGAACCCCACTCGATCTTCTTCTTTCCGGCCTCCACCTTGGCCTGCTCGGCCATGCGATGCTGCAACTCCTTATCGTAAAGGATGGAACGCAATTGACGCATAGCGTTCTCACGGTTCTTGGGTTGGTCGCGAGTCTCGGTATTCTCGATCAAGATCTCTTCTTCCTCGCCTGTATACGGGTCCTTGAACTGATAACGCAAGCGAACTCCGGATTCCACCTTGTTCACATTCTGTCCTCCGGCGCCGCCCGAACGGAACGTATCCCAAGAGATAGCCGCCGCCTCTACCTTTACCTCGATCGTATCATCCACCAACGGGGTGACGAATACGGAGGCGAAAGAGGTCATTCGTTTACCTTGGGCATTGTAAGGAGATACACGTACCAAACGATGCACGCCATTCTCGCTCTTTAGATAGCCATAGGCATAATCGCCCTCAATATTGAAGGTCACGGTCTTGATACCGGCCTCATCCCCTTCCTGATAGTTGGCGATAGAGATCTTATAACCGTTATTCTCAGCCCAACGCTGATACATACGCATCAACATGGAAGCCCAATCTTGGCTCTCGGTACCACCGGCACCCGAGTTGATCTTGAGCACGCAGCTCATTTGATCAGCCTCGTCGCGAAGCATATTGCGGAACTCCAAGTCTTCCAGTAAATGAAGGGCCTTCTTATAAGCCGCGTCCACCTCTTCCTCGGTGATAATCTCTTCCTTTACATATTCGTAAGCCAACTCTAGCTCCTCAGCCGCCGCATGTACCTCACCGTAAAGCTCGATCCATTTCTTTAGCTCCTTTACTTTCTTCATCTGGACTTCCGCGCGTTTGGCGTCTTCCCAGAAACCGGGGTCTTGCGTACGTAGCTCCTCCTCTTCTAACTGAATGGTCTTGCTATCGATGTCAAAGATACCCCCTCAGCGCCTTATCGCGCTCCAACACGTCATGTAGTTGGTCTGATGTGATCATATGTTCTTTTCTTTTTTAAATTTACCGCGAAGATAAGAAATAGTTGATAGCCGACAAACTCGTTATTCCTCGTACATCGCCTCTATCTCGGTAGCGTACTTCTGCAATACGACCGGACGGCGCAACTTTAGCGTATCCGTCAGCTCGCATCCCATCATGAAGGGTTCCGGCAACAAGGTAAAGCGCTTGATCTTCTCGTAAGAAGCCAAGTTCTTCTGGTGCTCCTCTACCCTAGCCTCGATGAAACGAATGATATCCTTGTTCTTCACCAACTCCTCCCGGCTCTCGAACGAGATGCCTTTTTCCCCGGCATACTTCTCCAACAATGGATAAGCCGGCACGATCAAGGCGCTCACGAACTTACGTTGATCGCCGATAACAGCGATTTGCTCGATATAATTATCACCGCTCATCACCATCTCGATCGCTTGCGGGGCGATATATTTTCCGTTTGAAGTCTTATACAAATCCTTGATTCGTTCCGTAAAGAATAACGTATTACCCTCCAAACGACCAGCGTCGCCGGTACGGAAGAAACCATCTTCGGTGAAAGCCCTCTTCGTCTCTTCCGGTTTATTATAATATCCGGACATCACGGTCTTGCCTTTCACCAAGATCTCGTTATTCCCCGGATCTATTTTCACTTGAACTCCCGGCATTACCTCACCAATAGAACCAAACTGGAATCCGATCTCCGGGTAGAAACAAACCGTAGCCGTCGTCTCGCTCAGTCCATAACCATAAGCGATCGGGATATTCACGGACTGCAAGAACTCATTAACCGTATCCGATAACGGAGCGCCCGCCACCGGGAAAAACCGTCCACGCTCAATACCCAATACCCTTTTCAATAAGGTGAAAACCGTTTTATTGTAAAATTGAAACTTCAACTTCAAACCACACGGGGCCGGAATACCTTTATTCTTATACTCCAGATTATACTTTCGCCCGGTCTCGATAGCATCCAAGAAAATCTTCTTCATGGCCGGAGAGGCGGAGTTGATCTTCTCGTGTACGCCCGCATACACCTTCTCCCAGAAACGAGGCACATTGCACATCAAAGTAGGATGAACCTCCGGCAATGTCTTCTGGATCATTTTCGGGTCTTGGTTGATAGCGATCGTAACCCCTTTATGGAGACAATAATAGCACCAAGCTTTCTCGAAGATATGAGTCATTGGCAAGAAACTCATGGATAGATCCTTGTCGGTTACCAGAGGCAGACGGACATCATGTATCCGCATCGCCTCCAGATAGCAAGAATGAGGAAGCATTACGCCTTTCGACTCACCTGTCGTACCGGACGTATATATAATGGTAGCCAGATCCTCCGGAACGGCTTCCGTCATACGTATTTTCACCGTGCTCTCCGCATGCGCGTTATCCCCCAAGCGCAAGAAATCATCAAAATAAATGGACGTCTTATCTTCCGGATTCATCTTGACCGCCGGATCAAAGACAACCAGACGCTCCAGATACTTAGAGTCCTTCTGTACCTTGAAAGCGTTATTATACTGCAATTGCTCACCCACGAACAACGTGCGGATCTTAGCGTCATTGATGATGTACTCGATTTGTCCCGGAGAATTCGTCGCGTACATCGGGATGGAAACCACCCGGTTACCATACGCACCGAAGTCCGTATATAAACACTGAGGCATATTCTGGGAATAAACTCCGATATTCTCTTGTACCTTTATCCCGAACTCAGCCATCGCCTTGGCCGTAAGCATAACTTTATCGGAAAACTCCCTCCAAGAAATCTTCAACCATTTCCCCGTAGCGTTATCTCTATGTTTCAACGCTGTACGGTTCCCATATTTCTCTGCCTGACGGTGTATTAACTCGGCGAAATGATAATAAATCATAATTCCTTATTTTGAATTGATACCGCGAAAGTACGCTTTTCTCTTCTAAAAGACACGACATCAGTCCTTTTTTTACACATAATTGCTCTTTTTGTGCAAGTATTCGGTTAAATAATAATAATTCATAGTAGCATGTATTGCATAGTACATATGTAATACATACATTTGTAGCATAAAATTAAAAGAGATGAATGCAGAGAACGTAAAATCACAAATGAGGAAAGGGACGCTGGAATATTGCATCCTCCTGCTTCTCAAAAAAGAACCCGCTTACACCTCTGATATCATTCAGAGTTACAAGAAGCGAAGTTGATCGTTGTGGAAGGCACTTTATATCCTCTTTTAACCCGACTAAAAATAGCGAGCTATTAAGTTATCAGTGGATAGAATCTACGCAAGGACCGCCACGCAAGTATTACCAACTGACCGAGAAAGGAGAACTATTCCTCGGCGAGCTGGAGACTTCATGGCAGGAACTAAATGATACAATAAACCACATCAGAAACAATTAAAACGAAAGAGTGATGAAGAAGACACTTACTGTTAATCTGGGAGGCACAGTTTTCCACATTGACGAAGACGCATACCAATTATTAGACAAATATCTGTCGAACCTGCGTATCCACTTCCGCAAAGAAGAAGGTTCGGATGAGATCATGGATGATTTCGAGATGCGTATCTCGGAGCTTCTTAACGAGCGTATCCGCTTAGGCTACGAAGTCATCACGATCGAGCAGGTAGAGGAAGTGATCAAACGGATGGGTAAGCCGGAAGAGATTTTCGAGGAGGAAGAGAAAAGCACCGACCACGAGGATAATTACCGGACGCAACAACAGGAGACTCATGCCCAGACGACCAAGAAACGCTTGATGCGTGACCCGGACAACCGTATTCTGGGAGGTGTCGCCGGAGGTTTCGCCGCCTACATGGATTGGGACCCGACTGCCGTACGTATCGTGCTTTTCCTTCTGATGTTCTTCTATGGAATCACGGTTCCGCTTTACTTCTTGTTGTGGATCATAGTACCGATGGCACGCACGGCGACCGAGAAACTCGAGATGCGCGGGCAAAGCGTGACGGTGGAGAATATCGGAAAGACCGTGACAGATGGATTCGAGAAAGTCAGCAATAACGTGAACGACTTCATCAGCTCGGATAAGCCGAGGAACTTCTTCCAAAAGCTGGCGGATGTTTTCGTTCTGGTCATCGGGTTCATCTTGAAGTTTTTCATCATATTAGCCGGAATCTTCTTGTTGCCGCCGCTAGTACTAGTCGTATTCATTCTGGTAGTCGTAACATTCGCTTTGCTCATGGGTGGAGCCGGATTCATCTATAATCTCTCTCCGTTCGGAGCGGACTTGATAAACGGAGCACCGCTGTCAATGGCAATCATGGGATGCATAGGGACGATCTTATTCATCGGCATCCCCATATTCTCCCTGATATACGCGATTTGCTGCCAATTGTTCAAGGTACGTTCCTTACCGACGCAAGCAAGATGGATATTATTAGCCTTATGGCTTATCTCCCTTGTATTATGTGGCGTATATATCCATCAATCCGGTATGCTATATGACTGGCATGATTACTGGAACGGTGTACACGGTTGGAACAGGCATGCCGTTTGGCTCCCCTAATCCTATTCGAAGATGTAAGATGAAGATATCAATTTAGTAGTTTATAATGTTTATTGTGTGTTTAAAAGAAGGCCGCTCTGTCACAGAGGGCCTTTCTTCTAAGGTTAACAAATTTATGAGTAAAAACCACTAATGAATCATATTAATGATTTGCTGTCCCCTTTGCATGATATTGTCACGCATAAAACAGCGGGTACAAATATAACCAATTTTTTATAATTAAAAAATTATATTCAATTATTTGAATTCTTTTCTAATCTTAGCGGCGATCTCGGCCAATTCTTCTTGACTTACAGCCAATTTCTTCCCGCCGAAATACATATCGGACTCCTTCGTGATAGGAATCAAATGGATATGCGCATGGGGCACTTCCAAACCCATGACAGCCAATCCTACACGCTTACACTCGATAGCGGTCTCTTGAGCACGAGCTACCCGTTTAGCGAAAGCTACCATCCGTCCCAGCATCGGATCATCGATATCAAAGATATAATCGACCTCCTTCTTAGGAATTACCAAGGTATGCCCCAAGGCTACCGGATTGATATCGAGGAAAGCAAAAAACTCATCGTCTTCCGCAACCTTGTGGCTAGGGATCTCACCCGCCACGATTCTACTAAAAATAGTTGCCATACGTCTTTCTGTTTTTAAATTGAAATATCCATAATCTCAAACGTCATCAAGCCGGAAGGCACACGGATCTCAACGACATCCCCTACCTTCTTTCCCATCAAACCTTGGGCGATCGGCGTGCTTACGGAGATCTTTCCTTCTTTTAGGTTAGCCTCCGAATCCGATACCAACGTGTAGGTCATGACAGCGTTATTCTTCGTATTCTTAATTTTCACCTTGTTCAAAATCTGAACCTCATCAGTTTTCACACGACTCTCATCGATCAGACGGGCGTTTGAGATCAAACCTTTTAACTGCGCAAGCTTAGCCTCCATGATACCTTGAGCCTCTTTGGCGGCATCGTACTCAGCGTTCTCGGATAAGTCACCCTTATCCCTCGCCTCAGCGATCTGGGCTGATATTTCAGGGCGCTTCACGGTCTCCAAATAGTTGATTTCAGCTAAAATCTTATCGTAGCCGTCCTTTGTCATATAACTAACAGCCATACTAAATCCTCCTTATTCTTTATATTAATATTGATTGATTATCGCATAATAAAAGAATCCCGACCAAGTCATATGGCCGGAACTCCCCTTTTTTATCATTTCAAGACTCCGCAAAGTTAGGTTATCTTTCTAAGATGAACAAGTTTACGAAAGTGCTTTATAACATATAAATCTGATGATTAAATCATGAACAATTTACAATACGGACTTGATGTCAGCCTCAAGTTTCTTCACGTCGTCCACCCGTTTAACCAAGTTTCCCTTGCGATCCAAGATAAAGATCGCCGGAAGCTGTTTCACGTTATACAACGCTGCGGTCTGAGAGTAAACCGACTGTGGATCACGCACGCAAGCCCAAGGTAAATTAGAAGCGGCGTTCTTCCAGAAGTGAAGATCACTATCCAAAGAGATCTGGTAAATCTCCAAGCCCTTATCGTGGTACCTCGTATATAAATCGCCAAATTCCATATTCAAGGCAGGAGACCATTCGGACATATAGGCCGTGAAGTTGATCAACACCACCTTACCTGTAGCGACAGAAGACAATTTCGTGTTTTCCCCATGTACATCCGGCAACTCGATATCCAAGAAACTAACCTCTTTCTTCTCCACCTTATCCAAGTCCATCGGGCGCTGGCTACGAATCACCTTTATCGATTGAAGAGCCAAGTTATACAGATGCTTAGCACGAGGGCTTTCCGGATAATAGTGATCGAAGCTGGTGGCTACGGCGCCATAAGCCTTCGAGTCGTTCTTGTCATACAAATCGAAGAACAGCAAGCCGTCAATTTGCTGGAACAAGGCAAAGTAAGCGGCAGCGGACATCGGGGCGGAATAAATATACTTACGAGCCACGTCCTTATAAGCCTCGGCGGCCTCGAGCACCTGGCGGGAATATACGGAATCCGCCAACAGACCGGACTCAGATTCTTTCCGTAAACGATGGATCGCTTGGTTCGCATCTAATTGAGCCAAAGTAATATTCTTGATCGCCTTGCAATTCTCTGAGCCCTCCACGCTATAAGAAGTAGCGAAAGTCCCGGCATCGGCCACGAACGAGATCGTCTCCGTAGAATCTACCGAGAAGTTGATCAATTGGTTATTCAGACGCAAGCGATAAAAATCCGGGAATGCCGGACGAGGCTTCGTAAAGCTGAATTTACCGGCCGCCGTCAGTTTTACGGAGTCCATCAACTCTACCGTCGACACACCTACATTCTCCAGATACATCATCTGGCCGTCTGCGCCGGACACTACACCTTCCACCGTAAAATCAGAATTCTTCTTACAAGCCGTGAACAAAAGCAACATAACACACAGCACAGCTAGTAAATTCGTAGATATTTGTTTCATTATTCCAGTTTGTCTATATTACTAATCCGGTGCAAATATACATTATTTTACAATTGTGGCACTATTATTCCGTATTTCTTCAAGGCTTTTTTCAAAAAAAGTGCTTTAAGACTGTTATTTCTTTTCATTTTCATGCAATTACAGGTAAACTTTCATTACATTTGCACCAATTTTTGACAGATAGAAAAATAAGAAAAAAGATTATGCTTAATCCAATTAACAAGACGATCGAGTTAGGTGATGGAAGAACCATTACCATCGAAACCGGGAAATTGGCCAAACAGGCGGACGGAGCGGTTACCGTTCGTATGAACAACACCGTGTTGCTCGCCACTGTTTGTGCCGCTAAAGACGCGAACCCGGGTGTTGACTTCATGCCGTTGCAAGTAGAATACAAAGAGAAATACTCCGCTTTTGGACGTTTCCCCGGAGGTTTTACAAAAAGAGAAGGAAAAGCTTCTGATTATGAAATCCTCACATCTCGTTTAGTAGACCGTGCGTTGCGTCCTCTTTTCCCAGACAACTACCACGCTGAGGTATATGTAAATATTATATTGTTCTCCGCTGATGGCGAAGATTTGCCGGACGCATTAGCAGGTTTGGCCGCTTCCGCCGCTTTGGCAGTTTCTGATATTCCTTTTAACGGACCGATCTCTGAGGTTCGCGTAGCTCGTACGGATGGAAAATACATCGTCAACCCAACTTCCGCAGAATTGGAGAAAGCTGATATCGACATCATGGTTGCCGCTACCATAGACAACATCATGATGGTTGAGGGTGAAATGAACGAGGTTCAGGAATCTGAGATGCTTGAGGCTATCAAGGTCGCTCACGAGGCTATCAAGGTACAATGCAAGGCTCAATTGGAATTATCCGAGGCTTGCGGCAAATTGGTAAAACGTGAATATTGCCACGAGGTAAACGATGACGAGTTGCGCAAGGACGTACACGACAAATGTTACGCCAAGGCTTACGCCGTAGCCACATCTGGTAGCGGCAAGCACGAACGCAGCGAGGCATTCGAGAAAATCGTAGAAGAATACAAGGCTCAATTCTCCGAGGAGGAGTTGACGGACGAGAAACTGGAAATGATCGGTCGCTACTATCACGATGTAGAGAAAGAGGCTATGCGCCGTGCCATCCTTGATGAGGGTAAGCGTTTGGATGGTCGTAAGACTACCGAGATCCGTCCGATCTGGATCGAGACAGATTGCCTGCCGGGTCCTCACGGTTCCGCTATCTTTACACGTGGAGAGACACAGTCTTTATCTACGGTAACTTTAGGTACGAAGTCTGATGAGAAAATGATAGACGACGTATTGAACCATGGATACGAGCGTTTCCTTTTACATTATAACTTCCCCCCATTCTCCACAGGCGAGGCCAAAGCAACACGTGGCGTAGGCCGTCGTGAGATCGGACACGGCAACTTGGCTCACCGTGCGCTGAAACGTATGATCCCGGACAACTATCCGTATGTAGTACGTGTAATCTCCGATATCTTGGAGTCTAACGGTTCTTCTTCTATGGCTACGGTTTGCGCCGGTACCTTGGCGTTGAGAGACGCAGGTGTCCCGATGAAGAAACCGGTATCCGGTATCGCTATGGGATTGATCTCCGAGAACAAGGGTACGAACTACGCGATCTTGTCTGATATCTTAGGCGACGAGGATCACTTGGGTGATATGGACTTCAAGGTAACGGGTACGAAAGACGGTATCACGGCAACTCAGATGGATATCAAGGTAGACGGTTTGTCTTACGAGATCCTTGAGAATGCTTTGGCTCAAGCTAAAGAGGGTCGTATGCATATCTTGGGCAAGATCTTGGAGGCTCAACCGGAAGCTCGTGAGGATTTGAAACCTCATGCACCTCGTATCGAGACGATGATTATCGGTAAGGAATTCATCGGTGCGGTAATCGGCCCGGGCGGTAAGATCATCCAAGGTATCCAAGAGAAAACGGGAGCTACGGTATCTATCGATGAGGTAGACGGCGTAGGAAAGATCGAGATCTCCGGCACGAATAAGGCTACGATCGACGCGGCTGTCAAGGCGATCAAGGCTATCGTCGCTGTTCCTGAGATCGGAGAGGTTTATGAAGGAAAGATTTCCTCTATCATGCCTTATGGTGCATTCGTTGAGTTCATGCCGGGTAAGGATGGTTTGCTTCACATTTCCGAGATCGATTGGAAACGTCTGGAGACCGTTGAGCAAGCCGGCTTGAAGGAAGGCGATACGGTTTCTGTCAAGTTGGTTGATATCGATCCGAAAACAGGCAAGTTCAAACTTTCCCGCAAGGTATTGCTTCCGAAACCGGAAGGTTACGAGGAACGTCCGCCAAGACCAGAAAGAGGTGAGCGTGGACCTCGCCAAGATCGTGGAGACCGTGGTCCTCGTCAGGATCGTGGTGATCGCGGACCTCGCAGGGAGTACAGAGACTAAGATAAGGTCTTATACATTATATATTATCCCGGGTAGATTAAACACTATCCGGGATTTTTTTATCAAATCATCTACCACACCTACAACTATAGCTATAATCAATTGGTCATAAGTTATTTATCGGGTGGTGGTAGATAAATAGCATCTACCACTATTGGCTCGTATCTACAACCATTTACTACTTTTCAATCACAAAACACCACCGTCCCCTACTCGCCAACCGTATTATTAGTCCTATCTTTTTCAAGAAGCGACCGAAGACGGAGACATTGCTTAGCCGGCAAGCTATCTATTTGGTCATGCTTCATATATCATCTAAAAAACTGATTAATTGACATTTATAGTTTTTCTTGGTATAAAACAAAAGTTTTCCGCTATGGAAACATTTGTTTCCTCATGAGGAAACCTTAGTTTTGTGCTTACGAAACTTTAGTTTTCCCTAGGAGAAACTATTTGTTCGCCTAAGGGAAACGCTTTTCTCATGCCGGAAAAGTCAGTACTACTTACTTATCCATGGGATATATACTGCAAGTGGCATAGAAGATATACTGCGTTGGCAAGGTAAGTACTACTGATAATTTAGGATCATGTTGCCAAACATGCCTTTTGAGGGATAACGCTTCTCTTATGCCTTACGGTACGTTCGTTGAGTTTATATCGGGCAAGGATGATCTGCTTCACATTTCCGAGATCGGCTGGAAGCGTCTGGAGACCGTGGTCCTCATCAAGATCGTAATGATTGCGGGCCTCGCAGGGAGTACAGAAACTAAGATAAGGTCTTATACATTAATATATAATCCCGGGTAGATTAAACGCTATCCGGGATTTTATTTTATAGGACGTTACCATCTCCTAAGAAGTTCTTATATCTCGTTCTCCCAACGAATTTAGTCTTTATACTCCGTCGAACGATGTATCAAATGACCTATTAAAACTTATAGGCTACACCTGCCGCCAAAGCAAATTGCTGGAAATCCTTCGTAAGCTGGTATTTCCCTTCGGCACTTACATAAAAAGACGAGGAAATCGGATATTCCACACCAGCTCCAATATTTCCCCCAAATTCATTAGTCATGAAATGAGTATAAGTGACTCCCAGCAAAGGATAAACCTGCCATGTGTTTTTTATCGGAAATAAATAATGTACATCCGCACTAACCACATAAGAGGTACTACTGGCAAAATAGCAATCGAAAGAAGGCGACAAACGAATATGATCCGTTGCGTTCCAATTGAACTCAGCACCTAAGCGAAACGACTCAAAACTACTTGCTGTGCCGTAACCCACATTTATCCCGACACTTTTCTCTCCTTGTTGGGCAAAAACACTCAATATTTGTGTACACAAGCCCACGCAACTCAACAAAGTCAAAAGTAAAATTCTTTTCATCCCATTCATTTTTTGACTGCAAAAGTATCCGATAAGGTTGGATTCGGGGCTAAAACACTGTTCGCTTTTTGTTCGCTTTTTGTTCGCAGAGTTGTATAAGGCTAAAGACCAGCGATTAATTCATCCAGTTCATTCGGGGTTCCATCCTCTCCCTTTATTTTTTTATAAAGCCGTTTACGGGATGAGGATACGGAGGGTTTGGAGCGACCCAAGATTTTTGCCATATCAGTTACCTTGACTGATATCTTTATCAAGTAACAAATCCGGAGTTCTATCAATGACATTCCCGAGTATAGCTGATATAGACGATTCGTAAAATTATTGTATGTCTTATCTAACTCCTTCCGTAAAGCATTCCAATCTTCTTCCCTGATTATCTGATCTGCCTCATTCGTGGAATGGAATTTCATATAGATATCCGAATGCCTTAAATCCGACTCTAACAAATCACGCTCGGTACGCCGCAACTGTATTTGTTCATTGGTCACTTGCAAAAGTTCTTTTCGCACATGAAGCAATGAATTTGTATCTTCATGGTCTTTAGATAGTAAGGTTCCCAATTCATTCAATTTCGCGTTATTCGCTTCTACATATTGAAAACTTCTCTCATATTGTTCTTGCTTTTCCCGCTGAAGCGCCTCAAACTGCCTAGCCAACCGCTCTTTCTGCCGTTTCAGTCTATATATAAACAATAAGGTTATCGAAAGCCCCAATCCGAACAAGGATAATATCCGGTAAATACGAATCTGCATCCGGTCATTCTCGCCCTTTAGCCGTAAATTCTCAGTTTCCCGCTTTTGATAATTATATAAAGAGGTCATTTTACGGATTTCCTCCGAATCGGTTATCTTGCGGATGGAATCTTGCACTTGCTGGCCAAGACGGACATAGCGAATAGCCTCCCGATAATTCAACCGACGCTCATACAAAAGCGACAAGTACTCATAAATAGCGTCTCTAACATGTAAGTTAGGACTATCCAGGCACTTTCTTAAATAGTAATCGGCAGAATCCAATTTATTGAGTTCTAAATAAGTATTCCCCAAAACCGAATAAGTAGGATACATATTCCGGTCTACGGAATCTTTTAATGATTCAGACAAACATTCCAAAGCTTTATCATACATTACCAATTCCCGGTAAAGATCACCCAGCTCAGTCAATATACCGGAATATCGATGTCTATTTCCTGTTTCATTCGCTATAATTGCCGCTTTTTGAAAATAGAGAAGCGCACTGTCATTCTTATCGACCATATCATATACTCGGGCAATATCTCTCAGCACAAGAGAAAAACTAGTACTATCTCCTTTCAGTAATTTATACTCAGCCGCTTTCTCATACATACGGATCGCCTCTTCATATACATTCTGATAATCATAAAGCATCCCCATCTGCGAATAGACATTGGACAATAATCGGTACTTTCTCGTATCCCCCGCCACATCCAATGCCTTTTGGAAATACTTCAACGCTTCCGGGGCATCATTCAAATCCCGGTAGACACGGCCCATATAGTAATAAGACTCTAGTAATTTGTCTCGATCGCCATATGTCTCATAGAAAGCGGTGATTCGTTTGATCAAAGAATCAGAAGTATGCCGGACATACATCTTATCATTGACCTTCAAGTCGAGCAAGTCATAATACATACGCTGTTCCTCATCAAAGGACGAAAGGCTATCCCGCAATCGATCCAACAAAGGGCGGGCTTCCTCCGGATTTGTATCCGCAAGGGATTCGATCCGTGACAGGGTAGCGGGGTAAGGCTTCCCCCGATGATCGCAAGCATAAAAAGCCGAGATCAAGACCGACATCAAGAGGATGTATATACGAGGCATTGGAAATCTGTTTTATCACTTAAACGCAACAAAGGTAAAAAATTAAAGTGTAATAGTTTCATTGATATTTATACAAACTTTTGAAAGCCAATACGCAAAGTACGCTACGACCGGATACTTACAGGTTTTGCTTTTTACTCTTAACAAAAAAACACCAGATTTGCTTTTTGCCCTTAACAAATCCATGTACTTTTTGCTATCTATCTTGAATAAATCGTATATTTGTCATTCATTCAATCAGCGTATGGATAGTCTATTTATTAAACAAGAACGATTACTGGCACAAACGAGTACCCATATCATAAGGGAACTCATGAACCAAATTCACTGGGATAATCCTCTGATCGCCATCAGAGGATCAAGGGGTGTCGGAAAAACAACACTCATGTTGCAATACATCAAACTGAATTTCCAGCCGGGAAGCAGGGAGGTACTTTATTGCACGCTCGACAGCATCTATTTCAGTAATCACACCCTATCTGAACTGATTGAGCGGTTCTATTTGCAAGGAGGAAAACAATTATTCCTTGATGAAGTACATAAATATCCCACTTGGAGTAAAGAGATAAAAGAGGCCTACGACCTGTATCCATCTCTACGAATTGTTTTTAGCGGTTCTTCCCTATTGAATATATTGAATGCGGATGCCGATCTTTCCAGACGTTGCCTACCATATAATATGTACGGACTTTCCTTCCGGGAATTTCTCATGTTCTATAAGCAAATTGATATACCTGTCTATTCCCTACAAACGATACTGGAAAATCCAGGAAACATTTGCCGGGAAATAAATGAGAAATGTCGCCCCGTACAAATGTTTAACGAATATCTCCACGAAGGGTATTACCCCTTTTTTACGGGTAACAGAGAAGATTATTATATTAATATCGAGAATGTGGTCAATCTCATTATTGAGCAGGAACTCCCGTTGCTGTGTGGCGTAGATCCTGCCTATACACGGAAGCTAAAGGCTTTGATGGGTATCTTAGCTACCTCTGTTCCTTATGAGCTGGACATCACGAAACTAGCGGGAATGATCGGACTTTCCCGAAACTCTGTCATCAATTACTTACAGAATTTGGACAAGGCGGAATTGCTCAAGTTATTGTACTCGGATTTACTATCTGTCAAAAAGATGCAAAAACCGGATAAGATTTACCTACAGAATCCCAACCTATTGTACGCCATAGCTTCCGCTCCCGTACAGATCGGGACGGCAAGGGAAACTTTTGTCGTCAACCAGTTATCCGTAAATCATAACGTGGAATATGGAAAAACAAAAGGTGACTTTATCGTAGACCATGCCTACACCTTCGAGGTAGGAGGAGCGGATAAAACATTCAAGCAAATAGCGGATCTCCCCGATTCCTTCATCTTGGCTGACAATATGGAGTTCGCCACCGGCAAGAAACTACCGCTGTGGATCGTGGGATTAACCTATTAAAAAAACACGTACGACTTTTTTTTTAGAAAAAAGCGGTATCCAGCTTGCCGCCGGATACCGCTTTTCATTTATCTTTACCGATCAAGGAATCAGCAACGAGGCTTGATCTGCTTGAAGAAGTCATTACCCTTGTTATCTACCAAGATAAATGCGGGGAAGTTCTCTACCTCGATCTTCCAGATCGCTTCCATACCCAATTCCGGATATTCCACGCACTCGATGCTCTTGATATTGTTCTGAGCCAGGATAGCCGCAGGGCCACCGATAGATCCTAGGTAGAAACCGCCGTGATTCTTACAAGCGTCCGTAACTTGCTGGCTACGGTTACCCTTCGCCAACATGATCATGCTACCGCCATGGCTCTGGAACAAGTCAACGTATGAGTCCATACGACCCGCGGTCGTCGGGCCCATAGAGCCACAAGCCATACCTGCCGGAGTCTTAGCCGGGCCCGCGTAATAAATAGGATGATCCTTGATGTATTGGGGAAGATCCTCGCCACGATCCAGACGCTCCTTCAACTTAGCGTGAGCGATATCACGGCCCACGATGATCGTTCCGTTCAATGACAAACGAGTAGATACTGGATATTTATCCAATTCCTTCAAGATATCCGCCATCGGTTGGTTCAAGTTGATCTTGACAGCGTCGCCCTCACCCGCTTGACGAAGTTCCTCCGGAATCAATTCGCCGGGATGGCTATCCAACTTCTCGATCCAGATACCTTCCTTATTGATCTTACATTTAATATTACGGTCCGCGGAGCAACTTACACCCAAACCTACCGGGCAAGAAGCGCCATGGCGAGGCAAACGGATGATGCGAACATCATGTGCCAGATATTTACCACCGAATTGAGCGCCCAAGCCAATATTCTGGGCGGCGGCCAATACCTCTTTCTCCAACTCCACGTCGCGGAAAGCACGGCCACCCTCGCTACCGGTCGTAGGCAAGCTATCATAGAAACGGGTAGAAGCCAACTTCACCGTCAATAAATTCTTCTCAGCGGAAGTACCGCCAATCACGATCGCTATATGATACGGAGGACAAGCGGCCGTACCCAATGTCTTGATCTTCTCTACGAGGAAGGGAACCAATGTACCCGGATTCAAGATCGCTTTTGTCTCTTGGTATAAATAAGTCTTATTGGCGGAACCACCTCCTTTTGTCACGCAAAGGAACTCATACTCCATGCCTTCCGTAGCCTCGATATCGATCTGGGCCGGCAAGTTACATTTCGTATTTACCTCATCGTACATATTCAGCGGAGCGTTCTGGGAGTAACGAAGGTTCTCTTCCGTGTAGGTCTTGTAAACACCTAAGGAAAGCGCTTCTTCATCACAGTAACCGGTCCAGACCTGCTGGCCCTTCTCGCCGTGGATAATAGCCGTACCGGTATCTTGGCAGAAAGGAAGTACGCCTTTAGCCGCTACCTCGGCGTTGCGAAGGAATGTCAAGGCCACGTACTTATCGTTGTCCGTAGCTTCCGGATCGCTTAGGATCTTTGCGACCTGCTCGTTGTGAGAACGGCGAAGCATGAATGATACGTCGCGGAAAGCGGCGTTAGCCATAGCGGTCAAACCTTCTTTAGCGACTTTCAAGATCGGTTTTCCTTCAAACTCAGAAACGGAAACATAATCTTTTGTAAGCAAATAATACTCTGTTGTGTCCGGTCCCTTTTGGAACATCGGCTCGTAGTGAAACGGAGGTGTTGCCATATCTTTAGAATTTAATTATATATTGGTTTTATTTAAGTTTGTCCGTACTTTTCGATTGGCAAACTTAGCGAAAAAACTTGATATATAGATCATGGGGTAAAGAAATATAGTTATATTTGCCCGATATGAAAAAGTTGACCTCTTTATACATTATATTCCTGCTAACGATGCTCGGTTTTCAAGGAAATCTGAAAGCGCAGGTTAGCCACGGAGGCCGCCCGCTTCCGCTATCGCTCATGCGAAGTACAAACGGACAGATGTTTAAAGAAATGCCTCCGTTTGACGTCCAAGAGGAGTTACGCATCGACTCGCTGAATGAGAGCGACCTAAGAAGCGGTTTCCGTTTTGCCTATAAATTCATAACGGATTACAATCGGTACAACTCGGGCGTAACTTTCACCGGGCCGGATGGGACACGTGTATGGAGACTCGGGATCTACTCGCCCGGGGCCCTTTCCATCAACGTGCTCTTCACGGAATATGAACTGCCCGAAGGCGCCCAGCTCTTCCTATATAATGAGGACCAGACACAGATATTAGGCTCGTTCAATCACCTAAACAACTCGGAGTTAAACCTATTGCCGGTCTCTCCTATCCAAGGGGATCGCCTGATCATAGAATATCAAGAACCGGCTAACGCCTCTTTTCAAGGAAGACTGACCGTCGGGGAAGTCAACCATGGCTACCGGAGCTTGCGGGGGTTAGAACCGGGAGACAACACCTCACTGATCGGTAAAATTCCACCGTTAGCTTGCTATCAAGATGGGACAAACGATTACGCCCAATGGGGGCAAAGCGTCGTTCTCCTGATCATAGACGGAAGCGTAGGGTGCACGGGCACCCTGATAAATAATACGGACAATGACGGAAAGCCTTATCTACTCACCGCCTCCCATTGCCTGAACAAGCAATTCACGATGAAAAACCCCGATTATGAGAAAATAGCCGGAAGTATCGTCTGCTTTTTCAACTTCAACAGCCCTTTCTGCGACCCGATCCTAAGGGGAACGGAAGAGATGTCTACCGCATCCACTTACTTCAAGGCGGTTAATGAAATGGCAGACATGGCCTTGTTGGAACTTACCGCCACACCTCCGGTTTATTACAGGCCTTATTACGCGGGCTGGAACGCACAAGAGGTAGGACCTGCCCCCTATACGTGCATCCAACATCCCCAATACTCGGTAAAGCGAATCAGTATATCCGATGAGGATCTGGCTCCCTTTACCTTGACAGATCCAAACATGATTTTTTACAAGAACGCTCATTGGCATGTCAAGACTTGGGAAGTAGGTTATACGGCCAGCGGTTCCTCCGGATCTCCTTTATTCAATGCCGACGGAGAGATTATCGGAGCGTTATCCGGCGGGCAGTCCAGCGAGAATAGCCCGAAGGATGATTACTTCTTCTCTTTGATGAAACCATGGGACGCAATCGATACCCCCGAGAGACAGCTCAAATATTGGCTGAACCCGTCCAATGACGAGACCAAGGTTTGTGAGGGACTTGATCCGTATGAATCAGCCCCTTGTTTCCGGTTGAGCAACATCTATGACTCCGGTAATCAAGAAAACGCCGAATGTACGCTCTATCCCGGGTCTGAAAAAGCGTATTTATTCGGGAACAACCCCGCCAATATCACTGAATATGCGGAAGCTTACCAAGTAGCCGAAGCGGGTACCTTATACGGAGCTTATTTCGTAACACCGCCTGCCGGAGCGAATTACAAACAGATGGAAGTGGAAGTTACCGTTTACAGCGGCGACTCTAAGCCCTCTACATTATTATATACGGAGACATTCCAACCCACCTATAGCAATAAATCGATATTGGACGATACGTTTATTGAGACCGCTAAATCCCTAAATCGGTCACAGGAAAGTTATATCCATTTCTCCAAGCCCGTGAACGTCAGCGGAAAGTTCTACATCGGCTATAAGCTCAAGAGCGTCCCGGAGAACACGTATTTCTCCGCTTACAATTTGCCCAAAGGCAAAACGACCCGGAATACGGCTTGGGTTCATGATAAAAACGGCTGGAGACAAGCTACCGAATATACGCAAGCAGGTTTTAGCACCTCCTTGTTTATCGATCCCGTCATTCAATACGGTAACCCCATCAGCAACGAAAAGCTCGAGGCGAACGAGCAGGTACTCATTCATCTCGGTCCGGAGAAAGGCATGGTACACCTTGTTTTGCCGGATGGAATGGAGAAAGCGACTTATACATTGCACTCGGCACAAGGAAAAGTGTCGGAAAACGGAGAGATCACGGACAGGCAAGCTACACTCCATTTCCTAAAATTAACATCTGGAGTCTACTTTCTAACCGTGCATTATGGCGAGGAGCATTATACACAAAAGATTATATTTTAATCAAAAAATATACAATAAGAGTTCTGAAACCATCCATTGAAAAGAATGGCAAGAGGTACACAGCCATATTTTTCAATAATTCTACCCATATTTTATGTATAAAACAAGCCTAGGATTCATTAATAAGTATTAATTAAAAAGATTTTATCGCTTCTTTGCTATCCATAACAAAAAATACTTTAGTTTTGCACGATAATGGCTAAGGGATAATTTGGAAGTGAATATATTAACATAGTAACATTTTAAACTTACATCAAGATTATGAACAAAAATTTTATTGCCATTCTTCGTATTGGCAGCCATTTTAACTCTTTCTTCTTGTTCAAACAAGTTGAAACCGTTGGCAGAACAGTACATTAAAGCAGAGCCGCAGCCGCTAGAGGCTATCGGAGGCAAAGTTCCTGTAACGATCAATGCGACTTTCCCCGCTAAATGGTTCAACAAGAAAGCTGTTGTAACTGTAACTCCGGTATTGCGTTACCAGGGTGGCGAAGCTTGGGGCACTTCTTACACTTACCAAGGTGAGAAAGTAAAAGGTAACAACCAAGTAATCCCTCAAAAAGAAGGCGCTAACGTAACTATGAAGTCTTCTTTCACTTACAAACCCGAGATGAAAAAATCAGAATTGTATTTGACTTTCGACGCGAAGATCAAAAACAAGACTGTTAAATTGCCGGACGTAAAGATCGGTGAAGGCGTTATCGCTACTTCCGAATTGGCAGACGCAGCTACTGCTACAGCAGCTATCGCAGCTGATAAATTCCAACGTATTATCAAAGAGGCTCATGACGCTAACATCATGTTCTTGATCCAACAAGCTAACCTTCGCGCTCAAGAATTGAATTCTGACGCTATCAAAGAATGGAAAGATCTTGTTAAGAACGCAGACGAGGCTCCGAACCAGAATGTAGCTATCGAGATCAGCGCTTACGCTTCTCCTGATGGTGGTTTCAAATTGAACAACACGTTGGCTGAGAATCGTGAAGGAAACACTACGAAATATTTGAACAAGGAATTGAAGAAGATGAAAGTTGACGCTCCGGTTGACGCTCGTTACACAGCTCAAGACTGGGAAGGCTTCAAGGAATTAGTTTCTGCTTCTAACTTGCAAGATAAAGACTTAGTATTGCGTGTGATCTCTATGTACCAAGATCCTGAGACAAGAGAGAAAGAAATCAAGAATATCTCCGCTGTTTACTCTGACTTGGCTGAGACTATCCTTCCGCAATTACGTCGTTCTCGTTTGACCGCTAACATCGAGATCATCGGTAAGTCTGACGACGAGATCAGCGCTTTGGCTAAGAGCAATCCTTCTGAGTTGAATATCGAGGAAATCCTTTACGCCGCTACATTGACGAACAACGACAATGAAAAGATGGCTATCTATACAAAAGCTTCTGAATTGTATCCTAACTGCTACCGCACTTGGAACAACATCGGTATGATGGCATTCAAGGCTGGTGATTTGGCTAAGGCTGAGCAAATGTTTAACAAGTCTAACTCTGTTAAGAATAACGCTTCCGCTAACATGAACTTAGGTTTGATCGCATTAACGAAGGGTGACCAAGCTAAGGCTCAACAATTGTTCGGTAACGCTGCCGGCGTAAACGAATTGAGCGAGGCTCTTGGCGTTCTTTACTTAGAGCAAGGCGAATATGCTAAGGCTGTTAACTCTTTCGGTTCTGTTAAGACTAACAACGCTGCTTTGGCTCAGATCTTGGTTAAGGATTACAGCAAGGCTTCTCAGACTTTGAACGGTGTTGCTAAACCTGATGCTATCACCTCTTACTTGAAGGCTGTTGTTGCTGCTCGTACAAACGACGCTAACGGTGTAGTAAGCAACTTGAAGGCCGCTATCGCTGCTGACAAGAGCTTGGCTAAGGAAGCTGCTATCGACTTAGAGTTCGCTAAATATGCGACTAACTCTGACTTCTCAGCTTTAGTAAAATAATTAGAAAATATTCTTTCTAAATAAGAAAAAGACCTCATCCTTTTGGATGGGGTTTTTTTATATTCCACCCACTCAAGCCTATATTTCAGAATATTGCAACACTTCAAAATAAATATTGATTATCAATGACTTTTTTATAAAATAAATCCGTAGATTTGCAAAATTCAATAAAGTTGTTGTAAATATTAATCAAATAGGGTAAAGAAATTATGAGATCACAAATCTGGAAACAAATGGTGTGGGTATTTTGTCTGCTCTTCCTTATGGAATCATGCGTTAAGCATGACATTTATCAAGGAGAAGACCCCTCGGTATATCCTCAAGAACCTACCAAAGAAGAAGAAGATTACATAGCCCAGTTCGAGAATTTCGAGAACATACAGGTTAACATATCTTCTCAGCATGAAGGGACCCTATATTCTATTTATTATGAATATCCTTATGAGGAAGGCTCTTTAGTCAAAGATCCTTATTTAATTGGTAAAACTCCGATCCATATGGCTCTGGAAGTACCTACACACGTAAAGAAACTCTATATCCTAAGAGGGGATGGGGAACTTATTGAGAGCGATGTAAAGGATATCACGATCGGTAGCGGAACCAAAAGCAGTTTACGGGCTACAAATGCGATCAGTGATGAAGTCCTTCATCTGATCAATAACAAATACTTCCCGGAAAAGTCATACAATGTGAAAAGCGAAGATTTATATAGATGTTCTGATCTAAAAATCACGGAAACCGTTTTTACCAGTAGCTTTGAGAAAGCGGATATTTGGCTAACCTATATAAGCGACGGAGGAATGTCCAAAGGCAACAGTAATATGCATGGTAAAATTTGGTTCTATACATATCCCTCCGAGAAGATGGAGAACCTTACTTTAGATGACTGCACCTTCTATGGAAAAACTAATGGTGCTATCCAAGTCACTGACTTCAATACGATCAACCAAGGCGATAATTATATATTCTACTCCAAAGAAGAACAGCCAAAGGCCCAAGCAGGAGAATATACCCGAATACCCTTGGGAAGATTCGACAAGGGGCTCAACGTCGGCTTCGTATATCGAGGCACAGACCGTCCACAGTTCTCCACTCCGGCATTAAATGGGCCGGATAACAATAAAGTACCAGATAATGGGACATTCTCCCATAATTACGTAGGCCATACCTTAAAATATGGTAATTCCTCTTTCAAAATAGAGAAAAACGTAGCAAACGGCTTCATTCACCACATTCAAGAAGGTGATTTTGAAGGAAATGTACTGGGAATGGAAAATCGCTGCCCAAACTATAGGGCCTATGATGGAGACTACAACGATATGCTTTGTCTAATCGAAAGTAATCCCGTTGCCATCGAGCCGGCAGAGCCGGTAACCCCTCCCGTCATAGAATCGCAAACGAACAAGAAAGGATTCCTCTTGTTCGAAGATAATTATCCAAACCAAGGCGATTTCGATTTCAATGACGCTGTCATATATTATAGCATCACAGCATATACCGATAAGAGTACCGCAGATGTTTATGCCCAGTTACTGGCTAAAGGCTGTACATTCCACAACCAATTTGGATTTAAGGACGCCAATGGACTAACTCCCTTTTTCTCCGATGTCAATGGATATGTCAATGTGAGAAAATTCGACAAGGAACCGGAAAGTGGGATTACAAAGACATTAACATATAGTGCGACTCAGCTGATCATGCCTTACATTGATAACGGGAAGGGACCGGTAAGTAAAAACGTCAAGAATACGGATCTATACCCATATGTATTGGATATTCCTTATTCGGAAAATCAACCTTTCCGTTGGTGTATAGAGAATAAAAGCATCGACGAAGCTTATAATTTTGACCAAGATTACCGAAAGGCACATGGAGATTGGTATGAGACTCCTAAAGATGAATCGTTAGTGATACAATTTACCACTCCGGATGAAGAGAAGAAAGATCCGGAAAATAAAGAATGAAGGATACACACTCATTGAAGGATCTCTAAAATCCTAACATCATATAAAAAACGGCGGGCTTTTTAAAGGCCCGCCGTTTTTTGTATCTATTAATAGAAGAATATATTATCTACCTTGGCGCTTACGCTCTGTCTCATCCAAGATGATCTTACGCATACGCATATTATTCGGGGTGATCTCTACGTACTCATCGCCCTTGATGTACTCAAGCGCATCCTCTAGGCTGAATACGATAGGAGGAGCCAAGGAAACTTTGTCGTCCGAACCAGAGGCACGCATATTCGTCAACTTCTTGGATTTGGTAACATTTACCACCAAGTCATTGTCCTTGGTATGCTCACCAACCACCTGTCCAGCGTAAACCTCCTCGCCCGGGGCGATGAAGAAACGTCCGCGGGATTGCAAGTTATTCAGGGCATAAGCGAAAGCCTGACCTGTCTCCATAGCGATAATCGAACCATTCATACGTCGTTCGATATCACCCTTCCACGGTTGATATTCCAAGAAACGGTGTGCCATGATAGCCTCACCGGCAGAGGCGGTCAATACGGCGTTGTTCAAACCGATAATACCACGGGAAGGAATCGTGAATTCTAAGTGCATACGACCATTCTTGCTTTCCATCATGGTCATCTCGCCCTTACGCTTCGTTACCATATCGATAATACGGCTAGAGCATTCCTCCGGAAGATTCACCGTCAATTGCTCTACCGGCTCACATTTCTCACCATCGATCTCCTTGATGATAACCTGAGGCTGACCTACCTGCAACTCGTATCCCTCACGACGCATCGTCTCGATCAATACAGACAAGTGAAGCACGCCACGGCCATATACCAACCAAGAATCAGCGGAATCAGTAGGAACTACGCGTAAAGCCAAGTTCTTATCCAATTCTTTCTGCAAACGGTCAAAAATATGACGGGAAGTAACAAACTTACCATCCTTACCAAAGAACGGAGAATTGTTGATCGTGAAAAGCATAGACATCGTAGGCTCGTCGATAGCGATCGTTGGCAATGGCTCCGGCTCGTTCACGTCGGCGATAGTCTCACCGATCTCGAAACCATCGATACCGATAATAGCGCAAATATCCCCGGACTGCACGGAATCAACTTTCGTACGTCCCAAGCCCTCGAATACATCCACTTCCTTGATCCTCGATTTCACCATACTACCATCACGCTTACAAAGCATGACATCTTGGCCCTCTTTCAACTCGCCACGGTGTACACGTCCTACGGCGATACGACCTACATACTTAGAATAATCCAAAGAAGTAATCAACATCTGCGGAGTACCCTCCAACATCTTTGGTTCGGGGATATACTTGATGATCGCATCAAGCACAGCCGCGATATCCTCTTTCGGCTCCTTCCAATCCTCGGACATCCAGCCCTGCTTGGCGGAACCATAAATAGTAGGGAAGTCAAGCTGCTCCTCGGTAGCATCCAGACTAAACATCAAGTCGAATACCATTTCCTGCACTTCCGACGGGCGGCAATTCGGCTTATCCACCTTATTAATTACCACGATCGGCTTCAAACCCAGTTGAATCGCTTTTTGCAAAACAAAACGAGTCTGCGGCATAGGCCCCTCAAAGGCGTCTACCAATAGCAAACAACCATCCGCCATATTCAAGACACGCTCCACCTCGCCACCAAAGTCGGCGTGGCCCGGAGTGTCAATAATATTGATCTTATATCCCTTATAATTGATAGACACGTTCTTGGCAAGAATCGTGATACCTCGTTCCCGTTCCAGATCATTGTTATCCATGAACTGATCCGGTTCTGCCTGTCCTTCACGGAAAAGCTTACCGGCTAATAACATCTTATCCACGAGCGTCGTTTTGCCGTGGTCTACGTGCGCGATAATCGCAATGTTTCTGATCTTTTGCATTGAAGACTAATTTATTGGCTGCAAAAATACGATATTTTACGATATATATATGACATTCATGCTTCAAAACACAAAAGATAGCAGAATCTATTGCAAATCAAAAAGGAATGCCTACCTTTGCGACCGCTTAGATAACATAGTATTAATTTATTAAAGTAAAAAGAATCATGTATTTAGATTCAGCAAAGAAACAAGAATTATTTGAAAAGTATGGCAAATCAGCTACTAACACAGGTTCTGCTGAGAGCCAAATCGCATTGTTCACATTCCGTATCTCTCACTTGACAGAGCACTTGAAAGTGAATCACAAAGATTACGCTACGGAAAGATCATTGAAGATGTTGGTAGGTAAACGTCGTCGTTTATTGGACTATCTGATCAAGACTGACATCGAGAGATACCGCGCTATCATCAAAGAACTTGGTATCAGAAAGTAAGAAAAAGCTTACTCGAAAATATTAAAAAGGGCAATCCCAAATGGGTATTGCCCTTTTTATTTGTCTTAATCCTAGATATAATAAAATATTAATGTAAATTTGCGCCGTTTAGTATCAAATTATCAAACATTACAGGACTATAAATAACAAATCATACACATGGGAAACAACAAAATTATAGGCGCGAAAATTAAAAATATCCGGGAATCGAAACAACTCTCTATCGAGGAGGTAGCCGAACGCTCCGGGTTAGGTATCGAACAGATCGAACGTATCGAGGGTAACTTGGATTTTCCATCTTTGGCCCCTCTTATCAAAATAGCACGGGTATTAGGGGTACGTTTGGGTACATTCTTGGATGACCAAGCGGAGCTAGGCCCGGTCGTATGCCGCAAAAAGGACAGCGAGGCCGATGGTATCGGGTTCACGAACAACGCGACACAAGGGCACAAGCATATGGATTACCACTCGCTCTCGCAAGATAAGTCCGGCCGCCATATGGAACCCTTCTTGATCGAGATCGCTCCCTCCGAGGAAGGCGAGGATTTCATCCTGTCCACGCATGAGGGAGAGGAGTTTATCTACGTATTGAATGGCGTCGTAGAGATCAATTACGGAAAGAACACCTATATCCTAGAGGAAGGCGATAGCATCTATTATGATTCCATCGTGGCGCATCATGTACATGCGGCAGCCGACAACAAGGCCCGAATCCTAGGAGTTGTCTATACACCTTATTAAATCCAGCGTTTTATGGAATTACATAACAGAACCCTTGGCCAATGGCTGGAACATTGGGCCGAGACTACACCGGACAAGGAATATATCGTTTATTCGGACCGTGACTTACGTTTCACTTGGAGCGAATTCAACAAGCGTGTGGACGACATGGCGAAAGGCATGCTGGCGATCGGTATCACTCATGGCACACATGTCGGCGTATGGGCGACAAACGTACCGGATTGGCTGACTTTCTTATATGCCGGAGCCAAGATCGGTGCCGTACTGGTCACGATCAACACCAACTATAAACAAAGCGAACTGGAATATCTGGTTGAGAACGCCGATATCCATACGATGTGTATCACAGACGGCGTGTTTGATGGAAGTTACGTGGACATGGTCTATACCATGTTGCCGGAATTGAAGACCTCTCAACGGGGGTATTTGAAAAGCAAGCGTTTCCCACGCTTGAGAAATGTAGTATATATCGGACAGGAGAAATACAGGGGTATGTACAATACGCCCGAGATGTTGCTCCTCGGACAAAATATCAAGGATGAGACGTTAGAGGCTGCCAAAGCGAGAGTAAATTGCCACGACGTTGTCAATATGCAATATACTTCCGGTACGACCGGCTTCCCGAAAGGGGTCATGTTGACTCACTACAACATCGCCAACAACGGTTTCTTGACGGGTGAGCATATGAAATTCACCGCCGACGATAAGCTTTGTTGCTGCGTACCTCTCTTTCATTGCTTTGGTGTGGTATTAGCTTCCATGAACGTATTGACGCATGGATGTACGCAAGTGATGGTCGAGAAATTCGATCCGCTATTGGTATTAGCTTCTATACATAAAGAGCGTTGCACGGCCGTGTACGGCGTGCCTACCATGTTCATTGCCGAGCTGAACCACCCGATGTTCGAGATGTTCGACCTCACGTCGTTACGTACCGGTATTATGGCAGGTTCTCTTTGCCCGGTTGAACTCATGAAAACCGTGGACGAGAAGATGCATATGCGTGTAACCAGCGTGTATGGATTGACAGAGACCTCACCGGGTATGACCCACTCCCGTATCGAAGATCCGGCCGAGGTGCGTTATAATACCGTAGGCCATGAGTTCGAATTTACCGAGGTACGGGTTATCGATCCGGAGACTGGCGAGGAATGCCCCGTCGGTGTACAGGGCGAGATGTGTAACCGCGGTTATAATAACATGAAAGGTTACTATAAAAACGAAGCCGCCACCAATGAGGCGATCGACAAGGATGGCTTCCTGCATTCCGGCGACTTAGGCGTGAAAGACGAGAACGGCAACTATCGGATCACCGGCCGTATCAAGGACATGATTATCCGCGGGGGCGAGAATATCTATCCCCGTGAGCTGGAGGAGTTCCTCTATCATTTCCCCGGCGTGAAAGACGTGCAAGTAGCTGCTGTTCCTTCCAAGAAATATGGAGAGGAAGTGGGTGCCTTTATCATCCTTCACGATGGTGTGACGGCTACGGAGGAAGAGGTGAAAGACTTCTGCCGCGGAAAGATCGCCCGGCATAAGATCCCGAAATACATCTTCTTCGTCGATACCTTCCCGATGACCGGAAGCGGAAAGATACAGAAGTTCAAGTTGAAAGACCTCGGGCTGAAACTATTGCAAGAGCAAGGTATCACGCCGGCCTAACGATTTAGTGGACAGTTAACAGTTACTTTAAAATCCTCATAATGGGCGGCACGATCTTCCCGTGTCGCCCATTTTCCTAAAGAACGATGGACGGGATCAACACACTGCGTTACTCGGATTTATTTTTAGCGATGTATTTCGATGGCGGAAAGAGCTGCCTGCACCGGAATCATTCGCATGTGTTGGTGTATGTATACTCCGGAGAGATGGTAATCGACGAGAAAGGCCAAATCACCCGGTTACATAAAGGAGAATGCGCTTTCATCCGCAAGGACTTCAGCGTACAGATGACGAAACAAGCATGGAATGGCGAGCAGTTCAAGGCGATCTTCTTGATGTTCACCATGAAGTTCCTACGCGACTTTTACAGCAAATTAGATCGAAATACTCTCCTAAAGACGCCAAGCGAGATCAGGTAAGCCTTTACAAGCTACCGTCCAACCGTCCCGATATCGTAAGCTTGTTTGAGTCGATGACCCCTTATTTCAATTCCAAGATCCAACCGACAGACGAATTGCTTCAACTAAAAATGGTCGAGGGCGTCTATGTGTTGCTCAATACCGACAAGAATCTATATGCCTCTATCTTCGATTTTACCGATCCATGGAAGATAGACATACTGGAATTTATGGAGCGGAATTATATGAACGATATTTCCATGGAAGAAATCGCCAACTATACGGGACGCAGTCTCTCCACATTTAAACGTGATTTCAAGAAATGTAGCGCTCTCTCGCCCCGGGAATGGCTCATCCGACGCCGCCTTGAAGCCGCACATGGGCTGATACGTAAGGGGGGGCGTAAGGTCTCGGAGATTTGTTTCGAGGTAGGCTTCAAGAACCTTTCCCATTTCTCGAAAATCTATAAGATAGCGTATGGCGTACCGCCAACCGAGGATATATAATATTTATAATGGCCCACACAACAAAGCTATTTGAACCACATAACAAAGCCTCTATACCACTCCCTCCTTATCTTCGCGACATAAATAATAACAAAATGTAAATCAAATGATCATGACAAAGACAATGGAAGAGAAAGTAGCTTTAGTAACCGGTTCAGCGATGGGTATCGGACTCGCTTGCGCTGAAGCCTTCGCCAAGGCTGGATACATAACCGTATTGGCAGACATCCGTGAGCCGGGAGAACAAGTAGAGAAATTAGTAGCCGAGGGACAGAAGGCCGTAGCATATCGGTGCGACGTATCAAACACGCAAGCCGTAAAAGAGATGATCGACTGGACCGTAGCTACCTACGGAAGACTGGATGCGGCTCTTAACAACGCAGGCATACAAACACCGCAACGCCCAATGGCGGAAATCACCGACGATGAATTCGACCGTACCGTGGCTGTGGATTTGAAAGGTGTCTGGAACTGCATGCGTTATGAGATCCTGCAAATGCTGAAACAAGGCGGCGGCGCCATCGTCAACACCTCATCGCAAGGTGGAGTCACGGGATTTCCGGGGCAAGCGGCCTACATAGCCTGTAAGCATGCCGTTATCGGACTGACACGTACCGCCGCTATCGACTATGCGGCAAAGAATATCCGCATCAATGCCGTATGTCCGGGCGTTATCCGTACGCCGATGGCGGAAGACTTAATGCGGCGTGACCCTTCCTTGGAGAAGGAGCTGGTGCGCGACATTCCCGCAGGGCGGCTCGGCAAACCGGAAGAGATCGCCAACGCCGTACTTTGGCTATGCAGCCCGCAAGCGAGCTTCGTAGATGGCCACGCGCTATTGGTAGATGGAGCCTTCAGTATTCATTAAATCGCAAAACTACAGAGAGTCCAATACTGCAACGGCATTGCAGTGTTACTGCAATGCAGGTTGCAGTAATGCTGCATGGCTGTTGCAGAACTACTGCAAGGCAGGTTGCAGTAACAAACCCACCTACCCCTCGGCAAGCCTCTGCCCTAGATGGAAATTCATAGATAAAGAACACCTACTATCAACGCTTTTTCGTACCTTTGCGTCTCAACCATTTATAGTATTAATTTATGTCACAATTATTTCCAACTAATCTGCCTTATAAAGTGGCAGATATGAGTTTGGCTGAATTCGGTCGCAAAGAGATCGAGATCGCCGAACACGAAATGCCGGGATTAATGGCGCTACGCCAGAAATACGCCGATCAGAAACCCTTGAAAGGCGCACGTATCACCGGCTCACTGCATATGACTATTCAGACGGCGGTGTTAATCGAAACATTAGTTGCGTTGGGAGCGGACGTTCGCTGGGCTAGCTGTAACATCTTCTCCACACAAGATCATGCCGCTGCCGCTATCGCAGCGGACGGCGTACCGGTATTCGCTTGGAAAGGCGAGACGCTGGAGGAGTATTGGTGGTGTACGGACATGGCGCTTCGTTTCCCGGAAGGTAAAGGCCCTCACATGATTGTTGACGATGGCGGCGACGCTTCCTTGCTGATTCACATGGGCTATCGTGCGGAGAACGATGCGGAGACTATCAACCGCAAAGGCGGAAATCATGAGAAACAGGTAATCCTGGATACATTAAATCGTATCCTTCAAGAAGATAACAGCCGTTGGCACCGTACGGTAGCCGAGATGAAAGGGGTATCGGAAGAGACGACCACCGGCGTTCACCGTCTGTATCAGATGATGGAGAAAGGTGAGTTGCTGGTTCCGGCTATCAATGTTAATGACTCCGTGACGAAATCCAAGTTCGATAACCTATACGGTTGCCGTGAGTCTTTGGCGGACGGCATCAAGCGGGCTACGGACGTAATGATCGCCGGCAAGGTGGTAGTCGTTGCCGGATATGGTGACGTAGGTAAAGGCTGCTCTCACTCCATGCGCTCTTACGGGGCCCGTGTACTCGTGACCGAGATCGATCCGATCTGCGCCCTGCAAGCCGCTATGGAAGGTTTCGAGGTTACGACCATGGAAGAGGCCGTGAAAGAGGGTAACATCTTCGTTACGACCACCGGAAACTGCGATATCATCACGATCGAGCATATGACACAGATGAAAGACCAATCGATCGTATGTAACATCGGTCACTTCGACAACGAGATACAGGTGGATAAGCTTGTCAACTATCCGAATATCAAGCACACGAATATCAAGCCTCAAGTGGACAAATATACGTTCCCGAACGGAAACTCCATCTTCTTATTGGCAGAGGGACGCTTGGTAAACTTAGGTTGCGCTACGGGACACCCATCATTCGTAATGAGCAACTCATTTACGAACCAAGTTCTTGCCCAGATGGATTTATGGCAAATGGCCTATGAGGTAGGCGTATATCGTTTGCCGAAACGTTTGGATGAGGAAGTTGCCCGCCTACACTTGGAACGTATCGGCGTGAAATTATCTACATTATCACAAAAGCAAGCTGATTATATCGGCGTACCGGTAGAAGGACCGTACAAGGCTGATCATTACAGATACTAATTAATTGAAGATTGAAAGTTGAGAATTGATAATGAAGGGAGGGCAGCTCCTGTAGTTCTCGATTCTTAATTTTCAATTTTCAATTCTTAATTTTCAATTACCATGCGTTTCGCTATTCTCTCCCCCATTTATCCCTATCGTGGCGGTATCGCCCAATTCAGCGGGATGCTCTATACGGAATTAGTAAAAGAAGGTCATGAAGTAAAGGCTTTCAACTTCAAACGTCTTTATCCGGATATCTTATTTCCCGGCAAGACTCAATACGTAGAAGCGGGAGACCGTGCGATCGAAATCGAGAGCGTGCGAGTATTAGATAGCGTCAACCCGGTTAGTTATTTCAGTACCGTAAACGCCATTCGTTCCTATGCGCCGGACGTACTGATTATCTCTTACTGGATGTCCTTTTTCGTTCCCGGATACGCCCACGTAGCAAATCGGATGAAAAAGCATTGTAAGGTAATCACCCTTATCCACAACGCGATTCCCCATGAGCCGCGTTTCTTCGACAAGCCTTTAGCTTCGTTACTTTTCAAGCAATGCCATGGCTTTATCGTGATGAGCGATAACGTGCGGTATGATTTGCGGAAACTTTACCCGGGCGCTAAATATATCCAGAACCCACACCCGCTTTATAATCATTTCGGGAGTAAGATCAACAAGAACGAGGCATGCCGGAAATTAGGAATCCATCCGTCCAAAAAGAATCTTCTATTCTTTGGACTGATACGGGATTATAAAGGATTAGACCTGCTGATAGAAGCGATGGGACAGCTTAACGAGGATTACCATCTCATTATAGCCGGCGAATGTTACGGTAGTTTCGAGAAGTATCAGGCTCTGATCGATGCATCTCCGGCAAAAGAACGTATATTCGTCCACTGTGAATATATCAGCGACGAGGAAATCCCCATTTATTTCTCAGCGGCGGATGCCTTAGTACTCCCCTATCGCTCCGCCACTCAAAGTGGTGTCGTATCCGTAGCCTACAATTACGATTTACCTATGTTAAGTACTCCCGTAGGCGATTTCAAGAACAGCATCGAAAAGCCGGGTACAGGCATCGTAGTGCCTGAGATATCCGCAACGGCCCTCGCCCAAGGTATCGAGGAACTTTTCACCCCCTCACAGCAAGCCACCATCCCTGCGAACATATCCAAAGAAAAAGCAGCTCTCTCGTGGGAAACCCTAACGAGAAAACTGCTCGATTTTATCAATAGCGGTTTCATCTAGTTGTAGAGACGGGGTGTGCCCCGTCTCTACAACCAACCGGAATTTATATCTCTTTTTGCTTTCTAGCTTTCCAAACCGAATATCCTACCGCACCAATCAATAACAACAAGATAATCAACGAACTGAAAGAGGTAATATAAGCCGCCGTAATATAACCTTGCGGTCTAAACTCAAATACGATCTGATGCTCTCCCGCAGGAACTAACATAGCTCGTAATATCCAATCCGCCCGGAAATGCGAAGCGGGCTTACCATCAATAGTTACCTCCCATCCCGGTTGATAATAGATCTCTGAGAATACCGCTAATTGCTCAGAATTCGTCTTCGTCGTATAAACTAATTTATTAGGGCGATAACTATCCAATGTTATCGTAGCAGTAGAGTCCAATTGAGGCGTGAAACCTTTCACCTCATCAGCGAAACGTTTATCGACAACCGCCGTCGTTAACGGATTGATCGTATTCAACGCCGCTATTTCCGCATCCGCATTCTCCACGACCTCCACTTTATCCACAAACCAAGCGTTGCCGAAAGCAAACGGATTCCTCAAAGGCGGTTGCTCCGGATTATAGATAATATAACGTGTATTGAGCATATTCAAGGACGGGCAAGCAGCGAACGCCCCCATCAAATCCTCTGCGGTCTGCGCTTTCTGGAAAGCCCCGATAACCGAGTTAAGCTCTCCTTGCAGACGGTGGTCGATCAGTTCTTGGTACCGTCTCAGCTTCGCAGCGTAATAACCACCGACGGAATGGTGATAGTACGAGGTCGTTGTCTCCAAGAAAGGATTATTCAAATTCAAGACACGATAAGAAAGGTCCTTATCCTTCATGATTTCTTGATCGGCTACCGTCTCTTTATATACCTCTGTAGGTTTCTGGCGGATAAAGTTACTATCGTTCAAATACCGTTTATCCACCGTCCATAAGTCAACCAACATCAAGACCGCAACACCGATCCCTACGAATGTCGCCACCTTTTTCCGATCTTTCGAGGTATAGAACCAGAACAACAAAGCCGCCCCTAATAAGATAAAGACCAAAGAGCGCAACGCATCCGCCGAAGCCAAGGAAGCACGATCCATTAACAAGGCGTTGTAATACCAATCCGGCAACTGATATTGAGCGTCGAAAGAAGAACGGAAATCCAACAGCATACTCGGCATCAACCAAAGGATTAAAGAAAGCCCCCCCGTGATAGCCAAAGCAGCGATCAATCCTCTCTTCAACAAGGCATCGCTCACGGTCTCGGATAACACCTCTTTCAATCCCCATATAGCGATAATAGGAAATACCATACCCGGAATAACCAATGCCATCTCTACGGTACGGAACTTATTATACATCGGCAAGTAATGGAACATAAAGTCATTGAAGTTATCAAAATTACGTCCCAATGCCAGCAATATCAAAAAGACAGAACCTCCGAATAACCACCATTTCATCGGATTCCGGATCACGAACATTCCCAGAACAAACAAGAAGCAGACCAATGCCCCGAAATAAACCGGCCCGGAAGTAAATGTCTTCTCTCCCCAATAGGTAGGAGCCTGTACCTCTTTTCCGACTTGAGCGCCTTTCGCCCTTAATTCCTTATATAACTCAGAATCCGGGCCTAGCATTCCACCCGAACTTCCACCATAGGCATTCGGAACCAACAAGGTCAACAACTCCCCTTTTCCATAGCTCCAAGCGAACGCATAATCCTTGTCCAAGCCGGAAGAGATCTTCTCGCCCGAAGGGGTCGTTGTCGTTAATTCCGTAGCCCCACGGATAGAGTTCTGTCCCAAATCCCATTGAGCATACATATTCTGGGCATTCGGCAACACCGCCAATATCACGCATCCAGCCATAATAGCGGTTACCGTACCCAGTTCTTTATAAGCTTTTTCCTTCAGTTTATTGAACAAATATCCCAAATAAACGAAGAAGCAAAGTAATAATAAATAATAAGTGATTTGCAGGTGCGTATTCGCGATAGAGAAAGCGACACCCAACAAGAACACGACCGCCCCCCATAAATACTTACGCTTGAACAACAGGGCCATACCCGCCAACGTTAATGGCATATAAGCGATTACATACGCTTTCGTGACATGGCCGGCCTCTATAATGATCAGATTATAAGACGCTAAAGCGAAAGCGATAGCACCAGCGATCGCCAACCACCAATTTACGCCCATGACACACATCAAGATATAGAAACAAACGAATCCGGTAAACACCATCCCCGCATCCATATACCCCAGCGCTTTTAAAGGCTTCTCCACTAAAAGATATCCGGGAAATCGTGGAGCCGGATTTCCATATCCCGACACATAAGGCATTCCGCCAAACATAGCATCAGACCATGCGCTGAATTCTCCCGGTTGGGCCGTCTTCTCATATTCATCCATCTGGCTATTCCCCATACCGATAGCCTTTTCCGTATCCCCTTGCCGGACGACTTTACCCTCAAATACGGCCGGAGAAAAATAAATCACCGTCAATACCAAGAATACGGCTATCGCTGCGATATGTTTTCCCCATTTACTCATTATACTCCGCATAAAACTTATCTATAATTTATTGTTTATACTCTACCTTTAAACCATTTGGCAAAATAGAATCTCACGGCGAACCAACCATGCAACAGAATCGTCGACACCTTGCCATAATACTTACACATGACCTCATATCGCTCCTTTAAGGAAGCTTTCCGGTTCACACTACTTAACCCTTCCTCCAAAAAATTAGACAGGATCAAACGTGTATTATGTATTCTTTTCGATCGTCTCAGACATTGGATACACCAATCATAATCCGCCGTCAAACGGTATTCCGTATTATATAACGGAGCGATCTCCCGTTTTGATATAAACGACTGGTGACAAACCAACATTCCCATCCGGAAACTCTTCCAAGTCAGTTTCTCCGGTGCTTTCAATCTGCGCATCCCTAATGATCTACCCTCCGCGTCAACGATCCGGGTTTCTCCGTAAATCACGTCTGGCAAAGATACTTTCTTTTTCAAAGACGCCACAATTCTTTGCACGGTATCTGCGGTATAAAGTGTATCCCCCGCATTCAGGAACCACACATAATCCCCCGTAGCCCGCTTCAATCCCTTATTCATAGCATCATACAAGCCTTTATCAGGCTCGCTTATCCAAGAAGCGATACCGGACTCATATTGCTTGATGATCTCTACGGTCTTATCCTTCGACGCTCCGTCAATCAATATATACTCGATATTCGGATACGACTGGCTAAGTACGCTCAATATCGTACGCTCCAACCATCGCTCCGCATTATAGGTGATCGTTATGATCGAAAATGTAGGTTGCTGATTCATTGTTGTTTCTTTTTATATGCTTGATTAGGATGATTTGGAGTAGTAGGATATAAACGTTCTAAAAGCCCATCTTTCAATAATTGAGATACTATCTTATTCTTCAGATATTTTGAAGTACGTCGGGTTTTTACCGCAATCTCCTCGATTGTTAAATACCTACTTGAGCAAATTTCTACAATATAAGACTTTAATTCTGAGCTTTTAATTTCTTGCATATTTCTGCCAAGGTGTCCATCTTTCTTGTCCGAGGTGTCCATCTTTTCATTAAGGTGTCCATCTTTCTTGTCCGAGGTGTCCATCTTTTCATTAAGGTGTCCATCCAAGTTCTCAAATAAACTTCCTTGTTTAAGTCCTATTCCCTTATTCAAATGATAAGAAGTCCAACGTCCCTTATTCTCTGGATTTAAATATCCTTGCGAACATAAATCTTTTAACATAATAGATATCTCCGAGGAATGTTTATTAAGTAAACCCTGTAATCGAAGATTTGAGACAACCCCTTCTATCTCAGCGGTAGACAATATAACCAAAGCATCCCCATACATATTACGAACATCCTTCCCAAATATATATTCTAAGTGCTCCAAACTATCCTTAGGCAACAATACTTCCATTTTTAAATCTAGACAAACACGATCCGGTCTATTGGTCATAGATATAAACGGTTTTCTCCAATGCGCACTAGCCCAAGCCGACATTATCCGAAGACTACCCGACCCTGCTTTTTCACCATAACCTAATAAAGAGAACATGGTTTGTATCGTAGTATTCCTCGGGACACTACATCCTCCTTTATAATACTGTTCCAAAGGAACTAACATATAACCCGGATTCACGAACAGGAATCGATCCGGATATTTCTTTATAACAATTCCTCCCTGCCCCCTATAATCCGCATGAATAATACTGTTTGCAAAAGCCTCACGCAAAGCTTCATGGATAGCACCTTCATCACGTCTCCTCCCATTCTCCAATAAAAATGGTTTGGGCAAAGAAAAACTTAATTTAGGCCATACCCTATGAAAAAATTGAAAAAGATTAGCCTCCCATGTACCATCTGGATATATACGGTCTATCCAGCGACTCCCTTGATTGGATATCTCTTGGTAATCGACATGATAGTCCGGGAAAAATTCTTGTATTGATTGTGTTTTTCCGAACATCAATAATCCTGCGGCAGTTAAACCATAAGTTCCTGTCGCTCGATTTACTTTCCAAGCTCCCAACCTCTGCAAAAAAGGAAGATTATCAAGTGTCAAAAAGGGATGCATGGGTTTAACACTTCGAAGAATATTTCGATATTGATCTAATGTTGGCAAATCCAAGTCCTCTATCGTCGAATGTTCCAACACAAGAGAATCGGGTTTATCAGGCAAGGAATCTGCCAACATTCGCTTTACTTCCTCTGGCATGCACCTATAGTCTCCAGTATGATCTCGCCTATAAGTTCCTTTTAACATATCCGTTCCTATATAAACCGGACGATAACGAAAACTTGCGGGAGGCACCCTTATGATTAATACATTAATATCATCTTTCACCTTTTCTATACGAACATCCTTAGCCGTCAAAAGGTTAACGCTCACTTTTTCTTTATTGTTTATCTGATTCCAAAAATCATCAAGCCACTTACGCACAACATCCTCTCCTAAACCATCCAAATAACAATAATTATCTTTTTCGGAAACGCCAAGAATAATTGTACCTCCCTCGGAATTAGCAAACGCAGAATAAGACTCCCAAAGAGACCGAGGAAGCCCCCCCTTCGCACTTTTGAACTCCAGATCATACGATTCGTTCAAAACGCCTTTTTCTTCCAATATCTCTAAAACATTTGATAAATACTCTTTCATCTCATAGCATTCCTTCCTATACTATATAGTAACTTCCATTTTTCACAAAAGTAACTATATTCTTGATATAGATGAAATATCCAAAGAATTCATTCTAAGGCGAAGTTAAACTCCGATACAAATCAATATACCTCCCCGCTACAACCGATTCTTGATAACAATCATGGACCTTTCGAATGCAAGCCTCACTTAATTGTAAAGATTCCCGGCTATCTATTATCCACTTAATTCCCTCCGCTAAATCTTCAGTATCCTTATATTTAGCTACATACCCATTCTTCAAATGATCTATCATCTCTGGAATCCCTCCTGTCTCAAATCCCACACAAGGCGTACCGCATGCCATCGACTCCATAATCGTATTGGGTAAGTTATCCTCCAACGAAGGAATAACGAACATATCGGCACAGGCATAAACGGAAATCATAGAGTCTTGATCCGATATATATCCCAGCGTATTCACCTTAAAAGGAAACTGGCTAATCAATTCTTCCGAGCTATTTCCCATCAACACGATTTCTATGCGATCTTGGTATTTCTCTTTTAGTTTTTCGCAAGCCTCGATCAAAAAAATCGCTCCCTTCCGGGTATCTGAAAGCTTAGCGGCGGCAAAAAGAAGAAGGAACTTATCTTCCGGCAGGCCGAATCGTTTACGGGCCACCCGCTTTTCCATACGCTTAAAGGCTGTCACGTCAATCGGGTTAGGAATCGAGGTAAAACAGGCTGTTCTCAACCAATTGCCTTTTTTGGCCTCTTCCATTATCCATCGGCTACAACCGACAAATGTAATCTTAGATAACCCTATTTTCCCTTTCTCCTTAAAAACAGAAGCCGCTAAATCAAAAAACGGATTTCGTTTCAGCATCGGGCACTGATAACAATTCGATATATACTTCTCACATCCTCCCGGATAATGACAAATAGCCGTAGCAGGCCACAAATCATGCATAGTCCACACAATGGGTTTTCCGGTATTTACTAATTTCTTAATATCAGAAAGAGATAGAAATCCTTGATTAACCCAATGCAGATGAATCACATCCGCCTGTTGCACTAATGGGTGCTTCGATAAGTCCGTGCCTGTATTGGCTATGGAAACTTGAAAGAGGTTCTTCTTGCTAAAGAAGTTACAGATAAAGATTATCAGTCGTTCCCAAATGAAACGAAAAGAATTAAGCCTATGTGAAGTCCATGAATTATTTACAGAGAAAACTTTTACATGGTCTGTTTTCCGATCACGTACTAACATAGAAACCTCTACACCAGATTTACCCAATGCTTTCGCTAGTCGGTTCGCGGCGACTGCCGCTCCACCAGTTAATTCAGAGGTATTTAATATCAATATCTTCATGACTTCTCTATTATTTTCCAATAACCATTTTTATCTGCACCTACACGTTCTATGTAATTCTTATCTTTCAACGCCTTCATTATTTTGCGAATATATTGTACCGTTAGCCGCAACTCCGCAGCTAATTCTAATTGAGTAACAGATGGCTTATTTGCAACGAGCCTATAGACAGCTCTCTCTGTATCAGTAAGCTCATTTACCCGCTCATTTACCCGCTCATTTACCCGCTCATTTACCCGCTCATGAGAAAAAGTTAAGTACAAAAATCCCATCTTATACTCATACATAGGAGCGGATAATCCCTCAGCTACGCAGTTATCAATAATACGTTGTGTTCCCCGCCCCCAACTTTCAATAAAACCTGCCTTGTAAAAGACATCCGCTATCAATTTATTATGAGGCCTAGAGGGGTGAGATCGAGATAAATCCTCTACCGTGATATCTTGTAAACGAGCTTCATTTCCTATCACCAGTTTATTTTCGTAAACACGAATTTGAATTTCGGAAGAAACAAAATATTCTCGATGGATAATCGAATTCAATAAGGCTTCCCGCAGAGCCTCGTAGGGATAAACCAGTTTCTCACGCCTATGAATCCCCTCATACGATATATAACTTAATAAATATTTCGTTCGCAATATATCCAAAGCCCGATCCACCTGCTGAATCAGGTTCCCCTCGATAATATCGGTTGTCAGTACCTCCGTATCGGTAAGGAACTTTCCTATTTTAATACGAGCTTGTAACACATATCTCTGCACGTTCTTTCCAAACAGGACCACAGCGGCTCTCTTGAAACGGCCTCCTACGACCAAATTCAACCTCTCCATTAAAGCCAGCAGATCCGTTTCCTGCTCAATGGAAGGAACCCGATCTTTAGCCAATAGCTTAAAACGTTCTACAGTCTCGGTATCTATGTCCTCCAATGAGAAATCCTCCTCGATCACACTTTCCCATGTCAACCCCATTTTCGCAGCCAAGAACATATTTAACTGATTCCCCTGTAACTCGGAAGTAACGCTTCCACTCCGGGTATAATACCGTCCATGCACGGAAATCGGCATGGCAGAAGGTTGGACTTCTATTTCCAAATATTCTTTACCAGCCTTCTCCCTCAAATGGATAAGAGGCATAATACCCGTTTTCTGAGCGATAAAGTTCGGAAGTTTCTCAATCAACTTCTTTGGCTGCTCTATCCCTACAACTTCTCCTTTATCATCGATACCGATATATAATACACCACCCTCCGTATTACAGAAAGCTGATATATAACGGGTATATTCGTCATGCCATGACTCCTTAAATTCGGTATGTTGGTTTTCTCTCATACTCCAGTCTCCATTTACCAAACTACCCAATGATCAAAATCCACACCACTACAAATCGACGGATTTCTCATACCTTGAAACATTCCTATATTAGAATTATAGGTTCCTACAAATCGCTCTGATCGGTTCAAGATCTCCATTGTGGCAAACAACAAAATCATATTCCGATCTTTCTCCTGAAAACTCTCTTTATCCGCAACAGACTGAACATATCCTCTTTCCAAAGGAGAACATAATGTCCAAACATTCCAATCAGGATATTTCTTTTTTATATCTTCAATAACAGTATAATCATCTGTGGCTACAAATAAATTCTTATTTTTCGTACCTAACTTCTCAAAATATCGTTCTAAGGAATAATAAGGACTTTCTACAATTTTATCACCTCTCCTCACATGGATAGATACATATTTATCAGGGAGGGAAAGAGTCTTTAGAATTTCTTTTATTCTTTTATTCGTAGAATCATTATATTTCCAAGTTAAACAGACAAGCATAGAGCATATCTCCTGCGTACTTCCTCGAAATCCCAGCTCCGGAATAACGTGTCTTTTTCGATACCTCAATTTATCCCGGCATTTGCCAAAAACATCTTGCGTTAATAACTCTTTTTTCCAAAAACTCATATATGAAAAAAGAGAATGTACAGCTAATCGATCAAAACGTTTAACAACTAATTTCAAAGAATATCTCCAATCTAACGTTCTATAGTGTAATCTATTATCTACTACAGAATCACAAAAACTATCAAAATAGCCATTCCAACCAAACTGGGTGTTAAAATTCGCACCATTTGATGATAGTTTGAATTGAATCCGGTTTTCTAAGCAATACAACATTGCCAGAATCATATTATTATATTCAGAAAAAAAACCAGAGTTGAGCCCTATCTTAAATATCAGAACTCTCTTAAAAGATTTATTTATTCTCCTATATTCATCAATGGACATATCTTTTTATGACTTTAGTTGTTTATTTGCGACCTCTACTAACTCAGAGACTTTACTTGAAGAAAATTTATACATCTCATACAATTTCCCTCGATTCTTGATTTCTTGAAATCCCATCAACCCCTTATTCCAAATACGCATTCCACCAGCGATCATGGACTTAAAGCCGGCGTTATACCACCCTACTTTCAAGCCACACAACCACGCACGTAGACACAGCTCGCAATCATCGCATTGAAAGGGAGCAAAAGAGAAATCAATATGTCCCAAATGATCTAGGAACAATCTCTTGTTTAACAACATAGGGGCCCGGTTTACTGCATGCACAAAATAAAAATCTTTATCTCGTAGTCTATCATCCTTATACAAATCCACATATCCCCACTTTTCCTTATCATCGGTAACAAATTCCAATCCATTCAAACCACCGAGAATAACCATATCCGGATATTTCTTAAAATAAGAGACACCCTTATCAACCCAATCCAGATCGGTTATCTCATCATCATCCTGCATTAAAACAATATATTCGCCATTCGCAAAACGAATGGTTTTATCATACATCACATTCTCATATAAATCATTAGCTCGTACTAAAAATTCATTACCACGAGTAAGATACCTCATAAGAGACTTAGTATGTTTGTACTCAGAACCATCATCTATTACTACGATCTCAGCGTTCGGATACTCACGTAATTCGCTGACAATACGTTTGACTCCCACACTTTTATTATGAGATTCTATAATAAAGCTAACAAGTGGTTGATTGGTATATCCTTTCGCCAACCAATCCTCATAAGTTTTCTGCTTTCTTTTAAAAACACGTTTCGCCAACGCCCAATAAACTTTCTCCCAATATAAACGAATATCCATTCTTACTTATCTATTATAGAATTTAACTGATTAAAAAAAGAGGTTATATACAGATCGTAACTATAACACATATTATTTGCTTTTAACGATATATGTCTCAGATCCTTACAACACTCTAGACCTTGCGCCAATTTCTCCGCAAGATCCTTTTTAGATGCCGGATCAAAGAGATCACCATTTTTTTGCGGCTCAATCAAACAAGCCGCACCCGCAACAACAGAGCATAAGGTATAACAACCAGCCAATAATGCCTCATTCACCACCGCTCCAAAACGCTCATAATAACTTGGCAGCACAAATATCTGACCGACATTATAATAAGCATATAGATCCTTACCTTGCTTTTTCCCTGCGAAAATCACATGGTCAGCCAATCCATTTCTCTCCGCATGTCGCTCTAAAGCGACTCGCTGATCACCATCACCCACAAATAAAAGAACAGCTTTAGGATACCTATCTACGACCAAGGCCAAGGCATCCAGTAAAAAGAATAAATTCTTGATATCTATTAAACGCCCAACAAACAGCAGAACTTGCCTTCCTCTCAAATGATACGTATCCTCCAACATCTTAGAAACAGGCAACGCATTCTCCAATAGCAACCTAAAATCTTGATCTTTTTGGATAATCGGGAAAAACAAAAATTTCTGCTTCGCCTGAAAGTGTTTAACATACCAAGACAACACATCGTCGTTTGTCAAGATAATACCACTGTAAAACTTAACCACAATAAAACGCATACATCTTTTCACAAGAGTTGCGCTTTCAGCAATCTCTTTGCTATCATCACAGATCGTAAAAATAGACAATTTCCAGTTGAATAGAAATTTATAAACCAACAATAATAAACCCAATATATTATACTCACTACAAAATACCACATTCGGCTGTTCCTTCCTCAATATCGAGAAAACCTGCGTCCTTAGATTCTTAATTCCAAATAATCCCGGAGCCAAAAAATGGGGTACGAACTTCAATCGTCCTCTCAACTTATCTTGAGCGAAAGATTGCTCCAATACATCTCCAAACTCAAAATAGAATATAGCATCAAACTCCTTATTCAAGGAATTAAAAAAATCTACTCGATAAGGAGCTATCGCCGGATGAAAACCACTAGCTTTTTTCATTTCAAAATACGTTTTATTCTTTCGGAGTTCCAGACCTCCCTGTTCGTCTCTAGTTTCATTTTCCAGTAAGCCTCTTTTCCGATTTCCCAACAAAGAAACTGAAAAATCCGAACATAACTCTTCAGTTGCGTAATGGCAAAAATCAATCGACACCCAAATTTACCATAAACCTTCCGGAAATAAATATATTGTCCCTCATACAAGAAATAAAGACGAGATTGTTTTATATAAGAGGCACGCCCCTCCAAATGTGTGATTTGAGCCGAAGGCACTGAATATATATCCCAACCCGACCGATGAATCCGAAGACATAATTCTGTCTCCTCATAATTCATGAAGAAATCCGCATCAAAACCTCCTACAGAGGATAGCACCGTTCTCCTTACCATCAAATCCGCACCTATCACAGAAGCAACCTTTATCGGCTTTCCTTCATAATTAAAGAATAAAGAACGCCTCGACGAAATACAAAGTGAAGGTATATATAAGATCCCTAATAGTTCCCATAAAAAAGACGGGTATTTACGGCTAAAAGAAGTAGTAGCGTTTCCCTCTTCATCATATAGGTTACCTCCACAGCCCCCTACAGACGGATTATCCTTCATGAAACGACAAAGTATATCTATCGCATTATTCCGTAAAACTGTATCTGGATTCAGAAATAACACAAAATCACCTTGAGCCTGCTCAATCCCCAAGTTATTTCCTTTACCAAATCCCAGATTATCAACTGACTGAATACATATTATTTCCGGATAACGGTCTTTTATCAAACGAAATGATTCCTCATCACAAGCATTATCGACAACAATAATCTCATAACTTATGCCTAAGGTTCTTTCTTTAATGGATTTGACACTATCCAATATCAATTGTATAGTTCTATAATTGACATATATAACAGAAACATCCACCATCCTTATTACAAAAATTTGTTCATCACTTTTTCTTGTTTTCTCATAATCATATCCCAAGAGATATCTTCTTTATCATAATTTTCATACACATCAATACAAATTTCTCCATTGATGATTTTTTGACAAAATAAAGCGAGTTCCTTATAATTCTCTTGGGCTATCAAACAACCATATTTCCCATTCTCTAATAAATCTTCCGAAGCATCCAATTCTGTTGAAACAATATAATTTCTAAATCTCTTAGCCTCTGTTAGAACTAAAGGATAGCCTTCAAATCTCGATGTTAATATAAAAACCTTCGCCCTATTATAGAACTCCCATAAACTCTTTTTATCATAAATTGGACCCACAAAAAAGACTGATTCCTTTTTTGACGGGTTTCTCATAAAAAAATCCTTCAAAAAAAAGTCCAAATCCTCTGAAATGCTACCTATCAAATACACTTTCCAATCCCTAAGTTCCATTAAGTCCAATGCGTTTAAAAGCATTTCCGTATTTTTCTGATATGTTCCCAATCTACCTACCGTAATCATTATATTCTCTTTCATTAGTGTCCCATTAAAATTGGGACGAATTAAAAATTAAATAAACTTGGCCCATTTGGTCCGAATCGTTCTTTGTCATTTTGAAATTTAGTTTTATCAAAGAGGTCTCTCAGATGAGTCTTATCAGTCAATGAGATGCTCAGTATTTGTAACACTTCATATGTACTTCTGTTCAGTTGCATATCGTGTTGAATGATTGCCACCAAACAGTAAGCGCATATAGCAGCATATATCTGTATTCGAACAGCATTCTCTGTAGTTCCCCAAAATCTTTTGATTTTAAGGTGCTGCTTGAGCCATTTGAAAAACAGCTCTACCTGCCAGCGATTTTTATAAAGTTCAGCAACTTGAAGCGCAGATATATGCATCGCATTGGTTATGAATGTAAATTCTCGTTCTTGTTCTTCATCCCAATATTTAACCAATCTAAGTGGCTCTGGATAATATTGTTTAGGATAGAATCCTGTCAGAAATACACTTGCGTCTGAAAGCACATTCTTAGGCAGCCTACGTTTCCATTGGATGGATTTGTACCCGAGATTCTTTTTTGCTCTGACAACAAAGTAGGCTTCAATTTGATGAATTTTATACAGTATTTTGAAGTTGTTATAACCGCGGTCAAAGATGTAATAAGAGCTTGGTTCATAAGGAATTTCAATCATAACTTTAGAATCGTGTACGGATGCTTCCGTGATATGAAAGAATGCAGGAATCTGTGTTTCCACATCATATAATGTATGCACTTTGATACCACCTTTCTTTTTGCGGAATTTTGCCCACCAAAAGACTGAAAGGCACAGGTCAATAGTAGTCGAATCGAAAGCATAAACGTTACCGCCAAGTTTGAAAATATGATTAGCACACTTTTGTCGTGCTTCGCTAACAGGTAGTAAGCATATTCTTCAAAGATGTGATAGTCTCTATCTTGATTTGCTCTTGCCAGCGATGACTTTGATACATTTTTACCCATTCCTAAATGATAACATTTGGAATGATGAGCTTCAAGAGCAACTATCAAATCTCGCAGACTTTCACGATTAGAAAGTTGACCAAACATCAAAGCAAGTAGTTGATTCCAGCAGGTGAAGTGCTTCACATATTTATCACCATCATACTTGGTGACTATGCGGTTAAACTTACTTCGATTCAGAAATGAAGCCAATTGAGCGAAAACGTATTTGTCTTGGAACATATGCCATCGGATTAATCTGATGCAAAGCTACAAATTCAAGTCCGTTCGCTCGGAAAATCGCTGTAACTAACTAAATTTCAAATATTTCAAAGAACTCTTTTAGATTTTAATGGGACAACAATGATTCTCTTTATGTCCAAAATCCTTCTCTACAATGGACAGAGTTTTCAATGTTTCTTCATCAAAGCCATTTGGCATTAACACCAATTTCAGTTTTATATCATAAACATCTATAAATTCCTTATATAACCTATCATATAAGCATTGAGTCTCTACCGTTAATAAATCCACTTGCCTTAAAGTTCTAAAAAATACTTTATGTTTCAATCTCTTAAATAACGAAAGAGAATCAGAACTAAAGAATAATGGATCTAGATAGCCATCTAACTTGACGGCAGTAATACCTTTTGGATTTATCATTTTATATAACAGCACAAATAAAGCTGTCATAAACGTAAAATGTATCCGTAAAAGGATATCAATCTCTTTGGATTTTCTAATTAAGAAAATTAAAAAATTCCATTCCCGATATAAGAACCAGCTAGATTCTTTCCCCTTAAAAGGAAGCGATTTTAGGGTTACATTTCTATATTCACTTGGAAAATTTTTATTTGAAGATGTCTCAGGATATACAATCATGGCTTCCTCCCACACATTTAGACAAAGTATAAGGAAATAGAAAGACATCTTTTCCAAAATGCTCTCTCTCAAAATGATTAAATATCAATACTATCTTTTTCATAACTACATGAATTGATCATTATTTAGCTCCTCTTATACCAAGTAGATTCAATATTTGCTGTTTGTTGATAGTATAATGAATCTTCCGGCATATGATTTTCTCTCTCATACCAAGGCATATGTTTAGCGACATAAGGATACCCCATCCGAATTTGATTACGGAAAACACCTAGGTGCTTCGTTACAAAGGTCTATATAAGGCAAATGTCGTATCAATCATGGCCTCATAAAGTAAAAATCATCACCATGTATCACTTTTTGCCAACTATCCGATTGAGTATTCCACACTGCTTTCCAATTTCTTCCGGAATATCTTTCACCTCTAAGGCTGGCCCTACTTTATGTAATACTTTCGAATATCGTCCTAATATAGAATAAGCCTTTCAAGATATCAGCTGGGCATTCATCCGATAAGACAACATCTGAATCTGTATAAACGAAATAGTTTTTCCTGAACTTACGGATCAAACCGGAATCCCATAAAGCATTATAACCACATTTTATTCAAATAAAAACAGGATAAATGCATTCTTACTATAATAATCCAATAGTGGAGGATAGGTAGAATCATTATCAATAATATATATATTATTGTATCCTCTTTTCTCTAAAGAGGATATCAACATTTTCATATAAGTTAATCGATTCCTATTATTAATAATGATCGGAATATTTTTCACATCAAGGCAATTAGGCCGTATTAGCTGATTAATCAACCACACACCCCAATAAAAGAATGCGACCTTAATCTTAAAGTACAAATGATTTATATATTGCTTCATGTTTCACTTTTTTCTTAAATAGGTCAATGCCTCTTTAAATATCACTGAATTACCTAGCCACATAATTACCACATAAGAGAGTACTGACAAAACGATCTTCAAGATTAGCAATAGCAACATATCTTCTATCTGATAGGTCAACACCCATACGATAAAAAATGACAAGAATGTAGCGAACAAATAAGGTAACATATCCTTTATCACATATATTAGGCCCAAACAGATAAGCCGTGAGGCAAAATAATGCCAAAATAGGATTCCCAAGAAGTAAACGCTGATGTAAGCCCCTAACATATAATATATACCATAACGCAGAAAAGCAAACACACAGAGAAGTTGTATCATCCCAACAAAAACAATACCCCACATATACAAATCAGACTTCCCATGAGAGATCAACAGGTTTGAATATAGATTCCATAAGAAACTCACCGCTCCCCATATGCAAAAAAGTTGTAGGAAGGGTACGCTGGGTAGCCATTTATCCCCGATAAGCACACAGATAAATTCTTTCCCGACAAAAGCAAGACCAAGCATCACAGGAAAGGATACAAAGGAGCCAAAACGGACCATTTTCCTAAACACATTCCTTTGCCGGCACAAGTCATCCCCCACCGAGACAAGAACCGGTTGAGCGACACTATTGATCATCCCTGAAATAAACGTATTGCCCATACCCTGCCATTTATTACCTTGAGAATAAAATCCTACTTGCCGAGCATCATAGAACCGCCCTAATAATACAGAAAATATATTCGTATTAATTTGGGTAAACACATTGGTCAAGAAGAGCTTCACGCTAAAAGAGAACATATGCCTCAATGGGGAAAAATCAAATTCAAATGTAGGACGCCACGGCGAGACATAGCACTTCAGCAAAGAATTAATCGTCACGTATGACATACTCTGCAAAGCGATCGCCCAATAAGCGAAGCCATTTAAGGCGAGACTAACCCCTATAATCCCCGAGAAGAACAAAGACAGAATATCAATTTTGGCCTGTTCCTTAACCATCAGCCTTTTAAACATGACCGTATAAGGAACGGAAGCAATCCCAGAGACGAAAAAGCTAATGAACAAAACACGGGATAAAGCTGTTAGTTCCGGTCGGTGATAGAACTCAGAAATCAACGGCGCAGCCAGAAACAGCACTAAATATAAAATCAAACCGATAAAAAAGGTAAACCAAAACACCGCATTATAATCCTTATGAGTCGCATTTTGATTATTTGTTAGCGCTACCGTAAATCCACTATTGATAATCGTACCAGCAATTCCACTAAATATCGCCAACATCCCTACCAACCCATAATCCTCCGCATTAAGAATCCGAGCCAGATAAATACCAAACAACATCCCCAACAACTGCTGCACCCCATTGCTCACCCCTCCCCAGAAGAGCCCTTTCGCTGTCTTATCTTTTAGTGATTGTTCTGCCATTTGATATTTACGGTAAAAGTGCCACAAAGATAAACATTTACTCTTGGGTAACGGGCAAAACCCGGAAGCTTTTCATACTTTATGTATAAAATAACAAATAGTACGTATGGAAATATGAATTAGTATCAATAGAAAACACCAATTAGTATCAATAGAAATCCGGATTTCTATTGATACTAATTAAAAAGTCTCGCACCTATCAGATATAATAAACTAATAATCAGAAATATACAAAACACACCCATTCTAATATAGCTTATTGTACATTTTTACATTTTACTAGTCTTGTGAACTAAAGGAAGCGAAACAGGCACTCGTAGACTAATAGGCACATACACGGACATTGACAGACATAAACCGACACAGACCGATTTGCCTCATACGGCTTGCGATACCTTTGTCATGTTTTCGAAAACAAGGTAATTCATTTAATCATCTTTTAAAATTCAGGAATTATGGCAGTAAAGTACAGATTGATCGAGAGAAAGAACTTGGGTAACGACAAGACAGAAACACCCAAGAAACAGTATGCGCAAGTGGTCTATGGAGATCTTGTAGAGTTCGAGACTTTCCTCGAGGAAGTGGCAGATGGAAGTGGAGTAGGCTCCGCCCAAGTCAAGGCGGTACTCGACCGTATCAATATCGTGTTGAAACGAAATCTCTCGCAAGGGCGCAGGGTGAATGTAGGCGAATTGGGTAATTTCCGTTTTGGGGTAGGCTCTACGGGAGCCGCTACCACCGAGGAGTTCTCCAATAACCTGATTAAAGAACCGAAAGTGGTCTTCAGCCCGGGAAAGGCTTTGCGGGTATCCAAAAAACTCGCCGTTTTCGAAAAAGCGAAACTTCCCGAAGCGGAGAACCCAAGTGGAGGAGATAGCGAGAGCCCCGACGAGATCTAAAACCTAAGTATCCAGAGGATTTATGCCCTCCCTGCATAAATCCTCACGGTACAAAAATGAAAATAAAACATCTTTTCAGTAAACCACTTTCTTTTATTGAATATTTTTCACATCTTTGTTTCATTACTAATCGTTGAGTATAGTATTATGGAAGAACAATTATCTTTTATAAGAAGAAACAAAGAGATCGCTTTGCTGGAAAATTCATTAAAAAAGGTTTCTAGCCAAAAAGAATTACAAGTCCAGTTTATAACAGGAGAAGCAGGGACTGGTAAATCAGTTCTCATACAAACTTTCTTAAACGACATAAAAGAGACAGAAAGAATAGTGATTGCCTCTTCGTTCTGCAGCATACCTTCCGAATACAATATTCCGTATCAACCTTTTAAAGAAATACTTAAGCAACTGATAGAGGATATTCAAGAAGACTCGGCCAATAAGAGATGGAGTAAGGAAAACCTAAAGGAATTACTTAGTTTCTCTACCTCCATGTTATTGACCCATGCGCCGGACTTGATAGGTAGTTTAATTCCGGGAGGTAGTATCCTAAGTGGAATTAGCCAATCAATCATTGAGAAGACAAATATTCTTGAACGGCTAAAAGCGCAAAAGACAGGGGAAGACGTATCTATAGACGAATCGAAAATCATCGAGCAATTCGTTAATTATATGCGTGCCATTAGTGAGAAATATACCATTGTCCTATTTATTGATGACCTACAGTGGATCGATAAACCGTCCGTCGAATTACTTTATCAGCTAATCGTATCCTTACGACGTTCTTCCCTCATGATTGTCGGCTGTTACCGCAGTGAAGATATCGATGGCTATACTGGCGAAGGGCGGCATCCTATGCAAAAGCTTATCAATGAAATAAAGATAGCTTTCGGAAATGTTTTCATCCAATTAGATAATCTGTCAGAGGCCGACAGAAAAGATTTCATGAATCAAATTCTTGACAGGGATAAGAACCAGTATACAGCATCTTTCCGAAAAAAACTATTTGAGCGGACGAATGGTAATCCATTGTTTATCACGGAAATGATGAACTTGTTCAAAGACGAGGGGGTTGTTTATCAAGAAGATGAGATCTGGAAAAACCAAAAGAACATGGAGTGGCATGATTATCCGATCCGGATTGAGGGTATCATTGAAGAACGGATCAGCAACTTAGAGGACTCGCTGATGGAAATCCTTTCACACGCAAGCGTTCAAGGTCCGAATTTCATACTTCAAGTATTATCTAGAACCCTAAATGAATCGGAACGGAATTTGCTGATGAGCCTTTCCAAAAAATTACAGAAACAGCATCATCTCGTTATGGAAGGAGATTGCGTACGGTCCGGAAAACAGTTTGTATCTAAATTCTATTTCTCTAATTATATATTCCAACAATACATTTATCAAGAACTTAGCTTAACCCAACGCATGGTCTTGCATTCGGATATAGCAACTATATTACAAGAACTCTTCAAAGACAAGATAGAAGAAATGGCTGGAGATATAGCGTATCACTATGAGATGTCCGGTGAATACGACAGCGCATTGAGGTTTATCATGATCTCCGTGAACGCCATGATGAAAATATCGGCGTTTGAGAACGCTATTCCTCTGTTGAAGAATATGTTGAAGTATCTGGATGATCTTGCCGATGATATGGAGCACGACCGGATCCGTCTGGAAGCCACCGTAAAACTGGGATTATGCTATCGCAATACGATTGGCTGGGGGAGTAAGATCCCGATGGATCTATTCACGGAAGCAAACCAGCTAAGTAAGAAAATCCAGTGTTTCGATTACATGGATACCATCACGTATTGCATTTGGATTTACTACTTCATGCAAATAGATCTGGACAAGTGCGTAGATCTATGTGAGAAAAATATCGCCCAGACAAAGGAATCCGAGAATTTGATCGGTCTGCAGACCGGTTATATTATGCTTATCAATACCCTCTTCTGGATCGGAGATTTCAAGAGGCTAAAATTATTTCTTCATGAGTATGAGGTGTTGATTGACCAAATGGGAGAAAACGTGAGGCAAGCTACTTCTATCAATAATCTATTCTACTTTATGTTCGCCTCTATTACGGCTTTTGAAGCGGGAGAATATGAGGTGTTCAAGAAATTAAGCCAGGATATGGAAGATCGGTACACCTCGGTAAAGGATTATTTTGTCCTAGCTATCTTTTATCATGTCGTGGCATGGAACGAGCTTTTGCAAGGGAATTACGAACGCTGTGAGGAATTTGCCCTCAAAGTCCACAAAACCTCTGAAGATCATTCTTTTTCTTACTACACTGCGGTCAGCAAATTGTTTTACGGGTTCACTTATGCCTTAAAAGAGAAAGAAACCGGGTTAAGTATTCTCGAAGAAGGATATAAAAGCCTCATACCTGATAAGACCTCGACAACTGATATCACTCATCCTTTCTATACTTATTTATTAGGAATGGTCCACTTGAATTATAATGATTATAGATCTTGTTTAGATATAATAAACATGTCATTTCCTATCATAGAAGCTAATAAGGAAAAATGTTACCTCGGGGAGCTTTACTTCCTAAAGGCAAAGTGCCATAAAGCTCTTGGCGATACGGAAAATATGGAAGTCGCTATAAAAAAAGCATTGGATATAGCGGATGAAACAGGAGCCGAGCATGTTAAGCACTTATTGAAATCAATATAATACGACAAACCATGAAAAAGAAAAATGAACCTCTTAAGCAAATCGACCTCGAGAATCTAGTCAAGGGAGCTACATTCCTAGCTAGTGGCGGTGGTGGAACGTATGATAGCGCGATGCTATTTGTCCAAAATTTCACAAAGAAGCATTACGAACGTACTGAGGTTTCCATCATCGATGTAGATGATATTCCGGAAAACGACTCTAAATGCGCTATTGTTTTAGCTTATTTAGGTACCCCTACGAAACTAAAAGATGCCGTTACACCAGATGCGGCTATCCAGTCGGTCAATACAATCCAAGAAGAACTCAAGAAAAGAGGGAAAGAACTCGGTTATATCGTGCCAATTGAGGTAGGAGGAATCTCGACTCTTGTTTCTTGCCTTGTCGGGGCTAAATTGAATCTTACCGTCATTAACGCTGATGGCGCAGGCAGAGCCGTTCCCTTATTGCAGATGACAACTTTCGCGACGCATGGAGCCGATGTAAATCCTTGCGTACTTACCAACAGCTCTGACTATAAAATCGTATATGAAGTAAGCGATAGTCGTGAAGCTTCTGCCTCTACCACGATCGAGGCTCTGGCACGATCAGCCCTAAGCATGCGTGAATTCGACCAAGTTGGTGGCATAACGATGTGGACGATGGACCGGGCCTTAATGAGCAAAGCCATTCTGATCAAAGGGACAATAACAAAATGTATACAATTGGGAAAAATCATAGGAAACGAACAATATTTAATAAAGCCGAATATCTCCTCTATCCAAAATGTACTTAACACTATTAATTACCACTCTCAAATCGTATGTCAGGGAAAAATCCTAGACGCAAAAAACACCGCTATCGGAGGTTTTGATAGCGGGTTGATGACCATCCAACAAGATCAAACCCCAGAAAATCTTATCAAGATTATTTTTCAAAACGAAAGCTTGATCGTTTGGGATTCCGGGCAAGGAAGTCCTTTAGTCACAGCCCCAGACCTGATCAGTTATCTGATTATACCAGAGGCGACTCATAAACGGCAATTAGTATACTCTAATAGCGATATCATTGATCCAAGTACACAACAGCTAAAGAGGAGTTAAAATGCAGAGATCATCGTTCTCACGATGAAAGCACCACAAACATTGCTTGATCAAGAGTCCAATTTAATAAGCAGCTCTGTATTAAAAAGTTTTCACGAAGTCTTGCAGAATGTCGGATATTACGGGGCTTGCATATCCTTTCAAGAAGAAGCATAAATCCTCTGAATGATATCCACCACCTTCATGCCTTCCAACACGTTGGTCGTTATGATCTCGCCCGGAGCGCCGGAAAGGACGTTGACTACGTTACGGATCACGAAGTTGTGGTTCTGGGCGGAGCCTTTGTAAGGGCCATAATCATTGCCGGGGTTGGTAGGAGCCAATTCCGGCATCTCATAATCCTTGATATGGCAATATTCCACCTCATTCATGTATTGTCCACCGATCTTCACGCTTCCATTTTCCGCCACGATCAACATACTGCTCTCCATATTCTTATTCCACACCGCCGTTGAATAACTCAAGCTTCCCATTCCTCCGTTCACGAAATTGAAATTGACGAAACCGGAATCCTCGAACGCCGTTAGCTTCTCATGGTTGAAATCAGCGAAACGGGACTGGATATTGCAAATATCCCCGAATAACCAATACATAATATCGATGAAATGGGAGAATTGAGTGAATAAGGTACCTCCATCCAAGGCAGCGTCGCCATGCCATCCTCCGGGTTTATAGTAGCGTTCGTCACGGTTCCAGTAGCAATTCAGCTGCACCATATAAATCTGGCCTAATTTTCCGGACTCAACCATCTCCTTGATCCAGACCGAAGGCGGGGAATATCGGTTTTGCATTACGCAAAATACCTGCTTACGGAATCTCAACGAGGTATAAACCACTTTCTCGGCATCCGCCAAGGTCAAGGCCATAGGCTTTTCTATGACCACATGATGTCCACTCTCTATCGCTTGGATCGCCATCTCGGCATGTAAGCCGTTAGGTGTACAAATATTCACCACATCTATATCCAATCCCAAACGGAATAGTTCATCTATATCCCGGGCGAAAGGGACCGCATAAGCCTCGATCCCCAGCTCCTCTTTCGGACGGATATCACATAAAGCGACCAACTCCGCTCCTTCATCCCGGGTAATCATCTCGGCATGACGCTTACCTATATGACCACAGCCGATCACGGCGAAACGTATCTTCTTATTCATAAAACACTCTTTATAGATTCTATAATATAAGCCTGCTCCTCTTCTGTCATCTCCGTATGAATCGGCAAGGATAATACGGATCGGCTCAAGCGAGAAGCGACATTCAAATCCCCGGAAATCCGGCATCGCCCCCTCATCACCTCTTGCTCCTGCAAAGGCAATGGATAATAAATCATAGAAGGAATGCCTCGTTCTTTTAACGCAGCTTGTACTTGATCCCTCTTTTCTACAGCTAGCTGTACCGTATATTGATGATAAACATGCGATGAAAAGGCTGATTTTAGTGGTTTGCGTACAGCATCCAATCCGGAAAAGGCAGCATCGTATCTAGCAGCCACTTTACAACGAGCGGCGGCAAATTCATCCAAATACCGAAGCTTAACATCTAAGACAGCGGCCTGCAAGGTATCCAAACGGGAGTTGCAGCCCACCAAAGCATGATGATATTTTACCTTTTGCCCATGATTGGCGATCATTCGCAGTCGTTCGGCCAATCGTGCGTCGGAAGTAAACATCGCCCCACCATCACCATAACAAGCCAACGGTTTCGAAGGGAAGAAGGAGGTCGTTCCTATAGAGGCGATCGTACAGGCTTTCTTCACCGTTCCATCCGAGAAAGTATAATTAGCACCGATGGACTGGGCATTATCCTCGATCACATATAGATTATGACGGCTGGCAATACGCAAGATCGGTTCCATATCACAACACTGGCCAAAAAGATGAACTGCGATAATAGCTCTCGTCTTTTCAGACAAGGCATCTTCTATCTTTTCCGGGTCTATATTGAATGTACCGGGATCTACATCCACTAATACCGGCACTAGGCCAAGAGCCAAAGCGACCTCAGCCGCGGCGATATACGTAAAAGCAGGAACGATCACCTCATCGCCCGGATGTAAGTCTAATGCCATCAAGGAGATTTGCAAGGCATCCGTACCGTTGCCGCACGGGATCGCATAAGGAATACCTAAATAATCTGATAAATGGTTACAAAATCCCTTCACCTGAGGGCCATTGATAAAGGCGCAAGCATTTATCACCGTTTGCATGGCGGGATCGATCTCACTACGCAAACGTTCATACTGCTTCCGCAGATCTACCATCTGTATCTGTTTCTCAAGCATCTTATCCACTCAAAAATAGGGCTATCCCATCGTTAAAACGGAATAGCCCCCTCATTATTGCGTCTACCTTATTATTTCACCTCGCTACCCGGTTTCACCTCTTTCTCCGGAGTGATAACGGCCAGCTTTCCATCGAAATTCTCGGCGGAGAGAATCATACCCTCGGAAACAATACCTTTCAGCTTACGAGGAGCTAAGTTAGCGATGAAGCAAACTTGCTTGCCTACCAATTCCTCGGGTTTATAATGCTGAGCGATGCCCGATACGATCGTGCGTTTCTCCAGGCCATCGTCGATACGGAACTGAAGCAGCTTATCCGCTTTCGGAACCTTCGTGCATTCTAGAACCGTACCCACACGGATATCCAGTTTCATAAAATCATCGAACTCAATATTCTCACGGATCGGTTTCGCCTTATAATTCGCTTCCTCATTCGCTTTCTTCGTATCCAATAATTTCTGCACTTGGGCCTCGATCACGCTATCCTCTATCTTCTCGAACAACAACTCGGCCTTGCCCAATTGATGACCGGCCTCCAATAGATCCGTAGCACCTAGGCGATTCCATCCCAACGGCTCTACATTCAGCATCTTGTTCAGTTTCTCCATGCTAAACGGCAAGAACGGCTCAAAAGCGATCGCCAGATTAGCCGTAATCTGCAAAGCGATGTTCATGATCGTAGCGACACGAGGCATATCCGTCTTCGCCAACTTCCAAGGCTCCATATCAGCGAGATACTTATTTCCGATACGGGCCAGGTTCATCGCCTCTTTCTGAGCGTCACGGAAGTGGTAGGTATCCAACAGGCGTTCCACGTTCTCTTTCACATCCGCGAAATCCTTCAAGGTCTGGCGATCATAATCTGTCAACTCGCCAGCCGCCGGCACCTTACCCTCGAAATACTTATCCGTAAGGACTAACGCACGGTTCACGAAGTTCCCTAAGATAGCGACCAACTCATTATTATTACGAGCCTGAAAATCTTTCCATGTGAAATCATTATCCTTTGTCTCCGGCGCATTGGCCGTCAAGACATAGCGCAACACGTCTTGCTTGCCCGGCATATCCACCAGATACTCGTTCAACCAAACCGCCCAGTTGCGGGAAGTAGAGATCTTGTCCCCCTCCAAGTTCAAGAACTCATTAGCGGGGACATTCTCCGGCAAGTTATAAGAACCTTCCGCTTTCAGCATGGAAGGGAACACGATACAATGGAACACGATATTATCTTTACCGATGAAATGGACCATTTTAGTCTCCGGATCCTTCCACCAAGTCTCCCAGCTATCCGGCAACAACTCCTTCGTATTAGAGATATAACCAATCGGAGCGTCGAACCAGACATACAGCACCTTTCCTTCCGCCCCTTCCACGGGAACAGGGATACCCCAATCCAAATCACGACTCACCGCACGGGGTTGCAGTCCCATATCCAGCCAGCTCTTACACTGTCCGTATACGTTCGGCTTCCATTCCTTATGTCCCTCTAATATCCATTCACGCAAGAACGGCTCCCACTTGTCTAAAGGCAGATACCAATGCTTCGTCTCACGCATCACCGGCTTGCTGCCACTGATAGCGGATTTCGGATCGATCAAATCCGTCGGGCTAAGAGACGTACCGCAAGCCTCGCACTGGTCACCATACGCCTTCTCGTTTCCACAATGCGGACAAGTACCCGTGATATAACGGTCGGCCAAGAATTGCTTCGCCTCCTCATCGTAGTATTGCTCGCTTGTTTTCTCGATGAATTCACCTTTATCATACAATGTACGGAAAAAATCCGAGGCCATCTGATGATGCATAGCGGAAGTAGTACGAGAATAGATATCAAACGTGATACCGAACTCCTCGAACGATTTCTTGATAATACCGTGGTAACGATCCACCACATCCTGCGGTGTAATCCCCTCTTTCTTCGCTCTCAATGTGATGGGTACCCCATGCTCGTCCGAACCTCCAATCATCAACACTTCCTCTCCCTTCAAACGAAGGTAACGGGCATAAATATCAGCAGGCACATATACCCCGGCCAAATGGCCGATATGCACCGGTCCGTTCGCATACGGCAACGCCGTAGTAATCAGCGTTCTCTTAAAATGTTTTTCCATACCTTGTGTTCTCTTTTTGAGGGGCAAAGGTACGGAATAATTTGGTTAGATAAAAAAGATTGGAATATCATTCAAGGATGGATATATTCCTCTTTCGATCGCATAGTATATATTGCCGATCAAGACATAATAGAATAATCAACAAATGTCTCATGTCTTGTCCTTTACATTAGAGATTAATAACTTCCCATGTCTTACAAACTTTTCCTGCCGCTATATACACCACATACGCTCGCATGCGGTAAGCGGGGAATTGCCGATTGATATCAGCGGCATATCTTCTCACCTGATCGGCATCTTCGGGACGAACGACCTTCAAGGCCTCTACCATGGTAGCGTCTTTCGCCTTGAAATACTTGAACTCCACCACCCGGCAATCGTTGTGGAAGGCGGTGCCCGATATGCCCGTCAATACCAGATCCGCACGGCCGCTTGGCAAGTTCTGCTCCACGGCGAAGGTATAGCAGTTGCTCAAGTAACGACTCAGTACCTCGTAGAAAGAGCAACGAATAAAGTTCTCGTTGATCTTGTCGAATACTTGCGCCGGGAACTGGCCGAGATATTCCTTGAAATAATTTTCCACAAGCGGCTCCAGCTTCCGATGATCCATAAACAGGCGATAAGCGGGAACAAAACAGCGAGCGTCATCGCTAATCTGATTCAACTCGTTGTAATAATTCATGTAGATGCTCTGAGCGGTCAAGTTGGGAAGCACCATCACATAATTATCTTTCAACGTTGTCATGCCCAAGTAATATAGACTGACGGGGTAAAAATCCGGATCGAAGAACTTCTGCTTATTGAACTTACTCCTAAGATCCGGTTGAGAGTAGATCAACTCGCCATCGATCACCAAGGCATCCAGCATCTCTTTCGCATTCTCCAAGGTGATGGTAAGGCGGCGGATCCAATTCACGTCCGTTCGAAGGTTCTCGTCCACCATCTCATCGGGGACACCACCGGACAGCTCGGCGAAGTTCTTGAAAAAATAAGTCAATATAGTGGAATTAAATAACGGATGCGCGTTGGGCAGAAAGCGATAGCCATCATAGTTGTTTACGATAAGCGTCCACAGCTCGTCGAAACGATCCTCATTATTGCCATATTTACGAATAACATAGCGCAGGTATTCGGCAGCCTCCTCATGATTGAAACCCAACATCTCCGTGAAGTCAGGCTTCAAGGTAAGAATTTCGGCGATATTATAGCCGCTCGTCAAGTCATCCATCGTAACAGGCAGCACACCCGTACAAAAGCAAGTACGGATACTTCCCTCGCCGATACCCGCCTTGATAGCCTTGAAGAAGGTACGCAAGAAGCTCTCGCCAGTGGTGACAGACTCGTAAAGCGGGTCCTTATAGGCCGTGAGCAATTGGTTGGTGAAATTATCGTACTCATCAATAAGGATATAAACCTTGGGCAAGCCGCGCATACGGACATAAGCCAACGCCTCCTCCAGCATCTTGGTGGCATTACCTCTCACTGAGAACTTAAAATCACCGAAAAGATCACGGTTATGCTCTACCATGATCTCCACGGGGGAACAATTCAGATCATTAAAATTCTGCTCTAACCCGTCCATCGTGCTATCCATCACCATCTTCGAGAAGTCGTAGCGGATAATCATGTATTGGTTATGCTCCGGCGTAGGATTGGTCCCGATCCAAGTCCCCCCAAAAAGTTCCTCAAAGCGATGAGACTTACTGCGATCGTAGTAATGGGCGAGCATAGAGACCAACAAGCTCTTACCAAAACGCCGCGGACGCAGAAACACCGGAGCCTTATACCGCTCCAAATAAGGGATAAACCGAGTTTTATCCACATAATAAAAGCCACGTTCGCGTATTTCAGCGAAATCAGCCACGGCATAGGGAATGGTTATCAGAGGTATCATAAGATCTTCCTTTCTTTTTGATGTATACTGACAAACTTAGATAAAAATCTCCAATTCTTATACCTGTTCGCTAAGAAATCTTCTTTTATCAAGAAAAGGTAAGGAATAATTTGCGAATAACGGTTGGGACACGAGGGATGGAAATTGTCCATATGCTTTAATACATATTTGCACCTAGGTGCATTGGCCAACGAAACTAAGATACTTGGCCAACACACTTAGTTTCGTTGAACGATACAGTTAAGATACTTTTTAATCCAAAAGGGGAGAAAAGTAACTGGATATGTTTTTGGATTTGCCTTTAAAGAGAGAGACTGTATATTTTAATGTACGCACGTACGTTTTATATTATATGTAAAGAACGACACCCCCCTTGTTTATAGCTTGTGAAGTGAATAACTAGCGGCTACCCCCAGTGGTAAGCTAACGGCTTGGGAAGCCGTTAGTTATTCATTTCATAAGCCATATTTAGCATTAACAATCAACCCTTTAGTCGCATAGCCATAAGAGATTTCATATATAGTTCCTGCCACTGGTGATTTGATCGTCTTTGAATTCGTTTTATTTTCACCATCGTTATTTGTGACACTTAAAATGTAAGTTACTTCACTCGAGGGGAAATAAGCGGTTTCTCCATTGGATATTTCTACGGATCGGTTTCCGAATTGTACGGTAAAATGATAATCCTTAAAGCGATCACTAAAACCTTCCGGGAGTTTTAAGGAAACACCGATATTCACCATCGGGACTTCTACATTCAGATAGTTTATTTTACCAGCGTCTATCTTAAAATTCTTTTCAGCATAAAAGGCTGCTCCACCAGTTTCTGTATCTACCCAATTGGGCATGTCTTTATACGCTAGGTTATAGGTTTTCAGCAGATAGCTTCCGGCAGGCAAATCCAGCTTAGCAGGCACTTTTCCCGGTTCATATTGTTGCCCGCTCATTAATTGACCGTTTTGCCAAATCTCCACATATAGATCATTCTCCACGGCCCGGGTAAAAACCGTATTGATATTTCCTACTTGAACAGAAAGATCTTCCAATATCAAAGTTCCCTTTCCTTGAGAAGAACTGACAAAGTCTTCTTTCTGGCAACTTGGCAAAAAGAAGAGAATCGATAAGATATAAACAAAGTGTCTCATTTTTCCATTTATTCTATACAGTAAATAAACACAACCCTCCTCATTATTTATCATAGATTAAAGAGAGATCATCAATATAAAGCATACTACCAATATGGGCATTCCAACTACCCATTACAGGAAATGTTATTCCCTTATTTTTATCAAAATCACCTTCTGAAAAAGAGGTCTTTGTCGTTGATAAAAATTGTACATAAATTGAAGTTGCCTCCTTCGGCTGATCAACGTACTCTATAGTAACAGTTGCTTCTGCCCAGCCTTCATTCGAAGTAGAAGAAATAAATGTTCCGGAACCGACAAATTCTTCTCCATTTTTCAACTCCACATAAGCCTTGAATGTGTCGGTATTCTTTGGCACATAGTTATAATAAAATTTTAACGCTGATGGACGTGAGGAAAAAGCATGTCCTGGAGTAATAGATTCTGTCTTATCATTCCAACTATATTTTCCAATAAATAGACTACCTGCGAAAGCCCCTGCTGGATAAATTGTACCATTTGTGGAAGCATACTCTCCTCCATGACCCGATGTATAGATTAATGCGGAATAAGAACCTGTATGCCTAATATTTTCCGAAGAACTAACACAAGGGCTAGATGTTACATGAACACGAGATACTGAATAGGCTCTAGAACGCTCATTATTCGTAGTCCAAAAAATATCAGTTTCTCCTTCCTTATAAGGCAAATAATCGTAATAATAATATTTATTCCAGAAGTCAGGAATACCAACAAATGAACCAAGCAGCTTTACTTGCCACTCCTCCATCCCAGAATTCGGCAACTGCACCGGATTCTCTAGCTCCACATCAATAGCATCCGTCATAACCACATCACGATAAACCGCTCTCACTTGATATGATCTATTTTGGGGATGTTCATTGAATAACACTTTCATATCTTGAATGTCTTTCCAAGTATCATCACCTCCGGACTTTTCTTTATACTGATATTTCAACTTAGACTTGATAACCTCCGGATCTCCTGTAGTAACGGTCAGTTCATCAATCGTAAACTCTTTCGTCCAGATATTTCCGGGTTGAACAGATACTGCCATTTCCGGCTTATTACACCTCAACGTATAAACCCGGCTTGGGTTTTCTTGCCCTTTAATCTCCTCACTACTCCAGCGATTATTCGCTCTCACATCTACTTCAATCTTATTTTCTACTGTCGTACCCGCATCTGTTCGCAACTTAGCGACAATGGAAGTCAAATCTAAAGAGGCTTTATCTACACCAATCTCAGGCAATACAATGCCTAACACATTTTCCATTTCCGCTTTATCTGCCGGAACAGATAAAAGATAGTCCTTATCATTCAAGCTTGAAAATTGCGGATCACCAAAAGTAAATTTCAGCTTCAAGTCTTGCAGTGCTGAAGCCGTATTTAAATTCAATATTGCCGTTTTAGTCTCTGTCTCAGCAAAGGAAAGTATATTATTCTCAAATCCTTCCGCCTCAACTTTCGGCTTAGGCAACCAATCCATCGGGATATCGCTCGTTATTGTCTCCTTTTTAATTTCAACTTTAGCGACATCCAACAATAAATCATCCGATAACTTCAATGTCAGTTTAACATGATGTCCGGCTTTCAATACCGAAGGCAAATCCTTATGTTTTAACTCCTCGGAAAAATCCTTACCGCTCACCTTTGTTCCCTCAAAATAAAAGGCAACCTGTTTCTCTGCTTGAAAATAGGCACTTTTCTTACTATCAGAAGTCAATTTACAAGAGGACTTCCCAACAACTACTTTCACCCAATAAGAAGAGAAGATTTTCTTCAACTCCGTATCAGTGGGGAAAGAGGCAGAAGCCAACGCATTGGCCACCTTGCAACTCAAGGTAATTTTCTTCTGCTCGCCCTCCTTAATCACCACATTAGTAGTGTCGCCTAAATAATAGGGCGCATCCAACGCTAAAACCGGATTATCTCCATAGGAAGCAGATATCGTATAAGTACCGGCCGAAGCAGGTATCGTCTGGCTGGTATAATTACCATCAAACAACGGAGAGGAATCCCCGTTCTTCACGACCTTAAGCTTAAACTGATCCGCTAGTGGCTTTCCCAATTCCGCTGGCGTACTTTTCGTCTCAATGGCAACACCCATATCCTGCAAGGATACCTGAAAGCCGGCGGTTTTATCCATTATTTCTTCCTCCTGACAGGCCATCATGAGAAATAATGAGAATATACAACAACAAAATTTATCAATCTGCTTCATCATATTATTTAGTCGTATATAAGTTCGAAATCATCTACATATAACACACTACCGTCTCCCCCGGTAAAATAATCGCCATACTTGCTGGCACTTGCCACGATGATAAGGTGCATATCGCCGGGCTTTTCCTGCGTCTTATACTCTAGATTAATGGTAAACTCCTTCCATGCCCCATTCGTAGATACACATTCCTTTACAGGAACCTCTCCATAAGCAATGATATTATTATCCCCCTTGAAATCAATAAAGGTATCAGTATCGGTATTATCTACCGTATATTGCTTTTTAGCCAAGGCGATATAGATAGAGCAAACATCCATATCTCCTTTTGAAAGCGTCCCCGCAGGCTGATTATCTCCTATATGAGTTACCGCAACCGGAGCGTATTGGAAAAAGCCATGCAATGCGAACGGGCGCGAAGCGAACGACCTTCCGAATTTGATCTTCGCACCATTCATTCCAACCAAACTGCCAAAAGATCCGGTATACAGGCTCGCAGCGGCAAATTTCACCTTAAACTGCGATTTCAACTCGGCAGATTTTCCACCCGGCGTATGCACAACCGTTGAATTTCCTTGAGTCGGGTTGATATTGACCACAGCCCCCAATCCAGTTGTCGTACCCGGATTGCTCGTATCCCAAAATGAATGACCCGCCTCACCGGCATACCATGTTTTCCCATCTTGATGCCACAGATCGAAATTACCATTATATAATGGTGTGGCAGTCTCTGTCGTGAAGGTAGACTCGCCCAACACGCTTCCCGAGGCATCCACCAGTCGGCATTGATAAGCCGTGGCGGGCTGCAATCCCTCGATCTTCGCAGAAACCTTCGAACCGTTTGCCTTCGCGGAAACCATGTTCCAAGAAGTCTCTCCCTGTTTCACATACTCAAACGAACAATTAGCCTCCGTTGCTTTCCCTCCACAAACGCATACTTGCTCCATGTATTCACGGAAAGATCTCCGGCTGAAGGCTGCGAGCCTCCCTCCTCATCGGTCAGGCGGACATATACCGTCCATATTGTCCCTTATTGGGCTCGCTCCGGGATACTGAACCAAAACTTCTGTGGAGAGGTGAAATCTTTCACGGTAGTAGGATTTGGCGTCACCTCGCCATAGGCTCCACCCAAAGCCAAAGAGGTTATAGAGATATTCTTCAGATTCTCTCCTTTCCCTACATAAATAATCACTCGATTATCCAGTTCGTCAATAGAATAGTCTATCATACCCTTGGCCTCGACCTTCCGGTCTATGATTTGCTTCACCTTTACTTGCCATACATAATCTTGATAGGTTTTTATAGTAAAATTGACCGGTTTGGTAAAATCGACCCTCGTATTGGATGACATAGGAATACTATCCAATGAGGCGAATCCGGCAAACGGGAATTTATTAGGATTAGCACAGAGAGTCGAATCAACCAAAACCTGCGCATTCCTTGGATTCACCACCAAACGAGTAAGTTTCAATCTAGAAATATCAGCAGAATCGTTTACATACAGTAATATGGTCTTTGCCGAAGCATCAATTAATGCCGCATCATCCGAAGAGCCTTCAGCCGGACGCTGTCCCTCCACACGAATGTCCGTGATACCCGCATTGACGATCGGATAGGGTATATCATTCTCTATCGCACAGGAAACCAGCACGAAGAAAACAAAAAGGCAAAAGCGACAGGTCACTTTATATATATCATTGATTATTCGCATATCCAATTACAAATAGAAAGTCATACCTATGTTAATGGAAAAAAGATTGATCTTGAAATTACCGGACGATGTACGGCTCGAACCCTGCTCCACTTGGTTGGTTGTCTGATCGATCCACTTGAAATCGAAACCCATCACACCGACCGACACCTCCACGGCGCTCCAATCGGTGATAAAGGCAGCCAGTCCGGGGGCGAAACCAATCTGTAGGTTCTGTACCTTCTGGTAAGTACCATCATAATTAACCCCCGAGCCTGTGGAATTCTTGCCCGTACCGTAGCCATAGGTCACACGAGCCTCGTTGAAGAGACCGAATATCTTGCTCTTCCCTATCGGGATATAGGTGCGCAGGAAACCGGATGTCTCATATTTATGCTCCAGATAATAGAGGTCCTTGAACGAGATGGTAATGTCGCCCAAATTGGCATCCACATTCCCTAGATCCAAATAGTTCCTACGGTAAGCGAAGCGAACACCGGCCGAGATATTATCCCGGAAGAAATAGCCCACGTACGGACTTATCGCAAAATTATAGCCATTCCCTTCCAAATCCTTTATAACAAGAAAGTTCAAGTTACTCTCGTCATGCTCGGAATACGATACGGCACCTCCGGCCATCCATGTTCCTTTCGGGATGAACACAGCCTCCTGTACCTCTCGGTCGATGCGCTTGATGGTGCGTTTACCGCGTTGTGCATTTACGGTACCGGTCACTATTGCTAATAACAGCAATAAGGTAAATAGTTTTCTACTCATTCAAATAATTCGCTCTATTGTTATTGCCATTTTCTAGTTCTATCCTTTATATTGCCACAAAGATATTTAAAATCTACTTAGCAAGGAAGATATCCTTACTTGCCAAATAGATTTATAGTAAAAACTTATTGTTCCCTACATAGACTTTCAGCCTATGGTTTATTTCCACATTGTAGGCTCGTCATCGTAAATGAGTGAAAAATCATCGAGATACATTATGCTGCCATCGCCTCCGGTGAAATAGTCGCCATACTTGCTGGACGAGCAGACCACAATGATATGGGTCGGTTTCTCCGTCAGATTCTTATATTTCAAGAGGATATTGAACTCCTTCCATTGTCCGTTGGTACTTACGCATTCCGACACAGGCACCTCACCATAGGCGATAATGTTCGCATCATTCTCAAAATCGATCGCAGTTTCTGCCATTTTGGTATTATCTATAGTATATTGCTTTTTAGACATCGCTATATAAATAGAACAAACATCAGGATCTCCTTTTTCAACAACTGCGTCAGCCGGAAGATTATCCCCTACATGAGTTACATTTACCGGAGCGTATTGGAACCAGCCCTTTAATGCTGTTGGACGAGAAGCGAACGGCTGACCAAAATTGATCTTAGCACCATTCATACCAACCAGCCCACCAAAAGATCCGGTATACAGGCTCGCCGCTGCGAATTTCACCTTAAACTGGGATTTCAACTCCGCAGATTTTCCGCCCGATGTATGCACAACCGCTGAACTACCTTGGGTAGGATTGATATTCACTATGGCTCCCAACCCCGTTGTCGTACCCGGGTTACTCGTATCCCAGAATGATTTACCGGATTCCCCAGCATACCATGTCTTTCCATTCTGATACCATAAATCAAAATTAGCATTATATAATGCGATAGCCGCCTCCGTAGTAAACTCTACGATTTCGCTTGCCACCTCTTCCGTATCCTTATAGATAAAACGGTATTGATATTTTGTTGCAGGAGTCAAGCCCGTAATCCTTACCGAATAGGTATCGTTTTCACCTACGGTCAGATACGCAACCGGAGTCCAAGCCTCGTCTGTTGCCAGTTTATATTCCATCGCCAACTTGCTTTGATCCAAGACACCTGCCTTTGAAAGCACCTTCCCTCCAAGTAAGCAAATGAACTCCAAGCGTTCGCCGCACTTGCCGATAGAGTTGTCTTAGCGGTCAGAGGCACACCTATGGTGAAATTATAGGTCTTGATTGTTCCGTCCAAAGTAATATCAATACTGGTAGAACCATTTGGCGAGTCAGCCACTTTATACATCAAGCGAACATTATCTCGAGCTTTTACCGCACGAACGGTATCTTTCTTAGAATGTAGTGTACCCTTTTGATTCGTTACGCTCGTTGAGATAATCAACGACTTCTCGGGAACTGGGAAATAGGCCTTTGCTGTCTCGTTCTTACCTAACTCAAAGGTAAGGCGGGTTCCAGTTTGGTCTGCCGAATCAGCCACAACAATGGTCGCAGACTTAAAGCTTTTCTTGAACAGCTCGTCAAATTCAACAGTCACCAAGACATTCGCCAATGTACAGATAACTTCGGCCGTCACATCCTTTCCTGCCATAACCTCTACCTCAGCTGATCCCACATAATAGGGCTTATCAAACTCGGCAGCTTTACCATCGAAGCCATTTGAAGAGGCTTTCACCACGTATTTACCCGTAGGCAAGGAAAATCGCTCTCCATCCCACGCCGTATAGTCATCCGTTTCCTTAACAACACCTCCTTGATCATTCAAGATTTGTACCGCCAACTGTTTGGGATTATAAACAACCTCCTCACTTCCCGCTTTGGTGGCTGTGGAATTATTGGTCGTTATATCCATACTTAAATAACCGGTATTTTTCATGGATGTATCATCCTCGGCCTGGCAAGCGACCAAACCTAATACCAACACAAAAAATAAAAGTGTATATATTGTCTTCATATTATTCAGCCACTTTTACACTTAATTTATCTTTTACGACTTTACCATCATTATCTTCCACCGTAATATTAAATACGTGTCCTTCTGGATCTGTTGTAACACCTCCACCAGTACTTGGATCTAGCAACAAACTAAAAAAGGCATGTACCGGAAATTCATAGCTCTTTTCTCCACCAACAGGTAAAGTTACACCCATTGACGTCAACGTCTCTCCTAAAGCTTCATTTCCTATCAATTTAAACTCTTCACCAAATAGATCTTTAACTATTGACGCAAAAAGCTCATTTCCTCCCTTTATCGCGACAGTGATATTTTTCAAGCCGGCAGGAGTTGATATAATAACATTTGCATTTTTTTGTTCATCAGCGGGCAACGTATAAAGAGCTTGCGGTATCGTGATTGTCGGATCATCACCCGTCACCGGTGGTGTCGGAGGTTCAGGATTCTCTTCGCCACTATCACCTTCCACTTCTATATCAATATTCTCATTTGTCTCTTGGTTAAAACCGTTAACCGTGATGGTGATACCGGTTTTATTGAGATCCACTTCTTTTCCGGGAGCCAACGAGATCGCCAAACCATCTCCTCCTACAAAATAGGGGCTGTCGCTTTCTACAAAATCAGCACTTTCCTTCTTCGTTAATGTCTGATTTATAATAACTTCTTCACTCGTTTCCTTCACTATAGCTGTTCCCGACACATAAATCTTATCTGTCTCAGCAGCCATTTTCCAATAAATCGGAGTTGGGTTTGGATTTTCTTGCGTATAAATATCTGAATGACCGCACTTGTCATCCACCGTAATAGACCATTTGCTATAATAGTTTATAAACTCGGAGGTAAAATCCATCGCAATTTTGACATTCTGGATCTTACATTTCACCGTAGCGGTTTTTTCCACACTAGGCATTATCTCTGCTTTTTCTACACCTCCATAATAAGGATCGTACATCTTTTCGGCAAACTCTCCCGGCGAATGCGCCTCTATCTCATAATTTCCTTTCGGCAACTCAATCACACCATTCGCATTTTCTTCTTTAAACTTAGCAAACGACTCATAGTTTTAGTAAGATCAAAATCCATCGCCTTGATCACGAGCGGAAAATCTTCTTTCTGATCAGTTGCTCCTTTCGTTGCTAAAGAAGCAGAGGAACCTGCGCTCACGTCAAGTGTCAAATAGCCAGTTTCCTTTGGGATCTCTTTCCGAAAATCTCCTCTTTCATCTCACACGACATCAAGCCGGAAAACAAAACCGTGCTCAACATCCATATATTGATCGCTTTCATATTCTAATCTCTTATTATTACTGTTATATATATTTATACCCAATCCCCCGGAATAACGATATCTACCGGATGATCAACCGTAGTCTCCTCAATTGTAATCGAAATTCCTAAATTGCCATTGTTGACTACTGGTTTCAAAGTAAGTTTCAAAGCATCCGCTGGACTTAACGTATAGGTCTTAACCGTCCCTTCTGCTTTTACATTCTCTTTCTTAGTCAAGCTTACCGTAACCTGGACCTTTTCCTGATTACCTACCTTAAAATACATCGGACCGACTGTCGCCTTTGCCCAAACAAAAGAAGAGGGTTTCTGCGCCTCTGTCTCAATCTTCAAGGAATAGTCGGAGAAATACTCATCCATCTTCGGATCGAACACAACATTAATTCGAGCTGAGCTGGGCTTACATATTACAGGAGCTGTCACCTCCTTTCCCTCCTTCACTTCAAAAGCAGCTTCGCCAGAAAAATACAACACATCGGAAGAAACCGGTTTATCTTCACCCGTAAAGGCTTTCAACACATAGTTACCAACATTCAAAGAATATTTCTCTTCCAAATTCTTATACAAATCATTAATAATAAGATTCTCCTCTTGCCCGGATTTAAACACTTGCACAGTATAATTGTTCACATCCTTATACTCACTCTCATCCACGGCTTTTGTTTGAAAACCGACCTCCGGTGCCAGATCTATTTTCACGAAACCTTTGCCCTTCGGAATATCCAAATTATCCACTTCAGAGCTACAGCTACCCAACATCAAACAACAGCCCAGTAAGCAGGCCATTCCCATAGATGTAAAATTCTTTTTCCTCATATAAATGCTTTTTTCAATTACTTCAATTCGTATAGATCCATTCGATCCCAATTTGGATGCAAAAGAATATATTTCACAAAGATCCTACAAGGTCTATTTGTCTTATTACCTATTCCTTTTTTTAGATTCCATACCTCACCCCTACACATACAGAGCCATTTATAAAGAGTGGCCATGTTCTATTTTTACAACCCATTGTTCCTTTTATTAGAAACCGTGCCTAAACAAAATGCGCTCAGACAAGAGCCGCCCCTAGAGAAAGCAAGATTACAAGATAGTCGCTTCGATGGAAGAAAAAAGGATTTGACAAAATGGCAATTTGTAATCTCAACCTCTTGAGTATCGATTATTTCGGGGCAAAGTACTACTTACTTCCAAATTCATAAGAGAAAATCAGCAATTATTTGAATGATAGCCATATATCAAAAAACGACATTTTGTTCTAGCAAAAATAATTCATCGTAATTCATATTATGGGGAGTGAGAGAGGGAAAAAACAGTCTTACAATAGGGTTATAACAGTATAAGAATGCCTATTCACGACTACTTACACCCCTATTCACGACTACTCACGATGCCCAACGGCAGTATAGGCATTGCCCAATGCTGCCTATTGCATACATATTCGCCGTCTAACGTGTACCGAAAACGTTACTTTTTAACATAAAAGGCCACTTATCTTCCTGATTCTTTCGCTATTTTGATAGGTCAAGGAAATACCCCTGTCACAATATACATCCAAATTCAATCAAAACGAAACAGAAAAGATAATTCTAATGGCAACTACTTCCTTCGACAAGAAACCATACCAGTCCAGCCCAAACACCCAAGCGACTCCGAAAAGCCTCCGGAATACCGCAAGTTTCAGACGCTCGTATAATTTTCCTTCCACAAGACACGGCAAATCTTTAAAAATGCCTACTTTTGTCAAACGTTCCCGATAAGTGAATAATTAAACAAACATGGAAAATGACATTCCCAAAATAGACCTGCCTCAAGATTGGGTGATCTGGAAGCTTTCGATCGAAGATATAGGCCTGCTGAATCTGTATGCGAATTACCCATGCCGATTGAAAGCGGGGATTTTCGTGCTATGCCTAGGAGGAGAGATCGAGGCATCCATCAACTTAACGCAACTCAAGGTAGAACCCGGAAGCTTCATCACCATCATGCCCGGATCAATCCTGCAGATCCATAGGGCAGACGGGGACCTACAGATCTATTTCATGGGATTCTCATCTGATTTCCTCAGCCAAGCGAACTCCAGCAAAGCTGTCATAGACATGCATTATATCGTGAAAGACAATCCGGTGTATAAGCTAAAAGAGAAAGCCCAGCCTCTTATGAAAGATTATTTTGAGTTATTACTCAAAACATACGAGTTTTACGCCACGAAAATAAATCGCGGGATTACCAACCATTTGTTTACCGGTATGCTGATGGGGATCAGCAGCATGTATAAAGACCAGACGGAAGACCTGTCAATGCTCTCCAAAGCAGAGCTAATCAGTAAGAATTTCACTCAACTAGTAATGCAAAACTATACCATGCAACGATCCGTTGCATGGTATGCCAAGCGGCTTGGCATCACGCAAGCACACCTAAGTACGATCGTCAAACAAAGTACGGGAAAAACTTGTATAGAGATTATCACCTCGATGGTTATCATGGACGCAAAGGCACAACTAAAATCGACGAACCTTACCATCCACGATATCGCCTATACACTGAATTTCACTAATATGTCCTTCTTCGGAAAGTATTTTAAACGCCATGTAGGTATGAGTCCGCAAGAATACCGCAATTCCTAAACAACCCTAAAAAAGTAAGCTAGCTTACTTTTAAAGACCTTCTGCTCGGATATCTTTTCTTGACTGGCATACAGCACGTTAAATCATTCACAAAAGGCTTCCCAAGTGATTAGTTATTCACTTCCCAAGCCGTAAGCTGACCACCAGGTATAGCCATCAGTTGTTCACTCGACAAGCCGTCAGTTATTCACTTCAACAGCCATAAATAGCGCAATTTCCAACTAATATAAAGATAGTTTTTTCAGCTTAGTAACTGCACTATTATGGTTAATAGATGTATTCTAAGTGCAATCTCACATCCCCCAATTCTCCCTATCCAAACTCCTATACTGTATCGCCTCCGCCAAATGCCGGACTTCGATATGTTCCGAATTATCCAAGTCGGCTATCGTGCGGGAGACTTTCAGGATACGGTCATAGGCACGGGCGGAGAGGCAGAGACGTTGCATGGCGGTTTTGAGGATGGAGAGGCCGGAAGCGTCGGGAACGGCGTACTGATGGAGTAGCTTGGAGTTCATCTGGGCATTACAATAAATACCCTCATAAGCGGCAAAACGCCTTTCCTGGATCGCACGGGCTTTTATGACCCGCTCACGGATAGCGATACTAGGCTCTGAGGGCTGTTGCTCGGAAATCTTCTCGAAAGGGACAGGGACAATCTCTATCTGGATATCGATACGATCGAGTAATGGGCCGGAAATGCGGTTCATATATTTCTGGACGGCTCCGGGAGAACAGAGACAAGGACGGTCCGGATGGTTGTAGTAGCCGCAGGGACAAGGATTCATGGAGGCCACAAGCATAAAGCCAGCTGGATATTCCACCGTGAAACGGGCACGGGAGATATTGATCACTCGATCTTCCAATGGCTGCCGCATGACTTCCAAGACACTCCTGTTAAATTCCGGCAACTCATCCAAAAAAAGGACACCATTGTGAGCCAAGCTGATCTCTCCCGGCTGCGGGAAAGTGCCACCTCCTACCATAGCGACATTAGAGATCGTATGATGGGGAGAGCGAAAAGGACGTTGTACCATCAAGGAGGTGCCACCTCCTATCTTACCGGCTACGGAATGGATTTTAGTTGTTTCCAAGGACTCATGCAAGGTAAAGGGAGGCAAGATCGTAGGGAGACGTTTCGCCAACATGGACTTGCCACTTCCGGGAGGACCTACCATGATCAGATTATGTCCGCCGGCTGCGGCCACCTCCATCGCACGCTTCACGTTCTCTTGTCCCCGGACATCGGAGAAATCGCAATCAAACAATTGCTGGCGGTCGTAAAACTCCTTACGGGTATCAATGACCGTAGGCCGCAATGTAGGTTTCCCCTCCATAAACTCCAGCACCTCTTTGATATTCGAAGCTCCATACACTTCCAGATCGTTCACCACCGCAGCCTCACAAGCGTTTTGCTTGGGTAAGATAAAGCCCTTAAAGCCTTCTTCCCTAGCCTTAATAGCGATAGGCAATGCCCCTTTTATCGGTTGGAGGCTCCCATCCATAGAAAGCTCGCCCATCAATACGAATTTGGATAAGTTGGATGAATCTATCTGCTCTGCCGCCGCCAGAATACCGATCGCCAAAGGCAGATCATAAGAAGACCCTTCCTTACGGATATCTGCGGGGGCCATATTAATAACGATACGATTGCGGGGAATTTATAACCACATACTTGAAGAGCCGAGATAATGCGTTCATGGCTCTCACGAACGGCCACGTCCGGAAGACCGACTAAAAAGAATTGGATACCTTTGGAACAGTTCACTTCTACGGTAACGACCGTAGCGGAAATCCCCTGCACGGCAGCGGCATAAGATTTTACTAACATAGTTAAGAATTTTGAGTTACTAATTACAAATTAAAACCGGAACCTCCTGTTTTCAATCGCTCAGTCTTCGAACAAGTTTTCCAGTGTTTGCTTGATCTCGATTCCATTCTCTGTTTTCATCAAGATCTTATGATCCTCATCTATCAAGAAACAGCGTGGCAATACGCTTACGTTATACAGATCTATCAACATAGCCGCTTGTCCGGCCGAATCTGTTACCAAGTTCCACGCTATACTATCCTTCTTCAGTACATCCCGGACATTATCCGGATTATCGTCCAAGCTAACCAAAAGAATGTCCAACTGATCTTTCGGATATTTCATCGCTACCTTATCCAGATATAGATCCTCTGTCTGGCACATATCACACCAAGGAGCGGTAAACGTCAGCAATAAATATTTCTGCGGGAAAGAATCCAAACTTACCGTATTCCCATAAATATTCCTTACGGAGAAATCTGGGGCTTCCGCACCCAAAGCCGTACGTTTCGCACGGGCGCTATATTGCTCCAGCTCCTTCACCAGATAAAAGTCTTTCAACCTTGGATTCAATAACGCCAACAACTCATCAATTTTACGAGTATCATCGGGATCTGAGAAAAAAGATTGAATCAAGACAACGGATGCCTCTTCATCCGGGTTCTCTTTCACGTACCGGATCGCTTCCTCGCTCAATTGCATATTAACATTCGCCAAACGAGCGGCGATATCCGTCTCCTCGATCGTATCGTTCAAATCCTTGCTATTTAAAGAATTTGATAAATTTGTCAATTCCGTCAATAAAGGAGCGATTTTTTTCTTAAAAGCGGTCAACTTATCATTTGTCCGTCCCCCCTTTACCTGCAATAGCAATGGAGAGTTAGCGTCGCCCGTGATTTTTACGGTTTCTCCCGGTTCCAGATAAGCCGTAACCCAATGCTCTTTATCTGCAAAGAAAATAGTCACACAATGGAAACCCGCTTCATTTTGATCGATCTGGAACTGCCCGGGTTTCGTACAAGCCACGGTATCAACCACTTTATAATTATCCTTCTCAAATACAGCATATACGGTTTGACCTTCCAGATTAGAAAGTTCCCCTTCAATCCGATAGACATAATCCTTGCCACAAGATGACAAACAAATTATAAAGCCAATAATAAGTGCCAGTTTTTTTATCATTACTCCTTTTTAAGCTCTTCTTATAACAGATAATCCGGTCTAAAGGTAGGAATATTTTTTTTAACTACTTTACATTTATAATAAAATTAACGTAGTTATCATAAAAAAAGCGCAGAATTAGTAATTCCACGCTTTTTTATAAAGATATTTTTAAACCTTGACCTTTTTTGATCAAGGTTTTTTAAGCAATTATAACTGAGGACCAGCAGCAACCAATGCCTTACCAGCTTCGTTGCCCGTGAACTTAGCAAAGTTCTTCTGGAAGCGAGCAGCCAAATCCTTCGCTTTCTCATCCCATTGAGCAGGATCAGCATAGGTATCGCGAGGATCTAAGATCTTCGGATCTACGCCCGGTAATGCAGTCGGAACCTCGAAGTCGAAATACGGGATCTTCTTTGTCGGAGCCTCATTGATAGAACCATCAAGGATAGCGTCGATGATACCTCTTGTATCTTTGATAGAGATACGTTTGCCGCTACCGTTCCAACCTGTGTTCACCAAGTAAGCCTTAGCGCCAGTCATTTCCATCTTCTTAACCAACTCTTCGCCGTATTTTGTCGGGTGCAATGACAAGAAAGCAGCACCGAAACAAGCGGAGAATGTAGGAGTCGGTTCCGTGATACCACGCTCTGTACCTGCTAATTTAGCGGTAAATCCAGACAAGAAGTAGTATTGAGTTTGCTCCGGAGTCAAGATAGATACTGGAGGCAATACACCAAATGCGTCAGCAGACAAGAAGATAACTTGTTTTGCGTGCGGGCCTTTAGAAACCGGCTTAACGATGTTCTCGATGTGATAGATCGGATAAGAAACACGAGTGTTCTCTGTAACTGACTTATCAGCGAAATCGATCTTACCATCAGCGGCAACTGTTACGTTCTCAAGAAGAGCGTCACGTTTGATAGCGTTGTAGATATCCGGCTCGCTCTCTTTATCCAAGTTGATAACCTTAGCGTAGCAACCACCCTCGTAGTTGAATACACCTTCGTTATCCCATCCGTGCTCATCGTCACCGATCAACAAACGTTTCGGGTCCGTAGACAAAGTAGTCTTACCAGTACCAGACAAACCGAAGAAGATAGCTGAGCTCTTGCCCTCTTTATCCGTGTTAGCGGAGCAGTGCATAGAAGCGATACCACGCAACGGGTTCAAGTAGTTCATGATAGAGAAGATACCCTTCTTCATCTCACCACCGTACCAAGTATTCAAGATAACTTGCTCTTTAGTCTTCAAGTTGAAAACAGTAGCAGTCTCAGAGTTCAAGCCTAATTCTTTGTAGTTGTCAACTTTAGCCTTAGCAGCGTTGAAAGAAACGAAATCAGGTTCGCCGTAGTTAGCCAATTCCTCAGCTGTCGGACGGATGAACATATTAGTTACGAAGTGAGCTTGCCAAGCAACCTCCATGATGAAACGTACTTTCAAACGAGTAGCCTCGTTAGCGCCACAGAATGTATCGACAACGAACAAACGTTTGCCAGACAATTCTTTTACGGCTTTAGCCTTCAAGTCTGCCCAAGCGGCCTCAGAACAAGGCTTGTTATCATTCTTATATTCATCAGAAGTCCACCATACAGAATCTTCGCTGGCTTCATTCTTTACGAAAAATTTATCTTTAGGAGAACGACCTGTATAAATACCAGTCATCACGTTTACAGCACCTAGCTCAGTTACTTGGCCTTTCTCGAAGCCTTCCAAACTCGGTTTAGTTTCTTCTGCGAACAGAACATCATAAGACGGATTGTGAACGATTTCTTTCACATCAACAATTCCGTACTTGCTTAAATCTAAATTAGCCATCTTGAATTTAATTTAAATGATTGACTTTATATAACTTTTCTCTCTACTCTAGTTCGATACGGTGAGGCTTTCCGACCTTTTGGAGCTTGCTGCGACTCCACCTTGTTAACCGCGGTACAAAAGTAATATTTTTTTTTATCGTACACAGCTTATTAAGGAAATTTTTCAGTAATAATTACTCTTTTCCATGCAATTAACAAAACCCTTAGTCTATTTGTAATATGGAGTTTACAAATCATATACTTTTAGCTAGCATCTCAACTATTTCCGAAGTTGTCATCATAGGTATTCGCTTTTATTGTGACTGAAACAAAGATATATACTTTTTTCCGCACAAACAAATCCAGCGTATAAATATAAGAAAGGCGCAGGATAAATATCTTGCGCCTTCTCTTATATCCAATCAGAAATATATTACTTTACCTCCCAAATCTCACCTTTCATCAAAAGGTCGTGTAATTTACGTGTAGGATTCTTCGCTTGTACCTCCTCGATTTGCTGGTGGACAGCCTCATCATAGGTCGGTCCCTCCACATCTCGTATTACGCCTAACGCAATTGGCATATCACCGCTCATCATGGCAAGCATCATATGCAAGGTGTTATCCTTCTCATGGGCGTCGTGTACCAATACGTCATCCATCGTATAACCATCTTGTCCGATCGTTACGGATTTCAGTTTTAGGCCATCTAGCACAAGACCTTTATCCATGTTAGCGCCATAAACCATTTTCTCGCCATGGCGAAGGAAAATCGTACGATCCGCACGGTATTCCTTGTCTACGATACCTTTATGGATACCGTCATTAAAGATCACACAATTCACTAATACCTCCGTAACGGAAGCGCCTTTATGACGGGCGGAAGCCGTCAATACCTCGGTCGTATTCTTCAAATCCACGTCAATCGTACGGGCGAAGAAATTACCACGGGCACCCAACGCCAACTCGGCCGGGATAAACGGATCTTCCACCGTCCCATAAGGAGAACTCTTGGATACGAAACCACGGTCGGATGTCGGGGAGTACTGTCCCTTCGTCAAACCATAGATCTTATTGTTGAAAAGAACGATATTCAAATCGATATTACGACGGACAGCGTGGATAAAATGATTACCGCCGATAGCCAAGCAGTCGCCATCACCCGTAATCAACCATACGCTCAAGTCCGGGCGAGCCGTCTTTACGCCGGTAGCGATAGCCGCTCCACGACCATGGATCGTATGGAAGCCATACGTATTCATATAATAAGGTAAGCGGGAAGAACAGCCGATACCTGAGATAACTGCCATATTGTGAGGAGCCACTCCTACCTCGGCCATAGCCTTATGCAGGCAATTCAGTACCGCATGGTCGCCACAACCCGGGCACCAACGTACGTACTGGTCGCTTTTATAATCTTTCGGTTGAAATTTAGTTTCTTCTGTTGTCATCTTTTAAACCTCCAATATTTTAGTGAATTCCTCAACTAATCTCGCAACGACAAAAGGTTGTCCCTTTACACGATTGAAGCGATACGGGTTAAATCCGGGTACCTTTCCACGTAAATAGTTAGCGAACTGGCCGTTATTTTGCTCAGCCACCACCACTTTCTTATACTTAGAAAGAACCTCAGCCGTATTCTTAGGCAGCGGGTTGATAAACTTGAAGTGAGCGAAAGCCACCTTCTTGCCATTCTCTTGCATCGTCTCCATCGTCTCGTAAAGGTGTCCGTAGGTTCCACCCCAACCAACAATCAATAAATCAGCGTCCTCATCTCCGATCACTTCCAGTTCGGGGATATAGTCGGCGATCTTATCGATCTTAGCCTGACGGGTCGTCACCATCTTCTGGTGGTTAGCCGGATCGGTAGAGATCGCACTCGTCTCGTAGTCTTTCTCCAGACCGCCCAGACGATGAGCGAAACCTTCCGTTCCCGGAATCGCCCAGTAACGAACCAAGCTTTCCTTGTTACGACGATACGCCTTCCAGACTTTCTCGTCTTGATAATTAGCTACGTAATTCGGCTTAATCTCCGGATATTTATCCATTTCCGGAATTCTCCAAGCGGAAGAACCGTTAGCGATAAAGGCATCGGTCAACAAGATAACCGGAGTCATATGCTCCACGGCCAACTTACCCGCCCAAAATGCGGCATCAAAACAATCAGTCGGCGTAGAGGCCGCTATTACCACGGCAGGGCTCTCACCATTACGGCCATACAGAGCCTGCATCAAGTCCGTTTGCTCGCTCTTCGTCGGCAAGCCCGTAGAAGGACCGCCACGCTGAACATCGATAATCACCAAAGGCAACTCGGCGATTACAGCCAAACCGATCGCCTCGCTCTTCAAGGCAAGCCCCGGTCCGGAAGTAGATGTAGCCGCCAAGCAACCGGCGAAACTAGCTCCGATAGAAGTACAGATACCGGCGATCTCATCCTCGGCCTGAACCGTGATAACGCCTAAATCCTTACGTTTAGATAATTCATGTAAAATATCAGTAGCCGGAGTGATCGGGTAACTACCCAAGAACAACTGCAAACCAGCCTTCTCGGCAGCGGCTATCAAACCATAGGAAGTAGCCTTATTACCATTCACGTCCGTATAGAATCCAGGCTCGGCTTTCTTACTCTCGATACGATACGTAGAAACTGAGGCATGGATGTTATTACCATAATTATAACCGTCCGTCAAAGCCTTGATATTAGCTTGGGCGATAACCGGTTTCTTAGCGAACTTATTCTGCAACATGTGCATAGCCTCCTCCAGTGGACGCTCGAACAACCAGCAAACAAGTCCTAAGGCGAACATATTCTTACAGCGAAGAGCCGATTTATTGTCCAAACCAAACTCAACCAATCCGTCTTTTACCATCGTAGAGATCGGAGCGGCAACAACCTGCACGCCAGTCAATCCCAGCTCAGTAAACGGATCATCGGTCGTAAACAAGGCCTTATCCAAATCACTTTTCTTGAAAGAGTCCGTGTCGATTAAAACAATCGCATTGGGTTTTAGGTGTTTTACGTTCACCTTCAGCGCGGCGGGATTCATGGCCACCAATACGTCGGCCTTATCACCGGGTGTGAAGATCTTGCGCGATCCCAAGTGCACTTGGAATCCAGATACACCACTTAGTGTTCCTTGTGGAGCACGTACTTCTGCCGGATAGTCTGGGAATGTAGAAATCTCGTTCCCGAAAACCGCGGACAGGTTTGAAAAGATTGTACCGGTTAACTGCATACCATCTCCCGAGTCTCCCGAGAAACGAATTACAACCTTCTCCAGCGTCTTAACTTTTGTCTGTTCTGCCATAATATACTTTATTAGCTTTATCGCTTATTGGTATTTAGATCGTCCGCAAAGTAAAGCATAAACTTTGCGAGTTCAAAACTTTTCCGCATCAAAAAGCAGAGAGGTATAGATCAAGATTATTAGATGATAGATTAAAATGGTTAGACACATAACTATTCACTGTCTTCCCATAATACATATATACTCCCGCCCTAAAGCCCTTATCCGATTTGATCATTCCTTGCACGGAACCGGCGTCGCCCAACGACAATAATAAAGGTACGAATATATTACTATAAGCCATCGAGGTAGTACGAGCCACCCGGTTGCTGATATTCAGTTTACAATAATGTAATACCCCATATTGCTCGAACACCGCAGGATCTTCCCTCGACAAGCAGCAAGTCGTCTCAAAGCAACCGCCTTGGCTTACCCTCAGATCGATCACCAAAGCTCCCTTTTTCATCGTACGCACCAAGTCCGTAGCGATAATATAGCGATGTCTCGTATTAATATAACGCATCGCCCCGATCACCACGTCAGCGCTACGAAACGCATTATGCAGCACATTCGGATGGAACGTGGAAGTAAAAAGCCCTTGCCCCAAGACCTGTTGTATTATACGCAATTTATTGATATCATCATCGAATACTTTCACGGATGCTCCCAAGGCCAACGCGGCACGCGCGGCCACGGTCCCGGCGTTTCCGGCCCCGATAATCACCACTTCTGTAGGGGATACGCCCGGGATACCGCCTAATAAGATCCCTTTACCTCCTTGGGTATTGCTCAACAGCTCGGAAGCGATCGTTATGGAAGCCGCCCCCTCGATCTCGGAAGTGACATTCAGCACCGGGAAACGATTATATTCATCCGCCATCAACTCATAAGAGATAGCGGTAATCCGTTTCGCCATCATCAACTCGAAAGCCTCTTGAGCGAATAAATTAAACTGCACCAATGAGAAAACGGTCGTGCGAGGTCTCATAAGTGCGATTTCCACCGGCAACGGAGGCAATATCTTCAAGATCAGATCCGCTTGGAAAACTTCTGCGGGCGTATCGACGATCTCCGCCCCCGCCTCCGAGAAATGATTATCGGAATAGTTGATACCTAATCCGGCGCCACTTTCCACCAGCACCCGGTGACCGCAATCGGTCAGCATATCCACCGCCTCCGGAGTTAACGGCAAACGTTTTTCCGCCTCGCATCGTTCACGAGGAATACCGATGAGCAAACGGTTATTCACCTTGCTGATCTCTTTCAATAATTCCTGCGGGATATAGGCCCCCTGTGCCTGCCGGCCGTCGTTCGCTTCCATATGCTATAGGATTTTCATTAACGCGTTCGATATGTCATGTACATCAGATTCTGTTAACATCTTCTCGGCATCAAACGTTATGGACGCCTTCGTATAAAACGGATTCCTTTTCTCCAGACTCTCGGCGATAAACGCCTTCAGTTCCTCCCCGGAACGTCCTTTCAACACCGGACGGGTATGTTTGCACAACTCCAGACGCTTCGCCAGCTCCTCGACTGACACCTTCAAGTAAACCGTCGTGCCAGAAGCGTTCATAAACTCCATGTTATCGAAAAAGCAAGGAGCGCCTCCTCCCGTGGAGATCAGCACGTCCTCAAACTCAGCGACCTCGTGAAGCATATTCCGTTCTATCTCTCGGAAAGCCTCCTCCCCTCTCTCGGCGAATATCTGCGAAACGGCCTTATGATAACGCCCTTCGATATAGTAATCAAGATCTATGAACGAAAGACCGGCGAGCTTGGCAAGCTCTTTTCCCACCGTTGTCTTGCCCGCTCCCATATATCCGACCAAAAAAACACGTTTCATACGTTATTATAATAGTTTTCGCAAATGTAAACTTTTTCCGGGAACTCCATCTTCTTTATTCCTAAGAATCAATAAAAAAATCATAGGCCAATGGCTTTTACTGTCTGGGTCGCACGATCCACTACCAATAAAGTATGACGAGCACCGGCTATTTTCTCGGGATAGACCATCGAATCAGTAAAGTCCTGCAATAATTTTCCGTTCTTAGGGCTGATCTCCCATAGCTCCGACCGTTTATCATCGACACGAAGCGTAACAAACAAACGATCCCCTACAAACGCTATCGACTGGGGAGACTTTTCAAATCCCAATGTCACCAGATACGGCGCAAAGCCCGTGTCCCCTGCCCGAATGTCCGCAGGATCGAATAAATAGATTATATTTTTATTCTGGGCCGTCACATATAAAAAGCCATCATTTCGTGCCGCTACTGCATAAGTACCCATTGCCTCTTGTAAATTTACGCTACGGCTATATATAGGTACCCGAGCAGCGGAACCGGGCTGTACATCTTGCTCCAAGACAACTACCAGTTTCCGTTTATCCCGGATAAAGACAGCCCCTTGACTAGCCGTCACATCAAACGCATGAACGGTCTGATAACCACCCTCACCCCAAGTACCCGTACCGATACAAGTAATGAACTCATACGTTTCCGCATCAAACACATCCGTACGGCTTCCCGTATTCGTGACATATATTTTCCCATACGAGCGAGTCACGCCGTTTGGCTCCCCCGCAAAGGTCTCTTTCTTATCTCCGTTCATCCACTCAACCATACTTTTCACATGACGCACATTACCGGAAGATACATCAAAGACCTCCAAACTATAATGTCCCGGAGCGTCATTTGCTACATATAGCGTATTCCCATAAAGATGGACCGCTTTCGGATGAAAAGTTTCCACAGTGGCACCGGGAATATCCAAGACAGAAAGTGTAAATGAGAGAGGAGAACCCTCATCACCAGCCCTATCCGTCTCCATCGGAGCAAGCCCAAGCCCGCCATCTATGGCATCCAATTCCGGATCATCGATAATGTATTTCGAGGAAGTATACACGTTTTTATTCTCTACCAGATTCTTATTCCTCCGGGTATGCAAGAAACGGCGGGAATAAACCGGTAATTTCTTGCTCACGGAAAGCTGTGAGTAAACCTTCATACAAATTGTAGGGAAACCGCCTTCCGCCGGATAGTACGTCATATTCCCACTATGCCCATACCCCAAGCAGTGCGCCAGCTCATGATACGGCGTGTCAGAACCATTGGCATCGTCGGCATAATGGGTCAGATAGACATATTCACCTAGCCCAAAGGTATTTCCTCCACCCAGACCGACAACATTCACCACGCGTCCATAACACAACCCGCCATGATTCGTGATCTGTTTCTTCAACACATCTATATCCACGATTTGCTCGTTATTTATCAGCTTGCCGCGCCACTTCTCCAGTTCCTCATCAAAAGCGAGGAAAACATCGCGCCATATTCAAGGAAAGGGCAACCGCCTCACGAGCCAGATGTGGCCTGAAGTTGCCCCAGTTCGAACCAGAATATTTACCAAACCAAATATCCCACTTAGGTTTCACGTTTATCATTCCTTGATAGACCGGATCTCCACATTCAACCCGCAAACTTATATTCTCGGCCACGATATCCGGATGGGCATCTATGGTAACCTCCTCGCCGGAACGTGTATAATAAACCTTCGCCCGTTCTAGAAAAGGCAGCTTCATTTTAAACTCCTGAAAAGGTAAAACCGTAGTAAACTCCGCAAACCGTACCTCATCCTCACAACCCTCAACCGTAGCCCAGACAATCACATTATGGATAGCTCTAGGAGAATAGAAACGAAGCATCAACTCCTTCTGCCCGGTAACTGACACCTGCAAAGGCTCATTCACCTTGAATTTTCGCTTTGACGAATCGAAAAGAACCTCGTCCGGTTCCTCATCCCGAAGGATATAAGAAGTATTCGACGAATCATAATCCTCCTCCGCCATCCGTATTAAACCATATTTACTCGTTCCTCCACTATTATCCACATCATCTTCATCCGAACATCCGAGAACAAGAAAGCCTCCCATTACAAACAGAATGACACGAATGATCGTGTATCTCAACATTTCATTCATAAATAATCTCTTACCAGTTTTGGACGCAAAAATAGTATTTTTATTTAACTCGCATAAAAGTCACCGTTTTTATGTAATTTTGCCCCGTAGACAGATAGAGATTCGATGATGAAATTTATAGATAAATTCAATACGATCATCCATAAACCATTCTTCAGCAAATATAGTACCTTGATGGGGCTATGGACATTGCTGGGGGTTATCGCATGGATTACCAAGTATTTCCCGGGAAATATAACAACTTCTCGATCTTCAGACAATCCTTTGGCATACGTTGAATGAATTGCCGCTCTATGCCGCCTATCCGGAAGAATACAACGACATTTTTCACTACGGGCCGGTATTTAGCTTGGTAGTGGCTCCGTTCGCCATTACACCGTTATGGTTAGGACTGCTCACTTGGTCGGTGGCGCAAAGCCTTTTCTTATTCTGGGCGGTCAAGATGCTGCCGGGGATCAAGCGGGAACGTATCTTTATCTATTGGTTCTGTGCCCACGAGTTGCTTACCTCGCTTTTCATGTCGCAATTTAATATCAGTATCGCCGCTATCATTGTCCTCGCCTACGCATTGATAGAGAAAGAGAAAGACGTATGGGCCGCTTTCGTGATCATGTTGGGTACCTTTACTAAATTGTATGGGATCACGGGATTGGCATTCTTCTTTTTCTCTCGCCATAAGATGAAGTTTAGCCTATCTTGCGTAGGATGGGCGGTCATCATGGTCGTAGCCCCGATGATATTGTCCGGGCCGGATTATATAATGTCCCAATATACCGGTTGGTTCGAGGACTTATCCGGAAAAAATTCGGAGAACTTATTTGCGCTCATGCAGAACATTTCCTTCTTGGGAATGGTTCGTAAGATATCGGGATCGGTCAGTTACTCGGACATTTATCTGATAATAGGGGGATTAATAGTATTCGGCCTGCCTTATCTACGCATCAGTCAATATAAATATGAGGCTTTCCGGAAAACGTTATTGGCCTCGGTGTTGATGTTTGTCGTACTGTTCAGCACGGGTAGCGAGTCCAGTACCTATATCATAGCGTTTATCGGAGTCGCTATTTGGTATACGGCTGTACCGTGGAAACGTTCGACATTGGATATTGTCTTGATGGTCTTCGCCTTTATATTGACCAGCATGTCTCCGTCCGATCTTTTCCCGAAATACATACGAGTGCATTATGTATACCCGTATGCGTTAAAAGCGTTGCCTTGTATGCTGATCTGGCTAAAGCTGACATTTGAGATGTGTACGAGGAGTTATAATCCGGTAAAGGTATAAATGGAATGAACGCACGAGCAGACATAGATTTGGTATTACCTTGTTACAACCCGCCTTCGGGCTGGGAGGAACGAGTAGCCACCCATTTCCGCGAAGTGGAGCGATTATTCAGCCCGGTACGTTTCCACCTTTTTATTGTCAGTGATGGTTCGAGACGGGGATACGAGCCGGAAACGATTGACCGCCTCCGGCAATTGATACCGAATGTCTGCGTCGTAGACTATAAGCCCAACAGGGGAAAAGGATATGCCTTGCGAGAGGCAGTAAAGCGATGTACCTCTCCCTACATTATTTATACGGACTACGATTTCCCTTATACAAACGACTCGTTCGGCAGGATGGTCGAGACGTTGCTAGGAGGAGCGGACGTGGTCGTGGCTACCCGTAGCAAAAGTTATCAGGAGAATTTGCCTCCTTTCCGAAAAGTGCTATCCAAGCTATCCCATATATGTAACACATGGATTTTGAGGATCAAGATCTAGGATACGCAAGGAGGTATGAAAGGATTCAGTCAAGCGGGACAAGCGATATTCCTGACCACCCGTATCAATAGCTTCCTGTTCGATACAGAATTTATCTATAAGGCAAGTCGCCGGAAAGAGATAAACTTACGGACGATCAATGCGAACATCAAAGAAGGACTAGCGGTATCCGATATGGGATTCAAGGTCCTGCGGCGGGAAGCGTTGAACTTCTTATCCATCTTATTTCATAGAGATTAATTAACATTCATGATATTACTTAGTTTTGATATCGAGGAGTTTGACGCTCCATTGGAACACGGCGTGGAATTGCCGTTCGAGGAACAAATGCGTACTTCCGTGGAAGGAACCCGGAAGATATTGGCATGTCTGGCCCGTCACCGGGTAAAAGCGACTTTCTTTTGCACGGCGAACTTCGCCCTTCATGCGAAGGATTTGATCTTGGACATCCAAAAGGGTGGACATGAGATCGCTTCGCATGGTTTTTATCACTCGTCGTTCGAGACCGCCGATCTACGCAAGTCCAAAGAGGCATTGGAGGAACTGACCGGACAACCGGTGAACGGTTTCCGTATGGCCCGCATGATGCCCGTCGAAGAAGAAGAGATCCATAAGGCCGGTTACTTATACAACTCGTCCTTGAACCCGACTTGTATTCCCGGCCGTTATAACCATCTGGGGCAACCCCGCACCTATTTCATGAAAGATGGCGTATTGCAACTGCCCGCCTCGGTGACCCCGATCGTCCGTTTCCCCTTGTTTTGGCTGGCTTACCATAACCTTCCGGCCACCTTGTACCGTAAGTTAGCGCTTTGGACTTGGAAAGAGGACGGTTATTTCCTGACCTATTTCCATCCGTGGGAGTTTACCTCCTTGAGCGACCGGAAAGAGCTAAAGTTGCCGTTTATCATGACCAACCATTCCGGTTGCGGCATGGAAAGAAGGCTGGACGCCTTGATCCGTTTCTTCAAGGATAAAAGAGCGCCGTTCGGTACCTATACGCAATTCTCACAAGAAATCTTGAGTAAGAGTCATGGCCAAGAATAAGTTTTATGTCGTATGGAAAGGGTTGAACCCGGGAATCTATGATAACTGGGCGGAATGCAAGGCACAGGTAGACGGACAAGAGGGAGCCAAATATAAATCCTTCGAGAACCGGGGAGAGCCGCCAAAGCCTTCGAGGCCGGCTATACCCATTACCTAAAGACCGCCTCTTCCCCGAAAGCCGTGGCCCGTCTCGCGCCAGAAGCCCCGATCGGGAACCCCATCAATGAGAGTCTTGCCGTAGACGCCGCCTGTAGCGGTAATCCCGGGGATATGGAGTACAGAGGCGTTTATACCGCTACCGGGCAAGAGATCTTCCATATCGGCCCGCTGAAGGAGGGCACGAACAATGTCGGGGAATTCCTCGCCTTAGTACACGGCCTCGCCTTGCTACAGCAAAAGGGAAGCGACCTGCCGATCTATTCGGATAGCCGCAACGCCATCAGCTGGGTCAAGAAAAAGAAATGCAAAACCCTATTAGCACGTAAACCGATCAACGAACCTATCTTCGACCTCATCGAGCGGGCCGAGAAATGGTTGAACACCCATACCTATACCACCCAGATCCTCAAATGGGAAACATCCGTATGGGGGGAGATCCCGGCGGATTTCGGAAGGAAATGAGGTAAAGGTAATTAAAATTATATCGTATATTTGCCCAATATATCGAATTCAAGCCTATGAAGATCGCTTTCGACGCAAAACGGATTACGCATAACGCTACCGGACTGGGTAATTATAGCCGGTTCATAGTGAATAGTTTGTCCGCTTCTTTCCCGGAGCATACCTATCAACTCTATACGCCGGGCAAAGGCAAAGAAGTGTTACGGAAACGGATCGAGGAGCGTCCAAGTGTCTCATTCCATTATCCGGAAGGCAGGTTCGATAAACTATTTCCGTCTTTATGGCGTACCTCGGGCCTAACGGCTACGCTTCGAAAAGAGCACGTAGATCTGTTCCATGGCTTGAGTAATGAGATTCCTATGAATCTAAAACAGAACGGAATCCCAGCGGTCGTAACGATACATGACTTGATCTTCTTGCGTTACCCGCAGCTTTATAAACCGATCGATCGTTCCATCTATACCTACAAATTCAAGCAAGCTTGTTTACGGTCGGACAAGATCATAGCGATCAGCCGACAGACGATGCGAGACATCCGGGACTTCTTCCACATTCCGGAAAGCAAGATCGAGGTTGTTTACCAAGGTTGTGACCCGATATTCGGCCAAGCGGTTCAAGAAGACGTGAAATCGTCCGTACGCGAGAAATATCAGATAAACGGGCCTTATATATTATATGTAGGGAGCATCGAGGAACGGAAAAATTTATTGCTTCTGGTAAAAGCCCTGAAAAAGCTGAAAGAAGATATCTCCGTGATCGCTATCGGTAAGCATACGCCTTATACGGACACGGTAGAGACTTATATCCGGGAAAACAACCTGTCCGGTCGCGTCCATATCTTGACTCATATACCTTTTAACGAATTAGCCGCTTTCTATCAGATGGCGACCTTATTTGTCTATCCCTCGTTTTTCGAAGGATTCGGTATCCCGATCTTAGAAGCCCAGCTTGCCGGTATTCCGGTGATAGCGGCTACCGGTTCTTGTCTGGAAGAGGCGGGCGGACCGTCCGCTTTATATACCGATCCAAGAAACGAACAAGAACTGCGCGGCTTGATAGAGTCCGTATTGAACGAGCCGAAGCTGGCCGAATCCATGCGTTCCGGCGGACGAGAGAATATACGGCGATTCATGCCCGACGTATTAGCGGCTCATTTCATGCGAGTATACGAGAATATCTCACGATCTTAGCAAATCCATTTTATCCATACACAATGAATATACTTTTAGTCTATAAAGAAGCCGATATAGCAACCTACAAAATGCTGGAAGGATTGTCCAAGCTTGAGGACTTCAACATCTATATCGCTTCTCCCCAATCGTATACCGACAAAAATATCTATGGGAATTGTACACCTTTGGATCTGCCGGTCATTACCTCGAAGTTCAACTGGAACGTTATTCGTGCCCTGCGCAAAATCATCAAGACTTATCGGATCGACCTTATCTACTCACCGAGTAGTTCCGGTTTATCAAACGCTCTATTCGCTTCCATAGGCACACGGGCGAAGAATATCGCATACCGAGGTACGCAGGCTAAATTGAAGCGGTTCGATCCGACCTATTATCTAGGCATATTAAATCCCGCCGTGGAGCATGTCGTATGCGAGACCAAAGATATCGAGGAATATCTCTCCCGATTCATCGCACGAAAAAGACTAACGACCAGCACAAAGCCATTTGATATCGATTGGATCAAGGAGGCAGTCCGTACGCCCAAACAAGCAGACGATATTCCGGACGACGCCTTTCGTTGCATCTATATCGGAGCGACGAAGAACAGGCCGTTCAAAGGCTTAACCGATTTGATTGATGCGTTTATCTTATTGGATGATCCACGGGTACATCTTACAATCGTGGGAGAATATGGGGAAAATGATTTCCAATTAGCCCAACAGTCGAAGGTAAGCGCACAAATTCATTTTCTGGGACAGCGTTCCGACGCCATCTCTTTTCTGGTCACGTCCCAGTTGTTTATACTTCCCTCGCACCGGGATGCCTCCCCAAGAGTCGTGCGAGAGGCTATGGCTTGTTCAGTACCTTGTATCGTAACAGACATACCGGGAGCAAGAGACTTAATCATAGACGGAGTCACCGGATTGTTAGTGCCGCCTTCTTCTCCTCAACAAATGGCGGCGTCTATCCGCTCGCTTATCGATAACCCGGAGCGATTGGAAGCGTTCGCCAAGGCCTCACGTGAGCATATCATCCAAGATTTCAGCGTAAAGGCTTATACAGACGGCTTCGCCACGTTATTCAGGTCGATCAAAAAGCATAGATTATTTACAGATTCAGAAACAACGGATATAAGCTAATGAATAGCTATCATAAAGATGGTCCTTCATTCCATGTTTATATTGGAAGGACAGGATATTTTTCTTAAGCTCATAATTTAGCTTTGTCCGTAGAATCATCGGCTTATCCCCATTATCCCGATATCCCCGGAAACCGGCATAATTACAATCCAACGAGACCCCCCGATAGGTCCCTGACACACCTGCCCCATAACAGAAAGCGTCGTTCTGACGATTAACGACATCGTTAGTCATCCAACAATAAAAACCCGCTAAAGCTTGCACACGGATCGAAGCGTTTACATCTTTCCGCTTCCACAACGTACGTCCCAGATTGGCGTCGAACCAATAAGAGGCCGCATCCGTATAACGAGCGTCGCACAAGCGTCCGCCACTGGCGGTTTTCAGGTTGGCGCTTACCACGATATCCATCCATTTCTCGCTCCGGAGGGCTTGGAAATAAAAATTAAAGATCACGTCGCCCCGGCAAACAATCGGGGATTTCAGTTCTACCGCATAACGCTCATCCCGCACTTCCGGCGACATCTCATACCATTCTTGGAATACCCAACTGACATTCACTCCTACACGTCCCTTTACGACAGGAATGTACAAACGGGTAAAGATATCTTTCGTCTGATCGCCTCGCGTCTTATGATATTCCCCCCGAAGCTCCACTTCCCAACGGCTGGACAGGCTTCCTCCTACCAACTCGGGAATCGGAAAGGCATTTGGCCCGAAATAACGGGGCGAGTAAGTCAGATACTCTACCTTTTCCCACCATTCTAACGCCTTAACCGGAGATACATAGGCCAAAAGACAACTAACAACTAAACAGAACCGGAGTATTTGTATTTTCATAAAAGTCTATAATTCAAATTCAATCTCATGCTTCAACGCATATTTCTTCCAGAAACGATTTCGATAGTATAATATCCAACGAAGGCATTCCGCTTTATCAAAATGCCGGCTCTCGGCATAGGTCTCTGCCATTAAACGAAAAGCGGCTTCCCGTCCCCACAAACGGGAGAAATTCGCGCATCCTCGTTTCAGCGAGACAGGCCCGAAGTGCATCCGGTTTATATCGATCAAGGAGAACTTAACCCCTTCCTCCGTACGATCGTACAATACATTTCCGGGAGAGAAATCGGCATGATAAACCTCCGCCTCATGCAACTTTGCCATATAAGTACCTAACGCACGGAAAATATCCTCGTTCTCCTCTACCGGACGCTGTCCGACTTTATACAATGTCTTATAGCTGGATTGCAAACTGATAAAATAACTATATCCCAAAAGGCCTTTCTCCCGAAAAAGGACATAAGCGATCGGGGCAGGAGTCTCAAACCCCTTGGCAACCAATCGCAGAGCGTACTCATAGGCTCGCACAGCCTTAGGCTGACGGAAAAAACGATAAATAACACGGTTTATCAAGAGGGGGATTCTATACCGCTTGACATTCAGTTCCACACCATCTACCTCAAAAACCTTGATCTCATTCCTCGCCTTATAAATCGTTTTTCCCTCTTCCGAAAATATACGAGGTACACGCCTTACAAAATCCTCGAATCGCCCGTACGCCGGGTTAATGACCTCCTTCATCCGAAACCATTTCATTTAAAGAGGTTAATACCTTGTTTATGATTAGATCCGGATTGAGCTGTCTCATACACGCCCAATCCTTCCGCAGGCAGGGCTTTTGGCCGAATACGGAACAAGGACGGCAAGGTAAGTCCAACTGGATACAATCTTCCGGATCCTGATGATATCCGTAAAATCCGGCATAGGGATGGGTAGCGCCCCAAACGGAAAGCACCCGTGTACCGACCAAGGAAGCGAAATGCATATTGGCGGAATCCATGCAAATCAACAGATCCAACCGGCTGATCAAGGCCAGTTCCTGATCCAAGGAATACTTGCCCGCCACGCTTTTTACCCGGGATACTCAAAGCCCATTGATCCAAGAGCGCCTCCTCGTAGCCACGACCACCGAACAGGAAGATGGTAAAATCCTCTCGATCGGAAAGCTCGGCCATGACCAGCTCCATCTCCCCGGTCGGATAAATCTTTCCCCGGTGCTTGGCGAAGGGGCGATACCGATCCATTTGCCCGTCTTCGTTCCCGCAAGGTTCCAAGGCGGATAAATCAGGGGTCGAGGTCTCATAAAGCGAGGTGAACGATTCCGTATAATGAAGTCCAGCGTTACGGAACACATCCGCATAACGTTCGATCACCGGGCGAAGTTGTTTAAATCGTTTATGCTTCGCGTCGGTCAACCGGGCACGATCTTTCCGGGCCTTATCCACGACAAACACCCGTCTGCCGTTCAAGCGGAACAGCGTACGGATAATCATGGTTCGCAACACATCGTGCAAATCCAGCACCATATCGAAATCGTATTTCACCAAGGCAGAGGCAAAACGAAGCAATCCCGCCAACGTTTTCTCCGTGCTCTTCGTATTGATACCGATCACGTTCACGTTCTTCGGGCGGTTGATAAAAACCGGGATCAAGAACGCTTGCGTCAACACGGTAAACGAGTCCGTAGGATTCGCCTTGGCTGCGGAATAGATAACGGGAACGGTCATCGCCACATCCCCGATAGCCGAAAGTCGTATTACTAATATATTTGCCATTATTTCTTACCGTACAACACAGGATTCAAGGCCGGGTCGTTGTACATCTTCATTTGCTTGTAGACCTTCATGTATTTCTTACCGTCACGGATATCGGATAGCAATTGATCCAAAGCCATCGACAAATCCTTCTTCTGCTCCATCAGCACCGCCAGTTTCTGCTCACAACGAGCCTTATGCTCGGCAGTAGCATCCGGACGGTTTGCCTCCTCACGCATATGATAGATCTTTAGCGTAAGGATAGAGAGACGATCGATCGCCCAAGCCGGGCTTTCCGTATTGATCGTAGCGTCCGGCAAGACTTTCACGTTCTTGTATTTATCCAGAAAGAAACTATCGATCAACTCTACCAAATCCGTACGATCTTGATTCGACTTGTCGATGCGGCGTTTGATAGCCAGCGCTTCCACCGGGTCGATCTCCGGATTCCGGATAATGTCCTCCAAATGCCATTGTACGGCATCGATCCAGTTCTTAAGATAAAGATAAAACTCGATGCTTTTTACCGCATAGGGATTATGCACTGTAGCATCTACATTGTCAGTTACATGATAAGCCTCCGTAGCTTGCTCAAAAATGCGGAAACATTGTTCGCTGAAGTTCATATATGATTCATTTTCTTTCTGTGAATACTTTGTGGGACAAAGATAATGCTTACGGATCAGAAACCCAATTCTACCGGATAAATTCTATCCTCTTAGCATATATCCTTTCTTCGGCAAGGATACAATGCCGGTAGACGGATCGTTATGAAGCGCTTTACGGAGATAGGTGACCTGCACATTCAAGGCCAGGGAGTTGGCGTATGAGCTAGTTCCCCAGACGGTTTCCAACAGAAGGTCACGATCCACCGCCAGATTCAGGTTTGTCGCCAGGATTCGCAGAATATCCGCTTGGCGGGAAGTGATCAATACCTTGTTATTACCCGTACGGATCTCGTTCGTGGTGTAGTTGAAGGTCGTGTTTCCGAAATGGAAGCTCTCCTCCTGCACGCTTTCATGGACACCGATCTCAAAACGGTCCTTGATACGGGCGATCAGCTCTTCCGGATAGAAGGGTTTCGCCAAGTAATCGTTTCCGCGCAAGCTAAAACCTTTCAAACGGTCGTTCTTATCGGAACGGTCGGAAAGGAAAAAGATCAAGACATGGCGGTCTTGCTCACGGATCTTTCCGCTACCTCGAAACCGTTTAGGCCGGGCATGTTGATATCCAGCAAGACCAGATCCGGTTTCACGACCGGGAATTGCTTCAAAGCCATGGTACCATTGCCGGTATAAGTCACCTCATACCCCTCCCGTTCCAAGAATCGCTTCAAGACGAGGGAATACTTAAAGTCATCGTCAGCGAAAAGTATTTTCAATGTCGATTTCATAAAGCTGCAGTAGGTAGATTTATAGTAATTCGAGTGCCTTCACCTAATTCACTTCGCAGGGATACTGAACCATGATGCGCCTCTACTATTTGGCGAACGTAGCTCAATCCCAACCCAATACCCGGAATTTGCTTATCCGGCAGATGAGACGAACGGTAAAACTTCTCGAATACCTTTCGCCGCTCATCCGGAGCGATACCGAAGCCATTATCCGAAACGGTCAATCCCACCCCTTGCTGATTCCAAAGCACTACGATATCGATATTCACTTCCTCTCCCGAATATTTGATAGCGTTCTCTATCAAGTTAGACAAGACATTCGCCACATGTACCGGATCGGCTGTCAGATCCGGCATATCCGGGGGAAAGGCCGTCGAGAAAGAGACTTTTTTCCCGGTGGGGATATTGGTTAGGCGTACCACCTTCTCCACCAACTCACGGAGATTAAAAGCGGAAGGTCTCAGAAGCGTCTCCCGCTCGTCCGCACAGACCATATCTTTCAATTTTCCCAGATAGGCGGAAAGATTATCCAACTCGAACATGGAGTCTTGAAGGACCCGTTCCGTCGTGGCCTCATCCATCCGCATCTCCCGGTCATTCAAGAAAGAGACGAATACCTTCAAGGTTTGTACCGGTCGCCTCAGCTCATGGATCATCGTATGCACGAACCCCTCACGCAACTCGTTCAAGCGCATTTGCTCCCAGATCGTACGGATCTGGAAACCCAAACAAGCCAGCAATAACAAGATAAGGAAAATACTTAGGAAAAGCTGCCATCCCATCCGGCCCAATAACGGATTCATGGGAAGATCCACATCCACCCACACCGCCTTTCTCTCGATCGGGGCGAACAAATAGCATATCGAGATAGAGGTTGAAAGCAGTTTTTTCGATAACGGCAACCATAAGGCCGACGACTGCCCGGACAAGGTATCGCCCGCTACGAACGGACGTACCCGATAATCCAGACCGGGCAGACCGGCAGACAAGATGGAGTCCAAACGCTCCGCGGAGAAAGGCACGAAGAACTCCACGACCGAACGATCTACCCCAACTAATAAGCTATCTTCCGGCATATTCGGGTCCAGATGAAGCCGAAAACTATGGATCTTTGTCGTATCCTTGGGATAAAGCTGGAAACCGAACGAGTTTTTCAACCCGTTTAACACGCTATCACCAGACTGGTATTTCGACTGGCGTTCTATAATATAAGTACCTTTCGTCATCTCCGCCTCTTCCTTCCGCATACGAAATTCCTCCTGCCCGGCATGAAATACCTCACCGGCGATCTCATCCGCATAAGTACACATCTCATACCGGAACTGATTGAACAACCAATAGCCTTGTACCCCGATCGCCGCCAAAGCCGCCGCCAACGAGATTACCCATATCCATCGAATCCTCTTTCCCATATCTTATTCCTTTCCGGCAAAGATAGATAGCTACTCCATGATTACAACGTACATGTAGCCATTTTTATAAGCGGAGTAATATTTCAGTAATAAAAATCTTCCTTACGGTAAACGTTCCTCTCTTACATTCGCGACAAATAACTTCTAAAACCAACAGATCATGAAACGAATCATAGCGACAATCGGCCTGCTTTGCGTAGGTCTGTCAGGGGCGGGACACGAGACGAACGCCCAAGTGACAATCAACATCTTCAACCTAAACGACGTACTAAGAGCCAAGCCCATCGACGAGACACGTTTCACGGTACAATACCAGACCACGTCCATGCCGGACACGCTCCAACCCGACAAGAAAGAGGAAGAGACCCTCATGCTGAAGGTCGGGGATAAATGCTCCGTTTACTATAGTTACGCCAAATTCCTCACCGATTCCGTACTAGAGGCCGACAAAGCCGCCGGAGCCTCACAAGAAGTCATCAATGAACACCTGCAACAATATTCATCCAAGACCAACGCGCAGGTCTACAAGAATTATCCGGCGGGAAAGACCACGACCTTGGATGCCCTTGCCGCCAGTCGCTTTCGCTGCGAGGAAAAGGAGGAGCGCCCGGAATGGACCTTACTGCCCGATACGATGACCATCCTGTCCTATCCTTGCCGGAAAGCGACCTGTCATTTCAAGGGCAGGCATTATGAGGCTTGGTACACGCCGGAGATACCGAAAAGCGAGGGTCCTTGGAAATTATGCGGATTACCGGGCCTGATCCTAAAAGCCCAAGACAGCCAAGGACATTACACTTTCATCTGCACGGGTATCGAACTGAGCCGGGATAAGAACCCGATCCTTTTCGGGGGAAACGATTTCGAGCCGATCAGCCGCAAGAACCTGCAAAAGGTTTACGAACGATATGCCGCCGATCCTATCGGATACATCGCCTTGACCTCGCCACAGGTGAAAGTGACCGTCACCGACGATAACGGGAAACCTTACCAACCCAAGAACATGCCGTATAACCCTATAGAAAGGGAAGAAAGATGAAACGGATCATACTGCATATACACACTTTTTGTTTACTTACGCTGCTCTGCCCGGCAGGATTGGCCGCCCAATCCGTCATCCGAGGGATCGTGATCGACAGGGAAAGCCAACTGCCGGTAGAAGCGGCCACCGTGCAATTAACTAGAGGCAACGTCTCCCTTCCGATCAACTATACGTTAAGTAATAATGAAGGGACCTTTACCCTCACCCAACCGAAGCGGACGGACTCACTTCTCGTCTCCGTCTCGCTCTTAGGGTACCAAACCCAGCAACAAGCCGTACATGCCGGACAAACGCTTCGTTTTGAGATGGAGCCGCAGGTATTCAGCCTAAAGGAGGTGGAAATCCGTCCGGGACGTGTCTGGGGGCAGCAAGATACGATCAATTATGATGTCACCCGCTTTCTATCCCCAAAGGATCAATCCATCAAGGACGTATTACGGAAACTTCCGGGTATCGATATCGATGATCTGGGGAAGATCTCTTACAACGGGAAAGAGATCCGTAATTTCTATGTGGAGGGACTGGATCTCACCAACGGGAAATACAAGCAAATCAGCGAGAACCTGCGAGCCGACGCCGTACAGAACATACAAGTGATGGAGAACCACCAACCGATCCGTGTGTTACAGAGAAAGATCAAGACCGAAGACGTAGCGTTGAACCTCAAACTGAGACCGGAATTCCGGGATCGCTGGCTGATCAATGCCGAAGGCGGTCTCGGCGCATCCCCGTTCTTATGGAAAGGAGCCGCTGACGCCTTGCAGATCAGCCGCAGCAGCCAATCCGCTTATCTATATAAAGGGAATAATACCGGGCAAGATGTATCGGGCGAGCAAAATACGCTTACCGAATCACCCGAATCCCGTTTATCCGAGCCCAAGGTTCCCCAATTTCTGCTACAACCCTCATTCTCCGCCCCGCTAAAGAAAGAGCGCTGGCTGTTCAACCATATACACAGCCTATCCGCAAATCGCCTATATAAACTGAACGAGAACACCCAACTCCGTATAAACGCCGGTTATATCCACGACCTGCGAACACAGGAAAGGGGGAGTGAGACGACTTATTACCAATCCGAGGACACGATTCATCTAACGGAGCAAAGCGATAGCCGCATTCGCTCGGATCAAGCCAACCTCAATATCGGAGTGGAAAACAACTCGCAGGAAAGGTATCTCAAGAACCAGTTCTCAGCCACCGGAGATTGGCAATCCAGCCTTTCCCATATAACCGGAAACACAATTTCCACCGGCCGTACAACATTGGACCAACGCATCAAAACCCCGAACCTCAACTTACGTAATAATTTACGGAGCCTGTGGAGCTTGGACAAATACACGTTGGAAGTCCAGTCTTTGCTCCGTTACCACAGCAACGCGGCCGATCTTCGCTTGGATAACCATCCTTATCCAATGAGCTTACGCGACTTTTATACCGATAATTCCTTTTCATTCCTGAAAAAGAGCGGTTCCCTCACCCAGCGATATACGGTGGGCATAAGCGGGGAGATCAGCAATATCAAGAAAAGCCTGCAAACTTATCTCTCACCCGATTACCAATGGAATACCTATAAATGGACCCTATCCCTCAGCTCCCCACTCAGATGGACCGGATATACAGGGGTCGGTTTCTCCCGCATCTCGGTTAATCCGTCCCTGTCTATTATCTACAAACTGAATTACGCATGGCGTTTCACGGCACACGCCTCCTATAAGGAAAGATATGGAGAGATGACCGACTTATACGACCGGCCTTATCAAACGGATTACCGGAATAGCGTCTGGAATTGCGGAATCCTCCCGGTTTACAGACAACAGCTTTATTCCGTTTATGGGGAATACAAGAGTACAGCACGGGAATTCTTCGCCACGGTAAACCTGACACACAACCGGGAGTGGTACAATCGTATATACGAGCAACGTATAGAGAACGGGCAGGTACAACGAGTCTCCTTACCGCTGTCCAACCACGGTTCCGGCTATACCGTCAAAAGCACGCTATCCAAAGGCTTTTACGATCTAGGGCTAAAGACCTCGCTCATGGCGCTCCTCAATATCAGCAAGGCCGAGCAAATCAGCGGGGGACAAAGGCTTCCTTATCAATATCGCCTCATGCGCCTAGAGCCCAAAGTGATCTGGACTCCCAACCGCCATTGGGAAACCAGTTACCAAACCGATATCCGGTACGGAGGAAATAAAATAGGAGAACGTACCCGTTTGGCGCCCTTATGGAACGTCACCCAACAAGTACAACTCTCCTACATTTTCTCACCCATAGAGGCAAGCCTTTCCGTAGATCATTATCACAATGACGTGAATGAAGACCAATCCGTCAACGCCGTTTTCGCGGACTTCTCGGTCTTATGGAAATCCCGGCGTTTGCAAATCACCGCCACGGCGACAAACCTGTTCGACAAACGTACCTACGGATACACGCGATACGCATCGTTGGAAAGCTATACCTCATGGGTACGTATCCGTCCCCGGGAGTTTCTGGTAGCGATCCGCTACCAGCTATAAACGATCCAGACGAGTCCGGGTTATATGCGTATCTTCCGCTCCACCGTACCCTCTGCCGTATCTATCCGTATGAAATAAACGCCGGGCTGGACATTTCCCAAGGAAACAGCGTAATCCACCGAGGCTGGAGAATCTACCTTCTCACCATACAGATGACGGCCCGAAGCGTCATGTACATGGATGCTGAACGAACCGGGGACCTCCGCCCAACGGACATGGAAACTTCCTTTCGTACCGCTAGCATATACGGACACGGCCTCTTGCGGAGCCTCCTCGAATACGTTCTCCGTAGAGGTAGGGATTCCCAATATATCCAGCAGACCTTTATACACGTCTATCTTTCCCCATCCCCATTGCTTGTTCGGATAAGAGAGCGGTTTATCCTGAACAGCCGTACGGGAGAAGACATCCTTGATATCATCCGGGGATAAAGCAGGATTCGCCTGTAACCAGAGAGCGATACTGCCAGTCACGAAAGGACAAGCCATCGAGGTTCCACTCATATACCCCCATGGATATCGATGTCCATTGAAAGTGGAATAGCGAGCCTGTGATGCCTTGGCTCCTTCACCGGTCTCACCCTCCAGATAGAATGAGTTATAGGAGGATGCCACCCAAAGTCCGGGTGCTGTTATATCTGGTTTCATGCGATTATCAAGCGTAGGGCCTACGCTTGAAAATGATGTTAACTCACCCAAACTATTACCTGCCAAATAAGAGGTACCCCCATCTACATTTACCGGGCATATACGAGTGGCATAAGCCCCGACAGCTATCACGTTTTTGGCCGATGCCGGAGAGCCGACAGTGAAATCTCCCGTACCGACCGTATAAGGATACCCTTTTCCCAAGTCCGTAAATAAGCTCTCGCCATTGTTGCCCCAAGCCCGGACCGGCGTGTTATTTGTCGCCACATGAAGTAAGAATATCTTTTCATTTTTGGTGCCTTCCGGATAATTGAACTGAATAAAAAGACGGTATCTCCCATTAAACACATATAATTCAGATTCCATTTGCGCCTCATACACCAACGTGCCATCCACGCTCTCACTAGTAAAAACAGAAGACTTAGGCATTGTATCCAAGGCGAAAAACCCGGTAGTATTTAATATCTCATCGCTTTCGCGATCATACAGATCCAGGCAAACAGAAAAAGGTTCCCCGGGCTCGTCCGCCCAAATATCCACCAGTCCATAAGAAAGACCCGTATTAGACCTGCCTACAAAAGTATGCAAGGTATCCGAAGGCGACATCTGTTCGGTATATACTGGCATGTCCCTAGAATTTCCCATGGCAACCGTGATGATTTTTCCCGGTCCGACCATTCGGTCCAACATTATATCCATAAAATTAGTACCATCGTGTCCTCCAATACCATCCCCTAAACTAAGATTCACCACGCAAGGTCTACCCAGTCTCTCGCTCTCCTTGAATATATAGTCCACTCCGTCTACGATATCAGAATTCTGCATGGTAGTAGCCACCAAGATCATATCACTCTCGTTGGCCACACCTTGGTAGGGCGTATCAAACCCTCCTCCGGCAGCTATGCCCGCGACATGGGTACCATGCGTATTTACATCCGAATCAAACGAGCAAGCCGCATCCAGCAGTTCCTCTTCCGTCCTGTATTCCGCTTTACTATAAGGACTCGTTTGGTCCCAAACTTGTTTGATACGATACGCTTTACCCTCTTTGTCATAGAAATTTGGGTGAGTAAAATCTAATCCCTGATCGACCACACCCACGATGACCCCCTTGCCCGTATAAGGCTGGGGAAGCTTAGTCCCCGCATAGGCATCCGCCACGTCCGAGTAGTAACGGGCCGAGTCCATACTGGCCCTCATAGGTTGTGAAGCGGATACATATTGGATACAACCCAGCTCAGACACCGACTCCACGGCAGACAGGGGGATCAACACCGTAGCGATATCTCCCGTCCTTGTCCGGATACGGCACCCGGCCGAATCCAAGGAAGCCCATCCCTCATCCGTCGCCACCTTCACGAAAGCCGAGAGATAATCTCCCGAGATAGAACTCCTCAACAACGAGTTCGCCGTATCTTTCTTCGCTAATTTGTCTAAAAGAATACGTGTATAGGGAGACATCTTGGAATACGTAGGTTCTTGGGCAAACATCCCTCCTACCACAAAAATCGCTAGAAGCAGCGATAACAAAATAGATTTTCTCTTCATATTAACCATCTTTTCCATTATATTTCAATTAAGACGTAAAGCTCGTCTCATCACGCCAGCCACGACATTTTAAATGCGCCATTTTATCTGTCTTATTGTGATACAAAGTAAGGCTTTTAAATGCGGACTTTCATTAAGAAACCCCGCTACCTTACGACATTTAGTCCAAAAACAGTGTGACATATAATCCGGATTCGAGGTAAACTAGGCCCTTTTCATATCTAATCGTCACAAAAAACACTTATAAATCAAAGAAAAATTTATATTTTTGTTCGCTAAAAAGTAAATGAATGAAACTAACATATATAACTTTATTCTTTTTTTCTATCGTACTCTTGAGAGCGGCAAACCCTTCCGCAGATAACCGCCCCCAAGAAAAATTATCTTACCAATCCATATTCAATCAGATCATCGCAACCCCCGAAAAAGCGATAAACCTAGCCGATAGCGCCGAGAACCTACGGATCATACCGGAATACAAAGCACATATCATCCGGTCACGGGCATACGCCCGGTTGAAAAACGAGAAGAAAGCGCTGGAATACGCTCTAGCCGCATTCCACACCGATTCCGTACAAAACGACTCCACGGCCTACATGAATGTTTGCCAGATACTAAGTAATTGCTATATCGAGCTATCCCGCCAGAACGAAGCCATAGAATACGCAACGAAAGCGATACAGATCGCACGCTCCCAAGGCAATAAGAGCGTCGAGGCTACCTCTATGATCTCCATCTCACGGGCACAAAACGAGCTGGCACAAAAAGACAAGGCTATCGAGACACTTGACCAAGCGATTGAACTGCTACAAGGCACCACCGATCCGGAAGAAAAGTGTACGTTGATCTCACTTTATATGGAGAAGCTACGAAACATCATGATCCAGGAGAAAAATGAAGAAGCAATAAATACCGGAAAGAAGTAGAGGCACTTCTGGAAAAGATGGAACAAACAGGCGACATGCAAGAGACAAGGGTGGATATGCACCTAGGTTATTTATATAGCTTCCTTTGCGAAGCGTATCAACTGATCGGAGAGGAACAAGCAGCGGCCAGTTACTACCAAAAGTTCCTCACCACCAAATTCGCCCAAAAGCCGCAGGGAAGAACGAGAGCGGACCCTTACCTGCTATTAATAAATGATTATAAGCAAGTGATCCATAACACCTTGGAACGGGAGAGACTGACTCCGGCGCAAGATTCCATCAATAAAGATTATACGGTGATGCTAGCGAAGCTAAAGAATACCTATTCCTTAATGGGGACTATAAAACAGCTCTCCAATACAGTGATCGTCTCTCCAACATACGAAAGGAACTGTATGCCCGCGACAAGGAAAACGCGGCCATGGAACTTGCCATCGCCTATGAGACGAACGAAAAGGAAACCAAGATCATCAAGCAGGAAATGGAGCTGAAGCAGCGCAACACATTTCTCGGAGCCTCTCTAGGCATCATAATCCTCCTTATTCTCTTGCTTTGGATCTCGTACCGGAACAGCAAGGTCATCAAGCGAAAGAACAAGATCACAGTGAACCAAGTAAACCAACTCCTAGCCTACAAGAATGAGCTATTGGCGATCAAGGAACGTGACAAAGAGGCAGAACTATCGCACCAAGAAGAACTTCCCAAATCAGATAGCAAGACACAAACTGACCCAGATCAACCAATCGACCAAGATTCTTTCATCCTGTTGGAAGAAATAATGCATAAAGAGAAACTCTATCTAAAATCAGATCTTACCCGTGAGGACGTACTAAAACGGCTCCACATGGACAAAAACCGTTTTGCCCGGATGATACAGAGCAACACGGAAGACAATTACACAAACTATATCGGCAACCTCCGCATGGAACACTCCATACAGCTAATGAAACAATATCCTTATTACAACCTAGAAGCCATCGCCCTCGATTCCGGATTGGGAAACGTACGTGCCTTACACCGCCTCTTCAAGAATAAGATCGGGATGACGCCTACCGAGTATAAAAAAGCCTTACATGTGAATTAAATTAACTATTTGCAGCAATCGGTCCCAATCCCGTACAAAAAACTTACTTTAAGCCCTTTTATTCAATAAATTCATCTAATTTCGCGTCATTTATAAACGACACGTCTCTATGAATAATGATAAGATCGTCACACCCAGCTTTTGCTATATACTAGCGGCGAATTTCCTGCTTTTTTTCGCTTTCTATCTAATCCTGCCGATCTTACCTTTTTATCTGAAGGAAGAATTCATGATCGGGAAGTCTATGATCGGGTTTATCTTGTCGTGCTATACGCTAGCGGCGCTCTGTATCCGTCCGTTCGCCGGATATTTGCTGGATACTTTCGCCCGCCGTCCCTTATATCTGGTGGCTTATTTCATTTTCACCGCCATATTTGGCGGATACATGGTAGCCACGGCGCTTACCCTCTTTATCGCCTTACGCGTCGTACACGGTTTCGCCTTCGGCATGGTGACGGTGGCCGGAAATACGATACTGATCGACATCTTGCCCTCCTCCCGCCGTGGGGAAGGTATTGGCTATTACGGCCTAGCCAATAACATCGCCATGAGTTTCGGGCCGATGATCGGTCTGTTCATGCAAGGGAACTTCACATACGACGTGATCTTTTCCTGCTCGTTGCTATCCGGAAGCCTTGGTTTTATCATGGCCTATATGGTCAAGACTCCTTATAAGCAACCGGTCAAACGAGAACCGATCTCCCTAGACCGCTTTTTCTTGGTGAAGGGAACTTGGGCGGGTATCTCCCTATTATTGCTCTCCATTCCTTATGGTATGACTACCACTTATGTAGCGATGTACGCCGCTGAGATCGGGATCAGCGTAAACTCCGGACTTTATTTCACCTTTATGGCCGTGGGACTCGCTGTCTCCCGCCTGTTCTCCGGACGGCAAGTGGATAAAGGACGGATCACGCTTGTTATCTCCCTCGGGATGTATTTGGCGGCGGCCACATTCTTTCTTCTTGCGGCGCTCAAGGAGTTGATGCATTGGAATCCGGTATTTTCCTCTTATCTCTACATAGGTATAGCCCTCTCGCAAGGCGTGGCGTTCGGAACCATGTTCCCTGCTTTCAACACGCTTTTCGTGAATCTGGCACCCAATAACCAGCGGGGTACGGCCACGTCTACATATCTAACTAGTTGGGATGTAGGTATCGGTATCGGGTTGATGGCCGGGGGCAGTATCGCACAAGAGCTGGGTGGCTTCAACTACGCCTACCTGTCCGGCGCTTGCCTTACGGTATTGTCTACGTTTTTCTTTTTGTTCAAGGCAGGGCCGCATTTCAACCGGCACAAGCTAAGATAAGCATCACGTTATAAAGAAACCTTAAATTCCCCCGAGCGTATCCGCTCATTCAGTTCTTTCACCAAATCCTTATATTGATACCGGTTACCGCAGGTATGAATCTCTGTTAGCGGGTGTTTATCGATTACCTTCTCCAGTAATTCGGAGCGAGACGGCGTAGATGGCAAGGCCGCGTATTCCTCGTACGTGTAAGACAAGAAAGCCACGTTGCGCCCGATACCCCGGTTATCCAACAGATAGCCATCGGCCAAAGGAGTCGGGTAGGGATACTTATCCCCCACTTTCACATCGCTTACCGCCGGATACGAGACAATCGTCTGGCCATCCTCACTCAATCCAACCGGGACATGACGGCTATAATCTTTCGCCGTCTTATAGATCACCACAGGAGGAGCCGCTTGCACGGAGGAAGAAATCCGTCCGGAAGAAGCTGGTGTCGGCACCATTCCGGAAAACCGGCTGTCGGTCGTTTCTAACCCGGCAGCCTGCTTCCGACTGGAGGAACAACTGATCCCCCAGCAGGAAGCGATGAAGCATAAAGCCATAATCCCTTTTTTCATTTTTGCATTTTCTCTGTTATCGCATAAAGATCTCCCGTGAAGTTAAAACTTTCCGGTACCTGTCACAATACTATTTTCTTCTCCGCCCAACCCTGTTCGATACGGACTTTCAACACATAGATCCCCCCGGATAAACCAGCGGTAGAAAGGACGGACCCCGCCGTCCCGTTCATCACGCCCGTAGAGCAAAGCCTGCCCGATACATCGTATAAGTAAGCCTCATGGAGCGGAGACGTGAAGGATACGGACAGACGGCCTTCTCCCGCCAGGACCCGAAGCTTATCATCAACCGCCAATGGATGGATGCCTGTGGGAACGCCTTCCACGGTTACAAATACCTCTGTTCCTTTTATAAAATAGAGACCATCAGATACCACACTATACGCAGCCAGCACGTAGCGACCCGGGGATAGGTTTACTTTTATTTGAGTACGTACCTCTTTCTCTTCCCCTGACTGAAAGTAAGCGCCTTCAATAGACAAGTCCGTATATTCCCCCGTAGACAACGAATGCGCCATGAAGACTATCATCGGATTACGCTCATAGGCGCTCTCGTTGCGAATCACCGTGCACAACACGTTCGAGCCATCCACTACCAAGCTCTCTTCCGAATAGACAGAATGTGTCCCTGTATATTCATCAGCGTAGGATATCACCTCTATCAAGGAATCCGTCGCCAACAAATGGATTTCGTTATTCCTCACCCTTGAAGGGGTTAGCTCCCGCCACTCCTTTTCGCCAGATACACGATACAACGCCCTCAACCCGTATAGACCCGGATCCAAGCATAGTGGATCAGTCTTCCACAAAAAAGAAGGTGAAACCACAACTGGACTTATAACGCCCTTTTCCTCATAAACGATCTTGGATAGACTATCTCCGGTAAAGACTCCTAGAGCAAGTTCTAGCTCCTTCTCGGAGGAGGCATCTAGCTGTAGGGCATATTCAATGCCCAAAGAATCACCTTGCGAGATCGACGGACGATCTACATTCACCGAATTAACATTCAACGACAGATAAGGCTCGCTCGCCTCCGTGGGTTTCTGGAAACCGATAATCATATCTTGACCATAAGAGAATCCGCTATACGTTTTAATATATGGATTCAGCACATCCAGCTCGAAGAAACCGTTAGCGGCTCCTCCCCAACCCCAATTGATATGGAACAGGCCGTCCTTATCATAGCCATCGCAAACAAAGGCATGCCCACCACTCGTAGACGTCCCCCCGTACAAGACCGGACGTTTGGCCGCGAGCTCGACTTTCAACAACCTTTTCCAGCCTGCGGTCATATAATAGTCACGATGCAGACATAGCAGATTTTTATCATAATTAAGATTCTCGATCAATCCCTTGGCCATATATTCGTCCATAGTTCCGCTGCCAGCAGCAGAATAGAGCATATTACCAGCCACGCCCACAGCATACATCAACTCGGCGACAGCCTTATCTTGAACGGCGGTGGAAGTAGAGTCGTACACATCCAGCATATTCTTCCAGTCAAACGTATAGCCACTTAAATCCACGGAGAAAACAGTCTCGTTCACATTTTCCTCTCCCATTCGATATTGCCCTTTACCTACCGCTTTCTCCGGCCATTGGTGGTAATTCATGATCTGGACGGCAGCCGTAGCCACACAACCCGTCGCTGAACGCTTATCCCCATCCAACGGGCAAAGACTATTGTAAGGAGCGCCTTGATCCCATTTCGTCTGTATCAACGGCTCCACTCGCTCCGGAAACCCATCGTCTGAACGCGGAGACGAAACATTCTCCGGAAACACCTGTTCAAGCTGCGTATGGGCATGATCAATCTGGCGCTCGTATTCCTCAAACCACCCCCTCATGTTCGACGGCATATCTCCCGGATCGAAAGAGCCCGACAGGGAGTAACCCAGCACCGGGCGACACGGTCGTCGCCCGACACCATCACGAAACCATCCCCTCCTACATTATAGATATAGTAATACGGATCGGACGACACGGAACGCAGGCCGCTCCCTCTCCCGTATACACCAACCGAAAATCGGATCCGGGGCCGAGCGTAACATACCCTGTCCCTCATAAAAGAGCGGGCTATCCTCAACGCCTCCGCCTCAGTACGCTGACGGGCCTCCAACGAGAAGGCCACGCTCACGACACACAATAAACATAACAGTAATCTTTTTCCATCTATTATTTGTTTTTGACACTCGCAATGTACGCCTTTATTTAATGACGAATCCTTCCTCACAACCTTGAGTTGTGACATTCAGTCCTTAGTTTATGTCATTTGATACAAAATAACCAACGGGGTATGACCGTTTCCATACGGCTCTTTCATTTAACCATCCGTCTTTGCCAAGCTGGAATACAGGGATCCCCAATAAAATTCCGTACAATAAGCTCGTAAAAAGGAGACCGTATATAACACATTGATAATCAATACCCCAAAAACAGAATGATCTTTTCCGGAAAACACGTACATGTTTTCGCGAAAAGTCGTACATGTTTTCCGGAAAAGTCGTACGTGTTTTCCCGGGATCCTTCCTCCGAAAACAAAAGCGCATGATAAAATTCACAAGAAGCGAAACTCCCATCACTTGTATATCCCCTGTTTTTTACTTAATATCGCGTAACGATAATCAAGCTGATAAGATGAAAATAATAGCAGATAACACGGTTCCTTACCTAAAAGGGATCTTGGAGCCGATAGCGGACGTATCCTACCTTGACTCCAAAGAGTTTACGCCCACGAACATAAAAGACGCGGATGCCTTGATCGTACGTAGCATAGATAAATGTACATGCGAGCTATTGGAAGGTAGCCGGGTTCGCCTCATCACGACAGCCACGATCGGGTACGACCATATCGATATTCATTATTGCGAGAAGGCAGGGATCACGTGGAAGAACGCCCCGGGTTGCAACGCCGCTTCCGTGGGGCAATATGTATTATCCTCTTTGGTAGCCGTCGCCCTCCGCAAAGGAGAGAGACTAGCAGGGAAGACTATCGGTATCGTTGGCGTAGGCCATGTAGGGAGTATCGTAGAGAGGCTATGCGAGGCCATGGGGATGCGTGTGCTTCGCAATGACCCGCCCCGTGCCGAGCAGGAAGGCGACGGTGGATTCGTATCCTTGGACACGATCGCGAGAGAGGCGGATATCATAACCTTGCATGTGCCGTTGACCAAAGAGGGACGTTTCGCCACCCGCCATCTCGCCGATCCTGCTTTTTTCGACAAATTGGAACGAAAACCATGGTTTATCAACAGTTGCCGGGGCGCCGTACATGATACGCAGGCCTTATTGCAGGCCAAACGAACCGGCAAGGTCAGCGAACTGATCATCGATTGCTGGGAGAACGAGCCGGATATCGACCGGAAATTACTGTCGGAAGCCACGATCGCTACTCCTCATATAGCCGGTTTCTCCGCCGACGGGAAGGCGAACGGGACACGAATGTGCCTAGAGAATATAGGATGCTTTTTCGGTATCCGTATCGAAAAGATCAAGGAAGTCATTCCGCCTACCCCAACCAACCCATTCATCGACTTGGGACAATTCAAGGAGCACCGGGTGGAAGAAGCCATCTTGAGAAGTTTCAACCCAGAAGTAATCGACCAAGCACTAAGAGCGAATCCTCATCATTTCGAGCGATTTAGGGCAGCGTATGACCATCCCCGTGAGTTCCATGCTTACCAAGCGATCAAAGCTGACCCGGAAGAATTCGCCGTACTCCAGAAACTAGGTTTTCAAGTAGGCTAATGACAAAAAAGCCTTACAGTAAACTTTCGATCACATGAGGATAATGCGCATACTCCAGGGCATGCACTTTCGAGGCTACCTCCTCCGGCGTATCCGAAGGTAATACCGGACAAGAAGCCTGGAAGATGATAGCGCCCTCATCATAATGCTCATTAATATAATGTATAGTAATACCCGACTCCCGCTCACCAGCCTTCACGACCGCCTCATGCACATGCATGCCATACATCCCCTTGCCGCCATATTTAGGGAGTAACGCGGGATGGATGTTCACGATCTTACCGGGAAAAGCCTGAAGAATCACGTCTGAGATCTTATTCATAAAACCGGCCAACACGATAAGGCAGACATCATATTCCGCCAACTTTTCCAAGATCGGCACACCGGCAATAAATTCCTCCCGTGAAAACACGAAAGAAGGTACGCCCAACTTATTTACCCGCCCATGCACGCCAACATTACGATTATTTGATAAAACAACCGCAACATTAACGTTTTCACTGTTAGCAAAATATCGGGCGATGTTCTCGGCATTCGTACCAGATCCGGAAGCAAAAATCGCTATGTTTTTCATATTTTCAGATGTTTAAATGCACAAGAAAAGAAAAAATGTGCAGTTTTCCGCATTTTTAGCTTATTAAATTTGCTTTGTAACATAAAAAATTCTTTTCTTTGCACTGCAAATTTAAAAAGTATATTCGTATTTATTAATCTAAATTGAAAAAGTTATGTCTGAAGTTGCTGAAAGAGTAAAAGCTATCATCGTTGACAAGTTAAGTGTTGAAGAAACAGAAGTTACAAACGAAGCAAGCTTTACTAACGATTTAGGAGCAGACTCTCTTGACACTGTAGAATTGATTATGGAATTCGAAAAAGAATTCGGTATCTCAATTCCTGACGATCAAGCAGAAAAGATTACAACTGTAGGTGACGCTATCGCTTACATCGAGGCTAACGCGAAGTAATCAATCCTTTTAACTAAAGGTATGGAATTAAAAAGAGTTGTAGTAACAGGTCTTGGAGCTATTACTCCTCTTGGTAATACCCTCCCCGAAACATGGGAAGGTATTATCAACGGAAAAAGTGGCGCTGGACCTATTACTCAGTTTGATGCATCCAAATTCAAGACACAATTTGCATGCGAAGTTAAAGGCTTCGATCCGTTGAAAGTTATGGATCGTAAGGAAGCCCGCAAGTGTGATCGTTATAGCTTATTCGCGATCGATGCGGCGAAACAAGCGATCGAGGACGCGGCAATGGACTTGGATAAAGAAGATAAGAACCGTATCGGCGTTATTTTCGCTTCAGGTATCGGTGGTATCAAGACATTTGACGAGGAAGTATTGAGTTATGCGAAGATCAAGGATACGATCGGTCCGAAGTTTAACCCGTTCTTCATCCCGAAAATGATCTCGGATATCGCGGCTGGACATATTTCCATGCTTTATGGATTCCACGGCCCGAACTTTGCGACCGTCTCAGCTTGTGCATCTTCTACAAACGCTATCAGCGACGCATTCAATTATATCCGTTTAGGCAAGGCTAACGTCATCATCACCGGTGGAGCGGAAGCTGCTGTTTCTGAATCGGGTGTAGGTGGATTCAACTCCATGAACGCGTTATCGACACGTAATGATTCTCCCGAGACCGCATCTCGCCCGTTCAGCGCTAGCCGTGACGGATTCGTGATGGGTGAAGGTGGAGCTTGCTTGGTATTGGAAGAAATGGAGCACGCATTGGCTCGTGGCGCTAAAATATATTGCGAGATCGCAGGAACCGGAATGTCTGCCGATGCCTATCACTTGACCGCTTCTCATCCGGATGGTTTAGGAGCGAAGCTGGTTATGCGCAACGCATTGGAAGACGCTGGAATGGCTCCGGAAGATATTGATTACATCAATGTTCATGGAACATCGACTCCCGTAGGCGATATCTCAGAGGTTAAGGCGATCAAAGATGTGTTCGGAGAACATGCTTATCAACTGAATATCAGTTCCACAAAGTCAATGACCGGTCACTTGCTTGGTGCTGCCGGAGCGGTAGAGGCGATCCTGTGTATTATGGCTATAAACGATGGTATTATCCCGCCGACCATTAACCATGCGGAAGGCGACGATGATCCTGAAATAGATTATAAACTGAATTTCACATTCAATAAGGCTCAAAAGAGAGAAGTGAAAGCCGCTTTATCGAATACGTTTGGTTTCGGTGGACACAACGCTTGCGCCATTGTTAAAAAATTCGTGAAATAACGTGTTTAGAAAGCTATACAAACAGCTACATAAAAGAATAAGGCTCCTGCATAATAAAGGTAGGGAGCCTTATTTGTCTTTATCAAAGATTCTAGGTTTTTATCCGGATAATCTCCAGATTTACGAGCAGGCCTTGTTGCATAAATCATCATCGGTAGAGACGGGTGATGGTAAATGGCTTAACAATGAGCGTCTTGAATTTTTAGGAGATGGAATTTTGGATGCGGCGGTCGCCGATATTGTCTATAAGCGCTACCCAAATAAGCGGGAAGGCTTTTTGACAAACACACGCTCCAAGATCGTACAACGGGAAACGATGAATAAGGTCGCCGTACAACTCGGCCTCGATCAAATGGTAGTCTATTCAACCAAGATAAACTCTCATAACAATCATATGTATGGTAATGCGCTCGAGGCTTTGATCGGCGCTATTTATCTGGATCAAGGTTATGACGTTTGTTATAAGTTTATCCGTGACGTGATGATAGAAAAGTATATCGATGTAGATATGCTCGTCCGGAAAGAGATAAATTTCAAGTCAAACTTGATTGAATGGAGCCAAAAGAACAAAATATCGATCTCGTTCGATCTAATAGAGTCTTTTACGGATCATGATGGGAATCCTGTATTCCAAAGTGCGATTAAATTGCTGGGCGAGCAAATTGGCATAGGTATCGGTTACTCCAAAAAAGAATCCCAGCAAGCGGCTTCTAAAATGGCGGTCAAAAGATTGCGGACAGACAAAGAACTCCAGCAACGTATCTCTGCCACAAAGAAAAAGAAGACTGGTGAACTAACCGATGAAAAAGAGTTTTCTGACCTCCCAGAGGAAGAAACTGTATGATAAACAGCAGAACTTGGGTACATCGTTTGATATACCCAAGTTCTTAGCTATATAAGAATAAGCTCATATAAAGTTGTATGTATGAAAAAACAGTACAGTAAATTTCTCCGAATATTAATAACCGGCATGTTATGTATCGGTTATTTCTCGATTTCAAGTTCGTTGGCGCAGATCAGCGAAGGAGGACTCCCCCCCAGCTTTCAATTCGCAGGTTCACTTCGAAGTGAAAAGCTAGCAGAACAAGTTCCAGTGAATTTCAGTGTGGAAGACCTCAAGACGGTCGATGCGTGGAGGGTCAGCCAAGGCGCTCCGTTGCGTGTAGCCAAGTCGATCCCAACCAGCTTCGACATCGCCGATAGTGGCGATTGGATTTCACTGCCCGACGGCAGCCAAGTATGGCAACTTCACCTTCAAGCGAAAGGAGCGATCGCCTTGATCCTGTATTACTCCGATTTTTATATCCCCAAAGGTGCCCGGTTATACCTGTATAACGCAGCGAAAACCCAAGTATTGGGTGCCTATACGCATCGTACGCATCCTGAAAACGGACCGTTCGCAACCCAAGCCGTAGCAGGCGATGAGGTGATCCTCGAATATGTACCGGCACCATCCGGCGAGACACCTCGACTACGCATCCGGGAGGTCGGTTACGGGTATAATCATCTTGAAGCGATCATGCCAGAAGTACAGGAAGCGCCGGGAGCCGGCTTTTCAGAAGCTTGCGAAGTGAATATCAATTGCGAGGAGGGAGCCGATTGGCAGGAGCAAAAGAAGGGGGTGATACAAATGATTCAATACATCCGTAATAAAGAGGGAGAAGGAGGAAGCTATATTTGTACGGCTTCTCTGGTAAATAATACGGCCCGTGACAAAAAGCCTTATGTATTATCCGCCTTCCATTGTTCGCAAGATATGCTGGGCGAACAGACGGTTACTCCCGAGGAATTAGCAGTCTGGTTGTTTTATTTCCACCAAGAACATGTGGGCTGCGATAATGAGTCACCCATTTATCCGATAAAAACCATGGTAGGATGTACACGGAAAGCCTCTACCCCTGTCGAAAACGGTTCCGACGGACTGTTGCTGTTGCTTAACGACGAGATCCCCGACGATTATAATGTATTCTTTAACGGATGGGATCGTTCAAATATGCTTTCACTCTCGGGCGTAGGCATCCATCATCCTTCCGGCGATTATATGAAAATCTCCACCTATGGAAATTATCCGACAGAATCGATTACATGGCGTAATAGTGATGTTGGGAAAACCGGGGCCACGAACGCTCATTGGAACGCGACTTTCGATGCCACGCTAAACGGACACGGGGTGACCGAGGGAGGTTCTTCCGGCTCGCCTTTATTTAATAGCAAAGGTTTGATTATAGGTACGCTGAGCGGTGGAAGCTCCAGTTGCGAACTGCCCGAAGGATTGAATTTATACGGTAAATTGTATTATCACTGGAATAAATACAGTGATAATGATACAGCCCGGATGGATGTCTGGCTAGATCCACTCGGAACGGGCGTCACCTCGTTGCAGGGAATGACGCAGGATGGGAAAACGATCGGAAACGAGTATGAAAGTCCGACTGATTTGAAATACAAACAGATCTCCACGGGTGAGATTCAACTGACATGGAATGCCCCAGTCCTCGAAAAAATAGCTGGTTGGGGATCACAAGATCGTTATCAACAGTTCGGTCTCGGAGGAGATCCATTCTATTTCGCTCAGAAATGGGATACGAAAGATCTACAACCGGTGCATAAAAAAACGATCCGGAAGGTTAATTTCTATCCGCAGGAAGGAGTCACCTATGGAGTCTATATCAAACAGGGAAACCGGGAGTATGAAGAGAGTTTCACTCAACTGAAATCAGGTAAAATAAATTCGGTCACACTTAAAACACCATTCGTAATCGACGCGAAGCAGGATTTACTGGTAGCCATTCATGTGATAAGCTATGCCAATAACACATACCCGGCATGTTCCGATGAAGGCCCCGCAGTCGATGGAAAAGGGAATTTATATTCTTTGGACGGAAAAAAATGGGAAACATTCTCAGATGATGAGCTAGATGCCAATGTTGTGTTATCGATCGTAATAAGCGCGGAAGAAGGTGAGTTCCCCTCAAGTTCCGTATTCTCCACGAGCACTTTCTCGGAGAAACCGCAACCCATGAGAACGGGCCGATTATCATTCCGGAAACTGGCTATCGCCTCCGATGCGCAAGAAGCAGAGTTGATTACGGCTTTTCCGGAGCTGACCGGTTATAAGGTATATCAAGATACTCGGGAACTGACGACATTACCTGTTTCTCAACGGAATTATACGGTGAAAAATCTGGCAACAAGTACCCCTCTGCTCCAAGTAACGGCACTTTATGGTACCGACGAGAGCGCTCCGGCTACGGTAATTCCGGAAACGAGCGTAGGTAACGAACTGAAGCCAACAGGCGAAGAAGTAGACATTCAACCACGTATCTTCTCGAATGAAGTACAGATCCAGAATTATCAACAACTGAAATCGCTTGAGATCTACAGGGCCGATGGAAAGTTGATACGTAGCATCCCGCAACCGGGAAGCAGTCTCAGCACGGGTGATTTTGCCACTGGAATGTATATCTTTCGCTTGACTACTGAAAAGGGAAGCCAAACCGTTCAAGGTATTAAGAAATAAACGGCCGCCTACTAGTATAAAGTAAAAAAGGTTGTGTGTCAGAGAACGCACAACCTTTTTTATTTTATTTCCCGAATGTTACCCCCATCCGCTTTCCTTGTACGATCAAATCATGATCCGGTGTCACTAATTTTAGTTTTCCCGCTACTTCTAACAAGGGAATGGATTCTACCCTATCTCCTTTCATACAAACCATACGTCCGAATTCACCATTAGCGATCAGTTCCGTGGCATGGCCTCCCAAGCGAGTCGCAAGGTTACGGTCGAACGGAGAGGGGTTTCCACCCCGTTGGGTGTATCCCAATACGGTATCCCGGGTCTCGATACCCGTTCCCGCCTCGATAGCCCGGGTAATATAATCAGAAGGACGCTTTTTATCCGGAGTCTCGATACCCTCGGCTACTACAACGATGGAATAAGGTTTGCCCCTGCGAGCCCGATCCAAGATCGCCTCGTTCACCTTATCGATATCGTATCCCAATTCCGGAAGTAAGATCACGTCGGCACCTCCAGCCATCCCGGCATACAAGGCGATCCATCCGGCATGATGGCCCATCACCTCCACGACCATCACCCGCTTATGTGAACTAGCCGTAGAATGAAGACGGTCTATAGATTCCGTGGCGATATTCACGGCGGTATTAAAACCGAACGTAATATCCGTACCCCATATGTCATTATCGATTGTCTTGGGAACGCCTATCACGTTCAATCCGATCTGAGATAACAGATTGGCCGTCTTCTGCGTACCGTTACCTCCGATACAAACCAAGCAGTCCAGCCCCAGCTCCTCATAATTTTTCTTAATGATCTCCGGCTTTTCCGAATCTCCCGAGGCCAAAAGCTTACGGAAAGGCTTCTCTCTGGACGTTCCTAAAATGGTTCCCCCTAAATTTAATATGCCGGATAAGCTCCGTTCATCGAAAACTTGGACGTCTTTATTCAAAAGACCTATAAAACCGCTATGAATACCTATCACTTCCATGCCGTAATGCATGATAGCGGTCTTGCCAACACCACGGATCGTAGCGTTGATACCGGGGCAATCGCCACCCGATGAGAGAATCCCTATTTTCATCGTAACGTTAATTTAGTACTTAGCAAAGATATAAATAAAAAGAGAATGCCTACATTTGCACTCGAACAAATAAAAAGGGCATGGATATTTTAACACAGACGATTTCGCTCCTTTTCCGCCATCGACAAACGGAGATCGGACGATTTGGGCAGGATATAGACCATATCCAGCGCAAACAGCTGCATGCTCTGCTTTCGACGGCACGCAAGACGGAATGGGGACTCAAATATGATTATAAAAGCATTCGCTCTTATTCTGACTTCTGCCAACGTCTTCCCTTACAGACTTATGACGAGATAAAGCCGTATGTCACCCGAATGATAAACGGAGAAAGGAATATTCTCTGGCCTTCGGTGGTGCGGTGGTACGCTAAGAGTAGCGGGACCACGAACGACAAAAGTAAATTCCTGCCCGTCACCCCCGAGATATTAAAGGGTTGCCACTATAAAGGCGGCTTTGATTGCGTAGCCATCTATCTGCGGAACAACCCGGAAAGCCGTTTCTTCTCCAAGAAAGGCTTGATATTGGGCGGTAGCCATAGCCCTTCCCCGCTAAACTCCGAGGCTCATCAAGGCGACTTATCCGCCGTATTACTTCAAAATCTCAATCCGCTCGTCAATTTAATACGCGTCCCCAAGAAACCCATTATCCTAATGGATGAATGGGAAAGCAAGATCAAGGCGATCGTGGAGAACACTTGGAATAAGGATGTAAACAGCCTATCCGGTGTTCCTTCTTGGATGTTGGTATTGATCAAGGCCGTATTGAAAAAAACGGGTAGGGAATATCTTACGGACGTATGGCCTAATCTGGAGGTCTTCTTCCATGGGGGAATCAGTTTCGAGCCTTACCGGGAGCAATATAAAACCTTGATTCCATCGAATAAGATGCATTATATGGAGACCTATAACGCATCCGAGGGCTTCTTCGGGCTGCAAGACGATCCTACGGACTCCAGTTTGCTTATGATGCCGGATTACGGTATTTTCTATGAGTTCATCCCGATGAACGAGGTGGGTAACGCCCATCCGACCGTGTTGCCGCTGGAATCGGTAGAGACCGGGAAAAACTATGCGATGGTAATCACGACCTCGGGAGGATTATGGCGTTATCAGATCGGGGATACGGTACGTTTCACCTCGTTATTCCCTCATAAATTTGTCATCTCCGGACGCACCAAGCACTTTATCAACGCCTTTGGCGAGGAGCTAATGGTGGATAACGCCGATAAAGCGATCGCCATGACTTGCCTACGAACCGGGGCGAAAGTAAAAGAATATACCGCCGCCCCACTCTTTATGCTGGATAAGGCGAAAGGACGGCACCAATGGTTTATCGAGTTTGACAAGAAACCGGAATCTCTCGATGAATTCGCCACTTTATTAGATCAGAACTTACAAAAGCTGAACTCGGACTATGAGGCGAAGCGGTATAAAGAGATCTCCCTCCAACCGCTGGAAATCGTTATCGCCCACGACGGCGCTTTCTATGAATGGCTCAAGCAGAAAGGCAAATTAGGCGGCCAACACAAGATCCCACGCCTCAGCAACGACCGCACGCATATAGAGGAGCTTTTGCGCATCAACCAGTCTCTATAAGCCGACATGCGCTTGATCCATAAGACGCATTAAAATTGATAAGTCAGATAGAATCCCGCCATATTCGAACTGAATACCGGAGCGGCCACGATCGGGCAGTTCTTCACATTTCGATTGATCCGCCGGGCGATAGCGTTACGAATCGGGAAATAGATCAGATACGATAACTCAACCGACAAGATACCGAAGCCGGCACCAGCCACTACATCCGCCACCCAATGCCTGTTATTGTATAAGCGGGAACCCGCCACGAACGCCGCTATCGCATAACCCGAGTAAGCGAGTATAGGTGAGCTATCCTTAAATTCCTTATAAGCCATATGCGCCCCTAAGAAAGCATTCGAGGTATGTCCGGAAGGAAACGAATAAGGCGCCCCATCCGGGCGAGGCTCATTTACCCAGTTCTTCAGTCCATGCACCATCAATCCGTTCATCCCCTCCGCTAAAGCGACCAAGCAAAGTTGGTCCACCCAGTTATGCTTCTCTTTTCCCATAAGGTCGCAGACAAATACCCAACCGAGCATTCCCCACTCCAAGTAATTGTCGATATGGATTTGCTTCACGGAATCTTTCCGGGAAAACAGGTGAAAGTCATTCATCCCGTCAATCGCCGTGCCTACGGCTCCCACCGTTATCAATGAGGCCGGAAGAATCAAGCTTTTCGGGTTAAACTTATAGGCAACGACAGGCATTCTCTCCTTGACAGGGGCTTGAGAACGTACGTTTAACGTATCGAGATCACCAACGCCGGCGAACGCAATGTTTACGAAGCCTATCAAAAGGCTTACCAAGACGATTAATTTCCTATATATCATATCCGTTATTTTCCTCTAAGACATCCCTCTCCCGGATAAACCCTTCATCAAAATAGTTGTTCTCTATTTTCGAGTGGATCACCCGCTGGAAATAGAAACGATAGTTATTCCAATGGAAAGCCGGATATTCCTTATTTTGTTTGACAATATTATTCGTGAACACCAACCCGTCCACGGACTTGGCGTATACCAAAGGTCTGTCGAACGTGATAAACTCATTCGCATCGATCATGATATCACTATGGAAATATTTCCTTTGCGACGCTAAATCCGGGATTTCGGGATAAATAGAGATAATAGCGTTCGTAAATTGGAACATATTCGTCAAGGAGTTGATGAACTTATTCTTACGGATCAACACGTTCCGGCAAGCGCCGGTCTCGAACCAGCCGTTGCAATCACCGCACAGCAGGATCGCCGTCCCTGAGGTATGATCGAAAACATTATTCTCTACGACCGTTTGCCGAGGCGTGCTGAACAAGGAACCGCGGGCACGGTTATTACGGATTAAGTTATCCGAGAATAGGACCGTCGGTGTCCACTCCAGATTCTCTATGCCGAAACCGCTTCCCTCATGGATCGAAGGATTCACCGTATTCTCAAACCGGATCTCGAACTCCTTCGCCCCTCGGTAATCCGGTTGATCTACCGCCTTGATAGCGGTAATCCGGTTTCTCGCCCCTATCAATTCCATGGTGCTCGAATGGATGAACTGCACGGAATCCCCTACCCTTCCCCATTCGAAACCATACGATTGCGGGTGCATATACCGGCCTACCAAGGTAGAGTCATTCACTCGTCTCACCACTTTCAGGTAAGTTCCATGCACATTGATAGCGTCGTCCATCATCCCTTCGTACAAACCATTCTTGGAGATGATCGCTCCCTTGCAGGCCGAGAAATGGGTAGCGTCCGCCTGTGTCGTGAAATACCGCGGATCGTCCGCCCCTTTCAAGCAAACGGAGAAACCATCCAGCGTGATATTCTCGCTCACTTGCGCCAAGAGGCCCATTCCCTCGGCATAATGAACCTTGATATTCTCCAGAGTCGTATTCACGTCATGATACAGGAAGACACCGGGAGCCGGGCGTTCCCAAGAACGCATGGCGATCACCGTACCGGGCACCAAACGGCTGTCTTTCCAACGGGGAGACTTTATCAGCCTTGGAGAAACCTCGATCAAGCCCCGCACGCCTACCGGGATATCGCTTGTATTATACACCAAATGACGTGTATCTCCCTCGAAGGCGATACCGGAACCGGGAGTCAACTCCCAGCCTTCTCCCTTCGCTACAAACACGCTATCCCGTATCTCATAGTGTACCCACGGAGCCACCTCGAAAGTGATCCCACCATTCACCGTATCGTTCTCCACCACTTTTACCTGTGAAATCTGAGGATGCTTGAAGTCTATACTGAAATTCTTCAAGACACAATTCCTCGAATCCAGCAAAGAGACCGGCAACATCCTGCCGTGGAAGATTAACTCCGAGCCTTGCCCGTCGAACACCATATTCTTCATCCCCTCGAAAGGCAAACCTACTTTCTTCGGATTCATTTGATCATGATTCGAGATGAAATAGACACGCTCCGCCGCGCTATCGGGATAAAACTCATAGCGGCCCTTAGGCAAGGTCACCACAATGGTCTGGTTTTCCTCGCATTTCTCCCGTATCTGCTCCAATGCCCTCGCCATAGCGGGCGCATTATCCACATTCTCGACCGGGGATAAACCATAAGCCGACAAATCATACCTCCGTTCCGTAGAACAAGCGCTTCCAAACAGGGAATAAAGCAGGACAACTGCCCCCCATAGATACCATTTCATAGAAAATCAATTAAATATATCCGCGAAGGTATGTATTTTACAGGGTAAGCGCACTAAAAACAGACAATAACTTTCCGTCTCATGAATCCTATCACGAATCTCCTATAATAGCAGCCTGAGTTTTCTCCTAATAAAACAAAAGTTTCCTCAGTAAGAAACTTTTGTTTCCCTATATAGAAACGAAAGTTTTTCCTTGAAGAAACTAAAGTTTTCCGTATAAGAAATTTAGAAAAACTGCAATAGGCTGATAATCAATTAAAGTACAAAAAGAAACAGCTACCCTTTCCATTCTCGGATTCTACCGAGATATGGCCGCCATGCAAGGTGATTATTTGCTTACAGATGCTTAAACCGATACCCGAGCCGGAGGGCTTGGTGGTAAAGAAAGGTACAAAAACCCGGTCGATAACCTCGGGTAAGACACCGATACCGTTGTCTCGCACGGTAAAGACAAGTTCGTTTCCCTCCCGCTGAGCCGCCACGATAATCTCAGGGTTTGACTTTTCCGCACAAGCCTCACAAGCATTCTTCACTAAGTTCAAGAAGACCTGCTCCATCTGCGCCCGATCCGCGAACCATTCCAGAGGCTCGTCCGGCAAGCGGAAACGGATAGAAGGCTCAGGGCACAAACGCCCTAAATCCGAAAAGAAATCTTTCACTAAGATACGGGTCTTTACCGGAGAGGCGATCCGGGTCAATCTCCGGTAATTCTCAACGAAATCCAGCAACCCTTTACTCCGGCGATGGATGACATTTACCCCATGCTGGATATACGAACGATTCCGGACATCATCCGGATCTGCTTTGCAACGCTTGCTCAAGGTCTCGGACAACGAGATAACGGGTGTGATGGAGTTCATGATCTCGTGCGTCAAGACACGGATCAATTTCTGCCAAGCCTCCATCTCATTCCGCTCCAAGGTAGAATGGATGTTCTTCAAGCTGACGATCCAACGCTCGCAACCTCGCAAGTCGATACGAGTGGCATCGATCGCCCAATCTTGCGGAACGGATGGTTTTCCGTAACGCACCACCGTCTTCCCCGCCTTGATAGCCTCCAAAAACTCATTGGGTAACCGACACCTCGTATCCAGCAACGCGTCGGCGGTCCGGTTCTTCCATTCAATAGCCCCTTCCTTGTCGGTAACAAGTACGGCTGTATCCACCTTATTCAACAGGCTCTCAAAATACTGCCGCCTCACCTCCTCGTCCATCAATCGGCCACGCAAGGATCGCAGGGCTGCGGACAAATCGTCCGCCAACTCCCGCATCACCTTATCCTCGTAAGGTGAACGAACGATCTGGATCAAGTCTTGCTGCCGCAAGCAATCCACCACATAACGCCAATACTTCACCTGCCGCATCTGTATGAAATAAAGATGAATCGAGAAATACAAGATCGCGATCCCGCAAAAAGTAGGACAAAAGATAATCTCCTCATGCACGCAATAGAACAGGAGTCCCGTAGACAAGACGATGCCTACGATGTGCGAGATGACCGTGAACGCATACGATCTCATAAGCCGAACTTCTCTATTTTACGATACAAGGAAAAACGGGTGATACCCAATAGCTCGGCGGCATAGCTCATATTACCATTGCTTTGCCGCAAGGCTCGCCCGATGATTTTCCGCTCGGCTTGCTCTAGATTCAAATCAGGGTCCAGCTCCTTCTTCCGCTCGTAAGAGGCTGTATAGAGAGGGAAATCATCCGGTCTCAGCACCGTGCCCTCGTTCAAGATCACGGCTCGCTCCAAAACATGCTGCAACTCCCGGACATTACCGGGCCAAGGGTATTTCATCAACTTACTCCCCGCCTCCCGGCTCAACCCTTTGATCGTTTTCTTGTATTTCCGGCTATACAGCCTCTGGAAATGATCGGCCAGCATCAAGATATCCTCTCCCCGCTCACGCAGCGGTGGTATGGCTATCTCTATGGTATTGATCCGATAGAGCAAGTCTTGCCGGAAACTCCCCTCGCCCACCAGCTGACGCAGATTGGCGTTGGTGGCGCAGATCAAACGGACATCGATCGAGATCGGTTCCACCGCTCCCAAACGGGTGATATGACGTTTCTCTATAGCCGTCAACAATTTAGACTGCATCGGCAAGGACAGGTTACCGATCTCGTCCAGAAAGAGCGTACCGCCGGAAGCCATCTCCATACGTCCCGGCTTGGATCTTCGGGCATCCGTGAAGGCACCTTTCTCATAGCCGAACAACTCACTCTCAAATAATTGTTCCGGGATACTTCCCAAGTCGATCGTCACGAAAGCATCGTCACGCCGGGGCGAGTAATGCCTCAACAAACGGGCAACCAGATCTTTTCCGGTACCGCTCTCACCGGTAATCAATATATTCGCGTCGGTCTCCACAAGTTTGTAGATCGTGTCTTTTACCTTCAGCATAGCCGGCGACTCACCGATCAATTCCGGCAATGTGTCGTCCTCCTTCATGGCTTTCATCTGCTCCCGCAAACGTCCGACCTCCTTACGGGAATGGCTCAATCGAATGCCCGACGAGAGGGTAGCCAGCAACTTCTCCGTTTCCCACGGCTTGGAGATGAAATCGGTAGCACCAACCTTAATGGCTTTGACCGCTTTCTCTATATCCGAATAGGCCGTCATGAAGATCACGACCGCCTGCGGATCGATCTCCAAGATTTGTCCCAAATACTCAAAACCCTCCTGCCCGCTCACGGCATCCCGATGGAAATTCATATCCAGCAAGACCACGTCCGGTTGGAACGTCCGCATGAAATACTCGATGCGTGCCGGTTGTGTCGTTACCTTCACCTTTTGCATGTACGGCTCCAACAGTAAGTTCAATGCGAACAACACATCCTTATTATCGTCGATGATCAATATCTTTCCTTTTTCTTCCATACGGACAAAGATAAAGGGAATAAAGACAGCTTGTACGTGCATTATCGCACAAAAAATGTACGCTATCGCACTACATGAAGAAATACAGATTTTTCTATGATTCTATTTTCTAATACGTTACATTTATGGCATGATATTTGAATCGGATTCAGCGAAATTGAGTCATCAGCGATATCATCAAAAAACGGAATTGCCATGTTAATACATTACTGTGTCATTGCCTTCAAAAACATCTGGAAGTATAAAGTCAGCGCCTCCACCAGTATCCTAGGGCTGGCTTTCGCCCTCGTCTGTTTCGTGCCCATACTCTATTGGATGGATCAGAGACCACTTACGATTCTTTCTACAAGGATTCCGAATCCATCTACCGTGTCTATAGCGCCGAGAAACAATCCGGAAAGTGAACAAAGGAGCCTCGAAGGTATCGAGAATAGCTTACGAGAGCAAGTCCCAGCTATCGAAGCCTCCACCACGCTTATGCTTTCAACCGAAAACTGCCGAACCCAAGCGACTCCTTATATCCAAATGAATATGCTTTATACAGACAGCACGTTCCTAGAGGTATTCCCGCAATCTTTCGTTTGTGGAGAAATGAATCATCCGCTACAAATCGTAAACAACATGATCTTGAGCGAACGTACGGCGGTCCGTCTATTTGGCGACGCGGAAAAGGCGATCGGGCAACCTGATACACACCTTGATGAGAGCCTCCTTACCTCCCTACATCGTCACGGCTGTGGTGAAAGACCCACCAACCCATACCAATCTACCGTTCGACGCGATCATCAACCATAACATGATACAGCATTTCTCCCAGTTACCTCCAGAGGCACAATGGAGCTTCTTCGTGATGGACTTATACGTGAAACTCCATCCAAGCGCAGACCCAAAAGCCTTTGCCAATCAACTAAAAGAGCTACCTGAACGTATCGGGGTGAACAAGGAGATCGAGTTGCGAACACTCCCCATCCGTGAGATCCGGCATCATCTGAATGAAGATACACCCTTTACCTTAAATTTCATCGGCTTGTTTGTCGTATCCGGTGCCCTATTATTGTTTGCCGCCCTCTTCAATTTCTTGAATTCCTATATGGATCTCTTTCGGCAACGTGTGCGGGAATGGCGTTTACGGACGGTCAACGGCGCAACGAGAAAGCAATTGATCGAACAAATGTCTGTCGAACTAGGCTGTTCCGTACTTGCATCCTTGTTGGTAGCCTTGATCTTCATAGTCCAAGTCAAGCCGCTTTTCGCCCGATGGCTGGAGATTGATTTGGAGATGGGCCGGTTCCTGTTTCTTTTCGCAGGGGTAGGTATAGGTACATTCCTCATCCTCCAATGTGCAGGATTAGTATTCTTCGGACAGTTCAGCCATACGGCAACCACCTCGCTCGTTCCCAAAGAGACAGTCAAACCCCTTTTGTTACGCCGCATGGCCGTGACCTTACAATTGATGATCAGTATCCTGTTCATCGTAGCATCACTGGTTGTCATGGAGCAAATGCGATTCGTAAATCAAAAAGATTTAGGTTTCGATCCAAAAGGCCTTATCCAACTATCCGGCTTCGTAGACGTATCCGGGAAAATAGAATCCACGTTGATGCAAGAGTTAAGTGCCCTGCCGCAGGTCAAAAGTTTCACCGACACGAACTTTAAGCCTCAACATCATGTCGATCCATGGCGATCTTCACGAATGTGAATGGGATGGGAAAACCGCTGGACACAAAGGTGGACTTCCACCTCTATGGAACCGATCACCGATTTGGTGAGACCTTCGACCTAAAGATGTTAATGGGCCGGTGGTGGACAGAAGGCAACGAACTTAGTGTCGTGCTCAATGAGTCGGCGGTTCGAGTCATGGGCTTACAAGACCCGGTCGGCAGTATCATCCGTATGCCGTGGTGGTCTGATTTCAGTGTGATCAAAGAATACGAAATCGTCGGTGTCGTCAACGATTTCCATGCGCTATCCTTCCGGGAGAGCATTCATCCGATGCTATTCATTCCTTCGGGCGGACTGGTGAATAATTTGTATATCCGGGTCGTAGCGGGTGAGGAAGGAAACATCGCCCACCATATCACGGAGCTACTGCCCAAGATAGACCCGACATTAGCGGATACCCGGATCACCCCGATCGGAACGCTTTACGATCAACTGAACCAATCCGAGATAGTCGGGTTGAAGATCTTTTCATTCCTCGCTTTCGCTTGTTTGCTAATCTCCTTGTTCGGCATCTACGCCGTCGCTACAGCCTCCACGAAACGGAGGCGTAAAGAGATCGCTATCCGGAAAGTGGTAGGCTCGAAAGCCTCCGAGATCATTTTCTTGTTCTTCAAGGAATACATGCGATTAATTGTCATCGCCGGAATCATCGCTTTCCCGATCAGCTATCTCGTCATGAACTACTGGTTGCAAGGCTACGCCTATCGCATCCAAATCCAGATCTGGTGGTTGGTGGGAATATTCATCACCATTACCAGCATGGTTCTAGGTACGATACGTGAACAGGTATGTAAGGCAGCCAACGAGAATCCGTCGGAAGTCATCAAGAGTCAATGAATGCCTATGAAAACTACAGACTATTCACGATCAGCTTGATAATACCAAGGATTTTATGTAAGTTTGCGATTCCTAAATATATAATAGAATATGGAACATCCATTGAATATTTACAACACGCTTACGAGAAAGAAGGAGCAATTCATACCCCTGCACGAGCCGCATGTAGGTATGTACGTATGTGGCCCCACGGTTTATGGTGACGCCCACTTGGGACACGCACGTCCGGCGATCACGTTCGACTTGCTATTCCGTTACCTTACCCACCTAGGATATAAAGTGCGTTATGTACGTAATATAACGGATGTAGGGCATCTGGAGCACGACGCCGATGATGGGGAGGATAAGATCGCCAAGAAGGCACGGCTAGAACAGTTGGAGCCGATGGAAGTGGTTCAATATTACCTCAATCGTTATCATCAAGCGATGGATGCGCTGAACGTACTTCCTCCCAGCATCGAGCCGCACGCTTCCGGACATATTATCGAACAAATCGAGTTAGTCAAGAAGATTCTGGATAACGGCTACGCTTACGAAAGCCAAGGCTCCGTCTATTTCGACGTAGAGAAATATAATAAAGATCATAGATACGGCATCCTCTCGGGTCGCAATATCGAGGATATGTTGAATACGACCCGTGCGTTGGACGGGCAGGACGAGAAGCATAACGCCATCGACTTCGCCCTTTGGAAATGCGCCCAGCCGGAGCATATCATGCGTTGGCCGTCTCCGTGGAGCGACGGCTTCCCCGGTTGGCACTGCGAATGTACCGCTATGGGCAAGAAATACCTCGGGGAGCATTTCGACATCCACGGGGGTGGCATGGACTTGATCTTCCCGCACCATGAATGCGGATCGCACAAGCCGTGGCTTCCCAAGGAGATGATATGGTTCATTATTGGATGCACAACAATATGATCACCATCAACGGGCAGAAGATGGGTAAATCATTAGGTAATTTCATCACACTGGAGCAATTCTTCACGGGTGATCATCCCTCCTTGCAACAAGCGTATTCCGCCATGACCATCCGTTTCTTCATCCTGCAAGCGCATTACCGCAGCACGGTTGATTTCAGCAATGAGGCTTTGCAAGCTGCCGAGAAGGGCTTGTCACGCTTGATGGAGGCATACGGACATTTGATGAAGTTGCAGCCGTCCGCTACCTCTACCGTAGACACGAAAGGTCTTCGTGAGAAATGTTTCGAGGCCATGAATGACGATTTGAACTCACCAATCGTGATTTCTCATCTATTCGACGCTACCCGTGCGATCAATTCCGTAAAAGACGGTAAGGCTACTCTGTCCGAGGAAGACTTGAAAGAGTTACAAGAGGTATTCCATTTATTCTTGTTCGATATCCTTGGCATGAAAGACGAGGCTTCCGCCAGCGGCAACCATTACGAGGCGTTTGGCAAAGCCGTGGATTTATTGCTGTCCATCCGCCAGCAAGCCAAGGCAAACAAAGACTGGGCAACTTCCGATAAAATCCGTAACGAATTAACCGCTATGGGATTCGAGATCAAGGATACCAAGGATGGAGCGGAATGGAAACTAAGCAAATAATCCACCAAGCGAATAGTAAGAGGTTATGACAATCCATGAATTTCTTCAAGGCGATAAATTCGCCTTGCTTGCGGGCGTTGAATTATTAGAAACGGGCAACGGTTACGCCAAGGCGCGTATGCTCATCAAGCCCGAACATTTAAATGGTGGAGGCGTATGTCAAGGTGGGGCGATCTTCACGTTGGCGGATCTGGCTTTCGCCGCGGCGACTAATAGCCACGCACGCCTGACATTATCCATTACCTCAAACATCAATTTCTTTAAGGCGGAGAGTAAGGGATACTTATATGCGGAAGCGAAAGAAGCGTTCAGCCATAAGAGACTGGCGAATTGCGAAGTCCGTATCACCAATGAAGCCGAAGAATTAATCGCGACTTTTAATGGTACAGGTTACCGCAAAGACACGGAATTACCCTTCACTCCGTTGGTTTAAAAAAGAAATTCTATAAAAAGCTCTCGCCCCAGCTCCGTGATGAGCTGGGTGCGAGAAACACAAGCCTATCTAAAAAGCTTTCATTTCTTCTGCACCACGATACGGCAAGTAAGCGGGGCACGCAGGTTATAGGAGTCTTTATAATAGACCTCGGCCGCCCCGATCTTCAGTTTCGCCCGGATCTTTACCGGGATATGGTTCTCGTCATCACCGATCCAAACCTCCGCCGCTTCCTTGGCTTGGGAAAATGCCTCATCGTAGATATCGATATAGAAATGACGGGTACGGAATTTCGCCTCCTTATGCTCGACGATCTGTTGTCCCGTATAGCGGAAACGAGCGTTCACGAGCTCCCGGCCGATAGCGATCATGAAAGGGAACTCCGCACCATAACTCATCGTCCGCCAATCCAGCGAACGGAGATACATCGTAGCTCCCAGCATATCGAATACACGCCCTTTCGCCATTAGCATCGTGTCGATCTTCGTCTCCTTTAATGTATGGCGATGCGAGTGGATATCGATCCTACCGCTTCCTTGATACTCAAACTGGAGATTATCCACCAGATAGTAGTCTCCCTCGTTCGTGCGCTTCGAGCTGAACAAGAGCCGAGGCTCCTTTGAGTAATGGCAATCCATCGTATCACGCATCCTGAAGACTTTCTCGATCACGCCGGCAGAGCGGAACAACAGGTTATAATGCCATGACGGCGCTCCTTGGTATTCCGATTCTTTCACGGAAAGGGTAGCCAATCCGGCCTTCGACATGATCAGGCCCCATTTAAAATAAAGATCGTAATCCACCCGTTCCCCATGGGATAACGGCAACGTTTGTGCCCGCAAAGACGTAAGACTCGCTACACACAAAAAGAAAACGCATATATACAGTTTAGAAGCGCAAGCCGCCCACACCGCTGTTCCTATTGGACGAAGACTGTGTTCCCTCATTTTTGTAATCTCTTTTCTTTTTCGTTAGCTCTTTCGGTTTATTCTTCGTGATATCGATCGGTTTCTGCCGTTTCATCGGTGTAGCCTTGATATTCCAAGTCTCCTCCACTTGCCAATTCTGCATGATATTGAATATCTTCGGGCAATAGAAGACAAGTTCCGGCTGCCGTTTATCGGCGTAATTACCGGTATCCCAGACACCGTTATCATTCACGTCTAATACTAAACGGGCATAATATTTATCCGGTTTCAAGTCCATGAAAAGCACGCCGCCATCTTTTACCTTCACCTTACGGATCGGCTGGTCGCTGCTATTCAATAATTCCACGAAAGCGGTGGTATCCGCTCCCTCAATATTGATATATAAATGCCCGTACTCATCTTCCTTCTTGATCTTGAATTCCCCGCTATACACATCGTTCCATTTACCATAGGCACTGAATATCGTGGCGGAGTCTACTTCCAAACGGTATTCCTCTCCATACTTCCACGGGCGCTTGATGAAGAAGTTCAAAGAGTTCGTCGTATCCGGAAAGAAATCGAAGTCTACGGCTTCCCAAAGCGTATCCACTTTCTGATCCAGATAGAAATGATCTTTCGTTAACCCCGCTACCGGTTCGCTAAACGTAACAGCGACCGTATCATACAGGTTGATCGAACCGGAAGCGTTTACGTTCATTCCCAGAAACTCGATGGGTTCCGGCTCATCGTCTTTTTTCTTTTTCTTCTTCTCCACAGGACGGCGACGCATGGTAAATTGTACCGTATCGGTCTGCGGACGAAGTATATTCATGGAATCGCTTTTCAGGTAATTCACCTCCACTTGCAGCGTATCTTGCTTCCAGATCAAAGAATCGGTCAACCAGTAATGCACGGCTTTTCCTTCCTCCGCTGTCTGCAAGAAATACCAATTGCTATCCGCCGGGGTGAAATTCAAAGGAACCGGTACCGGAATAGTATCCAAGGAGGTATTGAAACGCAAGGTTAGTATTTTCTCATCCGTACGCTCCGGCTTCAACATATATTGACGCTCTACTTTTTCCTTAAACAGGCGCAACTCGATATTGTCCGGCATAAAATGGGTATAACCGACTGTCATCACCGTATCGATCGTCAAGCTATCTTTCCAAATCGTATCCTGACGGGTCGTCAACTCGAACGCGGGGACGATCAAGGAATCGTAAAAAGCGATCTGCTGCCCGGGCTGGCTGTACTTGTAGGAGCGCATCACATCCTCCAAGGCATAGATCCGATAGGTTCCGGGGGCCATATTACGAATCGTAAACTCTCCCTTGTCGTTCGTACGGGAAGTACGGACAAATGGGATCGTCGTAAAGGCGGAATCCTCCAGATTCGTATGCACGCCGATCGTAATACCCGGCATAGGCTCCAGATTCTCGGCGTTCAGCAAGACTCCGGACACCTCCATACTATCAATGGATTCGCCGGTAGAGAACGCGAAGGAATAATTCTCCAATACATTCTTCTCATTATTATCGGAGATCGAATTGGTAAAGTCTATCGTATAGGTCGTATTCTCCTTCAACGTATCCATCAGCTCGATGACCGCCTTCCGGCCGTTCGCCCGGATAACGGGTTGCTCCATTTGGGGTGGAGTGATGATCACGTTCTCGGTAGGCTTATCGATCTGGATCAACTCATCAAAAATAATCTCCACCTTCTTTCCCTTATAGTTTATCTGGCCGGGCAACGGCGTACTGCTTACGAACTTAGGCGGAGCCTCATCATAAGGCCCTCCGTTCGGCGAGGCTATATTCGCGCACGAATACAGCACGACCAGCAGAAGTACCCCTATAAAGAACCGTAAACTATTTCTCACATATTTATCTTCCATTCAATACTCTCATTTCAATTGAGGGACAAAAATAGGGAAAAATCCCGTGAACGATAAGGATATATACGCTAATTAATCTATCTTAAAATGAAAAAGCCCCTATCTCCTATTAAATAAAAGAGATAGGGGCTCTACAAGTATCTCAATTATTTGAACGCTACTCTATGAACCTCAAAAATCGCATCGCTTACTTGTATCCTTAAAATATATATGCCGGAATTCACTTGATTAAAATCAAGCGTACCCCCGCTTCGTTCCATTTTCCCCTCAGCGACTAATAGGCCTGTCGCTTGATTATATAGCTGATAAGAGACTTGATTTGAAACAACCACATCAGACAAAATAGATGACTCGTCATTCTCTAATTGATTTTCTATGACATCCACAATTTTACTGGATCCATCAGAATAAACCATATAAGAGCTTTGCACGGATACAGTTGTTGATGCCGCAGAGCCCGCCGCCCCACACTGAGTAGTATAAGCACGACACGCTATATAATAACTGCCCGGAATCGAGAATGTTATATAATTTGTATTACGAGAAGGAGATTGGCTCGCTCCCTGACTTGGTGATACGGTCCATTTATACTCACAAACACTATTATCATAAAGAGGATTCGCTATAAAACTCCCCCCTTGATTTAGGCGTACACTCGAAGGTCCGGTAACTTTAGTTACTGTTGGATATCCTGCATAAATCGCTTTAGATACCGCAGCACTTTGTCCTCCTAAACTAGCGGTCAAGCGTATCCACTCATCTCCAAACTTACCCGGAGCTATCCCTACAGATACTGTTTTCGTACTCTGTCCTCCCTGTATCTCTAGCTTGCCATTAGTATAGCTCCAAGTCAATTGTACCTCAGAAGGAACAGTTACATTACTAATCGTATAATTACCATTATAGCAAATCATGGATTCTCCAGAAATCAGATAACGGAAAGGTGATACGGTAAATGTCTTAGAGATAGTTCGCACACCGGAACAACCCGACAAGCTAACAACAGCTTGCACCGTAACAGATCCGGACTTCGTAAATATCACTTTAGGGGCAGCTGTTCCTTGCCCTGATGCCACATATATACCCGTTCCGGACCATGTAGCCTTGCTTAACGAAGAAGAAGCGACATCCAACGCTAACGTACTATATTCAAATTGGTAAGCAGCTGTAGAAGTTATCGCTGGATCTGAAATTCCTTTATAAGGACAATTATACCATTGAGATACTTCACCATTTTTCTTCAACCGGACCTTAACTATTCCATCTGTAGGGCACACACTTGAGGTGATACTTACGCTATTCTATTCCAACCCTTCCTTCGTATTTCCTCCATTATTGATTTTCCATCCGGAGGGCGTACTCCATTCATAAGTCATTCCTTTCACTAATTGAGTGGTAAATGTATTAGTCTGAGTTTTTCCAAAAGGAACAGAAGTTGGATAAGCCGTAAAGCCAAATTTACGAGTGAAAGATATAGAGGAATACCCACTTTTATCAAATTCAGCACCTTGATTTACACCACGTACCTTGACTGTTCCTGTACCGACATTATTTGTCGTAATATTGATGGATTCAGAAGAAGTAGTAAATACACCTGTTTGAGTACCACTTTTCCATCCTTCAGGTAAAGTCTACTCATATTTAGTAACCAGATTTTTATCTCCAGTTGTTGTTTGTCCCGGGTAATAAAATTTTTGACCAAGCAAAACTGTTATATTCTGAACTCCATAGTCTAAATTAGTAGAAGTTTTTGAAGTAAGAGAAGGCGGAGTTACTCCATTCAAACTTTTTATTTTTTGAGTGTAAGAGGCTGACTGCACTCCGCTAACTCCCGAACTATAATAAACTTCAGCCGTTAATTTCCCTTGAGGAGTACTACCATTTGTAGACTTCACATTATCCCAATATACGGTTATACCATAGAAATTCCCACCGGGGATTGAGGTTTGGGATGAACCAAGGGAAAAAGACCCACCCGAGACAGTCCAATTTACTCGGGCAATATTACTCCCTGCATCCAATACATAATAATATCCCATTTTTGGAGTAACGAACTCTGGTACGTCTTTGTCTGGTTTTAACACTGGATGCTGTGCCATCGCACTAACTATACTGAAAAAAACATACCAAAACGGATAACAACAATTTCATTCGTTTCATAATAAATCAATTTAAAGGTTTAAAACAAAAAATACACTCCACATCGAAAAGCATGATCGATATGTGTATCATAATCCACTTCACGAGGAAGTTCTGAGAATTGTTCGGAATAATTATCCAACCCTCTCACGGAGAAATAGCATCTATAATCAAACTCAACACCTACAAATTTCCACGTATATCTCAATCCCACTTTGGGATATAAAGAATAATCATTGAATCTATCACGTTGAAAAGGGAAAGGCTCTCCTTCTTGAACCTCCTGATATCGATTATAAAATCTCTGGTATTCCAACCCTCCACCCGCAAACAGATCTAAGTTCTTATACGACACAATGGAATAATCATATCCAATGCCCAAACCATACAATCGCATTTTATGAGTATAGTAACCCCGTATGACGGGATCTACAGAAGCATAATCGTCTCTCCAACTTTTCCATCCCAACGGCACATTCACATAAAATGAATGCTTTTCTGAAAGATTATACCGTACCGTAAGCTCTATCGGATGTATTAGCTCCTTCACCCGATCTTTAAAACCATAGGCGATACCAATACCAAACCGAGCCGGTTCCTTTTCCTTTGTAATCTCCTGCGCATTGGATGTCGCAAATAGCAAAAGAAAACATACCAAAATGGATAAAACAACTTTGTTCGTTTCATAATAAATCAATTTAAAGGTTTAAAACAAAAATACACTCCACATCGAAAAGCATGATCGATATGTGTATCATAATCCACTTCACGAGGAAGATCTGAGAATTGTTCGGAATAATGATCCAACCCTCTCACGGAGAAATAGCATCTATAATCAAACTCAACACCTACAAATCGCCACGTATATCTCAATCCCACTTTGGGATATAAAGAATAATCATTGAATCTATCTCTCAGAAAAGGGTAAGGCTTTCCTTCTTGAACCTCCTGATATCGAAAATAGAATCTTTGGTATTCCAATCCTCCACCCGCAAACAGATCTAAGTTCTTATACGACACAATGGAATAATCATATCCAATGCCCAAGCCATACAATCGCATTTTATGAGTATAGTAACCCCGTATGACGGGATCTACGTAACCATAATCGTCTCTCCAACTTTTCCATCCCAACGGCACATTCACATAAAATGAATGCTTTTCTGAAAGATTATACCGTACCGTAAGCTCTATCGGATGTATTAGCTCCTTCACCCGATCTTTAAAACCATAGGCGATACCAATACCAAACCGAGCCGGTTCCTTTTCCTTTGTAATCTCCTGCGCATTGGATGTCGCAAATAATAAAAGAACAGCCATAGACAAAAACCATTTACTCCTCAGTATATACTTCTTACTCATACTCCATCCCATATTGCACGTTCATAAATATTCGATATAAAAACTATCTTTCAATAACTCCATAAAGATAGCCTCCCAAAGCCCTTACCAGTTAACTGATAACTTCCCGATCCAACCTCAGAGATATCAAGCATATATAGTACTCCGTATCCCCGAATATTCGTCAGTATATGACTAAGGCATAAATATGCCAATAACATGATAAAATTTTTGTTTACTTCCACCGTCCTTTCTTTATTAACAATAGGTTAAATCCTATCAACAAATATAGGTCTTATATTTAACTATTCCAAGATATTTGAGTAGATAAAGAGAGATTTTCTTAATCATATCATGTTATAAATAAAGCATTGTCCGGATATTCCCACATCACAGATTCCGCACCAACTAATTTTTGTAACACAGAAGAGAAAAGCCCTTATTGTCATTTTTCTCTCCTAAAGAATATCATCGCGGCTCATCCGGGAAAAAACATCAGCTTGTTTTCCCGAAAACACGTACATGTTTTTCGGAAAACACGTACGACTTTTCCAAAAAACATGTACGTGTTTTTTCGAGTCCGGTTATCAATCTCTTACAAAACAGTAATTCACATCGAACTTATTGTAAAATAAAACACCCGAAATAAGGCAGATACCTAATTAAAAACAGTATCTTCGCAATAGATGGAAGTATAACCAAATAAATAGAGCAACTATGTCAGAAGTATCAGGTATCGAATTGGAGAAAGATGCGGCAGGGAACAACAGCTACGTTCGCATCGACTTAAAGAAATATGGGGATATGATCAATCCTATATTGAAACGATTGGGAGTAAACCTATCGGATAGTAACCTTGATGAATTTGAACGAGATTGGAACAAAGGATTGAGCATCGAGGAATTCAGACAATACGCAAAACAAGAACTAAGAAAACATTTCTATGAAAAAAACGCACAAAGAAAATAACACAAAAGTTATTATCCCTAAAGAAATAATCACTTATCTGATGGATTTAGCCGACACCTTATTTGAGAAAGATTATTATTCATACATTGAGTACGCAAACATACTTATCGATGATATCCTCGATTTCATCCACACTTTACCTCATGCACCACATTATAATCTCTCCCATACAGCTGAAATGAGGTTCAACCGATACGGGAGAGATTTGCAATACGCTTTTTTCAAACGAAAAAGCAGCAAGCATACCACATGGTATGTTTTTTCAACCGGAAAGGTGATCGATATATTACGTTATATCACCAATAATCATAAAGACGGCAAGTATATAAGAGCTCCTTTTACCGAGGAGGATTAACACTTCGTTTTAGCAACCTGAACCCAATCCGGCAATACAAACACTTTCGCTTCTCGCAATATTCTCGTTTTAACTGGATGAGTGATTGCGTATCACCAGCGTTATGGACTTCGATACCGGATCGAGCGAAAGCGGTTACGATATGATTGCGTTCCGGCGGGATACTCTCCAAGAGGCGGGTCGCACGCAGGCAATACTCAGGAAGTTTATTTCGACCGCCGTAAGCGAATAGCAGAGGGACTACCGTATTTATTAACAGGATATTCAAGGCATTCTCCCCGATCATTTTATCTTTTTCCACCGAGGCGTATTGGAAATGATAATGATTCTTCCAATAATCCGAGGGTTGGATACGGAAATAATCCTTGATCTCTTTAGGAGAAGAAGCGGACAGGATCATCGAGAATAACGTATCGTACCGATGCCAGATAGCGGCCAGTTGCGCCAACTTCACATGCGGGAAGTTGGTCGGACGGATACGGAGGCTTTTGAACAAGGAGTCATCCAAAGGCTTGAGCCCGAACTTATGGCGGAGAAACTCATATTCCCGCCTCAGCAGACGGTAGTAATGGCAGGAGCCCTCTTCCGAGAGCATACCCGCTTGTCCGAAAAGCATCGCCTCTACTTGCGACTCGCTAGCCCTTTGCTTTTGGATATATCGCAGGGGGAGGCTTTTCGCCAACCACTCGAAAGCGTCGCTATTCACGCCAAAGCCGAAACTACGGGTTAATAGGATATAGAACACCTCGTTCCAATCCTCTTGATACTGATCCAACAGACGGTATATATCCTCTGTCTTTCGTTCCAGCCGCTCACCGAGCAAGGCATCCATCCATGAGGCCAGATGTACGGAGTCCACATCTTGAATCCGCTCGAGGCAGGGGACGGGCACCTCTCTTACCAATAACCAATCGATATTTTTCCGGACAGGTTCCGGAACGGATAATATCAATTGAGGAATAGGCTCACCGTTCATCCGGCAGATAGATGCGTCATTCACACCCGTTACATGCAAGATAACGGAGTCATATGCCTTATCTGAATCATGATGATGCAGCAACCAATCGGAAGCTTTTTCGTGGATCTCCACGCTTCCCGCCCATACCGTGCCGTCGATTTTTACCTTGGCGTTGAAGAAGTCGGGACCGGCGTCGGTGTTTTGTATTCCGGGATCGATAACAGCGATAGGAAGCCCCTCGGTGGTAGTCAATGGAGTACTCGCATAGAGTTTGTATTTCCAAACATAGTGTAATAAACGTTCCATATTCTTTCAGAGTTAAGATTTTGGATTCAAATGTAATTCATTTTCTGTATATTTGCGACATTAATTGAATTAAAGTATGAAAATTGCACTTATAGGTTACGGGAAAATGGGCAAAACGATCGAGCAGATCGCCATCCAAAGAGGACATCAAATTGTTTCCATCATAGATATCAATAACGCTGAGGATATATATTCAGAAGCGTTCAAGAGCGCCGACGCGGCGATTGAGTTTACTACCCCGGCTACCGCTTTCAATAACTATATGAAATGTTTCGAGGTAGGCGTGCCGGTCGTATCGGGTACTACCGGATGGCTGGACCGTATCGGCGAGATCAAGGAGAAATGCGAGAAAGAGGGCAAAACCTTCTTCTACGCCTCCAACTTCAGCATCGGCGTAAATATCTTCTTCGCCATGAATAAGTATCTGGCGAAAATCATGAACAACTTCCCCTCCTACGACGTTAAAATGACAGAAGTCCACCATATCCACAAGCTGGACGCACCCAGTGGAACGGCTATCACGTTGGCCGAAGGAATCTTGGAAAATATCGATCGTAAAGACCGCTGGACCTTAGAGAACGCCGAGAGCGCGACCGACCTGCCGATCCACGCTATCCGTGAGGGTGAGGTTCCGGGTATCCACGAGATCACGTATGAGTCGGACGTAGATACGATCAGTATCAAGCATGATGCCAAGAGCCGTGCCGGATTTGCGCTAGGCGCCGTAATAGCGGCAGAGTTTACCGCCGGAAAGAAAGGTTTCCTAGGCATGAATGACTTATTCAAATTCTAAACGTATTAGCTAAAAGATGAAGAAGTTCACGAAAAACAATGGATCAAGTTTAGTATAGCGGCCGTATTATACACGTTGTTCGCTATCTGGATGCAAAACGTATGGTTACTGCTGGGATTAATCGTCCTAGTCGATATATTCTTGACGCACTACATCCCTTTGGGGAGCTTGGAAACGGTCTAAGAACCCGACGGTACGCAACGTATTGGAATGGGTGGACGATATCGTATTGCGCTGGTAGCCGTTTATTTCATCAATTTGTTCGTCTTCCAGAACTATCAGATACCGAGTTCTTCCCTAGAGAAATCCTTGCTGGTAGGAGATTACCTGTTCGTCAGCAAATTAAGTTACGGCCCTCGCGTACCGAACACGCCGATCTCCTTTCCGTTGGTACAAAATACGTTGCCTATCTTAAACTGTAAATCGTATCTGGATTGGCCGGAATGGGGCTACAAACGGGTGAAAGGTTTGGGCCACGTGAAACGTAATGATATCGTAGTGTTCAACTTCCCCGCAGGCGACACGATCGCCGTGAAAGTGCAAAACCCGGATTACTACTCCTTGGTCGAGGAGTACGGACGGGAACGTATCTTATTGGATAAGGCCACGTTCGGCGAGGTAATGTACCGCCCGGTCGACAAACGGGAGAATTACGTGAAGCGTTGTATCGGTATGCCGGGTGATACGCTCCAACTCATAGACAACCAAGTGTACATAGACGGTAAACCCGCCGAGAACCCGAAAGATATGCAATTCAACTACTTTATCGAAACAGACGGTTCCCCGATCACAGAGGAGCAATTCCGTTTGATGGACGTAAGCAAGGATGACCGTATGCTGGCCTCCAGCGGCGGTTATTACCAAAACCTATTGTCATACCTAGGCTTTTACGCCTAACGCGAAGGGACAGTACTAACCCGGTATATCGCCGCCACTCACGAAAAGGCCTTGGCGATAGCGGAGAAGTTACCTACCGTGAAGAAGGTTATCATCGAGCCGGAGACGTTGTGGCGGCCTACCTATCCGGTCGGATACAATACTGGCTGGACCGTGATAACTTCGGGCCGCTTTGGATCCCGAAGAAAGGGGCTACCATCCCGTTGGACGAACGTAATCTGGCGTTGTACAGCCGTTGTATCAAGAATTACGAGAACAACACCTTGGAAGTGAAGGACAGCAAGGTCTACATCAACGGCAAGCCCGAGACTTCCTATACGTTTAAATACGATTATTACTGGATGATGGGCGATAACCGCCATAATAGCGCAGATAGCCGCTCATGGGGTTTCGTACCCGAGGATCACATTGTCGGCAAGCCGATCTTGGTTTGGCTATCCTTGGACAAGGATCGCAGCCTGTTCGACGGTGGTATCCGTTGGAACCGCCTGTTCCGCTGGGTTCATCCGGATTAAGAGGTGAAAACTTCGTATTATGACAATCCAACGATTCCTGATAGTTCTCATGAAATGGCTGGCAGCTTTCGCGCTAGCCTCGGGGATCGTCATGCTCATACGCCTTTTCTGCATAGAGTCCTATCGCATCTCCACGGACTCTATGGAAGAGGCTTTGCATAAAGGGGATTATATCCTAGTCAATAAAATACCGGGGAAGAATAAGCCCGTCCGGGGCAAGGTCGTGCTTTTTACCAGCCCGCTCTCTCGAGATTCCGCGGATGCTCCCTTATTCATCAGCCGCTGCATCGGTATGCCGGGCGATACGATCCGGGTCAGCATGGACGGATATACGATAAACGGGCATAAAATCCCCCGCTCTCCTCGCTCCCTCTGTTCCTATTTCATAACACTGAGCGCCAAGGAGACGTTCTTGGAGACGTTAGAGAAGTTGGACATCCCACTTAGGGATTTCAGGCAGGAAAGTTTCGGCTGTATGCTCAGCCTCACGGCTTTCGAGGAATATCAATTGAGGGAGGAATTGCCCGACGCCATAAACCGTCATTTTATCGGGGAACAAATGCAAGAATACATGTTGATCGTCCCACGGAAAGACCGGGCTTACCCGCTGGACGCCGCCTCGCTCACCGCCTGCAAGGAGATCATCATGCGGGAGACGGATGGTAAAGCTTCCTTCCGTGACGGAAAGTTATATCTGGACGGGCGGGAGACTAATTTCTTCTTTTTCCAACAAGACTACTATTGGGTACTGTCCGATAATACCAACGAGGCGGTAGATTCCCGCCATCTCGGTTTCATACCGGCCGACCATATCGTCGGCAACGCTTGGCTCTGCTGGTACAGCCCCGACAAACAACGAATCTTTAAACCCGTTCATTAATCATGCGACCTGTATATATAGCGACCGCCTATCTAGGCCCCATACAACAATATTGTAAGATGCTCCAATACCCGGAGGTCCGTATCGAGACCGCCGAGAATTACGTGAAGCAAACCTATCGTAACCGTTGTTCCATCGCCGCCGCGAACGGCCCACTCTCCCTATCCATCCCCATCGTCAAGCCAGATACCTTGAAATGCCAGACCAAGGACATCCGTATCTCCGACCACGGAAACTGGCGGCACCTACACTGGAACGCTTTGGTATCGGCCTACAATATGAGTCCGTTTTTCGAGTATTATGCCGATGACTTCGCTCCTTTCTACGAAAAGAAATACGAGTTCCTCCTCGACTTCAACGAGGAACTGCGCCGTCTAGTCTGTGACCTGTTGGATATGCAACCCGCAGTCGTCTACACCGAGCATTATGAATCGGAGGTAGCCAACGATTTCCGGGAAACGATCCGCCCGAAACACGAAGGGGAAGATCCCGCCTTCCGCCCGGAACCTTATTATCAAGTATTCCGGGAGAAATTCGGATTCCTCCCCAATCTGAGTATAGCGGATTTGCTGTTCAATATGGGCCCCGAAGGACTCGTTACGTTACGGGCATCAATTACCGGATCTCTTTAATCGATTGTATCAAGGCTTCCATATCTTTCGGGAAGATATCTCCGATATTACCGATACGGAACGTATCCGCATCCGAGATCTTACCCGGATAGATCACGAAGCCTTTCTCCTTCAGCCGTGCGTAGAACGAGGTGAAATCGAAATCCGCGGAAGGATATAAGAACGAAGTGATAATAGGCCCTTGGGCATCATCGGGCAGCAAGGTCTTGAAACCCAATCTACGCATACCTTCCACCAATATCTGGTGATTCTCTTGATATCTCTTATAACGAGCCGTGATACCGCCTTCCTCGTTCAATTCCTTCATGGCTTGGTAGAAAGCGTGAACCACGTGCGTCGGAGACGTGAAACGCCATTTGCCTCCCCCTTTCTCCATCGCTTCCCACTGGGCATAGATATCTAAGGAAAGCGAGCGGGCATTCCCCTTCGTCGCCATCAATTTATCTTTTTGGGCGAGGATAAAGCCGAAGCCGGGAACTCCTTGAATACATTTGTTCGCACTACTGACCAAGAAGTCGATACCTAAACCTTTCACGTCGATAGGGACACCGCCAAAGCTGCTCATCGCATCCACGATAAAGGTAATCCCCCGGCCCTTGATCACCTCGGCTACCTCCTCAATCGGATTCAACAAACCGGTCGTGGTCTCGCTATGTACCATTGAGAGATGCGTGATACCGGGATGTTCCTCCAAGGCACGTCGGGCTACCTCGCCGGTTACCAGTTCCGTCTCATGCAAAGAGACCAGTACGTAATTGATATGATAATAATCGGCGATCTGCGCCATACGTTTGCCATAAGCACCGTTAGCGAGGATCAATAATTTATCCTCCGGACGCACGGCGGCCCCGATCGTAGCCTCCACACAATACGTTCCGCTACCTTGCAGCAGGACACTGGTGTACTCATCCCCGTCCAATCCCGCTATCGCCAGCAAGCCTTTACGGATCGGGGTAACGATACCCTCGTTATAATCCTTATCCCACGTACACCAATCTTGAAGCATGGCCTCACGCACCGTCTGCGACGTACTCAACGGGCCCGGTGTCAATAATAAATAGTTTCTCATATGATTGTTTTATTCTATTCGGTTATCAAGCTTAATTCCTGTTGTTAATCTTCTCGATGCAAGCGGGCAGCTCGGCGATCGTATCCAAGACGAAATGAGCCCCCGCCGCCAACATACGCTCACGCACCTCTTTCTTCAGAGATTCCCATTCTTCCGCCGGACGGCTGTTATATTCCTCCTCGCTCACGCCCATCTCGTTGCTACCGGTCACGATACCGACGCTCCATACCTTGGCGTTCACGCCCTCCTTAATATCAGCGATCGTATCTCCTACCTTCACCACTTGATCTACGGAAGGAATCGCTAAATCTATCATATTCTTATAGATCATATACGGGGCGGGGCGACCGGCCGGGACCTCGTTCGGTGTCACCAGATTATCTACCCTATATCCTTTGGCCTCGGCCGGGACGGACAATCTCCATCATCTTCGCCGTGTACCCGGTCGTAGAGCCGATCTTTATACCTTGCTCGCGAAGCATCGCCATCGTCTCCAAGACTCCCGGTATCGGAGTGGTGAAATCCTTCAAGGAAGCGAACAAATGTTTCTCGAAACTAGTGTACATCTCATCCACGTCCCTCTTGTTCCAGTCCCTCTTATACAAGGCACGGAACTTCGTTCACCTCCGGCATGCTCAAGATCGCCTTGATATGATCGATCTTCAAGAGACCCATCGGCTCACGGGCCTGCCGGTAAGTGATATCAACCTTTCTCTTCCGAGAATACCTTGAGGAAAGCGTTCAACGGAGCGAAGCATCCATAATCCACGGCCGTACCGGCCCAATCCATAATGACACCTGAAATCTTCTTCATATTCTGTATGTATCGTATTTAATAATTTTCTTGTTTAAGCGATCGTAAGGACATTGTTTTCGGTAGGCTCAAGAGTTGCTATTTCCTCGCAGCCACATAAAGCGGTCTCCTTGCGATAGCGTTGCCGCAAATATACGAAGGAAGCGACAAAAGTGGCGCAGCAAAAGATCCCTACATATCCGGCAAGTTGGTTATAAAATACCGCCCAGTCCAATCTCGTACCCACGAATTCCTTTAGCACCAATACCAGTATCGTACCCGTGTACCCCAGAAAATCTGTTAAGACAATAAAGAAACCGACGTTTCCCCGTATCTTGAAACAAGCGATGAAGCGATCGAAGAAAATCGTCTGGAAGGTTAAGTAAGCCATATACAGGCAAAGGCTCTGCAAGAAAAGCCATGTCACCGGGCTCAATCCCATCCGCTCCTGCCCGAACGACACGAACGCCATGACCATCATGCCCGTAATAATCAAACCGTACAGGACTGAAAGCGCCTTAAAATTATCTTTCACGAGCACCATCAAACCAAAGATCGCCAAGATAGTCAAGGTCACCACGCTATCTATTTGCGTGAACAACCAAGGCGAGTAACCGGACATATCGATGATATTCACCAAGAAGTCCTCCTTGATATCCCGCAATACCACGATCGCTATATTCGCCACGAAAAGCATCGTCAAGAAAGGCATGAAATGCTTAAAAAGCTCCCAACGCTGCCGCCCGTTCAAGGTCTCCCGCTCCGACTTCAAGGCGATATCCTCCTCCGTAGGCTGTAAGCCGGTTCAGCGCATATCCCAACAAGGCTAGCAAAGGCAATGCCACCGCCCCGATCAAGGCGGGCATCCAGAACTCGCTGACCTGCCACGTATCCATTACGTACAAGCCGACAGACTTTGCCGTACCGGAACTGATCACCATACTTACGCCCAGCAGACTAGCGAGGACATCCGTCATCCTACGTCCTTCTATAAAGCTGAAAATAATCCCCCACATACATCCCAGCGAAAGCCCGTTCAAGAACATCGCCGCTATATTATAAGGAGCCGAGAGCAACCCGAAGAATACCAACGAAAGTTCCGCCATCACCACGGACATCAAGATGAACCGCAAGCGCTCTTCCCGCCGCAACTCCGATATCAACTTAATTCCCATGAACTTCGACACCACGTACCCCAAGATCTGCACGATCGTAACCGCCACCTTATAGTCCATATTGAATACCTCCAGATCCTCGAAAGCGGCAGCCGTATAAGGCTTACGCAACATATATACCAAGGAATAAGAAAGCAAAGCGGCCCCTCCGGCCCATAGGATGAAGAAGAGATCGGAAACCCGCCTCCGGGATGTTTTATTTGTCTGTATCGCAGTGTCCATAATCTTCTGTCGTTTTATTTTCGAAGGCAAAAGTACAGCCGCCATGTTACAGACATATTACTGAACCCATGAATGTATATTATTAATACCCAACTAGGAATCAATAAATTATAAAGAAATATTTATGTAACATTCATGAAACGGAAACGCAACATATGTCCTCTTATTTTGTAAGGTAAATCAAGAATATAAACACATGAACAATCTTCAAGAATTCTACCGAAAGATCGAATATCTACGAAGCAATGGGGTTAAGATGAAAGAGATAGCCGACTGGATCGATATGGCTCCCAGCATATTGTCCTCCCTATATACGACCGTATTGCCGAATTATTTCGAGGGCATCAAGAGTTACCCGCCGGAAGAAGCGCTGGACTCGGCGCTCGCCCTAGTGAATAACGTGTCGAAAAAACGTTTGCTTTCCCATATAGAGGAGATGATCCTTCGCCTAGACCAGATGGAGCTCGCCGAACCGGATAGCCTAAAAGATAATCCTTTCGCCAAGCAATTGATGGAGGAGACACGGCTCTCCGCCTCTAAAATAGAGGCTTTCAAAGGAATCTATACCAGTTACAGCCTTCTCCTCGGACTGCCTCAAGATGGAACCCTTCCTACTCTCCCCCTCGGATAATCAAGTCCGTGTAGGGCGGATCAGCGCTTATGGAGAGGCTCAATGGGGATTCGGGATCATGCCCGATCCTCAGAATTTCCATTGCATGCTGAACGAGAACCAAGCGCCCCAATTCACGATGGTAACGATATACCTGCAAATACCATTTTTCAAGAATCCCCGCCAATTACGAGGATTATACATCGGGCAGGATTATAATCGTAACCCGATCGCCCGCCGAATCCTTCTTATCAAGGAATCAGAAAGCACGGAGATCGATGAATTCATGAGCCGGAAAAGCGGACTGATCGATAAAGAAGATTTTACCCCGGAACAACAGGCCTACTATGATTATACTTGCCAAACAGGAGATTTTATCAAGATGTGTACAGTCCCATCCCTGCGGATGGACGAGAGTGATTTAGTCAAAGAAAAGAAGATGCTAACCCTATAAACCAGTAGAGACGGGGCATGCCCCGTCTCCCACCATCCCAATATAATAGAGACTGATTATTCCTTCTGGAACTTCCTACTCACCTTCAAGAGGTTCGCCGTAAAAGAAACCACGTTCTGGGCCTCTTGTACCATGTTCAAATAAACCATGCTCACCTTCGTGCTGCCGGACTGCCCTTGGATACGCTTCAACTCCCCTTTCTTCAAGGCGGTAAGTTGGTTCATCAAGGTAATCGACTCAGCGATCAGCTCCTCAAAACCAATATAATCGTTTTTACGGATCATAGTAGCGCAATTTCTCAAGAAGGAGATGATTTGTTCAGATACCTTACCAAAATCATCTTTCTGTACCGGACTCAACGGGCTGAAATTATTATCGATATGATCTTTCATCGGTTCTGCCAAGCGACGGATACTGAATATGATCTCGCTGGCGAAGTCATTTCCTTGATAATAATAAAGCCCCTCTCCACAGCGATATCGTGATCCAATTGGGTAACGCCAAGCGTACCGACACGTTTCACTTGCTTCAAGTGAATCTTCTTCTCTTCCACGGCAGTCAAGACCTTGCGCAACTCACGGAGGTTCTCATTCATGAATCCATTTACCGCCTTACCGAATACTTCCGCCGTAAAATCCAGATCGGATTGTAATTCCTCACGGCTATGCTCGCGGAACAGGGCCAAAGCCTCACGGGTATCCGTAGCCTTACGAAGTTTAGACACCGTAGAATTCACCTCCTCCTTCAATGCCTCTTTCCGCAATTTAGCCTTATAAGCGAAGTGGCTACGAACCAACGAATAGATCGCCAAACCAATCATAGCGACCAAAGCTGGAATACCTCCCCAATAAATCAAAAGAGCGACGATGAAACAGATCGTAAAAGCAGCCCCTGCCGTAATGAACCAACCACCTATCACGGACAATACGCCTGTGATGCGATATACGGCGCTCTCACGCCCCCAAGCACGGTCTGCCAACGAAGTACCCATAGCGACCATGAAAGCCACATACGTCGTAGATAAAGGCAATTTCAAGGAGGTTCCCAAAGCGATCAGCAATCCGGACAAAACCACGTTCACCGAGGCACGTACCAAGTCGAAACTAGCCTTGTCATCCATGATCATCTCGCTTTGGTCGAAACGGCTATCAATCCAGTTCTTAACCGGAGTGGGCACGATACTTAATATCGTAGCGGATATATTACTGCAATTCCGTACCAATACCCGTGCGACAGGCGATGTACCGAAAGACTCCTCTCCATCCGATTGACGAGACAGATCCAAGGAAGTCTTCACCACGTTCTGAGCCTTTTTGGAGGTAGCCAAGGCGATTACCATCACGATCCCGGACCCCACCAAGAAATACCAAGGTGTCTGGGCCGGTCCCAACAAGGAGGTCATCAAAAATGTATCCGTGGTAGTGGTCCCTCCCTGCGCCATCAAGTCCATATAAGAGGAATAGCCAGCCAAGGGGACTCCGATAAAGTTCACCAAGTCATTCCCGGCAAAAGCCAACGCCAAGGCAAACGTACCCATCAAAATGACCACCTTGAATACATTCACCTTCAACCAATGCAATACCTGCATCAAGATCGTAAAAAATACCATACATCCCAAAACGATCATCCCCGTATTGGCATACACCATATCCTTGAACTCACCCGTCATAAAAGAACTTGTCTTCAGTCCCTTTATCAGCATAAAGTAAATGATGGAAGTGGCCGCTAAACCTCCGAACAGACCAATAAAATATTTAGAACTTTTCTTATAATTAAATGAGAACAAGATCCGGGACAGATACTGCACGATCACACCAAAGAAAAAAGCGATCGCCACAGAAAGAAAGATACCCAGAATCACGGTAAAAGCCTTCTCTGTATTCAGCAGATCCCCCAATTGCAAAGCGCCTGAAGAACTAGCGATCTTTACCAAGGCAATCGCTACCGTTCCACCCACCAACTCAAACACCATGGAAACCGTTGTCGAGGTCGGCATACCTAACGAGTTAAAAATATCCAGTAACACCACATCCGTAAGCATAACGGCCGCAAGGATACACATGATCTCCGAGAAATAAAAATGCTGGGGTTGATAAATACCATGCCGGGCAATATCCATCATACCATTGGATAACGCCGCACCAACAAAGACTCCCACGGCAGCGATAGCGATAATAACTTTAAAGGATGCGGCTCT
>SCPN01001528.1_pt1:0-5000 | contig 182012 bp, 142 predicted proteins | sample 6106831 | NCBI WGS metagenome assembly SCPN01 (sample SAMN10720447, study PRJNA508395) | human gut metagenome | isolation source: Participant 1, 0 month | reverse complement strand
CATATTACGTTGCGCAAGCGCTCCGTATACTGTCAGGTTCGGCTCTCGCGGCGGATTTGCCTACCGCGATCGACACCTACACCCTTCAACCGGCTATTCCGTCAGCCGGCAGGACTGTCACTTCTCCGTCTCCACGTCACTCCATGAGGCAGTATGGGAATATTAACCCATTCTTCCATCGGCGGCGCCGTTCGGCTTTGCCTTAGGTCCCGACTCACCCTGATCCGATTAGCGTTGATCAGGAAACCTTGGTCTTTCGGCGGGGGGGTTTCGCGCCCCCCTTATCGTTACTCATACCTACATTTGCTTTTCCATGCGCTCCAACAAGGGTCATCCCTCATCTTCGACGCCGCATGGAATGCTCCCCTACCATGTCTTGCGACATCCACGGCTTCGGCAGATCGTTTATGCCCGATTATTATCCACGCCAGATCGCTCGACTAGTGAGCTGTTACGCACTCTTTAAATGAATGGCTGCTTCCAAGCCAACATCCTAGCTGTCTCTGCGATCCGACCTCGTTAGTTCAACTTAACGATCATTTGGGGGCCTTAGCCGGTGGTCTGGATTCTTCTCCACTCGGACACGGACCTTAGCACCGCGCCTCACTCCCTGTAAATATATATCGCGCATTCGGAGTTTATCTGGACTTGATAGGCGGTGAAGCCCTCGCATCCAATCAGTCGCTCTACCTCACGATATACTATAAAGAGGCTGCACCTAAATGCATTTCGGGGAGTACGAGCTATCTCCGAGTTTGATTAGCCTTTCACCCCTACCCTCAGCTCATTGGAAAGCTTTTCAACGCTTACCCATCCGGTCCTCCAGTTGGTGTTACCCAACCTTCAACCTGGCCAAGGGTAGATCACTCGGTTTCGCGTCTACCCCCCCCGACTTGGCGCCCTGTTCAGACTCGCTTTCGCTTCGGCTCCGTACCTTGGTACTTAACCTTGCCGGGAAGGTAACTCGTAGGTTCATTATGCAAAAGGCACGCCGTCACGTCATTACGACGCTCCGACCGCTTGTAGGCAGACGGGTTCAGGGTCTATTTCACTCCCCTGCTCGGGGTTCTGTTTCACCTTTCCCTCACGGTACTGGTTCGCTATCGGTCTCTCGGGAGTATTTAGCCTTACGGGATGGGCCCCGCTGTTTCACGCAAGATTTCTCGTGCCCCGCGCTACTCAGGATACCACTAGGCTTCAATCGTCAGTCGTGTACGGGACTATCACCCTCTACGGTCGCCCTTTCCAAGGCGTTCCATTGACTCTATCTTGCCACGTCGTGGTCCTACAACCCCCGTATCGCCTAGACGACACGGGTTTGGGCTCTTCCGTGTTCGCTCGCCACTACTTACGGAATCATTGTTTATTTTCTCCTCCTATGGGTACTTAGATGTTTCAGTTCCCCACGTTCGCCTCCCTTTCGGGATGACAGGCCTTCAGCCTGCCGGGTTGCCCCATTCGGATATCCCGGGATCAAGGGCTATTTGCGCCTCCCCCGGGCTTTTCGCAGCTTATCACGTCCTTCGTCGCCTCCGAGAGCCAAGGCATCCACCGTCTGCCCTTGCTTACTTTCTCCCACCTCGTACTTGACGCACGGGTTGATATATCTTAAGCTCGCTCTACTTGTTTCTTCTTTTTGATGTCCAACATGTCAAAGATCCTTCTTACTGAGCCCGACTGTCGTCGGGACGGGATTGGCTGATGCCTATCCCTCTCAATAAACTGTGGAGAATAACGGATTCGAACCGTTGACCCTCTGCGTGCAAAGCAGATGCTCTAGCCAGCTGAGCTAATCCCCCTCATTCGGAGTAGTCCCAGGCAGAGTTGAACTGCCGACCTCTACATTATCAGTGTAGCGCTCTAACCAACTGAGCTATAGGACTGTCAACTTTGCCAAGAATTACGTCCCAGCGTCATCTTTTTCTCTCCGACCGGCCTCCCGGTCTGTAAGATCTATATATAAACATAATCTCAACAGCAGCACAAGGGATCAATACCTCGTATGACCTCGGTACGGAATCCTGAAGCTCCAGAAAGGAGGTGTTCCAGCCGCACCTTCCGGTACGGCTACCTTGTTACGACTTAGCCCCAGTCACCAGTTTTCCCCTGGGCCGATCCCGGTTACGGACTTCAGGTACCCCCGGCTCCCATGGCTTGACGGGCGGTGTGTACAAGGCCCGGGAACGTATTCACCGCGCCATGGCTGATGCGCGATTACTAGCGAATCCAGCTTCACGGAGTCGGGTTGCAGACTCCGATCCGAACTGAGACGTGGTTTGGGGATTCGCTCCTGTCACCAGGTGGCCTCCCTTTGTCCACGCCATTGTAAACGTGTGTCGCCCGGATGTAAGGGCCGTGCTGATTTGACGTCATCCCCCTTCCTCGCAGCTTACGCTGTCAGTCCCACCAGAGTCCTCAGCTTTACCTGTTAGTAACTAGTGGCAAGGGTTGCGCTCGTTATGGCACTTAAGCCGACACCTCACGGCACGAGCTGACGACAACCATGCAGCACCTCGCAAACGGCTATTGCTAGAAAGGTGTTTCCACCTCGGTCCGAATGCGTTCAAACCGGGTAAGGTTCCTCGCGTATCATCGAATTAAACCACATGTTCCTCCGCTTGTGCGGGCCCCGTCAATTCCTTTGAGTTTCACCGTTGCCGGCGTACTCCCTGGTGGATCACTTAACGCTTTCGCTGTGCCGCTTAGTGTATCGCAAACAGCTAGTGATCATCGTTTACTGCGTGGACTACCAGGTATCTAATCCTGTTTGATCCCCACGCTTTCGTGCATCAGCGTCAGTAATGGCTTGGCAGGCTGCCTTCGCAATCGGGGTTCTGCGTGATATCTATGCATTTCACCGCTACACCACGCATTCCGCCTGCCTCAAACATACTCAAGCCTCCCCCAGTTTCAACGGCAATTCTATGGTTGAGCCACAGACTTTCACCGCTGACTTAAAAGGCCGCCTACGCACCCTTTAAACCCAATAAATCCGGATAACGCCGGATCCTCCGTATTACCGCGGCTGCTGGCACGGAGTTAGCCGATCCTTATTCATAAGGTACATACAAAACGGGACACGTCCCGCACTTTATTCCCTTATAAAAGAGGTTTACGATCCATAGAACCTTCATCCCTCACGCGACTTGGCTGGTTCAGCCTCTCGGCCATTGACCAATATTCCTCACTGCTGCCTCCCGTAGGAGTTTGGTCCGTGTCTCAGTACCAATGTGGGGACCTTCTCTCAGAACCCTATCCATCGTCGGTTTGTGGGCCGTTACCCCGCCAACTACCTAATGGAACGCATGCCTATCTATCAGCGATGAATCTTTAGCAAATATTCCCATGCGGGATCCCTGCTTCATGCGGTATTAGTCCGACTTTCGCCGGGTTATCCCCCTCTGATAGGCAAGTTGCATACGCGCATTTCACCCGTGCGCCGGTCGCCGGCGGGTATTGCTACCTGTGCTGCCCTCGACTTGCCTGTGTTAAGCCTGTCGCTAGCGTTCATCCTGAGCCGGATCAAACTCTTCGTTGTTTAAATTGTTTTATATCCCTCGCTCCGGAATCCGTTATCGTAGTCCAAAGTCATACTTTGACGGTATCAATCCGGAAAATTAATTTTCTCCTATACTTGTACTACTTGTTGAATTATGTAAATCTCTAAAGAACTCTTTGTCGCTATCGTTTCTCGATTGCGGCTGCAAAGATAAGGACTTTTCTAACCTCCAAATTTTCGGTGAAAAATTTTCAAGTTTTTTTCTCGCCGATCTCGGGCGGTTGAAATTATCGCTTGGCCCAGCCAACCTCATCCCTACCCAAGGATACCTCCACGTTTCCATCATTTCTGAAGCGCCGTTCTCTCTCGAAAGCGGGTAAAGTAATGCTATAAAACATACGGTCCAAATTTATCGGGCATTATTTTCAAGTTTTTTCACGAGGGGATCGCATACGTTAATAATACGTCGATATCCATTCTTGGCTCTGTGGCCCACCACGTGGCCTAACGTGTCACCACACGCACTTGAAACAAGTGCTCCACGAGTACATTCGCACGTAATAAAACGATGAACATCATCTTGGCCCTGATAGGAAATCACACAGAAAAACGGCTTTAGCTCATGAAATCATGAGCGAAATGCACTTGGTTTTAGTGCTTTCGGATCACGTAAACGTGGGTAAGGACCCATTATATCGCCCCCCAAAGACCCAAAAAGCCGAAGAGGGAAGAACCACACAAACAACTGTATATCCACATGTTAAGGCATCAGGAAAATTCCCCGGTAAAAATCCGCGCATCTTTACGCTTTCAAAGAAACATTTTAGAAAATAATATTTACATCACTCTACAGACAAGAGGGGTATAAACGTTATTTACAGAAAAAGTTTTAGAAACATACATAAAGATGCGCCCTTTGAGCCCCTAACCTATCAGCAACATCCTGATAGGGATACAAAGCTAATGGGACACGGCCGCAGCCATTGAGACAACACCTCTATCCCATTGACTTTACAAACCTATCCCTTTGAGATACCAACCCTATCCCATTGAGATGCTATTGACAACCGGGCACTTAAAGAACAAAAAGTGAATGCACAACCGTATATTCCTATTCAATGAACGTGAATGCACTACCGCTGAAAGAATACGTCCTGCCCATTCTCCAAATTGACGATTTCAAATCTGTCCTCTCCAAGTGCTCCATCTCGATTTTCCCGTCATATAATTTAGGCCGCCCTCTTTACCTGTAGGCTCTTCCGTGATGAGATAACGGAAATAGGCGTCATCTCTAAATCGGCTGATTACGAAATCCCATTTCAAATGCGCCATACACAAAGGTGGATTTTGAGAAGTAGGCATCCGCAACCACATAGTTTGCCAGTCGCTGAAGTGTTTCCCTTGCGTGTACGCGCACATGTAGATACCAGTCTATTAATGTGTATGTAACTTGCTCCGGTGTTTTTATCGGCGGTGTTTGAACCACTTCCGGATGGAAGCA
>SCPN01000306.1_pt1 | contig 183331 bp, 208 predicted proteins | sample 6106831 | NCBI WGS metagenome assembly SCPN01 (sample SAMN10720447, study PRJNA508395) | human gut metagenome | isolation source: Participant 1, 0 month | reverse complement strand
GGCCATGGCCCGGTTCAGCGGGCAGGTCTCCATGCAGGGCAGTTTCGTGTTCCATGAGCATAAGGTCAGTTCCTCCTTACCTGGTACGGAAATTCTGCGCCTTTGCCACAGCGGGCCATAGGTGCTAATATAATACCAGGTAAAGAAAGAAAAGGAAAGTTTTTAGGAGGAAGCCCCCATGCCGACCTATCTCCAGGGCCTACCATCGGTCTGGCCTATGTCGCCCCCATCGGGATGCAGAACCTGTTCGTCATCAACTCCGCCCTGACCCAGCCCCGGCGGCGGGCCCTGCTCACCGCCCTGATCGTGATCGCCTTCGACATCAGCCTGGCGCTGGCCTGCTTCTTCGGCATCGGCGCGCTGGTGGAGCGCTTCGACTGGCTGCAGCGCCTGATTCTGATCGTGGGCGGCTGCATCGTGGTGGATCGGCATCGGCCTGCTGCGGGATAAGCCCACCCTGGACCGGGACGTGGACGTGAGCATCCCCCTGCCCAGGCTGGCCGCCAAGGCCTTTGTGGTCACCTGGATCAATCCCCAGGCCCTGATTGACGGCACTATGCTGTTCGGCAGCTTCCGGGCCGGCAACCCGGGCGCGGTGGCCTCCCAGCTCATGCTGGCTCCGCCTCCGCCTCCTGTCTGTGGTTTCTGGGCATCACCATCCTGATCTCCTTCTCCGCCAAGTTCAACGACAAGATCCTTCGGGTCATCAACATCGTCTGCGGACTGATCATCATCTTCTACGGAGCCAAGCTGGTCCTCCAGTTCTTCCAGACCCTGCTAATCTACAAAAGGCGCCCCCTCTGAGAGGGGGCGCCTTTTGGTAGATTTACTGCCGCGTCAGCAAATTGACCAGTACCTCGGTCATTTTGGTGAGGGCCTGGGCCGGATATACTCATGCACCCGTGGAAGTTCACCCCGCCGGTACATTGTGGGGCAGGGCAGGCCCATGTAGCTCAGCCGCGCCCCGTCGGTGCCGCCCCGGATGGGCACCTCCACCGGGGTCACCCGGCGGCCTCCATGGCGGCCCGCGCCCGGAGGATCAGGTACATGTGGGTTCAATCTGCCCCGCATGTTGTAGTAGGAGTCCCTGAGGACGAGCTCCACCGTGCCCGCGCCGTACTTGGCGTTGAGGTAGTCCGCCGCCCGGCCCAGGTACTCCTTGCGGGCCTCGAACCTGGCCCGGTCATGGTCGCGGAGGATGTAGCAGCTCCGCCTCCGTCTCGCTGCCCTTCATGTCGTGGAGGTGGTAGAAGCCCTCATACCCCTCGGTGTGGGCGGGGGTCTCCGCCGGGGGCAGCATCCCCGCGAACTCCAGGCAATCAGAATCGCGTTCTTCATCTTGTTCTTGGCCGAGCCTGGGTGGATGTTCACCCCGTGGAAGTACACTCCCGCGTTGGCCGCGTTGAAGTTCTCGTACTCCAGCTCGCCCAGCTCGCCGCCATCCACAGTGTAGGCCACCGCCGCGCCGAAGCCCTCCACGTCGAAATGGTCGGCACCCTGCCCAACCTCGTCCGGGGTGAAGCCCACGGCAATGCGGCCGGGAGCTCCGTGGTGCTGCAAGTACTCCACGGCGGACATAATCTCCGCCACACCCGCCTTGTCGTCCGCCCCCAGCAGGGTGGTGCCGTCGGTGACGATCAGCTCCTGACCCTTGTATTTGGCCAGGCTCTCAAACTCGGCGGCCCTCATGACGATGCCCTTCTCCTCGTTGAGCACCAGGTCGCCCCTCGTAGCGGACGGGCTTCACCCCTACCCCGGCGCGTCCGGGGAGGTGTCCATGTGGGCGATAAGGCCCACGCACGGGATTCCCTCGCACCCGGCGGTGGCGGGCAGCCAGGCGTACACATAGCCGTACTCGTCCATGTGGGCGTTGTGCAGCCCCATCTGGGCCAGCTCCTCGGCCAGGGCTGCGCCCAGCACCTTCTGCTTGGCGGTGGAGGGGATGGCGTCGCTGTGCTCGTCGGACTGGGTATCATATGTCACGTAGCGCAAAAAGCGGTCAATGGCGGTCATAATGCTCTTCCTTTCTATTGACGGGCGCCGGGCCTTAGGCTAGACTGATATTGTTGCTATTCTATCACAAAGGAGCCGGGTTTCCATGGTGATCAAACAAGAATTTACCTTTCCCTCCAGCGATGGGGTCCACACAGTTGCCGCCGCCTGGTGGCGGCCGGAGGGGCCGCCCCGGGGGGTGGTGCAGCTGGTCCACGGCATCTCGGAACACATCGGCCGGTATGACTCCTTCGCCCGCTTCCTGGCGGAGCACGGCTTCGCCGTCGTGGGCCACGACCACCTGGGCCACGGCCGCACGGCGCGGAACCCCTTGGAGTTCGGCTGGTTCGCCGACCGGGACGGCTGGAAGCACGTGGTGAAGGACGTCCGCGCCTGCGGAGCGGGTTGGGGCGGAGTACCCCGGTCTGCCCTGCTTCCTGCTGGGCCACTCCATGGGCTCCTTTGTGGTGCGGGGCTACCTTATGTTCTGGCCGGGCACGGTGGACGGGGCCATCCTCTCCGGCACCGGGCAGGAGCCCCCTGCCACTGTAGCCGCGGGGCGGCGCTGTCCGCCCTGCTCATCCGCCTCAAGGGGCCCAGGGCCCACAGCCCTGCTGGACGCCCTCTGTGGGGCGGTACAACGGCTTTAAGCCCGTCCGCACCTCGGCGGACTGGATCTCCCGGGACACGGTGGTGGTGAACACCTACCGGGCCGACCCCCTGTGCCGCTTCCTTCCCACCGTGGGCATGTACCACGACATGATGGTGGGCCTCCAACTCCTGGCCAAGCCAGCCAATCTGGCCCGCATGGATCCGGACACGCCGGTGTATTTCTTCGCCGGGGACCGGGACCCGGTGGGGGCCAACGGCGCGGGGGTCAAAAAGGTGGCCGGCTGGTTTCGGGATGCCGGGGTAAAGGATCTCACCGTCCGGCTCTACCCGGAGGGGCGGCACGAGATGCTCAACGAGGCCAACCGGGACGAGGTGTACCGGGACGTGCTCTCCTGGCTGGAGCGCCGCCTGCCCGCCTAGGGTCTCAGCCCAGCCGGGCCGCCCACTCGGCCTCTCGGAAGCCCACCAGCACGAAGTCCTCCCTACCAGAATGGGGCGCTTGACCAGCATACCGTCGGTGGCCAGCAGGGCGAACTGCTCATCCTCGCTCATGCCGGGCAGCTTGTCCTTCAGGGCCAGGGCCTTGTACTGCAGGCCGCTGGTGTTGAAAAAACGCTTGAGGGGCAGGCCGCTGAGGGCGTGCCAGCGGCGCAGCTCCGCCTCGTGGGGTTCTGGGTCTTGATGTCCCGCACCTCAGCGGGCAGGCCCCTGGCCTCCAGCCACGCCTTGGCCTTCTGGCAGGTGGTGCACTTGGGGTACCAAATAAAGCACTTTTAGCAAAAAGAATTTTATTATGTAGTTTGTTTGCCGGGAAAGAAACTGGATAAAAGAGAAAATGTCGATTGTCTTGAAGATGGGGCGTATTTTCAACCAGCCTGCCCGGATTTCTCCACAAGGGAGAGATAAGTAGCAGACCGGGAGCGCCGATCTTCCTCACTCTCCGGCTCCAGATAAAGGGTCTGAAATTCCTCAAAGGAAACATTAAATTCAATGTCCACCTCATAGCCGCGCTTGACCCGGACCGCTTTCACAAACTGCGCCGCAATCATTTTCTTTGCCTCGAAGGAGCAATTATCATACAACCCCGCCCAATCCATTAACTGGGCGTACTCCTGCCGCACCTGTTCAGCGCCGGAAAGGACCTCGCGCAGTTCGGCTTCCGCTGTCCGTATTTGACCTTCCAATTCTGCCATTTGTACGGTAGTCTCCTCGATCAGATTGTTTAGAAGGTCTACATTCAAGCGGCTGGTCCCCCGGACCACCTTCAGCGTTTCTTCTTTCAAGTCCTGGTAGTCCCGCTGTTTCTGCTGGTATTGCTCCCTCAAAAGTTTTGCCTTGGCCTTCACCTGCTCCGCCTCCCGGTCCCGCTGTTTTTCAATCAGCGCCTGGGGCGGGGCTTTTTGAATCCGTTGAAGCTGGATGTGGATGATTTGATCCACCAGATTATCCAGTTTGGAGACGCCGTAGGTGGTCTGCCCGTCGCATTTCTCCGCGGCCATAGCTTTGTTATAACACTTGTAGCAGGAATAGGTTTTTTTCACTACCGTTCCGTCCTTCTTCTTATAGTTCCGTCCGGCGGTAGCCAGTAAGAGCCGTGCGCCACAATGCCCACAGTAGACATTCCCCACCAGAAGGGACTGCCCTCTGGTCGTAAGAGGGACCTCGCTTTGAGGGACTACCCGCTCACGCACAATCTCCTGAGCCCTGGCGAACACTTCCTCGTCAATGATTTTGAGTTCGGGCAGTACGCTCGACTGGCTTTCTCCCTTTTGGATGATTCCAATACAGATAGGGTTTTTAATGACCCGGTTGATGATACCCATTGTGATTGTCTTGCCGTCTTTCGTGCGGAGGCCCTGATCCATTAAATAGCGGTGCAGTCTCAGCGCCCCGTACCCTTCATAGACGTATTTTTGGAAGATGATTTTCATGACCTCCGCCTCTCCGGGCTCAATGGCAAGATCGCGGACCTCGTGATTTTTCTTGTTGATTCGGCCCCGCTTCACCGCCTGATAGCCAAACGGTACGCGCCCGCCGGTATAATACCCCTCCTGGGTCAACTGTTCCAGCCGGGTTTTTACCCGCAGGGAGGTCTTGATGCTCTCCCCGGAGGCTTGCCAGTAACGGATATAGTTCAGGAGTTTATCCACATGGGTGTCAAAACGCTGCTGACCTTCCATGGCGCTCCAGACTTCAATGCCCTGCTTGACAAACCACTCCACGACAAAAGGCGTTTCATCGTCCCGGCGGCCCAGGCGGTCAAACATGAAAACCAGCAGAATATCAAACTCGCCTTTCAAGGCCATTTTTTGAATTTCCTGTATTGCGTCTCTGTCCTTGGCGGAGACTTTGAAGCCGGAAACTCCTTTTTCGGAAAATTCTTTCACGATCTCCCAGCCGGATTGCCCACGGCAAAACTCCCGGCAATACTGCTTCTGCATGGGAATGTCGTCCTTTTCCACCTGGCCTACCGTGGATACACGGTAAAGGCACACCACACGCTTTTTGACAGCCTGTCCGATCAACTCAGAAATCTGCTTTATGCCTTGCATGATTTTTTCAGCCATATATACCTCTCGCTTTCTGAGAATGGTGTATATATGGCGGCCGGAATATTTTGTTTTCAAGGTGCCATTTACACCATTATTATCTCATATTTAAGCAAAATATGCAAAAAATCAGATTTTTCGAGTAGTTCCGCTGACTAAAAGAGTTTCTTTAATCACCTTGACAGCAGACGGGTTTTTCTGTCTACTGTACCGCACCGTAACTTTGCAACCGTCGATAAAAAGTACCTCTACCTCCGTCCAGGGCTGCGCTTCTTTGGGAAGCTGAACTTTCTTTTCCATAGTGCAATCCTCCATAGTTTCGCATAATATGACAAAAACCGCCCCCTCATGCAGGTGCGGCTCTTGGTATCGTGATAATGAGTTGGAACGGGTTTCAGGAACACACTGGACGGCGCTGGCACGCCTTACACGGGAATTTCACCCCCTGCGGGTCTCGCAGGTTGCCCTCTTTGCCTGCGACGGCTCACGGCCTCTTTGGACCGCTTCAACGCTCGGACTGAGACTGGACAATCGTATCTCCCCGATATGCGGATCATCGCCCCCAGGCCCGCCACGGCCTGTTTGTGCGCGGATGGCTGCTCTCCCTATACCTCCCTTCTCAAAGTGGGGTCATGGCCTGCTCATTCCCGCACGGCTTTCCTCTCGGACGCATATCGGACGTACCCAGTGGACCTATTCAATTATCGAACTGTCGCCAGCCCGCACAGGCCCGCCGGAAAGGCGGCGGGCCTGTGCCGATTGGCGTCGGTGTCGAAAGTCCCCTCATTTTGATGTGCATTTTAGGAAGATCATCATTTTCCAACAAGCTGCTTTCTTTGCTCATTGTGCTTGTTTTTTGATAAAAAGTGGAGCGAATTCTGTCAAAATACAGTCCATTCCTGTCGATAATGGCCGACTGCAATCAGCATAGACCGCATTGGGTCAACTTCCATCGACATAGAAAGAGGGGAGGCCAATGCCTCCCCTCTTTTCAGCCACCCATTTCTCGCAAATAGCTGGCAAGCATGTCGAGAAATTCGCTGTTTGTAGGCGGGGTTCTCAAGTCCGTTCCCGCAATGTGCGCTAAAAAGCTGTGATCTGTCCGGCTCCAACAGAAATGAATCAGAGTTCTGAGATTGCGCTCAACCGATGCCGCCGAAACTCCGAACTTCTTTCCGGTTTCTTTATAGAGCCGCTTTGTAATCAACTGGAGCTGTTCGGGATCCTCCTGGATGCGCTCAACCATGTAGACGGTGCAGCGGAAGCCGGCCAGCTTCCCGGTGGTGCCCAGGCTGCGCAGCAGGCGCTCCGCAGTCAAGGGCATTTTGAAGGTGTCGGCCTCCCGGTCAGGTACAAAGTAGAAGATTGGCATTTGATACCGTCCTTTCTAGGTGAAAGCGAGGGCATCTAAACAGATAGATTCCATAGCTTATAACCAATCCTCCACAATATCAGCCAGACTTGTTGGCGTAACAGTCCCTTTGGAAAGTAGGTCAATCAGGTGAAGGATTTTCCGACCGCTCGTTGTGAGACCGGGAGCGATAGCGACTACTCCACTCCGCTTCTCAACAATTTTAACACCGTAGATCTCCAACTCTTCCACAAGCGGACTTACCAGCAGATAATACTCCAAGGTCAGCGGCCCCGCCGTCTTTGCACAAAGATAGCACTTTGCGACTAGTTTTTCTCGCACAAAAGCACCCCCTACTTGATTTGTCTCTATTATACCGGGAAAAGGTGCATCAGTGTGGGGATACTCAAGTACAATCACCGACGTGGAATGGTTGTCCGTGGACGAGCGGTGTCGAAACTCTGGAACCCATGAATTTCTGGATTCCCCCACCTTTGTTGCAATCCACGTTTAATTTTGTATAGAAAAAGTCCCCTCAAATTGAGGGGACTTTTTTAACGCTAAAAATAAGAGCGCCGGGATGTTGTCTACCACCCCGATACGCAAAATATTATGGCTGAAGTTAGTGGACTTGGATTGTCGATGTAGTAATCGTGCGACTATCATAGTCAGAACCGACTTCTGCAAAGACGGTCACTTCGGCATAGTAAGCCTCACCAGAAGGGAGACTGCATTTGTAGTCCCCGGCACAAAAAATGCTGTCATTACGGACTAAGCCATTTCTGGTGCTACCAGTAACAGATTTAACATGCTTACCATCTTCCGTGTAAAATTCAATAGACTCTACACCAACAGAATCGGCTGGCTTACTTGCTTTTACATCATAGCCAATGATAACCTCGCCGCTCCCATCTCCAGCAGAAATCACCGCAGAATATCTGGAAAGAGTGAGACTTGCTCGGGGTTGCTGCATATCAGCCGCAGAAGCAACGCCAACGCAAGAGATAATCATGCTCAGCAGTACAAAAGATGAAAAGATCCGTTTCAATTTATCTCCCTCCAACAGAATCAATCAATTTCTTTAGAATATCTTCAGTTGTATCTCCAGAGAACTGTGCCATTATGAGCCCATCTGACCAAGTAGCCGTAATAGTGTCGATGTTTGACAGAATATAGAAGGTTTGTTCTCCATTAGAATACTGTTCTACTCCCTTGACATCTTTTTCAAACAGTGTCTCTTCTAAATTCCCCCTCGAATGATATCTAATAAAATCCAGGCTAATAAATTCGCCATCCCTGCCGCTCAAAATAAAATAAACGGCGTTTCCCACTGATGAATTGACGGTTTCTGGCTCCGACGCTGTAAACCCGTCTGGACACCATGTAGGAGCCAGATTTTCATCAATCCCAACAGAAGCGAGTGCCTCTCGCAGAGTGGCATATTTCGATATATCTTCACCTGCGTTGGCACCCGTGGACGTGCTATTCTCATTTCCTGACGGCATAAAGCGGAACACGTTATCTGTCCAGCGTCCAATCGTACCGAACACATCAATTCCCGCCGCTTGGGCCGCGACCATCCCGCCAAATACAGCGGCTACAGCGATCACCGCGACAAGGCCCTGTTTAATCCAGCGGTGCAGGCGGGGCGTGCGAGGAGAAGGAAACTTGGCTGGATTCTCGGAACTGTTGCCAGTCTCGGTTTTACAGGGGTATAGAGAGTCATCAGCTCCCTCCGGGACATTGTAATACTCCTGAAACTCCGCCCACGCCTTGTCTACATCAGGGATGCGTCCCGTGGGGTGCTCATCCTCTCTCTGTTCAATCACCTCCAGGATATGAAAAACCACGTCCTCATTCCCTGGCTCTGCCATCTCCATATCCATGCGCAGCAATTCCTCTAGCTGCTCGGTACTAAGCCGGTTCAGATAGGCGTATTTTTCATCGTTCTTAGCCATGTCGTGAACCTCCTTCACATATATATGAACGTTTAAGGCAAATCCTGACAAACTTTTTCATTTCTTTTTCCTTCGCCCTTTTCGCTCAGGAAATACCGTATAGAGCTTAGCCCTGATTCGCTCCAGGCGTTTCTGACTGGCGTACACAGATATGCCAAACTCCTGTGCCACCTCCAGGTGACTGGCACGGTCAAACACTAGTCGTTTCAGAAGTTGATATTCCTCCGGCGTAAGTATCCTTTCGACCTTCTCTATTACAGACTCCTCCTGCGGCTCAGGCTGCGCGGCCACAAGTTCCTCCGGGAGGTTACTCTCATCCGGGAAATCGGCATCCAGGGAGAGCAGACGGAGGAGATCTCTCCTTCTAGTTCGTTCGTTTTCTTTGAGCTTATTTTTTAGGGTGTTCATCAGCCAGCCGCCGGGGTTTTCATGCTTTGAAAACACATCAATACGGCGTAGTGCTTCATGGAAGGTATCCTGAACTACGTCCTTTGCCTGCTCTGGATCTCTGAGCACAGCATTGGCGTATATAAATAATTTTTTGAAGTGCAAGCGGTATAGACGCTCGACCAGCTCATTTTTATCAGGCATCATAGCAGCAATCACTTCCCATCGTCTTTAGTATATCATATTACGATCCCGATGGGAATTTTTCCTTCGGCTCAAACTCCTCAATGCAGACCCGGATCATTCTCTCGATTCCCTCCAAATACTCATCGGACTGGCCCGCCAGAAGCTGGTTGATGTTTGCCAACTGTGCCGCGGAGCTTTCCGTGCTCAATAGGGCATCAACACTTACATTGAGGACCTTTGCTGTGGCATAGAGCGTCTCTACCTTCATTTTCTTCTGACCCCGCTCCACTCTTGAGACAAAGGCGGTGCTGATCCCGATTTTTTCGGCCAGCGTTGCCTGTGTCAGCCCGGCCGCTTCGCGGTACCTTGCAATATTTTTGCCGATGATTTCTTCCAGTATTTTGTGGGCCATACTACCATCCTCCTGTTTGGTAAAATTATATTGCCCAAACTCACTCTAGTCGAAGCACCATTAGTTCCATTTCTATTAACTAATAAAATTTGCGAAATTATGTCAGAACAAACTATTTGGGGTCATATATAAATAAAGGTATCTTTTAAGGATATTTTATCTTGTCTATGGGGAGGGGATATGCCAAGGTTTAATACTATAACCTACTTATGAGGAGTGATAATCACAATACGTTTATATTTATTGGGTCTAGGCATCTATGCTTATGTATAGAGAGGACTCAAATGTCTCTTAAGTCACCATACCAAGTGAAAGTTGTGTTTATTTGAAAGGACGGGTAACAAGTCATGAAAAAGCGAATTTTTAGTGTGCTGGTTTGTTTGGCAGTCCTGGTATCTACAACCATGTTTCAAGTCGGAGCGTCGTACCAACCGACTGACGCACGCCAAGCTGAAATAGACGCCCTTATCGCCAAGACAGACAGTCATGTTTTAGAAGCTGAATCCATAAATACCTCAGAAGTTCTTCCCTTTATTCAGGCATCCGCTGTATACGAGCAGGACGATGGCACGCAGACTCCGGTAGATGTAGATCTTCAAATTCAAAAACTTGGTACACTTACTAGAGCTGCCGGAGGTGGAACACTATATGAAGTCAAAGCCTCCACTAAGAAAGAAGAGGGTTCCGCAGGTGGTGGCCGCAAAGTACAGGCAAACGCAACCCTCTACTGGATAGATAATCTTGGCCCAGTTAATGAGCTGTACCGGGTTAAAGGCGAGTGGATCAACTCTTTGTATGACACTGCCAATCCCGAAAGTGCTGGAGTACTTTACGGGGAGTTCCCCGCAAATGTCCCTGGCGATAGTTGTGTAGCTAAGCATCCTAACGCCATGTCTTTTGATTACTATGCTGATGACATTACCGGATATACTCTAGGCGTACAAACATCGATAAAGTGCGAAAAGAATGGAATCCTCTACCTTATTGTAACCAGTTCAATATTCTCGTAAGTTACTCAGGAGAATTATAGTACTATGAAACTTGTAGCTCCGATTATCAGGACAATCATTTTTGGGTGTATCAGTTGGTCCGTTCTATTTGCGACTAGGCTATTGATGCTACCATTTGATCTGTCTCCGTATGTTTGGCTACTCATACAGGCTGTTGTTTCGATAGTTGCAGGAGTTTTGGCGGGATTGTTATTGTGGGGAAACTGTATTCTGCCCATCTTGAAATTAAAAGCCTATTGGTGACTTTACTGCCATACATAGTTACTTGGATTGCTATAACATTTTTCATTTTTGCGCTATCGATGGCCAGAATATACAATTGCTTACCTATGTCACACCTAATTATGTCTATTTCCGAATTTATGTCTCCCAGTAATCCAGATTCGCTCTATATACTTATCTCTATCTCATTATTCGATCCTACGGTACACGGTTTCTTAACTATCATGGGTGTAACCTTTCTTGCCAGTTGTATACAGTGGAGGACACCAAAGCAAGTCACAAAAAGTAACTGAGTACATATTAGGATCATCCTTGACAAATGTTGATGAGGTGAGATGTGTTTGCCATTAAGTACTACATCCACAATGCGACCTATATATCTTTTTTAGAAAATGAAGATTTGTTGTTCTTTCTTCATGATTTGTAGTACAACTGTTCAAGATCAATAAATCCGTTAGGTGCATACTCTGGCACTACCACGTTGTTCTAACCGCTGGAACAATGGCGGAGCAGTGACTTCCTACCGTTTCGCCTCTCCACCACAATCTTCTAAAGGAGTCATTTTCCGCCGTATTCTGACGAGCATTTTGAGGGCATTATCGCCCATGCCACCTTCAACATCTCTGCCGGCAGGATCGAAGGGATCAACAACAAAATCAAGACCCTGCGGCGCAAGGGTTATGGCTATCCAGACGATGATTACTTCTTCCTCAAGCTCTTCGATGTCAGCCGAAAGCCTTACATCAGGAATCCTTCATCCCACAATGTTTATGATTGACCCAAAATTTTCTTGGAATTATGTCAGAACTTGTTATGCCCGGTCATATATAAGTAGAAGCGCTTAAAAAGTCAACCCTTAGCATACCATAATGTTTTAGGAAAGAAGGTGTCTCCCTTGGTTTAGTGTTATTTTTGTGAGTTTTCCGAATCAACGCATCCAAAGTCTATATTTTAAAAGGAGTATCATTATGAAAAGAGCTATTTCTATGATCATGGTACTTGTATTGGCCCTTTCTATGTGCGTGGTTGGCGCGTCCGCAGTTGAATCAGATGCGATATCTGAAACTTCCGCAACCGTTGGTAATGAGCGGGCTTCGTGGGGATACGTTAAAATTCGGTATGATCCAAACGGTGCATGGGGCGAAGGATCAATGAACACCTGTGCCGGTACTGCATATTACATGTATGTAAAAGTCTATGCCACATACAGTAATGGCGATGCCGATGGCCCCAGCGATACCGCTTCTGGCTACAATAAGGAATCCGTGGTAACTGACAAGATTTATGAAAATGGCCCCTACCGCCAGTATTTTGTATCAGGAAAGATAAGAGATACATCCTCTTCTGGATATCAGTATGGCAACGAGGACTCCCCGCTGTTTAAATAATCTGTATCGGTTAGTTTCTAGATCAGAAATGATGTTGGTTTTGAGTAATAGCACATATCATGCACATTATTTGTGCATGATATGTGCTTTCTAATAAACATTTGCTGAAAGGATTCCGGTAAGATGAGACATAGTAAGATAAATGGACTTAATTCTCGCTCTACTACCCTCCGAGCAGCAATAGTTCCTACCGCATTTCTTTTATTTGTAGGTATAGTCTTTCTTGTATATTTGTTACATATAGATAGCTCTAATTCCCATACTAATACATCAGAACTCATTAAAGAAACACCATTTGAAAATTTACATCCTGAATTTGAAAATAGCTATTATATTGATGTATACAATGATAATTCTACAGATCAACTTAAAGAAAAGAATACTATTTTCTTATCTGATGCTAACAATCCGATATATCTTGAATTTTCCGAAGTAGGTAGCAGTACTCAAGTCATTATGGTGCTCTATTATGATTATGTGCCAATTAAATTTTCTATAGATGGCAAAAACTACGTTGAGAGTTATACTTTCGATGCTACAGATAGTATGAAAGTTACTATACCTGTATTTTTAGATGAAGAACAGCTAAATAGAGATGATGCTCTCCACAAACTTTTTGTTACTTTTACAGTTTCTCCAAATCACCACGCCGCTGAATATGATAGGGTAACTAACTTTTATGGCGCTAATGCAGTTTATGATCTAGTTTATAGCTTATCTTCTATGGAGCCTGTATTTGAATCCGAAAAGCAACACGATTATTTTATTCCTGACGGGAATCATATGGATAGCTTCAGTCCATTAACGCTAAACACCGATTATGGAGCCAAAGAATTGATTGAAAATGACGGAATTTTGAGACCAGAGCCTCTAATTGAACATAAACAAGGAACTCCCTTCAAGCTAATGTATTTTTAGACAAGAGCGAAGCATCAAATACACTATTGATAATAACTATAAATTTTCTCAAGCTAAAATCAATGGGAAAAATTACTATGCGCTTTCGCTTGATGGTAATGCAGGAACCGCTTATGGAGAAATCGAAATCGCTCTACCAAACGAGCCAGGAATGTACGAAATTATTGGATATGCAATACAGAACCCATTTTCCCCAATTACTTCTGACAAGGTTCTTGTAGATAGTAGCTATAGATTCACACTAAATCTAACATAAACATAGAAATTGTTGCCTGTCTTGTTAGCAACAGTTTTGTGCGTTATGTGTATCGGCGTGCAGGTATCATAATTCCCCAAAGAAATCAATTCAGTGAAAGCCAGATCGCCGCGCGTGAAAATGTAAAGCTCGAAACTCCCCTCAAATTGAGGGGAGTTTCGGCTGTTTACTGGAAAATATCCGGCCGCCCCAGGGTGGTAAAGCCGCTGGCGGCAAACTCCGTCACCACCACATTGTTTTGGGTCAGGTAGAATAAGTTTCGCAAAAAGACAAAGAGACATGGTTTGCAGATGTCTGGTAGAATGAAGTTGCGACACCACCATTCGAAAGGAGACAGCAAACCATGTCCGAAAAGATTGTACAGCTAAACGAAGAAGTTATCAAGGGGCAGCTCAAGGAACTTGTGCGCGGAAGCGTAGAGGAAACCCTCAACGAGCTGCTGGAGGCCGAAGCGGAGAAGCTGACCCAGGCGGCCCGGTACGAGCGCAATGAGCAACGCCAGGGCTACCGCAGCGGCCACTACAACCGCAACCTTACCACCACTTCTGGGGATGTCACACTCAAGATGCCCAAGCTCAAGGGGATCTCCTTTGAGACTGCCATCATTGAGCGGTATCGCCGCCGGGAGAGTAGCGTGGAAGAGGCTCTCATTGAGATGTACCTGGCTGGCGTATCCGTCCGGCGTGTAGAGGATATTACCGAGACTCTCTGGGGCAGTAAGGTCTCTCCACCATCAGTGAGCTGAACAAGAAAGCGTATGTCCACATCGAGGATTGGCGTAACCGTCCTCTGCAAGGCGGGGGCGGTATGTGGATGTTTGGAAAATGTGGCCATCCTGGTGGCAATCGCGGTCAATGAGGACGGATATCGTGAGGTTTTAGGTGCCGCCGAGGGCATGAAAGAGGACAAGGCCAGTTGGATCAACTTCTTCCAGTGGCTGCGTGGCCGTGGCCTGGACGGCGTGAAACTCATCGTTGGAGATAAGTGCCTTGGTATGCTGGAGGCCGTGGGCGAAGTGTTCCCTGAAGCCAAATACCAACGCTGCACCGTCCACTTTTACCGTAATGTGTTCTCTGTCACACCTCGCTCCAAGGTGAAACTGGTAGCCAAAATGCTCAAGGCGATCCACGCCCAGGAGAGCAAAAAAGCCGCTCGTGAAAAGGCCAGGGCCGTAGTGGAGGAGCTGTGTTCCATGAAGCTGAAAGAGGCTGCTAAGAAGGTGGAGGACAGCATCGAGGAGACTCTGACCTATTGTGATTTTCCCAGTGAGCATTGGACCCGTATCCGCACCAACAATGTCATTGAGAGGCTGAACCGGGAGATCCGCCGCCGTACTCGTGTAGTGGGCAGCTTCCCGGACGGCAACTCTGCCCTTATGCTGGTCTGTGCCCGGCTACGCCATGTAGCTGGCTCCCAGTGGGGCAACAAAAAGTACATGAATATGAAGCACCTGGAGGCCGCCATTGAGGATGCCTCCATTGCCGGCTGACTCCATTCATGCCAGAGCTTGCAAACTAAAGTGCGAAAAAATCTTGACACGACCTTGTTTTGTCCGCTGGAACAATGGCAGATCAGCAGTTTCCCGTCCTCCCTCCGGCCCACCACGATCCCCACATGGGAATCGTCCGGGTAGAAGGCCAGGTCTCCGGGCTGCGCGTCAGCCAGGGAAACAGGTGTGCAGTAGGAGTGCTGGGCGGTGGCCCCGCCGCCCCGGCCCAGGATGTATTCGCCGTCTGTGATGTTGTAGAAAACCCAGTCCATCATGCCGGAACAATCCAATCCGTAGGGGCGGTAGGTGCCAGTGGTGGAACTGCCTGCGGCGGTCACTTCCCGGAGCGTACCCCACCGGCTGTCCCAGCCGATGACCAGGGATTTCCCGCCCCAAAAATATCCCACTTTTCCGACCAGGGAAAGCGCGGTCTCCACCGCCTCTTTCCGGGCCTGGTCCAGGTCCGCGGGGAGGGCACGGAGCACCTCCAGCAGATCGGCGCTGGTGATGGTGAGGCTCCCGGCCAGGGAGGCCAGGGCCGCCCGGTCGGACAGGAGTTCCGTCAAGGCGCTGTTCTGCTCCTGAGTGAAGGCATAGATGGTCCGCATATCATCGGCGGTCTTAGGGGTAATGGTGATATGCAGGATGGATTCTGTCCACCCCTCGCTGTCCTCGCCGCCCGGATGGTCTATGGTCTCCACTTTAGATGTGATCTCCGTCATGTCCCAAAATACGGCTTTCAAACGGTCCACCCGGTCCTGGTCCAGCGTGACCACATCCACGCCGCCGTCACTCCCGGCCGTATGGACGGCGAACACAGCCAGGACCTCGGCCCAGTCCGGCCCCTGGCCGTGGATCACAATATCGTCGTAGCCCCCCGCCTGCAACGCCTCCAGCTTGGCGTTGTATTCCACATTGACCGCGGCAACCGCCTGTGAGACGGAGACGGTCTCCGGGGCGCTGGGCTCATTGGTGAAGAATATCCCAAAGGGGGAACTGGCGATGGCGGCGATCAGCACCACGATAACGAGAACGATCAAAACAACGGCGCCGCCAGCCAGCCCGATCAAACTCCCCATCATAGCGGCCACGGCCCGGACCACCGCTGCCGTCAGCCTCCGGCCCAGTTCGGCGGCTCCCTTTGCGGTGCGGGCTGCCTGCCGGGCCAGGCGGCGCTGGGCGGACTGCCGGGCGGCCTGGGCGGGCTTTTGGAATGCTTGGACAAATCGCCGGGCAGGCTTCTCGGCTCCCCGGACCTTGGGCCCCAGAGGCGCCTTGCCTCCCGGCAAGGGCGCGGCGCGTCCCTTCGTACCTGGGGCTCCGGTCTTGGGTTTTGCCCCGCCCATGACAGGGCGGCGAATATCCGCCCCTGGCTCCCGGATGCCTGGAACGGCCCGTCCCCCCTCGCTGGGGCGGGCCTCGCCGCGATATGCGGCGGACCTGGGCCCGCGGGCTGGCTCCCGCCCCGCCTTTGCGGAAGGCGCTTCCGTCGGCAAGGCATCCGGGCGCGCTTGTCCCTGGAGGGCCTTGCCCCGCCCGCGCTCTTTTGCCGCAATCCGGGGGCGCTCCCGGATGGGGACCGCCTGCTGTCCGCCTGGGCTCCGCTCCCTGGGGGCTGTCCCTTGCCGCTGGGGCGTCTGACCTTCCGCCGGCCTCCGCTCCTTGGGGGCGCTGGCCGGTCGTTCCTGGGGCGGGGCCTCCCGGTCCGGCCGGCCGTCTCTATTTTCCTTTGCACTCTGAGTATTCCCGGCGTCGGCTTTCTTCTTATGGTTTGGCCGGAGTGCCTGTATAAATTCATCCGCACCCTGGACTCCGGCCTGTTCCACCTGATCCACAGCATAGGAGCCGTTTTCGGCCTCCCGCTCTTTCCGCTGGTCCACTTCCCGGACCAGTTTCTCTTTCATCAGCCGCCCGGCCTGCCTGGGTGGACCGGCGCTTTTCCGTCTGTCCTTCGGCTTGCCCGCCTTGGGCTTTTCCTTGATCTCCGGCATGGCTCCTCCTTACTCGATACATTAAAAAATAACTCCCCTCAATTTGAGGGGAGTTTCGACATGACTTCACTTGTCTGTGGGCGTGGTGTTCCATAGTTGATACAGGGCCCCGGTCCGGGGGAACTCGTTTGCAAACGGGACGATAGCGCCGCCAACACGGAGCAGGCCGTGACCGGCCTCCGCGTTGGTGACATAGCCCATCTGGTTTTCGGAGATATTGAGCAGTTTAGCCAGTTCCGCCCGGTCCGTGGCGGCCTGGTTGAGCAACACCAGAAACTCACTGTTGGCAAACATGAGCCGGGCTGTCTCGGAGCGCAGGCACTCCTCCACATTCTGCGTGGCGGCGGTCAGGGCCGCGCCGTACTTGCGAAACCGCTTCCACGCCTTGTAGAGGAATTGGGCGGAGTAGTAATACTTGAAAAACAAATACACCTCATCCACGAATACCCAGGTGTATTTCCCAGCCAGACGGTTGGTGGCTACCCGGTTTTGAATGGTCTCCATGGTGACGTTGAGGGCGGTGGGCTTCAACTGGTCCCCCATCTCGTAGAGGTCAAAAACAATGATCCGGCTGTCTATGTCCACGTTGGTCTCATGGGCAAACATATTTAAGGAGCCCTCCACGAACAGCTCGGAGGCCAGGGCCAGCTCCTGGGCTTCCCGTTCCGGCTGGCGCTTGATCTCGTTCCTCCAGTCGGAGAGGATGGGCTGGCGGGCCTTGCCGCCGCTCTTGATGAAGTCGTGGTAGACGCTGGCGGTGCAGCGGTCAATGATGGATTTATGGAAAGCCCCCAACTGGCCCTCTCCCATCTGCTGTTCGCAAATGCTCATCAGCAGTTCGGACTTGAGCGCTACCGGGTTTTCCCCCATACCGTAGCCTCTGGCGATCTCCAGGGGATTGATGTGGTGGCGGCTGTTTGGGGAAATCTCCAGGACGATCCCCCGGAGGGCCCGCACCAGGTCTCCATACTCGCGCTCGGCGTCGATGATGATAATATCATCGTTGGTAGACAGGGCGATAAAGGTGATAAACTCTTTCATGGTGAAGGACTTGCCGGAGCCGGAGACGCCCAGGATGAAGCCGTGGGGGTTGAGGAGATTCTTGCGGTTGCAGATCAGGAGGTTTTTGCTGACGGCGTTAACGCCGCAGTAAATGCCCCCCATGTCCTGAATCTCCTGGACACGGAAGGGCATGAGGGAGGCCGCGGCCTCGGTGGTCAGCGTGCGGGTCACGTCGATGGAGCGCAGGCCATAGGGCAGGGCGGTGTTAAAGCCGTCCTCCTGTTGGTATCTGAGAATGGAGAAGTCGCACAGGGACTTGGAGAGAAGGGTCTCCGTGTCGGCGTTGAGCTGTTCCAGCGTGTCGGCCATGTGCAGCAGGGTCACATTGGCATAGACCATGCGCTGGTCCCTGGTGCTCAGATCGTCCAGAAATTCCTTGGTCTCCGCCCTCTGCTGTTCCAGCTCATAGGGGACCACGGCGGTAAAGTTGTTTCGGGCGTTCTGCCGCTGCTGCCACCTGGTAATATCGCTCTCAATGCCCATGATCTGAGACTGCACATCCCGCACGGCTTCGTCGGTGGGGACCGGGAGCAGGTCGATGGACAGCACCAGCGTCCGGGGGAAGTCGGCCATGCTGGTAATCATGTCGTCCTTGATGTAACTGGAATACTTCCGCATGAACAGCACCCGTCCCACCTTGCCGCCCAGTTCAAAGTGGTCAGAGAGAAACTTCATGCCGTCAGGGGCGATGTAGTCTTTGAAGCTGTGCCCCAGGCGCATGGAGGCGTTCAGGTCAAACTTGTAAAACTGTTCCTCGCCGGGCCGGAAGAAGTCGTGGAGGATGCGTAGGCGCTCATAGGTGTCCAGGGCTTTCGCGCCGCTGTCCAGACGCCCCAGGTTTTTCGAGAGATCGGCGTCTACCCGGTGGAAAAATGCCCTGGCCTCCTCCGCGTTCTTACGGGCCACGGAGACGGTGATGTACTTGTCCTGGATGAGGTTGTTGCTGGCCGCCGCCTTTTCCGTAAGCACCCGGTTGTATTCCAGGCGGTACAGGTCCAGGTCATCCCCGCACTCGCGCATGAGGACGCTGTGCTGAAAGTCGGAGCTGTTGAGGCGGCGGTTGTGAATGGTGATCTTGGTCACGGCATCGGTTGGCAGGCTGTTGAGGACGCCGCAGTAGGATGTGAACATATCCCGCTGGTCCTCGTAGGAGGCCAGGGAGTAGTTGATGTCGGCAAAGCGCCAGGTCTGGCTGAATCTGCCGTTGACCTGCCAGATCCCATCCTGCCAAACCCGCTGGATGGGGATGGACTGCTGTACGCTGCGGGGGATCTTAAACGGAACACGCTCGCCCCGGTTGGCCGCGGTAAGAGTTTTACGCATGGCGGCGCGCCCCCTTTCTGACCGGGGCCGCATAGGCCGGGAAAAGGGAGAGAAATTGCTTTTTCATAGGGACCTCCTTCAAAATGGACAGAAAAGGGCCATGCCAGTCCGGCACCCAAATCTGCCGCGCATCACACCCCTTTCCGCTGAAATCAATCGCCGCTGCTGCGGACTAAATTGGAACACGATGGAGGGAGCGGTCAAAAGTCCCCTCAAATTGAGGGGACTTTCAGCCGTTCCCGGCGCTCAGGGCTTTTTTCCTGTTCCCCATATCTTCCTCTGCTCCGGCATGGCCTGGAGGTAGATATTCTCCGCCCGGTACACACGGGGCCCGGCGCACAAGACCTGGGACTTGAGAAACGCCCAGACAAACCGCTCAAAGGTCAGGCCGTTGTAGCGGAAAAAGCCGGTCACAGCGATGGGGGCGGCTGCCAGGATGCACAGCCAACTGGCGGCCTCCTGGCCCACAACGCCTTTGAACACGAAGTAAACACCCACCGCCGCGCCCACGGCCAGGGCGGAACAGAGAAATTGCCGGGTGGACAGGCCGAAAAAGATCGTCTCCCGGTGCTGGTGGACTTCCTTTGGAATTTTGATTTCCATATTGCTATCACCTCGAAAATGGATTTTTTGACACGTTTTTTGAAATATGAGATAATATTCATAGGAAAAACCATATATCTCAAAACAAATAGAGGAGGATTTTTTATGTTTCGGAATCTGACACTGGCACAGCAAATGTTCTTTTTCGTCCTGGCCGTGTTCCTGATCCTGCTGGTATTCCGCATCCTGGTAAAGCTGAAACTGGCGCCTGTACTGCTCTACGCCGCCTGCGCGAACCTGATCTTCCCCGAATGGGTGGCGGAGCAGAAGGCGCTGTTAGCCATCCTGGCCGGTCTGGTGCTGGTGACGATCTTCCGCTGGGTCGGCCCCAGGCTGACCGCGCACATGGAGGAGCAGCGGATCATGCGGGAGATCGTGGAGCAGAGCCGGGCGGCGGAGGCTATGGGGTATCGGAATGGCCAGATCAGTTTTGAGGTCAAGGACGGCACACCGCAAATCAAAATCAGGCAGTAAAGCAACAGGGGGATGGGCCGCAGGCCCGTCCCCCTGGCTTTTGCCGAAAGTCCCCTCAATTTGATGGTACTTTTTTATAGGCCAGCTAATTCCTTTACAATGCGCTCGGCACCCTTTACCAGGCCAACCAACACCAGCATATTGAAAATAGTCTCCGCGATGTACTGCCAGGCCATGACCACGGGGGTCAAGTTGGTGTCCAGGACCGGGGAGCCGCTGGACATGAAGGCGGAAAAAATGAGGCAGGCCAGTACGATCACGGCCCCCTCCATGCACACGCCGATATAGGACTTGATGAACTGTTTCCCCGCGAAACTGGTCCCCTCCCCGGCGAAGGTCGCCAGAGGGATTGGGGCCAGGGCAGTAAAAATGTAGAGGCGGAAAAAGCGGCCATAGACCGTCATAATGAGGATGAAGGACATCACCGTGATAAACAGGTTGCCCAGCATGGCTACCAGCCAGAGGGGGATGCTGGCTAAAAAGCCGACGTTTTCAATGGCGTCCACCATCTCCTGGGGCACCGCCACACCGGCGGCAACCATGCCGCCCATTCCGCTCATCACAGACTGGACAATGCCGCCGCAGATGGAAAAAACCACGGTAATGATCTCCATGGCGGAGCTCACCGCCACCTTGGCGGCAATAAAGCGGATGAAATGGCGCAGGGCGTATTCCGGCCTTTGCAAGTCCCGGAAACTGGCCGCGGACTGGAAGATTCCCATGGCGAAAAACAGCACCAGCAGGCCGTAGCCCACGGCCTTCAGCCCCTCATTGATGCCGACAATGGCGTTCCATATATCGCCGCCCCGGAACTCCTGGGGCGTGGTGGTAATCAGGGACCATATCTCGGTCAACTTGTCGTTCCAAATCTCAAAGGCGGATTGCAGAGCCTGCACCACCCAGTTATCGCTCACAGCCCCCACCTCGTTTCTTTCTTGGGGGGAGGCTGATTGAAAATCAGCCCCGCCTCCTTGTCAAAGTCAGTCACCCGTACCTTATGGATCGCCTCACGCTTGGAATAGCCGAAGTAGGAGCGTACATGAATTTTCTCGTTTGGCGTCTGTACGATCATCTTCCATGCTCCAAAGGGTGTCCCGGTACAGGAGATAATTTTGTTGTACTTCCGCATGGCAGGTCACACCACGCCGATAGCGGACAAAATCTCCTTGGAAAAAGCGATGAGCAAGCCGCCGAACACGCAGAGGATGCCCTGGGTGCGCTGGCTGGCGTCGTGGGACTGGATAGACATACCCAGTTGGACGATACCCCAGCCTAAGATGATGACGCCGATGGCCTTGATACAGGAAAAGATAAAGTCGCTGAGGTTGTTGACAATAGTAAGAGGATCGGTGTCGGCGGCCAGGGCCGGGCAGGCCAGGGCGGCGCACAGGGTCAGCATGAGGACGGCGGAGAGCCGGCGGACCTTCCGGTCCGCCGCTGAGAAAGGGTATTCGACTGGTTGTGTGTTTTGTTCAACATGAAAATCAACCTTTCTTATTCCAGAATTTCGATGTAGTCCAAACTCTCAAAAGGCACGGACAGGTCGGCCTGGGCGTAAGTCAGTCCGGGGTGGTGAACGTAGGGCGCTGCCCCGCCGTCCTCCGTCAGTTTGATATAGGGGTGTTTGAGAATGTCATACTTCTTGTCCATCACAGGGTGTTCCCCCCGGATGAACAGCAGGGCGTAGTCGTTGTCCAAGGTCCGCACCTCGTCGGGAGTCATCAACTCCCGACCCGTCTGCTGGTAGCTGACGGAACTGGAGCCGTGGGAGCCGCGGGACACGCTGCGGTTGCGGGTGTCCAGGGTCTCCTTGCCCAGCAGCTCGGAGATATACTTGTGGGTGGACGGCTCATTTCCGCCCAGATACACCAGCGTATCGGCGTTGCCCAAAAGCCCCTCCCAGTCATCCTTGAACAGGGCCTTGAGGGCGGAAATGTTTTGGAGTACAATGGTGGACATGATGTTGCGGGAGCGCATGGTGGCTTGGAGCTTGCCAAAGTCGTCCGGCAGGGAGACGTTGCAGAACTCGTCCATCATCAGGCGGACCGGGACGGGCAGGGCTCCCTGGTGTACCTTGTCGGCCTGGTAGTAGAGGGCCTGAAAGCGCGGTGTAGAGCATCCCCACCAGGTAATTAAACGTGCCGTCGTTGTCGGGGATGATGGCGAACACGGCCTGCTTGCGTTCCCCCATGAGGCCCAGCTCCATATCGTCCCGCGAAGTGATGCGGGTGATCTGAGGCAGGATGAAAGCGGAAAGCCGGACAGCGGCGCTCAATAAAATGCTCTTGGCTGTTTTTCCGGCGGCCTGCTTGAAAATCTTATATTCCCGCACGGCCACATGATCCGGCTCTTCCTCCTCCAACGCCTCAAAGAGCATATCCAGGGGGGATTGAAAATCATCATCGTCCTCCCTGGCCCCGCCGTTTTCGATCATATACATGACCATCTCCAGATTTTGTTCCTCCGGCGGGGCCTCATGGAGCAAATACAGGATGAGGGCGGTGTCCAGGGCAATCTCGGATTTCTCCCAAAACGGGTCGTTGTTGGTGGAATTTTTCGGCGTGGTGTTCTTAATCAGATTGTTCACCAGTTTCATGGCGTCCTTGTCGTCCTTCAGGTATGGGAACGGGTTGAAGGCGTCGGAGTGGTCGGTGTCAATGAGGTCAAACGCCTTGATAACATAGCCTTTTTCCAGGAGCAGCGGAGCCACGGCCCGCATCGTTTCCCTTGGGGTCCGTGACCAGAAAACTGCAATTCGTCTGCATGAGATTGGGTTTGCAGAAAACCTTGTCTTACCCGCACCGGAGCCGCCGATGACGATTTGCAGGAGGTTGCGGCGGTGTACCTTTCCATTGAGGCCCATGCGGACATTTTGTGTGAGGATGGTATTCTGGAAGGGTGCCTTGTCTCGGTACTTGCGGTCGAGCAGTTTGGGACTGCCCCACTTGGCGGAGCCGTGTTCCTCGCCGGGCCTCCTGTTCTCCCTGGTGGAGCAGTAGAGCACCACGGAGAAGCCGTAGATCAGCAGGGCTCCCAGCATAAATTTGGGGTATGAGGCGTCCAGCGGATGGCAAAGGGCCGCTCCAGCAGTTCGCTGAAACGGCCCATGAGGTCAAAGACAGTCATACCCTCCTCATAGCCGGAGGCCAGGAGGGCCGCCAGATAGAGGACAGGCAGGGTGAGCGCCGCCCACAGGAGAGGGCTTACGGTGTTGTTTCTACGCATAGAGCCGCCCCTCACCGCTCCGGTCCAGGCGGCCGGTCCCGGCTGGCCGGGGTGTTCCGGGTCTTGCTCCCCCAGGGCGTGGAAAATGGCGTTACGGTTATACCGGACTTCCTCCTGGGTCGCCCCTCCCATCGTAATAGAAGCATCCTCCAGGCCCTCGATCCGGCTGTTAGGCAGTCGTGTGATCCGGCCATAGGTACAGCCATCCAGACGGGCCCCGTTGAAGTTCAGCCGCCCCACGGAACAGTCAACCGTGTTGCAGCGGGTCATACGACTGCGGAGAAAGGCCGCGGAATGGATGGAGCAGTCCCGGAAATGCGTGTTTGCCAGTGTGGAATCCGGGAATAAAGTAAATTCGATCCGGCAGGAGTGGAACTCACAGCCATATAACCTCGTATCCCAAAATTTCACCCCATACAGGCGGCATACATGAAAAGAGCAGTCGGAGAAATGAGAAAAGTTACAGTTGGCATTGTCCGGCATACAATAGAGCGTCACATGGTCAAAATAGCTTTCCTGGAAGAAATTACGCGGAAAACCTGATTTCGCTGCTCGGTCATAGATCTGTTGGTCAATGACCTTCAGGGGCCGGTCCATCTCCAGTTCTATGGTCTTGTACTCGAATTGCTTATGGCTGGTCCTGGTATAGGGGACGGCCAACAGGGCCTTTTGCGCTTGAAAGTCCCGGATAGACTGGCGGAGCACCGCCACTTTCCCGGCATAGGCCCCTCCATCCGCTTTTGCCGCCCAATCCAGCAGGGGTTCCAGAGGCATATCGTTCCGGCCCTGGATATAGTCGTTCACATTCCGTACACGGCGGGCCCGGTTGCTGCCGTTATACTGGATGGAGTCAATATCCTCCAGCAGGTCAGCGATCTTCTTGCTGATCTCATGGCCGCTTAAAACGGCCTGATAGTCTGGCATACGTTCCTCCTTCCAAAGGGGGCGCCAAAACTCCCCTCAAATTGAGGGAAGTTTTGACGCTCCGGGCTTGATGTTTAATATCCGGTGCGGGGCAGGGGCTCCGGCTTACCGTACACGGTCGTTACCCAGCGGCTGACGGCCTGGACCCACTGGCCGTTATAGACACCGCCCACGTCCGCAACGTTCACAAAAGAACTGCCCGCGGCCAGTCCATTAACGGAAGTGCAGTAGAGGACCGGGGCCTCCACCTGGGCGAAGCCTGCGGGGGCCTGGCCGAATACGAACATGATCTCCGTCACGCGCTCATTGGCGGCAAGGCCCAGGGCTGCGGGGGACGCGGCCAGGGTGTAGGTCTGACTGGTACTCAGGTTATCCGCCAAAGTGCGGTAATCCCCGGTCCCGTTGACCTTGTAGACGATCTTGTAGACGCCGGGGAAGTTCCATGTACCTGTCACCACCTGCTCCAGCCGCACCTGAGCGGGCAGGGTGTCCCGGAAATAGAAACTGTCCAAACGGACGTTTGAGGTATTAGAAATGCCGGAGAAGGTGTAGCGGACCGGCTGGCCGCTGACCACCTCTTTCGGGCCGGTCTTGGAGATGGACACGCCGGTGGACAGGCTCTTGTTCGTCACTTCAAACCGCACGATCTGGCCCTCATGCTCCAGGTAGGCGGTCAGCTCGGTTTCGTTGACACCGTAATGCTCCGGGGCCTTGACCTCCTGGATGGTATAGCGGGAGAGGGGGAGCTGTTTGGACACGGCCAGCCCCCGGCTGTCAGAGCGGATGGTGTCTACCACGTTCCCAGCCTTGTCCGTAATCTCAAACACGGCCCCCTCCAGCAGCGTCCCGGCAGGTAGGCCGGTGGTGGGGTTGTAGTCGGCAGACTTCTTGGTGATCTGGATTTGGCCTGTGATGGGGGTATTCTCCCATTCAACCTCCGTTACCTCGCCCGCCTTGACATAGACGGTGCGGAGTTGGGTGTCCGGGATATAGCCCTCATTCTCTAATTCGCGGAGATAGTAGCGGCCACTCTCCGTCAGGTCCTCAAACCAGGCATAGCCCCGGTCATCCGTGGTCTGCTGGTCGATAGGTGTGTGCGTCTCATCGTAGAGAATGAACGACACGCCGGGGATGCCCTCGCCGTCCGCGGTGGAGACCTTATGCAATAGGATGCCGGAGAGGGGCGCGTTGGTCACAGTCTTGCGGGTAGTCTCTGCGTCCTTCACTGTAAAATAGATTGGAGTGTCATCCAGCTTGAATCCATCTGCGGCCTCGGTTTCAACGGCGTAGTAATCGCCGCTTTCCAGGGGCAGATACACCTTGCCGCTCCGTCCGGTGGTCACAGTGTCCACCAGGGCGTCATCCGACACCCGGCGGATATCGAAGGTGGTGTTGGGGATGCGCTCTGTCTTATCCGCCGAACTGACCTTGATGAGCTCCACACCGCCCACCGGCGTGTTGTAGAACCAGAGTTCTTGCGTATCATCCGGGTTGACCACCACAGTCTGACTTTGTGTGTCCGGGTCGATGGTATATCCGGGGATGCTCTCCACCTCAGTCACAACCACTGTGCCGGTGATGCCGGAGAGGACGATCTGGCCCTCCGCATTGGTCCAATACAGGCCATTGGAGGACAGCTTGCCGCCCTCGTCCGGGAGATAGGTGCCGTCCGCATAGGTGATCTTGAACTGTACTCCCTCCAGCGGGGTCTTATCCTTGCTGGACAGCTTGTGGATGATGAGGTTCCCCATAGGCTGGTTGCGGAACTCTACGGTGACGGTTTGGCCCTCCTTGACCTGGACGGTCTGGGGGGCGTCATCCAGCAGGTAGCCGTCCTTGGCCCTGGTCTCCCGGATGACCAGTGTGGTGCCTGGGTCGATACCGGAAATCAGGAAAGAGCCTGTGCTGTCCGTCACAAACTTGCCGTTGGCATCGCCCACCACAGCACCGTCTGAGGTAGTCACAAGAAATTCCACATCACTCAGCGGGGCGTTATCGCTGGCCGATACCTTTTTCACCAAAACGCTCCCCTTGGGGGCGTTGGAGAAGTAGAGGGTCACAATGTCCTGGTTCGCGCCGGAGATATAGAAGGCCTGGGGCGCGGCGTCGATCACATGGCCGCTGTCGCTCTCCAGTTCCTCGCAGATGTAGTAGCCCTTTTTGAGCCCGGTAACGGTGAAGGAGCCGTTGGCCGAAGTCACATAGGTGCCCACCACCGTGCCGCCAACGCCGCTGGTCTCGCCGCCCAAATAGCGCAGTTGGAACAGACAGCCGGAAATTCCGGCCCCGGTCACGCTGTCCCGTTTGTAGACCACCAGGGCCGACAGGGGCGTGTTGGAGATAGTGACAGTCTTGTTCTCGCCGCCCTTGACATAGACCTCCGTAACCGGGTCCTCCGGGGCCTGGAATCCGGGGGCGGGCTTGGTCTCCTCGATTTTCAGCCAGCCGTCCTCGATGCCCTCCAGGATGATCTGGCCCGCCTCGTCCGTCTGGAAGGTCCCCAGGTCCCGCAGCTCCCCGGTGTCCGTCTTGTTGCTGGCCCAGGTAATATGGAACTCGGCATACTGGATCGGGTCATGGGTGATAGAATTTTCCTTCTGGATGGTGACGGTGGGCCGCTTGTGGTTTTCAAAATACACATCCCGGTCCCGGTTCGGGTAGAGCGTGACTAGTTGGGGGTCGGCATCCGGGAGGTAGGGAGACGGCACCGACTTTTCCGAGACCTCGTAGACGCCGGGCAGCAGGTTCTCTACCGTGGCGGAGCCGTCCGGCCCGGTGGTCACTTCGGCCACGCTATGACCGTCCGCCCCCTTGACCAGGAACACCGTGCCAGGAACCGGCGCGCCGGTGTCGGCGTCGCTCTTGTGGATGGTCAAATCAGGCCGTCTATCATTTTGCAGTACGATAGTGCCGTCCCTGCCGGGAAAGAGCTGAACATGGTGCTTCCGAGTGTCTAAAATATGATCTGACACCGTGGCGGTTTCCACCAGGGAATAGACGCCAGGCTCCAGCCCCTCCCAGGTGATGGTCCCGTCCGGCCCGGTGATGCGGTCCAGGTAGTGCCCGCCGTCCTCAATCTTAGCCAGCCGGTAAGTCACACCGCCCAGGGGCGTGCCGTCCGCGCTCTCCTTGTATAAGTGCAGGGAGGGCATCTTGGAATTGGTGAACACAAATTGGGCCTGCTCGCCGCCGTCCAGGTGGATGATGCGCTGGGCGTCGTCCACGATATAGCCGGGGCACTCCAGTTCCGTCACGATGTAGGCGGTATCGGCGGGGAGCTTGCTCAGGTCGATGGTCCCGTCCTCGGAAGTGGTGTACTCCTCCGGCCCCCAGGAGCCGTCCACCGCCTCGATACGGAAGCGGGCGTTGGCGATGGGCTGGGAGAGGTCGGCGCTGTCCACCTTGATGAGATGGATGCCGGGCAGGCGGTCATTGAAGAAAACCAGCTCTTTGATACCGTCCCCGGCCTTCAGCTCCACTTCCTGGGGGGTGGTGTCCAGCACATGGCCGTCCCCGCCTGTGTCCCGTTCCTCGGCCCGGTAGGTGCCGGGCGCGCAGTCTGTCAGCAGGATTTGGCCGAACTCGTCCGTCTGGAAGATACCCAGGCTCTCGGCGTCCCGGAAAATCTCAAAGGAGACATTGGGCATGAGGGTCATGGTCCCACGCTCATATTTCGTGATCCGCAGTCCAGGCAGCTCCTTGTTGACTATGGTGGCGCTGGATTCTTCTCCGGCTGCCACGGCCACCGTCTGCACCGTGTCCGTGTCCGCGATCCAGCCCTCGATACCGGCCGCCTCCCGGACCTCCCAGCCGCCAGGGGCCAACTGGTCAAAGAACGCCACACCGATGCGGGTCTGTTCGGTCCGGGTCTCCCCGGTCTCAATATGCTTGATCTGGATGGTGACGCCGGAGAGGGCGTCGCCGGTGTCGCTCATTTTCTGGACGCGGATGGAGCCATAGGGGGCATTGGTAAAGGTCACAGTGGCAACCTTGTTATACTCCACATCGGCGTGCTGGGTGGTCTCCTCCGGGAGCAGGTGATACCGGGGCGGGATCTCCTCCGTCACGGTATAATGGCCCTCCAAGGTCAGGGGGATCAGGACCGTCCCCTCCGGCCCGGTGGAGTAAGAGCCCACCTTGCGGCCCTCCGGGTCATACACAGAGAACACAGCCCCTTCCAGAGGAATCTCGGTCCCTTCCTCCAGCTTCACGATCTTCAGGGCCGTCTCATCCGGTGCGGGTTCTCCGCTGTCGGAGTAGCTGCTGATGGCGGCCAGGTCTAACCGCGCATTGTTGTCCAGGTCGCAGATGTAATTCTGCAAATTGCCGTACTGGTCCTTCTCCTGGCACACGGCGTACATAGCCGCGTACTGGGCCACAGATGCGGAGAGGGAGAGTTGGACGTTTCCGCTCTGGCCCGCCACGCTTTCAGCGGGGTACAGCACCTTGAACTGCCCGGCATAGCCGTCGCTGGTGCCCTCAGTGGTCACAGCGGTAATCTCGTTATTTTCCATGTCCACGATTTTCGTGCCCTCCGGCACCTCATCGGGATTGGAAAAGGCCACGGACACGTCGTAATCATATACCCACGTCTCGCTCCAGACGGTGAACACCTGCTGCTTGTATTCCTCGCCCCCGATGGTCACGGGGTAGGCCGTGGATTTGTTCGCTGTGACGGTCATCCGGGGAGAGAGCATATAGTTGTAGGTAGTGCCCCGCTTGTAGATGTCCTTGGCGGCGGCCAGGATGCGGTTGCCGATGTCCAGCTCGGAGCCGGTGAGCCCCGGCGCAACTTTGAGGTCAGCGATATTCCAATCCGGCATCAGGTAGCACCACAATGCCATTTTGGTGGCATAATACGCCTGGTACTTATTGTCCAGCTCCAGCTCTCCCAGGCTCCGATGGGGGTAGCCGTTGGAGATGATGCCCACCACCTTGGGGTCGCTGGCCTTTTCTTCGGCTAGATATTTGATGCTCTCGCCGGGCCCTACGGTCTGGGGTACGCCGTACTGGTTCGGGTTGACGCAGTACGCAGGAGATTCCTTTTGAGTTCCATCATTGGATTCGTACAAAAAGTAGGTGTATTTTTGTTTTCTGACCGCGCCGTTGATGGAGAGGTAGCCCAGCTCATAGTCACCGTTGTAGATATCGACCTCGCCCAGAGCCTCCTCCTCAGAGCTGGCCGCGAAGGCCGCCGTGGGCAGGATACCGAGTATGGTTACTAAAGCCAGGAACAGGGATATCAGTTTTTTCATGGATGCCTCCTTTAAAATGGTCAGAAGGAGGCCATGAATAAAAATCACCGTCTCCTTCCGATAATTGAGAAACTGATCTAAATATTAAAATTGGGGATTTTCGGGCACAAAAAAATGGGCGTCAAAAGTCCCCCAAATTGAGGGAAGTTTTGACGCCTCAAATTTCACGGCCTGGACCTGCCAACGGTAGGCCCGTTGGTCCCGGACGCAGGTAAACAAGGTCAGGCGGTTATCCGTGGTGGCGGCGGTGCCTCTGGTGTCCGTCTCCTTTACCTTCTGGACGCTGACCACCTCATAGGTACGGGTGCCGAGCTTGGTAGTCCAGGTAATGGTATCACCTGGCTCCAGAGTGTGCAGGTCTCCAAAGTCATCCCGGACGCCCCGGTTGTGCCCGGCGATACAGCAGTTGCCATCCCACAGGCTGGTGTCCTCGAAGTGGCCCGCGCCCTTGGCTAAGGTCTTGCTGTCCGTGCCCTCGTAAACCTTGACGCTCAAACCGATGGCGGGAATTTTGAGGGTGCCCAGGTGCCCGCCGGAGTAATAGAGATCGCTGGTCACATCCGTCCAGCCTGTGGCGGTAGTCCCGGTCCAGCCGGAGCCCGTATCAACGGCAGGGTATGTGACACTCCCCACTTGGGAGACCAAACCGCCGCCGTCCAGGGCTCCGGGGACCAGATTAGGGGTCAGGGCTGTGCCGGAGCCGGGGAGGTAACTGGTGGGTGTGCCGAAGCCGGGCGGGATCAGGGCTGTATTTTTGCTCCGGTCCACGTTGGGGTCCTCATGCTCATAGATGGTGGTATCGCTGGTGGGCCGGGCAAACAGGTAATCGTCCGGGGCGTCCATGGTGTATTCCAGGGCGCTGGCCGGGGTGACGCAGACGGCCGCCAGTATGAGGGCAGCCAGACAAAGGGTTTTCAGCCTCATTTGTTGTACTCCTTCCACTCTTTCTTGGATTTGTACTTTTGAAGCAGAAAGCGGCCCAGGAATACCAGGCCGACAACGCCCGCCCCGGCGGGCAGGACCAGCAGCCAGCGCCAGTCAAAGCCGCCGCCCTCCGCGGCAGGCTGTGGGATAGCGGTTACGGCCTCCTGCTCCTCTGCCAGGCCGAAAACGGCGGTATAGAGCACGGTCCCGCTGGTAGTCTTGGTCACTTCTCCGGCGTAGTCCGCCGTGACGGTGTAGCCGGTGGCGTATTTGCTGGAAGCGGTGCCGGTATAGGTGGCGGCGGCGTTGTAGAAGCCCCCGGCCTCCTGCCATTGAACATCCGCCAGGGTGAGGGTGCGCCCGCTGTCCTCAATAGACTTGGGCACCAGGGACACATCCGCCTCGGAGAGATTGGGATAACTGCGGGTGGCGGAGACGTTCCGGGTGGACGTGGCATAGCCGGACGCCTCCACCTGGATACTGGCGGTGTCCAGGGTGAGGAGGCCGGTATAGCCGTCCTCCGTGACGGCCTCACAGGTGGCGGCCAGCAGGGGCATGATCTCCTCCATGTCCTTGCTCTTGCTGTCCAGGGTCACGGTTTCGGTGTAATACTTGCTGTCCGTCTCCGTCTGGTCCTCCTTGACAATATCCAGCAGGGTATAGAGGCAGCCGGACCGCTCAAAGTCCCCGGTGGGGATGAGGGCCGGATCATCCATAGGAGAGAGTTCGTAGGTCTTGCTGATCCTGGGCTCGGCCCGGTCTCCCTCCGTGTACTCCAAAACCTCTACTGGGTAAAGTACGGAGGGGGTGGCTTCGGGAGAGGGCGCCTCGGCGGCCAGCGCCGGGCAGGCCAGGGCACAGGCGGTCAGCACCGCCAGAAACAGGGGCACGGCGCGTTTCTTCATGTGGGTCAACTCCTTCGATCAAAAATGGCCCGAAAACTTCCATCAAATTGATGGGAGTTTCCGGGCAAAGAAAAAAGTCCCCTCAAATTGAGGGGACTTACGGGTTATCGCTCCGGGAGTTTGATGCGGAACATCCGGCAGTAATCCTTCTGGGCCTCCAGTTCACACTCACAAATGAGTCTGATAAAGGCGGCGTCGCTGGGGCCTTGGGCCCGCTGGGCCTGCTGGAGCGCGGTAATGTAGTCATGGCGCAGGATGGGCGGGATGGAGACCACACAGTAGCCCCTGTTTACCAGGATCAGATTCATCAGGAGCCGGGCGGTGCGCCCGTTGCCGTCCCGGAAGGGGTGGATGTCCACCAGCCTCCGGTGGGCGTAGGCGGCCAGCAGGACCGGGTGCGTGGCGTCCTTCCGTTTGTTCAGCTCCTCCACCAGCCCGGCCATAAGGCCAGGCACCTCCTCCGCCGTGGGTGGGACATATTCCGTGCCGGTGATGAACACCTGGCCTTCCCGGTAGCGTCCGGCGTGCTCCGGGTCAACGCCGCCGTAGAACAGGGCGTGCAGGTGGAGTATATCCTCCTCCCGGAATTGCAGGGGCCCGCCCCTGGCGGTCTCCAGCATATAGTCATAGGCCCTGGCGTGGCCGGTGGCCTCGTAGCAGTCCCGGATGGGCTTGCCGCCCACGGTGATACCGTCCTCCAGGAGCACCTTGGTCTCAGAGAGGGTGAGGGAATTGCCCTCCAGGGCGTTGGAGGTATAAGTCATGCCGATGCGGAAGTAGGCGTCCAGCTCCTTCACCTCGTCCGTGGGGTGAGGGGGCGGCGCTCCCGTATAGCCTGGGCGTATGCGTCAATACGGTCTAATAAAGCGTTTCCGCTCATGCAGTCACCTGCCTTTCAGAGAAATTGTATGAGATAAATTCTATGAGAATAATTATATCATGCGGAGTGGAAACAGGCAACGGGAAACCTGGGGGCCAAAAGTCCCCTCAAATTGAGGGGACTTTTGAGCGGCGAGCCCCGTCTGCGGAGAGGCCGCGGGAGCCGCACCCGTTCCCCACACTGGCAAAAGCCGCCGTTAGGCGGCTTTTGGGGCGTCCTCCCCTTGGAGACCGCATAATCCGGCGGACGGCCCCGGTCAAGGCCCGCCCAGTCCGCAGACTGGGCGGCTCGCGGGCGATTGCATGGCAATCGCCCGGCCTTGACGGGGGACGGCGGGCGGATTAGTCTCCCCCACGGGGAGACGCCCCCGGTCTGCGGCCTTACCGGCTCTGGCGCTGGGGCGGGATGCGGCTTCTCTGCTGGGGGGTGATGTTCCGTTCAATGGAGCCGCCGAACTGCTTGCTCATCCCCTGAATTTGGTCCAGGGCGCTCCGCCGCTGCTGGGGGTCCCAGCCCTCGTACAGCTCCTCCAGGCGGGACAGGTCCGGCGTGTCCCGCTTGATGCCAAACTGGCGGCACAGGATATAGGAAATGCTCTGGGCGTCCAGGTCCACCTCCTCATGGTCATAGTTTGGGTTGGCCCCCTTGGCGTGGATGCGGGAGTGGGCCACCTCAGCGGCGATGGCCGCAAATGCCTCGCTGTCTGAGAAAGCGGGATTGACGGCCAGCTCCATATTTTTGCTGTCATAGTAGGCGGCCACGGGCAGGTCGTGGTCGGTGGCCACGGGAACGACGGAGTAATTGAGGATGGCGCGCAGGGCAATGCTCATTTCCTTGCTGTCATCCCTCAACTGCACTTTCTTCGGTTCGCGTCCCTGGGTCTGGCGGATGTCGTAGGCGTCTGTGAGACGATACCCCCGGCCCAGGGTATTCCGGGCAAAAATCTTGACTCCTTTGCTTCGCTCTTGGTCTATCACGCCCCGATTCAGGGTTTTCCACCGTTCCGCCGTACCGAATACGGTGGCCTCCGGGTCCTGGAACATGACCAGGGCGATGTTGCCTGCGCTGTATGTTGGGTTATCCCCCTGCATATCCAGGTACTTCACATACAGTTCCGGATTGCTGGTAATCTCCTCCACTCCGGCATCTTGCAGGGAGATGGTGTTCTCCCGGTCCGCCTGCATTTCCGCCCTCCATTGGGTGTCCTGCTGGGACTTTTCAGCGATGATTGCTTCCAAATTTGCCATAATGATGTTCCTCCTAAAATATTCATCTTGATTTTGGTACGGTTTTTCCTTTGACCTGCGTGGGGCCCTGCCAGTCTCCCGCATCCCTTCCGACGCCGCCCGCAGGGCCTCCAGGCGGGACTTGACGGATGGTTTCTCAGTAGTCTCCGTCGTCCTCGTATCCGTACTCCTCGTCTGCCTGGCTGTCGAGCCACTCCCGCGCTGTGGTGAGGAGTGCTCTGGCCGAGCGCGGGGGGCGGCTTTTTTTGGCGCTTCTTCCTCTTGCTCTTTGGCGGGGGCCGGGTAGCCCCTCTGTTCCAGATAGTGGTTGACCAGCGGCACATAGTCCACATTGGTCACAAGATCCACGATCCCGCTGGTGGAACGGGTATCTTTAATCACGGAGAACAGCACATTTTTCTTGGCGTAGGCCCGGAAGTCCTCCAGGTCGCTCTCTTTGATGTGAAAGGTCTTGAGTTCCCGGCCCGTTTGAAGCAACCGGGCCATGTTGGCCTTGCCGTAGAGTTTTTTGTTGTTTTGGGACAGGGCCAGCAGAAAGGCGGCCAGGTTTTTGCTCCCAGCCGCCAGCATTTTAACAGCAGCCTCGGTGAGTTGGATGCTCTCCTTTACCATCAGGTCAGCCACTTCACCGCTGTTATCCATTTTCTTCACCTCCCGGTTTTCAAATATTGAATGACCTCCAAAATGGAACAATACTGAACTTTTTGGAGATACCGCTTTCTCATCAGCTTCAAGTGCGCCGCTCCCGCTGGGGCCCGGCAAGGGCGGAAAACGCCTCCACGTCGCGGGCCGCCTCCCCGATAGTCCAGCAGGGTCACGCTCCCCCAGGGCTGTCCGCCCATAAACTTCTCCACATGAAGGAAGAGGGCGAGCACCGGCCACCCGGCCCGGTCCTGAAAGGCCAGCCAGCACAGATTTTCATGTCCTTCCGCCCGGCCTCAATCCCCAGCCGCCCGGTTTGAATCGAAATTCAACCATATGACGCCTCCTTACATGGTCTGGGCGCTGGGCTTCCACCGCCGCCCGGACCTTGGGGATGTCGCCCTCAATGCGGGCGCATAACTTCAAGTCCTGGCGCAGCGCCCGCAGGTGTGTGGTGATTTGTTCAATCTCTGCCTGGATTTCCCCGCCTCCGTCTCCCCGCCGCTTCTGCCGGTATAACTGTCCGCGCCGTTCTGTGAGGGCGTCCATCTCCGCCTGTATCGCGTCATACTGCATGGAGAGCTGGGCCGCTGTCTCGATGTGGTTTTTACGGAGATACCGGAATTGCTCTTGATAGCGGTCCAGTTTCAGCAGTTCCTCCCGCATGGAGAACGCCGCCCGGTTTCCCGGACGGCGTTTCGGGTATGCCCCCAGCAGGCAGAGGTATTTGAAGCAGAGGGCTTGAAAGCCCGTGAGTTTCCTTGGGCGGCGGGGCATCCTGCCTCGCACCCGATACCGGCGGCCCGGCTCCAGCAGATGGAAAAAAGTAGTGGGGGGAGTGTCCGGCGGGGCCTCGCCGGAGCGGACGGCGGCAAGCCTGGCCTGTATGTCCGCCTCGGTATAGCCGTCTTTCAGGCTGTCCAGACGGATATACCCTTTTCCCACCGGGGGGAAGGATAGCGGTGTGCTTGACTTTGGGGCCGGTTTTTACCTGATACCCCATCCGCCGCAGTTGGCTGAGGAAGGACTGGTAGGTGTAGGCTTGCCGGATGGCTTCGTCCACATCACGGCGGATCAGGTCCCGCACGGTGGACTTGCCCTGTCTGGCCGCCTCCCACTCGGCTCGGCTCATTGGCCTCCCTTTCAGCGGGGCAACGGGCTCAATGACAGACAGCCCGTGTTCCCGGCAGATGGCGTCTGAGGTTCCCCGGATGCCCACGCCGTCCCCGCCGTAGTAGTCCTTCAGTTGGTCCCGGTACATGGCCCCATCCACAAAGGAGACGGAATTAAAAATGATATGCGAATGTAAATGCGCTTTGTTCAGGTGGGTGGAAACGATGGCTTCATAGCGGTCCCCCAGCAGGCGCCGGGCAAACTCCACGCCCACGGCATGGGCCTGGTCCGGCGTCACCTCGCCGGGAGGCGAAGGACTGGATGATGTGGTAGCCCTTTCGTTTCCGTCCCTCCTTGCCCCAGCGCCGCTTGGTGTCCATCATGTCGGCATAGACCCTCTCCCGGTCGCAGTTGATGGAGGTCTCGAAGCAGGTCTGTTCCGTTTTCTCCCGGTCCAGGGCGTAGTCGATGGCGGCCTCCAGGGAGGTCTTTTCCGGGTCCTGGGTATAGCCCACGCATTTGTCCAGGCGGTTGTGAATGACTAAAATCTTGGTGTAGGCCATTACAGCGTGTCCCGGACCAGCCGGACCGCCTGACGGACCAGCCGCGCCGCCTCCCGTATCTCCTCCTGGGTGGCCTCGCCTCTGGCGTTGGCCTGATAAGCCAGTTGATTCACATTATTGCCGATGGCGTTCAATTCCCGGAGCAGGGCGGCGTAGGTATCGGGGGGCCGTGGGCGGAGATTGACGCCCATAATGAGTTGACGGAGCATGGGCTCGATCTTGAGCCCAGCAGTCCGGGCGGTCTCCGTCAGCCGGACGTAGTGGGCGGCATCCAGCCGCAGGGTGATGGTTTTATAGGGTTTCATCGGACCGGGCCTCCTTTCCGATGCTGCGGCCTCTTTTCCGGCTCTGGCGGTGGAGTTTTCAGGGGAAACTCCTTGCAATAAGCCCGCTCTCCACAGGCGTCTTTCAGCAGGTGGGCTATACATTTGTCAAAGGAATATCCATGCTTTTCTCCGTCTACCAGATAGAAGTGCATCGCAGTCTCCCGGTAAAGAAGTTGGGCGCCGCTCTGGTGGGTGAGGATCACGACGCCATAAACCACCAAATCGGTCGAGCCGTTGTATGGAACGATCTCCACTGCGGCATCACAGAAGGGGGTGTCGTGGGCGGCAAGCGCGGCTTTGATTTTTTCTGTATTCTCGGCCTGGTGGTCACGGAAATGCTGGATCAGGCCAACCTGTTTCCGCAGGCCGCTCAGGTAATTCCGCTGGTCCTGGCTGATAAACAGTTTCCGTCCGCTCCCGAACACGATGGAATAATCGTTATGGCCCCGGAATTTTCCCCGGCACGGGCTTCTCTCCACATGATAGGACGTTTCACCAAACAGGCGTTGCAGGGTCCACTCCAGAAGCCGGGTCTCGCTACATTTTTTTATCAATCATCTGTTCACCTCCAGTTCAGGTATCAAATAGCGCATATCAAATGGATATGCGTTGGTGTTGTGCGGGGGATGGGGGCTGTGCCCCCGGAAAAAAGTCCCCTCAAATTGAGGGGACTTTCGGCGGCGTGGGGGTATCAGGGGCGGAGCCCCTGACCAGCGGCATTTTGCTGTCAAAATGCCATGCTGGCGCGGACAGCGGCGCTTGTGCCGCTGTCACCGTACCGGGGCCGTTTTCCGGCGGGGCGGTTTCTTGGGCCCTTTCCGGGCGGTCTCCAGCTTTTGAACACTCTCCCGGTTTCGGTGCTGATTCAGGGGCGTGGTATGCAGCTTCTGTGCCATAGTCGGCTCCTCCTCTTGTGGTGTGTCTTGATGGCCGGAGGACAGCGGCTCCTCCAGCAGGGCCGGGTCGTCCTCCAGAAAGGAAAGCATTTCTTCCACCCGTTCTTCCAGGGAAGCCTCCACCGTATAGCCGGGGAGTAATACGCCATTGACGGAGAAACGGCCCTCCTGTCCCTTTGGGATGGGCGGGGAGACCTCCGTAAACAGGTGGGCGTAGGCTTTGATCCTGCCTTGCAGATAACGCTCCATATCCGCCTTCTCGGTAAATCTCTTGTCGCTTTGCCCGGCGAGCTGCCAGCCGTCCCCGGTGAGGTCCGGGGTTGGATTGCAGATGGTATTATAATGGAGATGCCAGGATAAATACCATGCGTCCGTCACGGTCTCCTGCTTGGTCCGGTCATAGTGGGTGCGGTCATAGAAGCGGTACGTCATCTTATAGACCCTGTTGCTGCGTTCATAATTTCCATATTGGTCTTTTTTCCACTGATTGGAGGTATGATTGACAGGCAGGGCCATCAGATATTGCTTTGCCTTGCGGATGGCGGCGGTCTCCGCCGCCTGTTTCAGCCATTCGGCCTCAATTTCGGAGAATTTTGAGAAGATCGCTTTCTCCCGCGCCACACTGGCCTCCTCCAGTTCTCCTAACTCTGTGCGTGGCAGCTTGACCAGTTCCGTAATGCGGTCCTGGTCTTTACTGGAATACAGGCGGGTAGAAATTTCAATTTCCCGTCCAGGATCAATATGCGTATATGCCATAGCCGCCCCCTATCGCGCCATAGCCAGCCGCTTTTATGCAGCGGCTTTTTCCTGACGGCTGGGCGGGTGGCTTTGGCCGGAGGCGGCTCCTGTTTCCCCGTCCGCCGTCTGTGCCTGGACCTGGACCGGGAGGGGCGGCCCCGCCTGGGTTTTTCCTCCGCTGGAGGGCCGGCTCACCGGAGACGGGTTGCGCCTCCGATGGTCCGGCCATATCGCCGTCCTCCAGGCAGTTCAGCAGGTCCTCCAGCGTGACCTTATCCTTCTGCGGGACCGGGGTTGGAGCGAATATCCTTGCAGGAGTTGGCCGTTGACACAAAACAACTCCTTTGCCTCCGCCGGGATGGGCGGGGACAGGGATTCAAAGCACGGCGCATACTGGTCAAATTTGCTCTGGATGTACTTCTGGGCCCCTCCATGGTCTTGTACTTCTTGCTGCCCTCGTACTCAATGCGTTCCCTGGGGCTCCGGGTATAGCCCCAATACCCTGAGACAGGCCGGGGCCGTGTAGGACAACTCCCAGGTCAATTTCCATTCATCACCAGACTTGACGATGTTGAATGTCATTTTATAGACCAGGTTGCTGATCTCCCAGGAGCCGTCCTTGTGCCTCTGCCACTCATTGCGGGTGTGTGTGACCTCCGGCGTTTTCAGATATTCGATTGCTTTTTGCAGGAGAAGGGTCTGCGCCCCATGCTCATCCCAGGCGGTGACGGCCTTCTTCATCTCCTCAAAGACTTTCTTTTCCTCCGCCTGGCTTTCCTTTAACTGCTTTTCCAGGTCCTTGACCGGGACATTCAGGAACGGCTTGAAGTCGGCCCTGTCGCCCCGGTAGTTGATCTGCCGCCTGACCTCCAGGTAAAAGCCCTTCCGAAGATATCCTTCACTGGGACCGATCTCATAAAACGATTTTTTTGCCATACTGCAATTCACCTCCCTATCTGACCTGGCCGCTGGGCGGCGCCCGGTCCTTTTTCGGCGTCCAGCCCTTTTGATACCGATGCTCCATCATGATCGTGCGGACCAGGGCTTCCTCACTTTCAGGCAGATACCGGATGTGCCGGAGCGTCCCATACGCCCAAAACAAATCTTCCATGGCCGCCCTGTACCGTTCCGGCTCCATAGAAAACCGCCGCCCGGAGTAAAAGACCAGTTCCACGGCTTTGGCCTCCACCGCCGTGTTTTTTAACCGGCGGAGGTGTGCGGAAAAATCGAAGGAGCGTATATCCCCCGTGGGGCTGTCCCGGTCCCTGCCCTTGAGGACGACACAGTATGCCTCCTCTCCGGCCTCCGGGCGCTGGCTGGTCCATACCCGGTGGCCGTGGGAGCCGCGAAGGAACACATCTCGTTCCCGGACACACAGCCCTCCGCCGGAACGGGGGAGCCAGTAGAAGGTCCGCTCCTCCATCTCGTATTCCGACACAGCCGCCTGGAGCGTCCAGAGGTCCGGGCGGAAACTTGCTGGGGGTGGAGGGGGTGGTCCGGCCGCACAATCCGTCCAAAACAGGGAACAATTTAATATTTGCCTCTTTCATCTTACCGGCTGCACCATCCTTGCCCGGCTGTGCCGCCGCTGTTCCGGGCGCACGGCCGGGGGCGGCTGGTAGTCCGGGTCCAGATACTTGGCTTCAAACTCCCACGCTGTCAGGTATTCCTCGCCATGACGGTCATCAAAGTCGCCGGGGGCCAGGTCCAGATAGCCGCTGGGCGGCAGAGGGAGAGGGCTGGCGGTGAGCACGGTGCCGAAGTGCTCCACCGTGATATGCCGCCCCAGCAGGCAGGGCTGGCTCCAGTCGTTGGGGTCGCTCTGCATTTCATAGAGGTGCATCCACGGGGGGAGTGTGGCACGGTCCACCCGATGGATCGTGAACAGGCCGGGCACCGTCAGAATTTCCACGGCTTTGAGCCGTTCCTTGCTTGCGTTGATGTGATACATAACGTCCTCCTGTTATCTTCCCTCAATTTGAGGGGACTTTTTAGGCCGCGGGCCGCGGGTGTAAACAAAGGGATAGTCTTGGGCCAGCCGGTATTGTCTGGCAAGCGCCTCCGGGGTGACGCGCTTGCCCGCGACAAACTTACCGGGATGGACATACTGGGCCAGGCGTCTGCTCTCCGGGATATGATTCCGCACCTCCCAGGTGCCCACCACCTGGGCCTACTCCGCCATTGTCCGGCGCACATCGGGGTTATCCCTGGATGGCCGCAGTTCATACTGATATATTTGATCCGGGGTAAGGGGGGAGCGGTAAATGACCTCCCCCCAGGCCCGGAACGCGCCGTGCTCCACGCTGGTACGCTCATCGTAATTGAGAAAGCCCGTCAGGGGGTTATCCGGGTCCTTGGGATAGGTCCCTATGTCCACGGGCCGCTGGGTGGAGTAATAGCGGTAAAGTTCCTGCTGTTCCATCGCTCCGCCCTCAACGTTCCGGGCCTTTTCGCGGTTTGGGCCGCCTGGCCTTTGGCTTTGGGATGGCGCGTTCCTGAGCCTCCCATTGCATCCGTCTGGCGTCATACTCGCTTTTGGCAGGTCTACCGGGCTCAGGAGGAGCCATTTCGACTTGTGTAACAGCGGGTGCCGGCCTTCTGTCTTTTCTAAGCTGTTGCAGACGGACCTTTACGGACGGGCTGCACGGGGCGGGTCCCGCCTCCCTCTCCTGGGGTGGCTGCGTCATGTCCTCCTGCGGAGACAATAGGCCCTCCGCAGAAGGGGCCTCCCGCTGGACTGCGGGCTGTTCCTGCGTTTTTCCCATATTGATGGACTCATGCAGGCGTTTCATGATCTGCTGAACGGCGGAGCGAAATGCTTCCTGCTCCCCCTCCGGCAGAAGGGCCGCCTGCTCCTCCATCTGCTTTCCCAGATCCGCCGCCTGACAATGGCGCTGGAAACAGGGGAGAAGGCCGCGGGAGAGCTCATCGACACTTTGATGGATAAAAGGCGTCAATTCTTCCTGTAAAACCGTGCGGTATTCCTGCGGCACACTCTGAAATAACTGGTTTACCCGTGCCCGCCCGTCTTGGTATGCACTGATATGGGTCTGCATCTGTTCCAGAAGGGAGCCGCCCGCCCCGATTTCCAGAGGGAGCCAGTAGCGGTCTGTCCGGCCGTCTTTCATATAGTCGATTTTCACCTTGACCGCCTGCGGCGTCCGTTCAGCCTCCCGGTACTCCTGATCCACCTGGCGTACATACTTCTCCGCTTGGGAGAGAGACATCTGTTTGCCGGTGGGGAAACGCTCATCCATGCTCTCCGTGATGGTCACAATAGGCTCGCCCTCCGAGTCCAGGTTGACCATTGGGGCCTCCGGGCCGCCTTCCGCGAAGGGCGGCTTCATCAGGTCGTCCACAGCGGCGGAAATATCGTGGGCAAATGCTTTCCACTTGTCCGCCACCGCCCGGACCGTACAGGCTCCTCGTTTGAAAAAGCCGGTGAACAGGCTGGCGCTCTCGCCCAGCAGATCCTTTACATCCTGTTTCAGATTGCCGGTGATCTCCTTCATCCGGCTGTTATGTTCCATGCTGCTTCACTCCTATCGAATGGTTTTGGAAATCTCCCCTCAAATTGAGGGGACTTTTGAGGTCCGGGCCCGCTTCTTCCTGCCCTTGGTACACCTCTTTTGGCTCTGCGGCACAGGCTCCGGGGGCGGACGGTCCAGGCAGCGGCTCTCAACGCCGTCGATCAGTTCCGCGGCGGTATTGCGAATACACTCCAGGGAGGCGCGCAGCTCCTTTTGTTCTCTGCCGCTGCTCCACCCGGTAATGTAACCGAAGGAGTAGTCGCTGGTGTCCAGGCCCAGGTACTGGCAGACGGTATAGGCCACGCTCTCCGCCTCCACCTCGCGGGTGCGCCGGTCCTTCTCATGGGCCCCTACATGATCCCGCCCTCCACCGGGAGGGCGTGCAGCTTGGCGTGGGCGATCCTCATGGACCAGCGTTTTGATGGTCTGGGCCTCGCTCATGCCGGGGCTGAGGGTAATCTTCTGTTCCGCGTGGTAGTACGCCCCATGGACGCCCGGCGGCAGGGGGCCCTCGCTGACAGGGACGGGGAGATGGCTTTAAGGCGGACAGCAGTTTTCATAGCCCTCCACGGTGCCCGTCAGGGCCTCAACGCCAGGCTGGGGAGTTCCCGCCCATCGGTCTGGCTGACATCAAACACAATAGCCGTGGTGAAACCAGTTTTTTTCACCCATTTCTGTTCCTTGATGGTCTGCCCGTCCGGGCCGGTCTCCTCCACCTCATCCCGCGCCCAGTAAGGGCAAGGGGCCAGGATGGTGATGCCGGTCTCGCCCGCCTTGACATGACGGCCGAATTTCCGTTTCCAGTCCCCATACCCCGCCACCATGGAGGCGTGCGAACACTGGAGCTTAATGAGAAAAATATTGCCGTAACTGTAATGGTGCAGTTTGGAGAGGGATTGCAGGTAGGCCGCGTACTGGCCGCTCTGGAACAGGCCGGTGATACCGGCCTCCAGTTGATCCGTCAGCGCCCGCACACGTTCCATACGCTCTTGAAAGTCGATTTTTCACACCTCCCTGGAAAGTCCCTCAAATTGAGGGAACATTTGAATATGAAAAGCCCCGGACATGGTACGTTACCGCTCCATGCCGGGGTCTTTCCTGTGCTGCCGGGGCTTCCAGTCCGGGTGTCCGGGCGGAAGCTCCTCCCTGAGTTCATCCACCCGCTGCTTCATATTCTTCCGGGCGGCCTGCTCGTCTCCGAAATAACGGCCATAGTTGTACCCCTGGAAATTGTCGTAGGCATAACACTTCCAGGTGACGTAGGGGAGACCTCCGTGGGGCTGTACCCCAGCACCACCTCGGTATCTCCCACCCGGCGGCTGTCGATGATCCTCATAGCTCTGGCACATTCGTTTTCCGTTCATCCTGTTCACCTCGCCGGCGTCTCAGCCTTTTACGTTTTTCCCGCCGCGGCCTTGGCCTTTGGCGCTCCATGACCGTCTGACGCAGTTTCAAGCCCTCCAGGATGCCCTGTTTCACGTCCGGGATAGTGGTGCGCTTGTCAGGGAAGAAGGGCCGCAGATCCTCCTCCAGCATTGTGACCTTCAGCGGAGGTGTCTCCTCCCGCTTGGTGGGGCTACGGCCTGCTCGATCTTCTCAGTGGTCAGACTGCCCGCCTGGCTCTCCTTCTTCAACTCCTTGGCCTTGGTGCCGGAGGGGACTTTAGCCTCCTTCTGGATGGCGTCCGCCAATACCTTCTGCTCCTTGGGCTTCATTTGGGCAATATCCGCCCCGGTGTTGACCGGGATCTTCCCCTCGTCCACCAGGTCCTGGAGTTCCGGGACCAGTTTATTCAAGGTCTTGTACCGCTGGATGGTGGCGTGGCGGGGCTCTCGCCCACCTGCTGGGCCAGCTCCTCGTCGGCGTTCATGCGCTTGATACCCATAGCTTCGTCCTGCGCGATCTCCTCCTTGGTGCGGCGGCCCATCTTCCGTTTCATGGCGTCGGTTTTCATCTGGTAGGCGCGGGCCTTCTCCATAGGGCTGATCTCCTCCCGCTTGAGGTTGGAGTCCACCATGGAAATGATGGCCTCGTCCCGATCCAGATTGCGGACGATAACAGGAATATTTTCAATCCCGGCCAACTGGCAGGCGCGCATACGGCGGTGGCCGGAGACCATCTCATAGCCGCCGTCCTTATGGGGGATGACCATGACCGGCTCCAGCACACCGAATTTCTTGATGCTGTCCACCAGGTCCCACATATCCTTATTGTCGCGGACTGCGAAGGGGTGCCCCTTCAAAGGGCCGGATGTTTGCCACCTTCATGGTCGTGACCGTCTCCGGCTGGCCCTCCTTGGTCAGGGGGATTTTCAGATCTTTGGGCAGTTCCTCATCCTCCGGCTCCTTCCCAGCAGGGGGCTCCGGAGCCTTGTCTGCCTTGGCGGGCTCCTCTGGGGGATAGGGGAGCAGCTTGCCGGGGACCGGCATGAGCGGCTTATCCCGGTGCCCCTTGCGGTATTCGTTTGCCTGAGTTAAGGTCATTTCGTACACATCTGCCCGGACCTCCAGCATCCCCGCCTGCTCTAGCGCTTTGCAGCGATGGAAGCCGTCTACCAGCTGGAACTCGCCCTCTTTCTCACTTTGGCGGAGAATGATAGGCTTTTGCAGGCCGTTTTTCTTAATATCTGCGATCAGGCCACTGTAATCCTTCCGGGGCTCGTCCCTGACGTAGGTGCCGGGCAAAGGCTTGATTTTGGAGAGGGCAACGAAACGCAGATCGGGGGATCGTGGCTCCTGCTCCTTTTCGTCCTTGGGCTTACTGGGATCAGACACAGGGGACTTCTTCCCGTCGGCAGGCTTGGCAGAGGTGGTCCGCAGGGGCCTTGGGGGCTCCTCCTGTCCCTTCTTCTCGTCGGCAGGCTTGGCGGAGGTGTCTGCGGGGGCCTTGGGGGCCTCCGGCTCCTTCTTCCCATCGGCAGGCTTGGTGAGGGGGTCTGCGGGAGCCTTGGGGGCCTCCGGCTCCTTCTTCCCATCGGCAGGCTTGGTGAGGGGGTCTGCGGGAGCCTTGGGGGCCTCCGGCTCCTTCTTTCCATCAGTAGGCTTGGGAGTAGTGCCCGCAGGGGTCTTGGGGGCCTCCGGCTCCTTTTTCCCATCGGCAGGCTTGGCGGAGGTGTCCGCAGGGGCCTTGGGGGCCTCCGGCTCCTTCTTCCCATCAGCGGGCTTGGGAGTAGTGCTCGCAGGGGCCTTGGGGGCCTCCTGTCCTTTCTTCTCGTCGATAGGCTTGGCGGCTCCAGCGGCAGGCGGTTTTCCCGCCTCTGGAGGCGCGGGTGTGTCCGGCGGCGCGCCGGGGACCGGGGCGCGGAACGCTCCGATCAAAGGGTTTTTCTTGGGGTCTGCCATAGTCGTTTTCCTCCTTTATGTCGTGGCGTTTTATTGAAAACTTCCCTCAATTTGAGGGGAGTTTTGCTCGTTTGGGACGATCCGTGGGGAAAACCGCCCCCTGGGTGTGCTTGGCGGCGGGCAGGTCGGCCAGTGTGGACGGGAGGCCGTCAAAGTCCTGGTCGGTCCCCAGGATCGAGGACAGCAGCACAACATCGGCCCTGTCCACGCCGTACCTCTCCGCCAGCCAGTCCAGGTATTCCCGGCGGTTGGAGTAGTTTTTTGTTTTATAACGGCTCATAAGGACTACTCCTCCTGTTCATTCCCGCTGTGGATAGGAAAAGTCATGTTGGACTGCCGCCTGATAATAGGGGCTCATTGTGACTGGTGCGTTATATAGGGCGGTCAACAGATAGGCGCGGATATTACGTATCTCTGTTGTGTTGCGTCTCATGCAGTCAAACACATATTCCAAATGGCCATTGTCCAACATTTGCAGCCGCCCTTTTACCTGCTCGGCCGGCATTTCCGCCCCTCCAATGCGAAAGGTAGGCCGGGTGCTGCATAGCGTGTCCACGATCAGCTCTGTCACGCTTTCCACGTCCTCATAACCAAACTGCTGGCAGAGAAGGGGAAATTCGATTGCTTCTTGCACTTCTCTCCGGCACTCGCTTCGATCTATCCATCTGCTCTCCGGGACTGTGGCAGATGGATGGATAGATGGATAAAGCTGACTGAGATCAGTCTGATTAGATTCAATATAACTTGCGTCCGATTTTCGGAAGTCTGCACTTCCGATAACCGGAAGTCTTGACTTCTGTTTTTCGGAACTCTTGACTTCTGATTTTCCGAAGTCTTGACTTCCGAAAATCGGAAGTCTGGGAATGTCTTGCGGCGCAGCGGGTTGCGGCAGTATGGTGCGGGTGGTGAAGCGTTTGACATAGAGCTTAGTGGGGCGGCCCTGCCCTGCTTGACCCGCTCAATGAGGCCGAAGCCTTTCTTGCCGGTGTCCAGCTCTGCCAGGAGCCGGACTGCCTTTCATGGCCGCAGTTCAGGTCCTCTTGTATTTCGTCCAGGGTGTAGTAGATGAACACACGCCCCATATCGTCATACCAGCCGTTTTGGCGGACAGGCCCATGCGGTCCAGCAGGAGGCCGTACAAGAGTTTTGCGTCTGTGGACAACTTTTGAACGCTTCCCCGGTAATGAGCTGCCGGGGAATACGGTAGAAAGCAAATTGATTGCTCTCGTCGCCATAGTAATAATCGAAGTTCATGTTCTGCCTCCTGTCGTTTGGGCGCAAAAGGGCACGACCCTTTCAACTGGATCGTGACCTTTCAATGATAAAGTTGTTTGGCCGGATTGTTCCCCGAGCAGCGTCAATCTCGCATATGTGCTTTCAGACAAATAGTTCTCTTTTCTCTTAATTTTCTCAATTTGCGATAAGGTCTTTGAGGGGAATAATAGTGGATAACATGATTTTCACCTCAGAAGTATGCGGTGTGGTGCTCATAGCACCTTTCGACAAAATCTCCCGGCCGCCATGCTCCACCATTCGATTTATTGTATTTTTATCGTTGTTTTTCGATGTTTTATCCATTTTTCTTTATCATAGAATATTTTTACTAACTGTCATTTGCGTCATTGCTGTCATGGGTAAGGGTCAGGCGGAGAATCCGTTCCGAGGCGGTCCGCCGGGTGGAGTAGCAGATGTTTGCCGGAACCAGAACGCGCTCCCAGTGGCGCACGATATACCGGGTCACTGCATTGGGCGTAACCTCTGTTTCGCCCATCTGCTTCAAAAGCGCCGTGGCGCTTCCCTCATAGCCGCCCTGTGCTTTGACAAACTCCACCAGCCGGAAAAGAAACGGCGGCACGTCGTCCCGCTGAATCGCAGCTGAATCCTTTCGCTCTACCAGCGTCCAGCGGTAGTTCTCGAAGCGGAGGGTGAGCTGCTGATATTCGATGTCCCGTCCGGTTGCCAGGAGGACGGCTTCTTCTTCGGCCCGGTTGCTCTTTTTCAGCAGATATGTGGTGTCTGCCGCCCCCATCAGGGCTGTGGACCCGGACACTTCGTTAAAGGGGTCTGCGCTGTCGGTGAGCTTGCGTAGATGATGGACCAGGATCATGCAGAGGTTATGGCAATCTGCAATGGCCTTGAGGGCGGCCATGTCGCCGTAGTCACTGGCATACATGCTGCCCTTGTTCACCGTACCATCCCGCACCTTTTGCAGAGTGTCGATGATGACCAGACGGGTCTGGGGATAGTCCCTCAAAAAATCCTCCAGCTGTTCCTGCAAGCCGCTGCCCAGCCGCTGACACAGCACCGAAAAGCGTAGGGTTTCCGGTGCTTCCTCGGTCAGCTGCTGCAAACGGCTTTGAATCCGTGCGTAGGTGTCCTCCAGACACAGGTAGAGCACGTCACAGCGATGGGTGGCAAATTCCCACAGGGGTTCTCCCCGCGCCACCTGCAATGCCAGCCACAGCATCAGCCAGCTCTTGCCGATTTTTGGGGAACCGCACAGGGTATTCAGCCCCTGAGGAATCAGCCCCTCCACCACAAAGAAGGGGCGCTGCAATGGACTGGTTAACAGGGTGTCCGCATCCATGTACTGAATCTTCTCAACCGGCATGATCCTGCGCCTCCTGCTCCATCACATAGCGAATGACGCTGACCTTGGGAATCTTGAAGGAGTTGCCGATTTTCATGCCAGCCAAGTGGCCGTCGTTGATCAGGTCGTAGGCCAGGTGGCGGCTGATGCCCAGCATTTTCTGGAGCTGGGCCACAGTCACAATGTCCGGATAGTCCGGAAACATCATATGGTAGAGGTCTCGGAGTTCTGATTTCTTCATAGTGCTTCATCCTTTCATTTTTTGCGCGTGATTAGCTGTTAAAGGGCAAAAAAACACAGGCCTTTCGACCTGTGTTTTTTTGCTATGTATGCCCTTGCGTATATGCCAGCCATTGTTCTGCCAGCCTGTCCACCCGCTTTTTCACTGCACTGTGGGTGTGGTATCCCAACTGATCTGCAATTTCCTGATAGGTATATCCATTTTTGCGGAGTTCCAGAATGTGAATATCTCGAGGGGTAAGCTGTTTTATAAAGTCTTTTACCAGCACCTCTGCTACGACTTGTTCCTCTATGTTGGACTGATCTGGTTCGGTTGCTCCCTCCATCAGTCCGTCCAGAGATTCCTCCATACGGGGCGCAAAATTCCTGGTGTGGTAGCGTTTCCTTAGAAAATCAATCTTGGCTGCTGAGTTGACGGATGAATAGTCCTCGTCACAACGGTTTTGCTTTACAACTTCAATAATCTCTTTCATACCATGCTTATCTATCGCTCGTTCTACCGTAGTATGCATAATGGTGTTGACCTCATCCATGGTACGGTAGGGATATTCAAATGATCTTGGCCGAGAAAAGAGAAACTGCAAGTTGTAGTCGGAGATCTCTGCCAGACAGTTTAGAAAAAGGGGCGTGGCATAGGTCCAGCGATAGATGGGGTCATCCATTGAAAATGCTTCCTTCTTAGCGTAGATCCCAAGATGGGGCCATACCAGAAAAGAAATTGCCTCCATCATCAAATGGATAAACTCCGTATTGAAAATGACTTTTCGGTAATGCTCGCTTTCCAATGCCTTTAGAGCAGACCTTGGAATATCACGGCATTCTTTACTTTTAGAGATCATATCCAACGGCAGCAGGTAATAGGCCGGCAAATAGCGCAGAGGGGTGTCATATGGAAAGACCATCAAAGAAATCTGCGCGTTTTGTGTGTTGGCCTCTGCACTGGAAGCATTACCGGGTTGCTGTGTCATAAAATCCCTCCTTCATTTTGAGTATTAGCTTACCACTCTGCCCCTAAAACGGACTGAAAGTACCAGATTGTTCCTGAATCATGTATAATTTTTTAGAGCTTATCACTTCATGTGGGAGATTAAAGTCAATTTTTGTCGAATCAATCTAAAGTAATTATAGATATAGCTGCTTTAACCTAAGATCTTGTGTTCGGACATGAAATTGTATTGTCCTAAATTTTTGTATTTGCTATAATAAAAGCATCAATTTCCCGACAAGTTATCCTAAATGGTTGCCGCTTACAATGGATTTGGAAACGGTGTGTTGGGAGTCAATATCGGGGATATTGTCGATTTACTTCCCCAAGTATAAGTATATTTATCGCATAGGAGATCGCTTAAGATGTTCGATATGGATCAAAAAATAGATTTTCAAGCGCAAGAAAAGGCCACCAAGATGATATGGTACGTAAAAAAGGCCGCAGAAATGACCCATACAGTCATCATGGCGGATCAAAAAGCATCAAAGGCCGTTTCTGCAATTCAAACGCAAGATAAGAGTTGAAAATGGGCAGTTTTGCAGGAATATCTGAAAGAATACGGCGCATTTATCAATAAGACAACTTTACTTACCGGAGTGTATGTCTACCAAGTAAATGCGGAGTTCTATGCTGAGGTTAATTTGCAGGAGCTTGACCGGCAGCTTCAAATTATGGTTGGAATCGTATACCTGAAAGAGGCAGTTCGTGCCGCAGTCAGTGAGACATATAAAGAGTGCCTGAAAAAGTTGCTGAGGAATAGTGGAATATTCACCGAGGCACAGCTAAATCTTTTGTAAATCGAATGGAGAGCCAATATGCCAACACTTGAATGGATTGGAAAAGATAAAGTGGTAAACCACCACCAGGAGGTGCCTTACCGGGTGCTGGAGCGCCAGTACAGCTATGACGAAGCTGGACGGCACGCCGAGGACAACGGCAGCGAAAACATGATTATCCACGGCGACAATCTGGAGGCGCTGAAAGCCCTGCTGCCCCGGTACGAGGGCAAGGTGAAGTGCATCTATATCGATCCGCCCTACAACACCGGCAACGAAGGCTGGGTGTATAACGATAACGTCAATGACCCCAAGATCAAAAAGTGGTTGGGCGAAGTGGTTGGCAAAGAGGGCGAGGACCTTTCCCGGCACGACAAGTGGTTGTGCATGATGTATCCCCGCTTGAAACTGTTGCAACGGTTATTGTCTGATGATGGAGTTATTTTTATCAGTATTGATGACAATGAGCTATATAATCTTAAAGCTACCTGCGACGAAATCTTTGGAGCTCGGAATTTTATTGCAAATATAGTCTGGCAAAAAACGTATTCTCCAAGAAATGATGCTCTCGGAATTCCTTATGAAACTGACAACATATTAGTTTATTCTAAAAACGGAGCATGGCGTCCCAATAAGTTGAAACGAACAGCTAAAATGGATGCCAGACATGATACCCCTGACAATGATCCTATTCCATGGCAGTCTGAGATGTTTCTGCTGCCGGTGCAGCCGATCATCAAGGCATGGTTTATGCGATACAACAACCAATCACAGGTAAACTTATATACCCGGCGGCGGGACGGCATTGGAAGGATGAACAGTCTGTTGTGCTTGAACGAATGAACAAATGGGCGGTGTATGAATTAAGGAACATTGATGATTGTGATGTACGAGCTCAACTTTGTGGCGTATCGAAAGATGACATACGCCAAGACGTAATGGCAGTTATGTTGGCGCAGCCTATTGAAGAATCGGCTATTCAAGCAAAGAAACGATATGAGGAAGGAAACTGGCCAGAGTACTATTTTACAAGAAATGGTACTGGTGGGATTCGTTTTAAAAATCATATAAAACAAGATAACGGGAAATTAGCCACTAATTTATGGCTATTTAACGATGTTGGGCACACAGATGAAGCCAAGAAGGAATTAAAGTCTATTTTTAATGGCATAGCGCCTATTGAAACGCCGAAACCAAGCAGGCTTTTAGAGCGCGTGATTTTTATTGCTTCCGATCCTGATTCCATCATTCTCGACTCCTTCGCCGGTTCCGGCACCACTGCCCACGCCGTACTCAACATGAACAAAGCAGACGGCGGTAACCGCAAATTTATCTTAGTTGAAATGGAGGATTATGCCGACAGCATCACCGCCGAGCGCGTCAAAAGGGTGATTGACGGCTATGGAGAGGGCAAAAAAGCAGTGGAAGGCACCGGCGGCAATTTCAGCTACTATGAGCTGGGGTCTATGCTTCTGCTGCCGGACGGCAACCTCAATGAAGAAGTGGGCCCGCAGAAAATCCGGGAATACGTCTACTATATGGAGACCAAAGAGCCCCTGCCCGCCGAACAGCCCACGGACGAGCCTTACTTCATGGGCCTGTGCCGCAACACCGCCTATTACTTCTACTATGAGCGGGAAAGCGTCACTACCCTGGGCTATGCCTTTTTGTCCACCATCCAGACCAAAGCCGAGGGCTACACCATCTATGCCGACCTATGCGCCATCCCCCAGGAGACACTGCGCCGCCACAACATCACCTTTAAGAAAATCCCTCGGGACATTGCTCGCTTGTAAAGGAGAGACGCAAAATGGCGGAAGAGCTTTCCGAAATATCTAAATTTGTCTCTAGTTACTGGAATTATTACCTTGAGCTTGAGGAAGCCTTTAAGCACACACAGAAATATGTTGCCTTTGACAGACACAATGATCGCACCTACTCTGTTGAGTATTTGAAACTTATTCAGGCTGTGTGCAGTGAGATTGATGTTGTGGCAAAAGAAATTGCAGAACATTTTGACCCAGACTTCTGTACAATTCAAAGGCCCACTATTTCCCACTGGGGATATGTCCTCATTAATAATATGCCCCAAATCGCAAAAGCCCGTATCCACTTTACTAACGGGTATGTGGTCAAACCATGGGATAAGTTTGGATATACCCAATATTCAGATAAAAAAGGAAATATAAGATACAAATTACTTCCAAACTGTGACACACCCAGTTGGTGGAGCGATTACAACAAAATGAAACACCAACGCACATCAAGAAATGCAGATGGTGAAATCAACTTTGTAAAGGCAAATCTTAAAAATATGGTTTTGTCATTGGCAGCACTATACTCCATGGAATGGCTATATATGTGGAGTATTCACACTGAATTTGGGCCTAAAATTGTAGAAAGCAGTGTGTTTGATCTAATATATAGCGATTCTGTTGAAGACATAGGTGGTACATAATATGGAACTGAAATCTTATCAGAAAGAGGTCATTGCTGATCTTGCACACTACCTGGAGCTGGTTGTGGAGCTACAAAGCCCGGCAAAGGCGTATCAGGCCCTCTGGAACGAAAAGAATGTTCCGGTGGGCTTCGGCGGTATGCCGAATTATGTGAATGTGCTCCCCGGTGTACCCCATGTGTGTGCCAAGGTGCCCACCGGCGGCGGCAAGACCTATATTGCCGCCAGTTCTCTTCGGACGGTTTTTGACGCCATGCCCCAGCGCCGGGCTAAAGCCGTGGTGTGGCTGGTGCCCTCTGAGGCCATTCTGACCCAGACCCGCAAGGCGCTGGAAAATCCCGACCATGCCTATCGCCAGCGGCTGGATGTGGATTTTGGAGGGCGGGTACAGGTGTATTCCAAGGAGCAGGCCCTCATGGGTCAGAACTTCACCCCCTCTGCTGTGACAGAACAGCTTTCCTTGTTTGTGCTCAGCTATGATTCCTTCCGCACCAGCAAAAAGGAAGGGCGCAAAGCCTATCAGGAGAACGGCTATCTGGCCGAGTTTGCCAAGTGGATGGACGATCCGTCCGTTCTGCTGGCCGATACCGATGAGACGGCGCTGATCCAGGTGATCCGCTATCTGAATCCGGTGGTCGTCGTAGACGAGAGCCACCATGCCACTTCGGATTTGAGCGTGGAAATGCTGCAAAACTTCAACCCCAGCTTTGTGTTTGACCTTACCGCCACCCCCAAGAAGAAAAGCAACATCATCTCTTTTGTGGACGCTGCACGGCTGAAAAAGGCCAATATGGTCAAGCTGCCGGTCATCGTCTACAACCGCAAGTCTCAGGCAGATGTGTATTCAGATGCCTATGCCATCCGGAACAAGCTGGAGGCGCAGGCCAAACGGGATCAGGAAACCAGCGGGCGTTATATTCGCCCCATCGTTCTGTTCCAGGCCCAGCCCCGCAACAATGCGGACAGCACTACATACGAAAAAATCAAGAAAACGCTGGTGGACGGGGGTATTCCTGAAAAGGAAATTGCCATCAAAACCGGCGATAAGGACGAGCTGAAAAATGTGGACTTGCTATCCCCCGACTGCCCCATCCGGTACATTATCACCGTGAATGCCCTGAAAGAGGGCTGGGACTGCCCCTTTGCCTATGTGCTGGCCACGGTGGCAAACCGTACTTCTACTGTGGATGTGGAGCAGATTTTGGGACGTGTGCTTCGGTTGCCCTACACGCAGAAGAACAGCAGCGAGGTGCTGAATCTCTCCTATGTTATCACATCTTCCGCAGACTTTCATCAGACGCTGGAGAAGGTTGTGGCCGGGCTGAATAGCGCCGGTTTCAGCAGCCATGACTACCGGGCACAGGATGTGGATGTTCCCGTTATGGCACCTCCCATCGCAGAGACAGAGCAGCTTCCCATTGTAGCCCCTCCCGCTAACGAACCGGATCTGCCGGAGGTAGACGGCTCGGATTTGAAGGCACGTTTTAAAGCCGCCACACAGGAGGCAGAGCAATCCGTACAGGATGGAACTATGCAGTCCGACCCCATGCTGTCACAGGCCCTGCAACAGAACAAAACCTATGAGGATGAGATCAACCAGGCCGAAAATACCGCTTTGAGCCAGGCTCCATTGGAGGTGCGCGACAAAATGAATCAGTTCCGAATGAATGAGGAATTTGCAGACGAAGCCGCTGCCCTGCGTTTCCCCCAATTTATGCTGGAGACTGGCCCCAGCCTGTTTTCGGAAGCTCACGAAACCCTGGAACTGGAACATTTGGAAGGTGGCTTCTCTCTGCGCGACAAAGACGCTCATGTGGATTTTACCACCGTCAACGCTGAGATGGCGCGGGTGGATGTAGACGACAGCAAAGACAGCACCGCAAAGGCGTGGCGGCTGTCCGGCGGCGACAGCGCCTTTTTCCGGGAGTGGTTCAACACCCAGCCCTCGGAAAAGCGACTTTCTTTGTGTAAGGGCATTATCAAGCAAAAGCTGTCCAAGATGAACTGCGTCAACGACCGGGAGCTGGATGAGTACATCGACCGGGTGATCGGCACCATGAGCGAAGATCAGCTCTCCGAGCTGGAGCAGTCGCCGTATCCTTATGTCGTGAAGATTCAGGGGAAGGTGAAGGAACTGATTGCCCAGCATCGCTCCGGCGTCTTTGATACCTGGCTGGAGCAGGACAAGATTTCCTGCCTGCCCAACTATGCGCTGCCAGCGGTGATCTCCCCAACGGCATTTACCTCAATGGTGCCGAAATCGCTCTACACTGCCGAAGAAGATATGAACGAGTACGAGTTCAAGGTAGTGTGGGCACTGTCAGAACTGGGCAATGTTAAGTGGTGGCATCGGAATATCTCCAGACTAGGCTTCCAGATTAACGGGCCTGTTCACGCCTACCCCGACATCATCGTGATGCTCCACAGCGGAAAGGTACTGATGGTAGAAACCAAGGGCGATCACTTGGATAATGATGAGTCCAAAGAGAAAGCCAAAATCGGCGACCAGTGGGCAAAGCTGGCCGGAAAACAGTACAAGTATTACATGGTGTTTGAGACCAAGCAGCCGGACTATCCGGGAGCGTATTCTCTGGAGCGGTTTATGGAGATTGTGAAGGGATTGTAATTTTCCTGAAATATTTGGAGGAAGATATGACCACTAGAATTGAAGTTTGTACAAAGGAAGATGAATCCACAACCGTTAAGGGCGGTATTTTGGAGCAGTTAGTGGCACAAATATTGACGGTTCAGCAGTTTGAAGTTACGCAAACGGTGCGTGTAACTGGCATGGAAATAGATGTATATGCAAGACACAAAATTACAAATCAAGAGATTCTTGTTGAGTGTAAAGCGCATGAGAATGCTTTGCCTGCGGATGTCATCACTAAATTGCTAGGCAACATAATGCTGCGCAAAGCTGATGCTTGTTGGCTTGTTACGACAGGGCCTCTGTCTAAAGATGCTGAAGGCACGCGGATTGAATGGGAGCGAGAATCAAATAGTGACAGAGGAAAATTGGCTTTTTATACGCAGGACAGAATTCTGGATTTATTAGTCGACTCTAAACAAATTCAACCGTTGAATAAAATGCTTGGCCTAATTTCAAATGAATTTGTGGCTGGAGATGATGCAATGTTAATGTGCACCTCTTCAGGCATGTACTGGATCATACCAGTTGTTGATCCTGCGCTGGGAATGTCCTCAACGGTTCTTGCATTTGACGCAGTTCATGGTAAAAGAATTACATCAACTGAACAACTTAATAATTTAAAGGCCCATAAAAACAGCTTTAGTAGTTTTCAATGGCTCGGTAGCGAAAATATTGACTCTAAGCAAACAGAATTGCTTGCCGAAGAATACAGAAACATTGTTCCAGTAATAAGTGGTGATGATTGGAGCGACTATCGCCCAGCAAGACCGGAAGATTTTGTTGGTAGAGCAAAGATTTTGGCAGACATGCTTGAATTTTTAGAATGTGTTAATGGTGGCAATTCAAAAACAAGATTGTTTTCTATAAAAGCACCATCTGGCATGGGAAAAAGTTCTGTTGTATTGAAATTGGCTTCCCTGGTAACAAAAAGCAGAAAGTATTCCAAAAAGTTTTTTGTATACGCAGTAGATGTCCGTACTGCTATGTCAGCACGATATGCAGAGATGGCAATTAAATCTTGCTTTTCTGAAGCTGATTCACAAGGATTTACAGATGTTACAACGAGGGACATCAATTCAACTACTGTAAGTCAATACCTAAATGATAGTTCAATTCAAAAGACATTAGAATATTTAAAACAACACGGGAAAACTATTGTAATTGTATTTGATCAATTTGAAGAGCTGTTTTCTCAAAAGGGTTTGTATCCACTCTTTGATAATATGCGTGTCCTTTGCAATGAGATAGATGCGCTACAAGGTCCACTTGTTTTAGGATTTGCATGGAAAACAGATTTAACGATTCCTGCTGACCATCCAGCATATTATATGTGGTCAAATTTGGCAGATAGGCGTAAAGAATTTGAATTGTCTCAATTTAAGGCAACAGAAATTAAAAGCGCCATTAAGCTTTTTGGTAGGCATTTGCAAGAGCCTGTTAATCCCATTTTAAACAATTACTTAACCAAACAATGTCAAGGATACCCTTGGTTGTTAAAAAAGTTATGCATTCATGTCTTCAAGTTGATACACGATGGAAACAGTCAGGACTATGTTATTGGTCAAAGACTTAATATAGTGGACTTGTTTGAAAGGGATATTTCGGAACTAACGCCAGACCAGCACGCTTGCGTAATAGAGATTGCTAAATCTTCACCGGCGGATTATTTTTCAATTACAGAAACATATGGTAGCGATATGGTGCAAACTCTGATAAATGGAAGAATTGTAATCCGACGTGCATCAAAGTTAACGTTGTACTGGGATATTTTCCGAGATTACGTTTTAAATAAGACTGTTCCAGAACTTATGTTAGATTATATTCCTCAGCAGCAGTTTAGAACAGATATGCGCGCATTCGTGTGCCTGATAGACAAAGGAGATTTGACATCTTCAGAATTGGGAAATGAATTGTCTATAAGTACATCTACAATTGATAATATAATGATTGACGCTGTTATGTTTGGGGTTGCACAAAAAAACTCAAATGCTATACATATCATCCCAAGCACAAAAGAAGCCCTTTTATCCTCTCTACAAACTATTTTAAGAAGCATACTGTATACATTGAAATAAAAAAATTAGGAATTGAATATTTTGATTATTCCTTATTTGCTAAGATTTTTCATGGAATTTATACCGATACCAATATTAATACCAAGACAAAAGCAACATATTGCAGTAAATTATATAATTGGTTTGTATGCTTGGGATTGTTTGAAGAAACTCACGGCAAAACTCATTTTATAAATGTACCGAGTGCTAAGTCTGCTGTATTTAATTTGGATGCAAGAACTCGTAGAGGTCGATATCAAAGCGGCGGTCAAAATCTATTTTGGGGACAGACTTCTCCTGAAAAAATGATATTTGCGTACAAATTGATTAAGTCTGGACAAACAAACTACGATACGCTTAAATCGAACGGGTACAGGAATGCAATAGAAGCTTTAGTAGCTGCTCGCGCAATAAGAAAACACGGAAATGATGTTTATATTATTTGTAGTCTCTCTCAGGCTTTTACAAATATCAAACAGGCAGATACAATTATATTTTCAAAATCTTTGATGGAGCAAAACCCCTCTATTAAAAGTGATGAAATGGGAATAAAGCTTGAAGAAAAATTTTCAAAGAAATGGAAGGATGGTTCAAGAACACGGTACGGAAATTCGATGATTCTATGGGTCAAATATTTATCATCTAATAGTTTCGAGGAATCTCCCGCTATCAACTGAACACAGCAGAAAATTTTTCAGTATAAAATTGTATATTTACCAACAGCTAAGGGGCTGTTGCAAAATAATGCAACAGCCCCAGCTTTGCTATCCTGATTTTTAAAACGGAAAGCTGAATAACCAGTTTAACCCATAGACACCCTGACTAGATTAACCCAATAGGCACAATCAAATTGTTCTCGTCAAAGGCCCCCAGCTTTTCTGCCATGCACAGTATCGCGCCGGTACCACGCTGAAGCGGAGATTTGTCGATCAACTCAAAGACCTTTGTGAGCTTTTTCGGCGGGGTGGCCATCTTCTTGATCTCCAACGGATAGAGCTTTCCGTCCTGCTCCAGCAGCAGGTCGATCTCCTTGGCGTCGCTGTCCCGATAGTAGTAGAGAAACGGCTCCAGCCCCGCGTTCTGGTAGGACTTCATAACCTCAGACACCGTGAAATTCTCCAGCAGCGCCCCGTTCATAGCCCCGGCCATAGCCGTCTCCGGGCTGGTCCACCGGGTCAGATAGCACACCAGGCCAGTGTCGTAAAAATACAGCTTGGGCGTGGAGACCGTCCGTTTCAGCAGATTATTGGAATAGGGGTGCAGCAGAAATATAATACCCAGCGCCTCCAGAATATGCAGCCAACTCTTGGCCGTGGCCTGGTCGATCTCCGCATCATCGGCAATGCCCTTGTAGTTCACCTGCTGACCGGCCCGGGCGGCGGTGGCCCGCAGAAACCGCAGAAATTTCAGACTGTCGATTCCAGAGGACAGCCGCCGCACATCCCGCTCCATATAGGTATCAATATAACTGGAATAGAACAGATTGGCGTTGGTATACTGGCCGGTGACCAGTGCGGGCATACCACCCCGGAAAATCCGCTGATACATGGTCGGAGTGTCGCATACCGTGCAGTGCTGCTGCCGCTTTTGCAGCGCATTCAGATCTACTCGGAAGGGGCCTGCGGCAGGACAATGGAGAATCTCACTCTGTGACATGGGAGACAGGTGGAGCAGAGCCACTCTCCCTGCCAGAGATTCCTGCACACCCTCCATCATTTTGAACAGCTGGGAGCCGGTCATCCAGAAGTCACCCGGCTGGTGGCGCTGATCCACCATCATTTTGATGTAAGGAAACAGCTCCGGGGCATACTGCACCTCGTCGATCAGGAGAGGCGGCTTATGAAGCTGGAAGAACATCTTGGGGTCGGTCTTTGCAAGCTCACGCTCTGTGAGATCGTCCAGAGTGACAACTGTCCGTCCCTGTCCCTCTACCTCGATCAGATGCTCCAACATGGTGGTCTTGCCCACCTGCCGGGGACCTACGATCAGCAATGCGGGATACTGGGAGGAGACCTCCAGAACCACCGGCTCCATGTGGCGGGTAACGTACACATCCCTCACCTCATTTCGGATAATATCAGACTACACTCCTATTTTACCCGAAAAATATGGGTGTGACAAGTCTACCATCCAATTTATTATAGTATTGTGTATATCAGTTCCCGCAGGACAACTTCTTCGGCAGCGGCCCTGAAATTGTTCATGGCTCCTACCCATGCCATCTGGTCTGACTCCTTCAGGCGCTCGTCCACTCCACTGGTAGCTGCCATCTTTTCCACCATATCAATCACCATTTCTTCGGCCCGCAGGTCAATCTCTGCCAGATGGTCATCCAGCTGCCCAACCAGCAGCAAGCGGTCGTACAGCATGGGTCTGTGCTGCTTCAGGTAGGTTTTACGAAGCATACCGTACTTGCCCAGCGGTCGGTCATCTGTCTCCGGCAAGCAGAGATCAGGGTAGTAATAGTCCCCCACCTGGGTATAGGTCAAAGATTGACTCATAGGTCTATTCCTCCTCCGTCATAAAAGTATCCAGGATCAACCTGGCACCCATGCGAAAGCCGCAGACAAAGCTGTCTAGGTCACAGCGGGCATTCAGCTCGCTCCAGGCGTCGGTATACGCCAAGAAACGATCCCTCTGAGGTTCCTCTAGCTGCTCCAGCAGCCATTTTTCCAGATCGGAAAGCGTCCGCTGCACCTTCCTCATTGCTTCGGGATGGATGCTTTCCCGCGCCTGTGGGTCCATATTGCCATAGAAGAATTGCTCTAGATAGCGCATCATTTGCCCTCCTTCTGCTTGGTATGGGCATCCATCTCCTTGTGGAAGGACATCATGGTGACGATATGCCATTGGGATTTGCGGTGGATCGTACGGAACCGCATGGAACAAATAAAGTCAATAAGGACTACTTTGGGGATATAGTAGCTGCCGCCGGACTGGATGTAGTACAGCTCACCCTTGCGGCACCACTGATGGACAGTGGTGGGGCCGTAGCCGATCAACTTGGCCACCTGTCTGCCGGACATTACATCGGGGCAGTCCTTCATCAGCCTCAAGAGATACCCTTTCAGTGCCTTTCTGGTTTTCTCCGGCAGCTCCTTCGACGTCAGGGCCGGAAATTTCGTTTTGCGCTTTGTGTGTTGGGGCAGATACAACTCGGGCAGATTCCCTTTCCCGAGATAAGTCTGCACATCCTCTTTGCGGATCTGATAGCAGCGGGTCTTTTTGCCGGTATATTGGCAGGGTACCTTGCCGGTTTGGAGCAGGTACCTGGCGGTGGATTTGCTGATATGGCACAGCTTATAGAACTGGTCTTTGCTCATCACATCAGGAACGGTATCCCAGTTAATTGGCTCATAATTCATGGCAATCACCTCGTCAGAAATGTTGCATCAAAAAAGCCATTTCCTGTGTGTTGCCAGGTGGGCACTTTCGCCCGCAGTTCTCTCCGTAGTTCTCTCCAAAACGCTTGAGTTCTCTCCAAAAACGGCCAAAACGGGCATTTATTCGAATTTCAGGGGTTTGAGGGCATGGGGCCGGATCAATTAGCGCAAACCGCTGTGGCACAAGGGCTAGACAGCGGATAAAACCGCCTGAAAACGCCTGGGAATTTCAAGAAGTGTATAATTGGACAACCGACTCGAAATCAAGTTGTCCGCAAGGGCACGTGGGTTCGAATCCCACCGCTTCCGCCATGGGTGAGTCCTTATAGGACTCACCCATTTTTTCATAATTTGTAAATTCATTTTGAAAGTTGTACAGAAATTTACAACTTTTTTCTTTTTCCAGCCTATATGTAGAAGCCTGATTTTACATGATAGGAGGAAATATGATATATTACAAACGATATACGGGAAAGCTGCTTCCGCAGAAAACGGCAGAGCAGCCAAGCTGGGTCCAATGGACGCACCATTCAGAGGGCAAAACCCACTGTGAGGAATGCTTAATGTTGGATGGTTGTTGGTTTCAGGAAGAAAATGCTCCGTCTTGTCCACATCATCCATACTGCCACTGCACATTAGACCCGATTCCCTATGCTGTGGTTTTGATGAATACAACATCATATAGCGATTACAGCAAATTTGATCCCTATCTATTTGACCCAGAAAATACATATAGACATGGAAAAAATCGAGCATTTGAAAGTTGGGGCTATTCTGCTTCAGATTCTACGTGGCTTAAGAATCAAAGTGAGAAACAGGCACTTGAAAAATATCTATCCGGTGACTATATGTTAGGTAAATTAGACAGACGAGGCCAGCGAATTAACATCAGAGTTACGATTCCCAGAAAAGACGGATCAGTCAGCGTGTCATTTATTACTGGATGGATGCTTATGCTGAACGGAAAACTCAAATTGAATACGCCGTATGGGGGAAAATAAAATGAAGATGATGGATTGCGTAGAAGTGATGGTAGAAAAAGATAGCTATGCAAAAGAAGGCGTTCACAAGGGAATGCAAGGGGTTGATCTGGGAGAAGGAGCCAAAAGACGGCTGTTGGGTCGTCCTCTTTCCTCAATGTGGAGATAAGGAAGATATTGCAGACCTCTACATGAAAGAAGAGGATCTGAAATTGATTCCTGTTATGTCTCCAGATGTAAATGAGCAAATCAAGGCGCAATTTGAAAAAGAAGCCGATCAGACAAAATCATTTGCCGAAAAGCTGGATGATCTTTCTAATTATCGTATCTAATGGGATAAAAGCCTCTTGCTTGCTGCGCTAAAACCATTGATATGACTGGATTTTTCCAAGTCCTATAATTACACTCCGACCATGGGTGAGTCCTATAAGGGCCCACCCATTTTTTAATAATTTGCAAATTAGTTTTGAAAGTGGTACAGAAATGTACTACTTTTTTCTTTTTGCTGCCTATATGTAGAAGTCTGATTTTACATGATAGGTGGAAATATGATATACTACAAACGACATACAGGAAAGCTGCTGCCGCAGAAAACGGCAGAGTAGCCAAACTGGGTCCAATGGACGCACCATTCAGAGGGCAAAACGCACTGCGAGGAATGTTTGAGGCTGGATGGCTGTTGGTTTCAGGAAGAAAAAGCCCCGCCTTGTCCGCATCATCCTTTTTGCCATTGCACACTGGATCTTATTCCGTACGCTGTAGTGTTTGGTAATGTTTCAGTATACAGCGATTATGGTAAATTTGATCCCTATTTATTTAACACAACCGGTCTGCAGACACACAATAAAGAAAAACTCTTCAAAGAATGGGGATATACTGTTGACGATGCAAGATGGCTGCAAGCAGAGATAGAACGGCAAGGGAGGGAAAGATATCTCTCTGGGCAATATGAGCTTGGAAAGCTAAATATGTTTGGACAAAGAATCAATATCAGAGTAACTATTCCAAGGAAAGATGGCTTCGGCGATATTTCTTTTGTCACAGGTTGGATGGTGAAACCCAACGGACAGATAAAACTGAACACACCATACGGAGGTAAATAATATGACATACATGGATCATGTAGAAGTTATCGTCGAAAAAGAAATGTACGCAAGAGATGGTGTTCATAAAGGCATGCAAGGGTGGATCACTGAACCAGAAAACATCAACGGATATTGGTTGGTTAATTTTCCTCAGTGCGGTGAAAAGAATGATATTGCTACAATTCCTGTCAGAGAAGAAGATGTGAAAGTAGTAAAAATCCTTGATGCACATGTGAACGAGCGCATTAAGGTGCAATTTGAAAAAGAAGTCGATCAGACAAAATCATTTGCCGAAAAGCCGGATGATCTTTCTGACTATCGCATTTGATAGGATAAAAACCTTTTGCCTGCTGCTTCCAAATCATTGATATGACTGGATTTTTCCAAGTCCTATCATTACATTCCGACCAAAACCCTCTGGAGCGAACTCCAGAGGGGTTATCTTTGTTTATGCGCCGCAATTTCTGAGTTTATTTCAGCCCCAACTCACTACGAATCTCGTCATAAGGTCGTGTCAAGATTTTTCGCACTTTAGTTTGCAAGCTCTGGCATGAATGGAGTCAGCCGGCAATGGAGGCATCCTCAATGGCGGCCTCCAGGTGCTTCATATTCATGTACTTTTTGTTGCCCCACTGGGAGCCAGCTACATGGCGTAGCCGGGCACAGACCAGCATAAGGGCAGAGTTGCCGTCCGGGAAGCTGCCCACTACACGAGTACGGCGGCGGATCTCCCGGTTCAGCCTCTCAATGACATTGTTGGTGCGGATACGGGTCCAATGCTCACTGGGAAAATCACAATAGGTCAGAGTCTCCTCGATGCTGTCCTCCACCTTCTTAGCAGCCTCTTTCAGCTTCATGGAACACAGCTCCTCCACTACGGCCCTGGCCTTTCACGAGCGGCTTTTTTGCTCTCCTGGGCGTGGATCGCCTTGAGCATTTTGGCTACCAGTTTCACCTTGGAGCGAGGTGTGACAGAGAACACATTACGGTAAAAGTGGACGGTGCAGCGTTGGTATTTGGCTTCAGGGAACACTTCGCCCACGGCCTCCAGCATACCAAGGCACTTATCTCCAACGATGAGTTTCACGCCATCCAGGCCACGGCCACGCAGCCACTGGAAGAAGTTGATCCAACTGGCCTTGTCCTCTTTCATGCCCTCGGCGGCACCTAAAACCTCACGATATCCGTCCTCATTGACCGCGATTGCCACCAGGATGGCACATTTTCAAACTCTCCACCCCAGTTGCGGCGCAGATAGATCCCATCCACATAGACATACGGATACCGCCCGCCTTGCAGAGGACGGTTACGCCAATCCTCGATGTGGACATACGCTTTCTTGTTCAGCTCACTGATGGTGGAGGGAGAGACCTTACTGCCCCAGAGAGTCTCGGTGATATGCTCTACCCGCCGGACGGATACGCCAGCCAGGTACATCTCAATGAGAGCCTCTTCCACGCTACTCTCCCGGCGGCGATACCGCTCAATGATGGCAGTCTCAAAGGAGATCCCCTTGAGCTTGGGCATCTTGAGTGTGACATCCCAGAAGTGGTGGTAAGGTTGCGGTTGTAGTGGCCGCTGCGGTAGCCCTGGCGTTGCTCATTGCGCTCGTACCGGGCCGCCTGGGTCAGCTTCTCCGCTTCGGCCTCCAGCAGCTCGTTGAGGGTTTCCTCTACGCTTCCGCGCACAAGTTCCTTGAGCTGCCCCTTGATAACTTCTTCGTTTAGCTGTACAATCTTTTCGGACATGGTTTGCTGTCTCCTTTCGAATGGTGGTGTCGCAACTTCATTCTACCAGACATCTGCAAACCATGTCTCTTTGTCTTTTTGCGAAACTTATTCTACCTGACCCGTCATAATATTTCCGTACCGTGTTCCTGTCTGTCCCCACCGCCTTGGCGATGGCGCTCTTGCTGGTAACCTCCGGATGCTCCCGCATATAGGCGGCGATGGCTTTCTTCTTCTCACTGATCCCGTCCGGAATAGCATCCAGGTTTCTGCTCTCCTTGATGGCCTTGATCTCCGCCTTCATCTGTTCGATTAGCCCAGGCAGGAGCGCCTCGCACTCCTCCCGTGTTTTAGCGTACACATTACGGGAGTGCTTTTTGCCGTCCGGCCACATTGGGGAGTAGCGTCCCTCCCAGCAGTTTTCGCTGATCTGGGTGATACAGCCGGTGCCGGGCTTCCGTTTCCTTCCTGCATAGGGCTGGAATGTGGTCATCGTCCGCTTCTCTTGCGGCTCCGCAGGTAATTCCTGCGGAGCCGCTTTCCCTATTTTCTGGTCGATTTTGGCCGCTGCCTCAGACCGCATGGGATTTGTGATGTGGGTGTAGATGTCCAGCGTGGTGGCCGCCGAAACATGGCCCGGCATGGCAGAGAGGGTCTTCACATCCATCCCGTTTCCAAGAGCGATGGTGGCAAAGGTATGCCGTAAATCATGGAAACGAATTTGCTTACACTGGGCGTGTTCCAGGATGAGGTGTAGCCGCGTTCTGATGTAGGCCGGGTCCAGAGGCGAGTCCTCCTTCACCGGCGCGGGGAACATCCACCGGGAGTTTACGCTCTCCTTGTACTCTTTCAGAATGTTCAGAAGCGTCGGAGGCAGGCTGACCGTGCGGATGGAGGATTTCGTTTTGGGCTTGGAAATCAGGAGCCCGTCCTCCTTTGTCCGGTAGACCTGCTTGGTGACTTGTAGTTCTCCGGTCTCCAGATTCAGGTCATCCCATTGCAGGGCCAGCAGTTCTCCCCGCCGCAGGCCGGTGGTCAGTTCCAGCAGGAACAGCTCGAAGTACCCCTCCGCCTTTGCGTGGATCAGAAACCGCTGGATCTCCTCACGGGTCAGCACCTGCATCTCCCGTGCTTTCTTGGGCGGCAGCTTGCATCCGACGGCGGGGTTCATGCGGATCAGCCCCTCCTGCACTGCCTTCTCCAAAGCGGACCGGCAGTTCATGTGGCAGGCCCGCACCATGCGGTCGGACAGCCCCTTGCCGTAGTGTTCCGCGTGGAGGAGCCGTCCGCTCTTTTTCAGTCGGGCGTAGAACTGCTGCAGGTCATTCTGTGTCAGCTGATCCAGAGGGATGTTTCCCAGTTCCGAGATAATGTGCCGATAGATCCTGCCCTCATAGCCCGAACGGGTGGTGGGTCGAAGCTTCGGCTTAGAGTAGTTCTGATACCAGAAGTCCATCCACTCTCCGAAGGGCATTTCGAGCTTAATCTTGTCTGACTTGGGTGGAGCGTACTGCTCCTGCAACTGCTTCAGCTTCTCTACGCATTCGCTCTTTGTCTTGGCCAAGACATTCTTGGTCTTGGGAAGGTTCTTTTCATCGTAGCCGATGACCACCCGGCCCTCCCAGCTGCCGTCTTCCTTTTTTCGTACCATGCCGTCGCCGGATGGCCTGCGTTTTGCCATGATGATGTACCTCCTTTGCAGCAACACAACATATCCCAGAAAGAGAGAACTATCCAGGGGCACGGCGAACTGTTATCAAAAAAGTTATCATTTGGGTAGCGAACACAGTGGCAATCAATCAAAAATTTTTCTGTGATAAACCAAAATATATACATTTTTACAAAAATTGACCATCATAAGCAGCGACGAGAATTCTTTAAAAAAACAAAAGCACGAAAAACACTCAAAAATAGGCATAAAGGCTTTGATTTCTCTTGCAATAATTGAATTCTTGGAGAATTGGAGCTTGTTTGTAGCCCACTTTTTTACTCATCTCTTGATAGTATGTCTCAAGGGCTTTTTTGAATATGCTTTATAGTGCTTATTCTTTGTATATTGCGTGCTAAAAATTGGTACGCCCGTTGTCAGTCATCATCTATGTGTTTTCCTAACAGAGAACAGTTTCTGGGATTTTATCAATTCAAGTTTTAGTTGATAATTTCCATGTAATTAGGTATGATGGAAAAGAACCATCCGACCTTATGGTTTGAAAGAAGCAACTAACCATATATAAAAGTATCACAAGCAACTTACACTGTACGCATGGGATCATGCGTGATGTAGGCGGAAGTTTTTGGGAGATGCACACGAATCAGTTAAAGATAACTTTATTTCTATATAAAAATGGATTTTGTGTGTGGCGGAAACCACATCTGGGGGTGGATGTGGTTTCTTTCTTGCGGCCTTTTTGCGCCTTGCGTTAACCTGTCTAAGTGACAGGATATCGCAGGGCGCTTTTCTATCTTCGAAAAGGAGTCCGAGAATATGAGCTTGAAATACACCTGCCTCGGCTGTGGGACACCCTTGGGTTACGAGGGACTGTGCTGGAAATGCGAGTGCGAGAAAAGCCGAAAAACCGCGCTGGGATGGATGCCGGAACAAATTGCAGAGAAGCAGAAAAATCTGATTCAGAATATCCAGCGGCTGGCGGATATGGAAGACCCGGAGTTTACCGACTTCTGGCAGCTTTTAGGCTACCGGGATGCCATTACCCCGGAGATCCAACGGGCAGCACTGGCTGTAGAGGGATTCTATCCCTGCGAACTCTATTACGGAGCACCGGATGATGTACGGGATGCGCTGATCACCGCTTTACTGGAAACGGATAGCTCCCAAAATGCTGCCGAACTGATGTCCTGCCTTGCCTTCCAGGGAGATGACAAGGCAATGGAGACTCTGCTGGAACTGGAGCGGAACCCCCGGCCCTGGCGCAAGAGTCTCTATGTGGATCCGTCCAGCTATGCCCAGTGTGGCGGCTGGACCTTTGATAAGGATGGCCATCGGACGCAGCTCAACTTCAATACCTGCTATCCTATGGTCAAGGGGGCGACCGGCGAAGCGTCTCCCGTTCGCATCGGGCGGGCACGGGAGGACACCTGTCCCCACTGTGGCGGGCATATGGTGGATATGCTGGTGCTGGATGGGCGGGATGAGCGGCTGAAGTTCTTGGGGCTGGACGGTATTCTGACGGCCACCTGCTGTCCCAACTGCGTGGGTTTCCTGAAAGGCCCCGCCTTCAACCGCTTTACCCTGGACGGCGGCGTGGAGGTCTTTCCCTCGGAGCTCTTTGACGGGGCGGAGGGGATAAAATGCTATGTCCGGCCAGAGGACTATAAGGCACTCACCGAAAATTCTTTTGTGCTGGCCAAAACACCTGTGCCCCTGTTTTACGGCGCCGCCTGCGACGATGTGAACACCATTGGCGGCTTTGCCAACTGGGTGCAGGACGCGGAATATACCATCTGCCCCCACTGCGGAAAGCCCATGAAGTATCTGGCCCAGATCCAGTGGGATACGGTGTATGACTGTGCGGAGGGAACGCTCTATGTGGAGTTCTGTCCGGATTGCCAAATCCTATCCATGCAGCATCAGCAGACCTGAGAGGAGCGCATGCGATGAGTTTGCCAAAGCGTGACGGCGTGAAGGGCCGCTACTACCTGATCCACAAGCCGGATACTTCTCCAGAGGTGCTGGCGGAGGCGGATCTCTGTATCCAGGATGTTCTGGACGGCACTGCTCGTGAAAATCACTCCGATTACCCGACCGTGGTGCGAAACCACAACGGAACGCCCTTTCTCCCTGATCAGCTGCTGGAGCGGTATCTTTCCCGGCTGCCGCTGAAGGGATTTCCCTGCGAGGATGCGGTTTCCCTCTGCGATGCCATGCGGCGGCTGGTTTGCTGGGAGGAGATTCGCTATGAGTTGGAGAAGTACATAGAAAAGCAGGTGCAGGAGCGGCTCTTCCTTGTGGGAGAGCGGGAAGATGGGTTTACCGTCTTTCCGCCCTGCACGGTGTGTCCGGAATTGCGCCTGGAGGATGTGGACGAAGGGCTGCTGCGCTTTGCCTGCTATGTGGCAGTCTGCCACACCGTGTATGGGCAGAGTTTTGAGTCTCTCAAAACCGAACACATCCTCGGCCTGGTTTCCCAGCTCCGTCCCGACATGGTAAAAGAACTGAAAACCAATGGCAGCGGCAAATTGCCGCCTAACATCCAAACGCGGAAAACAAAGCACCTGACCGCCTCGGCCAATGATGCGTTTGCCACCGTCCGCATCACCGCCAGGGACTGCACAGAGGAGTGCTATGCGGAAGTCTTGGACTATCTGTGTGCGGTGCTGGAGCAGGAGGAATTCCCCCGCAGTTACTCGGTGGAGTTCCGTGGCTCAGAGAAAAACTATCTGCCCATTCCTGGACTTCCTAAAAAGGGAGTTAATCAGTTCTTTGCCTGTGCTGTCCAATACCCCAAATTACACGCCGATATTGAGCGGTATGCACGGCTGGCCATGCGGGAGTATGAATGGTACAACAACCTCTCCGATGAATCCTGCGCCATGCCCGGAACCTTCGCCGTGTTTGCTCTGGGACTGGAAGGAGAACAGTGGGCACCGCTCGTGACGGAGTATCTGGATCTCTGCGACGACGAGCACTCCTCCCTGCAAGATAAATTCCTTCATGCCTTTATCCGGAAGTTTGGTTTTCAACCATGGACACTGGGGGTATTGGTTCGGGGCGCATTGTCTATGCAGTGGATGAAGCCTGCCAAGGAATTCCGCAGTCTGATTGCCAATGCGGAAAGCCTGGATGCTCTACTGGCAGTCAAGTGCCGCTTTTCCGCTTATCTCCTGTCAGAAGAAAATAAGGACCCGAAATTCCGGGCCATCGCTTGGCAGAGCCTACTCTGGGCCATCTGGGGTCCGTCCTCCGAAAACGGTGGCAGCAAGGTCATCAAAGCGGCCCCAGAAGAATTGAGAGAGAAATACCGGCAGGTATTTGCGTGAGGAGAACACCATGAAAAAAAGAAAAGTCAAGGACTTTATTGCCCTGTACGCCCCGGAAGATGAGGAAAAGCTGGTGCTGATCCAAAGCGGCACCAGCGCGGACAAGACCTTTCTGGATACTTTCTGGACGGCGCATACCCATGCCCTCGCCATGGTGGATGTCCAGACCGGACAGGTGCTCTCCGGCCGATGCTGCCTGAGCTGGCCGCTGACGGACAAGGAAAGGGAATCCGGTGACTATTCCAAGCGGTTTGCCAAGGGCAATATCTATCGGATCAAGACCCGCGGCTGGAAAGGCGACGCCCTCAGTGAACCCCAGTGGTATGTCACGGAGGTACTGGAGGAAGGTGTATCCTGTCCGGCACTGGAGGAGCTCTGGGCGGAGTACACAAAGCCCATCCTTTTGGAAGATGAAGTGCTGGGGACACTCACGCTGGATCGTGAGATGAGCACATTCGATGGAACCTGCCAGTGGATGGGGAAAGAAGTCCGGATCTCGTTGGATGTGGAGATCGAAAAGAAAGCATCCTGGACCCGCGTCACCAATGTAATGAAGAAACTGCTGGCAGATCAGGAAGTCTGGGACAAGTCCCTGCGGGCGATGGCCGCTCAGACGCTCACTGCTCAGGCCAACGAATGGCTGGCAGACAATGACCAGACCGACCGGGCCCCGGAGAAGGACCCCATCACCGAGGAGGAGTTCGCCCGGCGCATCCTCATCACCGAGTTCACAGTTTCTCCGGGCGGCGGTTTTACCGCCTGGTATGAGGACGACGATATGTTCTGGGGCCATGTGGTCACTGTGGATGGAATACTGAAAAAGGGGCCCATTGGTGCGGATATGCAGGGATAAAGAGAGGAGAAACCTGAATGAACAGTGAGCAGATTACAGCCTTTTTGCAGGAGCATTGGAGCTGGGTGACACTGATCATCGGCGCTGTCCTGCTGATTGGTGCGATCATGAACTGGAACTGGCTCTGCGACCCCACCGGCAAGCCGGACTCCCACCGCTATGGCCGCGGCTCCCGGCGGGTGATATTCTTCTTGCTGGGGATCGTGCTGATTGTGACCAGTGTTATGTCTTGGATGTTGTAAGGAGGCCGAAACGATGACTGAAAAATATCCTACCTGGCTCACCGGCCATGTGAAGGAGTGGGCCGAGAAGCGTCTGCCCACCGTGACATTGTGTTCCACCACCGGCAATGAACTGCTGGAGGTGTGGTACTACGGAGACTTGCTTACAGTGAAGGGGGAGCCTCAATCCTATATTGTAGATAGTGACGAGGCCCCCGGACTGGTGGCGGCCCGTGACCCGGAGAGCGGCGAGGCGTTCATTATCTTCGACGGCGGGCGGCATGGCTATGACAATCTGTTCTGTGATGAACATGATCCGGCTGAATTGGAACACCGCCCCCTTAAGCGGTATGAGATCCCCGCCTCCAAACTAGTGCTGGAGCTGGGCTACAGCATTGACTATGAGGATGAAAAAGAGGGTTTCGAGGCGGACGAGGCGGATACCGTGGAACTGCTCAGCGGCAGACGGATGCCCTGGGAGCAGGTCAAGCGGGATGGCATTGACTACATTGCGCTTTACTATGTGAACGAGGAAGGAAAACAAGTACAGATTTTGGATGCGGAGCTGGCATGAGTACAGCCGTTCCATCCTCCGACAATCTAAGGAGGTACCCCATGACCCAGGAAGAACAGATCCGTCTCTACCGGCTCATGGAAAAGCTCAACTGGTTTTTCCACCAGGAGATGCACTATCTCGACCGGAATATTGCGGAACAGACCGCGCGGGAGTGTTATCCGGAGATCCGGGAGTTTACATATGATATTTTGTGGAATGACCTGCCCAAAGAGGTGCAGGATCAACTTGATTAGGATAAACCCTAATGACTTTGCACTGGCCCAGGAGGTGGAGTTGCAATGTCCATAACCGCTTATAAAATAGAATCCGTCGGGCATGACCGGACCGGCAAGGACTACGGCTATGTGAATATCATGTACCGCTACGGCAACAAGCGGTCCTGTCCCCAGCCTGATCAATGCGAAAAGATGGAAGTCATGTGGGCGGATGAGAGCGTCTATGGGCCCCCTGCTCCCGGCAGCAAGGTGGGTGACTTTATCATGACCTGGCTGATGGGCCCCTGGAACTGCGGGGTGTTTACCCACCGGGAGATCGCCCAGCGGCTGATGGATACCTTCACCGGCCTGAAGATCAAGGAGCTGAAGTGGTTCGAGAATCCCAGAGAGAAGACACTGAAAAGCGGCAAGCTCCGGGCGCGCCGGGCCAGGTGGCTTCCGGAGCGGGAGGTGGATCTGGTGTATCTCTACTCCGACTACTATATTGACGCAAGAGAACCTACTTCTGCCCAAACTGACTTCTTCACCGTCACAAGGATGGACGCCTGGGGCGTGAGCACCTGGTTCATGTGTACCCCACAGGCCGCCGAGAAGCTGATCGCTATGGATTTCGAAAATCTGACCGTCAAGGCAACCACCATTGTGGGATAGATTAAAAAGGAGTAAGCCAATGATGGCTTTGGAACAACTGCCCCGCAAGGTGGAAAACCCGGAACTGAAGCGCGTTCTGCGGGGCTACTTCCACATTCGCAGCCAGAAAAAGAAAGTGGCAAAGAGCATCACCGTCTATCAGGATGCTGCCGAGCGATTCGGAGAGTAAGCTGGAATGGAGGGACTGGCATGATCGGGACAGATGAAAACCGGGCGGTGCTCCATGTGGAGGTCATCTTTTGGATCGGCAAACGAAAGGCTCCCCCCAGCCTGGTCAGCGGAAAGTATAGCCCCCATTTTGTAGTCGTGGGAACCGCTGAGTATCTGGGTGTATGCTTCCTGGATGGAACCGAGTGTGTATTTGATGAACCGGCATTGGGGAATGCCCAGCCCCTCTACCCGGATACTGTGGACTACGGCCCGCTGGAACACAATGCGGAATTCTTGATTTATGAGGGGGCCAATTCCGTTGGCAAGGGCCGGGTGCTGGGCCGAACCGTTCCCTATCAAGTAAAGCAGCAGAGGAAGTAAGTCCTATGATCGAGGGTGGGTTTGAAGGATAAGGAGCAATGCCATGATATCAATAGACTTTCTGAACAAGGTATATAAAATCCTGGACTCGCAGGAATACAACCTCTCTTTTTCTCCCGCCAAGTTCAAGAACTATATGCTGTACTGCAACGGCAACTTTATCGGCGGCCTGTTCGATGAGGAACTGTGCTTCGTCTATGCCGACAGTGTGAGCGAACTGCTGGGGCAGCCGGAACCCGTCTACCGCGGCTACTCCGGCACCGCCCAGCACAGGATGCTGGTGATCCCGGAGGAACACTGGGAGAAGGCGCTGAAACTGCTCTATGCCGAGAAATTTGACTGGAGCCGTTTGGTGTACGACATCACATACACCAGCATTGGCGCGGCTGTGGTGGAGGACTTCTATGATGAGAATGTGGTGTTCCTTCGGTTCTGCTTTGACAAGGAACTGCTGAAAAAGAACCCTTTGGACCAGCAAGGCCGTATCCTTCGGATGGTCTATCTCAATCAGGACCTGACAAAAGCGGGCAAATATCTGTTCCCCAGACTGCTGCAAAAGTTTCTTGTTTTACAGATCGCAGCGGGAAAACCAGTCTGGAAACCATGCTGAAACGGTGGTACACCACGCTGGAGAAGATGTACCGCAGTCAGACAGCGGGATAAGGAGGGCAACGACATGACAGAAGAAAACAAAACCTACATCCGCCAGCTCAAGGTCGCTGATGTCCCGTGGCATCGGCTCACCACCGCCTATGGCCGGGGACGGATTTTCCCGCTCACCTGACAGTCCTGGAACAGATGCGTGATTTGGCGTCAGTCAAAAGTCCCTCTACGTGTTCACCACCAACCTGGAGCACCAGGGCACCCTGTGGCACGCCACCCTTCGGCACGGTGTTCCTGAACCGGATTCTGGAGAAGGCCCTCATGGAGAGCGGCCAGAACCCCGTGGCTCGCTTCCTTGCCGGGGAGCTGCTGGACTTCTTTGCCTGCATCCTCCAGTGCTTCCACGATGGAGATGAGATGGAACACGCCTCTCCCCTTCCCTGCTTCTCTGATCTGCTGAAAGAAGAATACCTGTGGTCAGAGGAATACGACGAGGAAGAAGATGAGATGCGCTACGAGGAGGACGAGGTCTTCCCCGCGGACTTGTTCTACAGCTTCTATTACTACTCCTGGCAGGCGGTGCTGGCCTACCGGGGCGCACTGGAACAGGAAGTTTCTCGGAGTTTCTCCCCAAGATTGCGGCGGTTTTGGAAGGACTGTAAAGGAGGTTGCGCCCATGTTTGAGGAATTCTATGGGATGTACGGGCCTAAGGAGCAGGAAGTGGTCGCTCTGATCAAGCGCTGTATCGGGGGAGGATATCACAACAAGGGAGACTTTTGGGGAATGACCGTTGTAACGCTGGGCATGGTGTTCTGTGACACCGGCAAGGCCAGCCCCAAAGAGGAGCGGCTGGAGTGGCCGGTCACCAACGAGGAGCGGGACGGCGAAAGGGGCTGGGGACGCTTTCGCAACGAGCAGATCTGCCGTCTGAAGATCCGCCGGATAAAGGAAGAATGGGCGCAAAACCTGGTGGCGCGGCCCTGGTGCATCTCCGAGGTGGTCAGGGCTCATGAGGACTGCCCGGAGCTTCAGGCCATTCTGGACGAGTACCACAAGCCGGTGGTGATCCAGGACGAAGTGCTGGGTGAGCTGACGCTGGATAAGGACTATGATGCCTTTGAGGGTGAGATCCAGTGGTGCGGAAAGGGTGTACGCCTTTCTCTGGAGGTCAATGCTGAGAGCAAGCCCTCATGGACCCGCGCCCGCAACGCCGCCAAGAGGCTGGTTACAGATCAGGAAACCTGGGACAAGGCCATGCGGGACTTTGCGGCCAAAAACCTGACTGGGCTTGCCAACAACTGGCTTTCCCAGGATGAGGAAAGCGCCCGTGACCCGGAGACAGCCCCCATCACGGAGGAGGAGTTTGCCCAGCGCATCCTGCTCACCGAGGTTTCCGTTTCTCCCGGCGGCCGTTTTACCGCCTATTATAACGATGACGATATGTTCTGGGGCCATGCGGTAGAGGTTAGCGGCTCTTTGAAGAAGGGCATTACCTATGCCAACCTTGCAGGATAAGGAGGATAGCCTGATGAAACTGAACAGTAAACGCATTGATTTTGAATACACGCCCGGCGAGGAAATTTTTACCTTTCCCGAGGACACGGGACTGCCCTTTTTCTTTGATGTAGATGAGGAACTGACCGACAATCCTTCTGCCATGGACGCGGTGGGCGAAATGCTGGATGAGGCGGAGACATTGGCGGAAAAGGCCAAAGCCGCCATCAAAGCGGCGCTGGCGGACGAGAGCAGCCCCTACCACGACCTCGTGACCTTTTTCATGCAGTTCCACCGGGACGACGTAGGCCCGGATATTGCGGCTGATCTTTTTCCGGGAACCGATCCGGCCAAGCTGTCTTTTATCGAGATGGTGGACTTTTTGCGGCTCAAGCGTTTTGGCAGCTTGGTGGATGGCGAAACCGGCCAGCAAGCCTTTATTCTGGACCTGTCTTTCAACCCGGAAATCACCGACGAGCTGATGGTGGTCTACTTTGACTTGAACAAGGAGATTTTCTGCATTACCCATGAGAGCTGATGAAAGAAAAAGGGCGTAGCACTTGCCCACGCTTTTGATCCAGCAGATCCGCCTGCAATGGTATAAAGACTGTCGGGGGGGAAACTACGCTGTGCAAAGGAACCAGTATCCCAGAGCAATGCGTCTGCCGAAGGCAGGGAGGCATTTTTTGCCACCGATGGCAGCGGCCAAAGCATGATTGTCCTGTTTGCGCCCGAAGGCTGCGTCATCAACGGTGTGGACTCCGAACTCTACGACTGGGAGAAAAACTCCCCTGAATCGAAGACCTGACCGACGGGATGCCGACCGCTTTGCAAAAGCTCATGACCAGCCATGAGGTCAAGAAGATGAAAAGCACCTTCTGCGTCTGGACGAAAGATGGCATCGCCTGGCACTGCAATCCGATGGACGGCGAGGATGCGTCCAGGGACCTGCTCTCCAGAATCGACGGCGAGGCACAGACCTATGTGGAGTACGGGAAGTGGTTTCCCGCTGACCTGCCTTTGGAAGCTGTGCGCCGGCTTGCGGACGGGGCGCCGGTGACAAAGGAACTGGTCGCCGCGCTGAACCCCAGGCGCAGCGAGTGGGAGGAAATCAAGGCAGGACTGGATAAGATCGGCTATCCAAATGAACTTTGATCTGTAGTAGACAGGAGATGGTTCGAATGATCAAAGAACGCACCCTAATCTCCGGCGACCTCAAAAGCAAGGTCAAGCAGCTGATGGAGTACGCCGGGTGGTACGAAGGGCGAAAAGTTGACATCTCCATTGCGGAGCAGTATTACGCCGATCATGGCGTCCCGATGATGAAGACCGTCCAGCGGTTTTACCGCAAGTATTTCGGCCTGTGCTGTGAGTGGTACCTGGAGCAGAAAAAGATGAACTGGGCGGCTGACTTTGAATTTGCTTTGTTTCCTTACCTGGTTAACGGGATCAAAGACCATTTGGAGGACGCCTATTTTCGGGACATGTCCGGCTGTGAGCTGGCGGAGATCGAACAGGCCGCCGGTGAGCGGTGTCAGCCTATCGGTCATATCGGCTACTACTACCCGGCAGAGGTTTGGATCTCCGAGTACGGGAAACTGTATGCGAAATATGAGTATCAGGATGAGATTGAATGCTTTCCCGATGTGTTCGCCCTGATTGAGCACGATTTGCGGCAGTGTAAATTTAATTCCGCTGCCATGAAAACCGTGGAGGCGCTGGATGGGAAGCAATGAGAAATCAATCGCAAGCAAAACTGGAGGAAATAGCTATGGATTATTTGAAAATACTGCGTGAAAATCCTAATTTGGCAGAGGAATTTGATTCGCTTTTGACTTCTTCCTGCTGGATGAGTTGTCCCGAGGGATGAGGCGGACGGTCGAGCAACCTTCACACTGCCCGGCATGGCATTTGCCAGAGATGGCTCCGGCGGAGAATACCATTTGTTGGAGGATGGCTCCATCGGCTATTACAGCAGCGAAGGTGAGACAGGCCGTCTGGCTGAGAGCATGGACGATCTCTTTCCCTGCTTGTGAGCTGTATCTGCTGGCATGACTGCTGTGATACAAAGCAGTATGTGGATTCCAAAACACTGGAGGAATATGGGCAGAGGCAGCGTAACTGTAACTTGGAAGATATGGATAGGGGCAGCTTGCGGCGGGTGTCTGATGTGCTCGGTATCCCTACCGGTGAGGCGCTGGCTCCTGTTCTGGAGAGGTTCCGCAAAGCAACACAGCGCCAGCCCCTGTATCAGTGTATTTTCCATGAGGACGACGGAAGCCTGACCAAATCATACGGTTTGATGTTTGAATGAGAAAGGAGCAATCACGATGAAAGCATTTGACCCGGATTATAAGCTGTTGGACGAGATGTATCAGGATGATTACTATCCTGCTTTTCTGGTAGACAGGGTAAAGGACGAGCTCCAGAAGGTCATCGACTTGCTGGAAAGCGGCGAAACCGACACCGAAGTGATACAGGAAACGCTGGATGAGGCAGTCTGCGGCATCAATGATCTTCAGGAGGAGTTTGACGAGAACGACAGCGAGATCGAAACGGTGGCCCGTGATTGCATCGGCGTTACCGTGGCCTACATTCTGGAGTGGTTCAATATCCCCATTGACACCGAGGAGGCCATCCGGGAAAGGGACTGGTGATACCCATGGCGAAAAAAGAACCGGCCGTTTGTGATGAGTGCGGCAGCCTGTTTTTCAAAGGCTCTTCACAGATGATGGGACTGTGCCCGGAATGTGCCCATATTCTCTATGGCTATCCGAATTGTCCCCATCATTTTCAGAATGGCCGGTGTGTGAACTGCTACTGGGACGGCTCAAAGAGCGGGTACATAAAGGAACTGAATCAACAGGAGGAAGCTGATATGCCTACGACCGAATGGCTGAACAAATACGAATCCACCAAGGACAAACTGGCCTGCAAAGCTGACCTGGAGGCCCATTTTACAGAAAAATTGATTGGGAACATGGCGGTGGATGTGCTGGACATCGGCCCCGTCCATTTCCCCACCGGGCAGATCTTCGCCTGCGATCCGCTGGTGGAGCTGGAGGACACGCCGCCCTTTATACAGACAATCCCCGCCGGGACTTACCCAGTAAAAATCTGCGTGGTACCCAGTGAACAATACGGCGACCGCTACGCCTGTGTCAAGGTGGAGGTCAGCCAGGAGAAGCCTGTCCGCTATGAGTTGGGCATGACAGGCAAAGAGGATCTGGAGGAGGAACTGGGCGAGGACGATTATTTTGGCTTTGGCGTAGACGCCGGGATGGGGTGCATTGCGGATATCCAAACTCAGGCAGCCTTTAAGAGGTACTGGGCCAAGCGGCTGGAGGAGGACCCGGACATCGACCCCTACAACGACCTGTTCTGCGACTTGATGGAGGAAAACGCCAAAGCCCATCCCAAGTATCAGGAGAGCCACGGCGACTGGCTCAACTGGACGATACCGGGCACGGACTGCAATCTGCCTGTCTTCTCCTCCGGCTGGGGTGATGGCTACTATCCCGTCTACTTCGGCTATGACGCAAAGGGCGAAATTTGCGCCGTGTATGTGCGGTTCATCGACATCGAAGCCTGCTACAAGGAGCAGGCGTAAGGAGGCAAGCGATGGAATGGCCAAAACGGGCGCGGACAGCAGCATGGGAAAGCGGTGTCCTGACCCTGGATGGAGAAAAACAGTTTGAGATCCCGGAGCTGACCATGAATCTAATAGAGCGACTGGCTGGCTACACCCTGGTGGGGTTCCATGTGAAGGACTACCCGGTATCGGATGAACTGCTTGCAGCCTTTGCCGGACATAAAAGCATGGTCAACTTTGGTGTGGAAAACGCCGCCCTCACCGACGCCTGTTTTCCCATTTTTTCTGCCATGCCCAAGCTGCGCTATCTGCTGCTGGACGGCAACGCCGCCATCCACGGCAGCGGCCTGTCCGCCCTGCAAAACTGCAAGCTGGATCTTTTGACCCTCAACCGCACCGGGCTGGACGACGGCGGGCTGCTCCAGGCAGCCGCCATCCCCAAGCTCTCCCACATCCAGATCGACCATACCGCAATTACCTATGATGGTCTGCTGGCCGTCGCCGGGAACAGCCGGATCGAGCCGGTGGCCCATGAGCAATTCACCAAGGCGCAGATGGAACACTTCTTCCATATCCAGCGGGAGAAGGCCAAAAAGCCCACTGTGCTGGACGAGCAGGCGGCGGAGGAATGCCGCAGGGTGTTGTCCGCTTTCTTTGCCGAGATGACAGAATGGGAGCAATATATGGAGCAGGCCGGATTTGAGGACTCCGAAGCTGCGCCCCGCCTTCTGGCGATCTGGGAGAGGTATGTGAGCGAAAAGCCCCGTCCGGGCTACCGGCCGTTGGCACTCTCTTACAGCGCCCAGGGCACCTACAATGGGGAGCGGTTTCTGGACGCGGAGCAGCTCACCCGGAACAAGCTCTGCATCTACACCAGAGAGAAAAATACTGGCTTTGACCGTCGCTTCCTCATGAAGCGTGTGGACGGGAGCTGGAAGATCGACGCGGTGCAGGAGCGGCTGGACGGCTGGCAGCGCGTGGGATTGTGAGGGATACGAAATGACATGGAAATTTGAAACATCCGGTTTCGATGGGCAGTGTACGTTGTTTGGCGTAAATATCTTTCAGTACCGCTGGCGCGACTGCCGGGAAACAGCGGCGGTCATCGATCCCCATTACGGCACGGAAAAAGTGTTTCATGTCTATGAGGTGGAGATCAACGGGCAGATCCACCGCTTTGCCGCCGGGGAGTTCTCCAACTGCGTGTGGGGATTCTACCTGGAAAAGAACGGATGAGAGGATTGCTGCCCCATGAAAGCTAGCGCCGGATCGGTCTATACGGTCTACAACCAATACCTGAAACGCTACACCGCCTGTCAGGTGGCCTATATTGCACCGCCGGACACGGTGAGCAAGGAGTCCTGGGCGGTGATCCTCTCTCTGGATTGGGTGGGCGACGCCCCTCTGACCGCGGAGGAATTGCCCCATCTCCATCCGCTCTACAAGGACTTCATGTACTGGCCCCGTGACCTTCACCCGCTGCGGGTGCCGGTAGAGATCCCACCCCAGTACACACTGGTGGGCACCCTGCCGCCCTTCACCGACCAGCCCTGCCGCTCCTACGGCGGCTGGAATGACGGCTATGAGGTGTACCGTCAGATCAAGTGGCAGGAGATCCCGGAGGAGCGGCGGCGGGCCTTCAAGGAGGCCATAGAGAGCGACGGGGAAACGGAGATCGGCGGCAAGCCGGTGAAGGTCAGCAGTCATCGAGTGATCGACCAATATACCCCTTTGATTTCGCGCTGGAACTGGAGGCGCTGCCCTGTCTCTCTGAAATCATCTGTAAGCAATGGCACCCGGATCTGGCAGAGTTTTGCGGGAAACCCCTTCATCCATGAACTGACCCTGCTAAACCACGGCCAGAGGACGCTTGACCGGGGTACCAGCATCGGAAAGCTGATGCTGGATATGACCGGCCTGGAAGAACTGTGGCTTGGCGAGGAGACGGAGCAGCTCCTGTTCCAGAACAAGGGCCGGATGCCTGCACCATCCATGCCGCCGGAAATGGCAGCGGTTTAACCCTCCAATTTATCGGGGAATACCGCCCCCCCGGAGCTGCCGAACCTGTGGGGACTGCATGGTATCCGGCTGGAAGAGTTTGACCTGACCGGCTTGCCCGTTGTTCATCCCAGCCTGAAGGAGCTGCGGCTCTGGGGCGCACCGGAAACCTGAGAAATTTCTCCGCTGTGGCACAGTTCCGAGAACTGACGGACCTCTCCACCTTCGACCTGTTCGGCTTCGACGCGGCCGACATCCCAACCCCGGAGCAGATGCCAAAGCTTCACTGGTTCTGGATGACCAGCCTGCCGGAGTACGCTGCAAAAGCGGCAAAACAGCTCTGGAAAGGCAAGCCGGGCATGGATCTGCGAATCACCAAGTCCCGAAACCGGAGTGGCTGGCGCAAAATCTGGACAACCCTTCCGGGCTGGGACGGCGCGGAGCATATCCCCGCCAGTGCCGCGAAAAAGGCAGCCGATCAATACCGCAAGACTCGTTCTCAGATGATGAAGCTGGCCGCTGAGCCGGACGGGGACGCCCAGACCCAGGCGCTGGAGGCGGTGGCAGCCTACACCCAGACCTTCAACAAGATGCGCTTTATCGAAACCGAGGAACGGGATGAAATTTATATGGCCCTGCGGGGTATCCCGGATGCCCTGCCGGGAGATACGCTCCAGAAAGATGCCCTGATCGAACAGTTTGAGCAGCTACGAGATTTTTGAGGATATGAATTGATGAGCCGAATGGTTGATGAACCCTATTTTACATATAGTACCTACAGCGCCCTGACCTCCGGCATCCAGGTGAAATGCCCAAAATGCAACCGCGCAGGTGTTGTGACAGCGGACGATGAAAATGCTTATTTCCGATGCCTGAGCTGCGGCCATCAAGAAACCCGCGACCGGACGGTCTACCGCTACGATGTGCATAACCAATGTAGGAACTGTGGCAGGTGCTATCGGGTGGACATTGAAGATGAGGCAAAGCAGCACTTTTCCGTTCTCCATGTGGCCTGTCCCTATTGTGGGACGACCATGTCGGGCGAGGTACACAAGACGGCGGAGGCTTTCTTCTATGCCGCTGAGATCAAGGACGGAAAGGAGCCCTGGTTTGGTCTGGAACTGTGGTTCCTGACCTCCTTTCAAGGCAAGCCGGTCTGGTCTCTCAACCGGGAACATCTTGCCTATCTGATCGACTATCTCAGCGCCGACCAACGGGAAAAGCCGCTGGGCATCCCACGAAAGACCCAGGCTGACCATCTACCCACCTTCATGAAAACCGCAAAGAACCGGGAGCGGATCGTGAAGCTGCTGAAGAAAATGCAGGAGGAATGAGGATGGAGCAGAAAGTTATTTACAACGGCCAAGTTCTTACTCTGACCCAGTTTTGGGCTACGGGGGAGCCTTGCCTGTGGATCACCGACCCACAGCAGATCGGGATACCAAAAATGGAGTTTGTAGGCGGATACCCAAACGAATACTGCATTTTCCTGAAAAATCTGACTGAAACGGAGTTGGAACAAATCACATCCCTGGACGGTACTCCACTGGATATGACAGAAGAACTGCGGCAGCATCTAACAGGAAAGGACAAACCCTATGGCGCTACAGGATAAGAAAATCATGCCTCCCCCTTGGCTGGCTCACCGGGAGATCGAGCGATACTCCATCGGCTGGCGCATGGGCTCTGGGGAGGATTACATAGACCGATTTGGCGATTGGCTGGACGCCCTCTCATCGGAGGAGCGGACGGAATACCGCACCCTCTTTCCCGAACCGGTGACCTGGACGGGCTGGTGGGATGACGAGGACAGGGTTGAAGTGCTGGAGCATGGTGACTTCTGGGTGGATGCATGGCAGCCGGAGGGCCAGCCCAAGTACACCCACCAGTGGCTCCAGCAGGAATTTTCCATGGGGAGAAAGCGAGAACTGTACCTATTCTGGGGCCATCAGCCTGCCGAGGGCGGCCAGCTGACAAAAAGCTGCCTCAGCCAGTGGTGGATGGAGGACTTCTATTCCATCGCCGACACCTATCTCTGCATGGAGCAGTATATGATGGCCGCAAAAGCTGAGCTGTTCGGTGACGGGGAGATCCGGGACCAGATTTTGAAATGCAGCGACCCCAGGCAGATCAAGGCCCTGGGCCGCAAGGTGCGGGGCTTTGACCAGAAGGTATGGGACAAGTTCAAGTACGCCATTGTGCTGGGTGGCAACTGGTGCAAATTCAGCCAGAACCGTGACCTGCGGGAGTTCCTCCTCTCTACCGGGGACAGCGTGCTGGTGGAGGCCAGTCCCTATGACAGCATCTGGGGCATCCGGCTCTCGTCCAGCTCCCCGGGGGCCCAGGACCCGATGAAGTGGCGGGGGCAGAACCTGCTGGGCTTTGCGCTGATGGAGGTGCGGGACGAGCTGCGCCGGGTGACGCAGAATGAAATGCTTTGCGATTGGAGTACGGTATGGCAGAAATGAAACTCTATGAACTGGTCAACCACTATCACATCGGCACCGAACTGACCTGCGCCGAGGCGATGTTCATGGCCTGCAATGAATATTACCATCTGAATTTGTCCGAGGAGACACGGAAGATGTTCTCCGTCATGGGCCTTGGGATGCAGACCGAGCAGTCCTGCTGCGGCGCTTTCACTGTGGCGGTGGGGATCATCGGTCTGATGACCGCCAAAGAGGGCCAGACCGATGTGAACAACATGGAGGGCTATCGGATGATTGCTGAATTAACAGACTTTATGCTTGGATTCTATGGAACACTCCATTGTGTCGAGCTGCAAAGGCTGGAGATCGTAGGATACGAAAACCCTGCCATGCTATTGTGGAGGCGCTGGCCAAAAAACTGGAGGAGCTGCTGGCTGGCCGCAGCATCTTACGCCCGGTAGATGCAGGACAGATTGGCTCCTGACCTTTGGCAAAAGAAACAGGCCATCGTCGAGGAAGCCCGCCGTGCTGTGACGGAGCAGTATTAAGGTGGAGTACATCAAACTCTTTTGGGAGGGCGCACCGGAGGAAGAACCACCGGTCATCCTCTATGAGGTGGACACAGAGCATGAGCGGCTGGCCTTCCGTTCCATTGACATTTTCGCCGGCGGCCGCACCCACAACATCCCTGACCTTTACGACGGAGCCATTGAAATCACACCCATTCCCACCGTGGAGGAATTCAACGCCCATGTCTGGGGTGAGGAGTTCCATGCCTGTTTGATAGAGAAAACGGAATTTGAGGCCGTCTGGGAGAGCCACACCCACAATGGAGCGTTAAAGCAATCAGGAGGAATCTGATGAAACAGACAGATATTTATACTGAGGCCTTGGTCTGTCTGCGGCTAATCCTACAGACAGACCACCCGGAATTCAAAAACTGGCTCGACTGGCTGGGGCGGGATATTGAAGATTGGACCCAGCGGCGGGAGGTCGCCCACCATCTTTTAGCATACGGCGGAATGGGTTCTTTCAACGATCTGCCCAATATGGGGAAACCATGATTATATCTTCGATTTTCTCAAATCGGTGTGCTACACCTTTGCACCGCAATGGCAAGCGGCAAGGAATTTCACCAGAGGCATTGATGGAGGAGTGTGTCCACGATGCAGAGCAGGCATCCTATCATCCCCATAAGGGACTAAACCGAGCTATCGCCCAACATCTGATGCAAGGCAATTTACAGGATAATCTGGATCGACTGTAGGAGGACTTGCTATGAACGAAAAACGATTTCGCCCCCAATTCAATCAAATGGATACCACCGAGAAACGGGTGCTGATGGAGAACCTGGCTGCTCGTTATACTATGACCTTCCTCGGTCTACATACCTTTGACCGCTGGGGCCAAAGCTGCACCACCGGCATATTCGAAAAAGATGGCCCGGAGTTCGTCTTTGTCCCCGGCGATACCGTCACCTTGGGCTGGGAACGGTTCGCTGTGGGACTGAATCAGGACAGTCGAGAGGAACTGGACTATCTGTTTCAGGAATGGGAGATGGAGTGTGATTCGGAGGAGATGATCCGTGAAAGCATGGCTCCCGTTCGGCAGGCAGCCATTGGCCCTATGCTGGTGGGCCGGGAGCTGGAGGAGCTGTGCTGGGAGCCGGTCAAGATGGACGATCCCAGACTGACCGCCCACCCCGACTGGCTGAAGAAGTTCCGGGATTTTGCCTGGAGCGACCTTGACAGCCTTACCTTGCATCAGTCAGCCCGTATTGAGCGGACGGAAAAGGGCTTTCAGATCTGGATCTATAACCGCACAGACTACGGTGCGCTTCTTGACCAACTGGAGAAGCAGGGCCTTTCGCTGCCTACGGCGGACGAGTGGGCCTATCTGTGCGGGGCGGGTGCCGCACCCTGTTCCCCTGGGGATGGAATGGACTACCCATGCATCTGCACCATTTTGAACGTCCGGAGGATGAGGACAAGCCCTTCGATATGGAGGAACCCAACTTCTTCGGCCTGTCCATCGCCTATGACCCCTATATGCGGGAGGTGGTGAAAGCCAAAGGGTTTACCACCTGCGGCGGTGATGGCGGGCGCAGCATCTGCGGCGGACTGGGAATCTTTCTCGGCTTCCTGCCCTGTTCGCCGCACTGCAAGCCGGAAGTGCAGGAGGAGAAGGAACTGAACGGCGACTATGACTTCTACCGGCCCATCATCCGGATAGAGTCAGCTTGAGAGATCATTTGGAGGACACTGCACGAGAGAGACAACACCTGATCTTACAAAGATCAGCAAATATGAGTTTAATCCTTCGGCACAAGCCGGAGGTCATCAGAACCCAATTGGACGCCCATGGCTGGGCGGATGTCAATGCGCTGCCGGCGGGCATCGGTAAGAAGTACCCCATCAATCGGGACATTCTGGAGGAGATTGTGAGGAGCGACAGCAAACAGCGGTATGCCTTCAATGAAGACCGGACGCTGATCCGAGCCAACCAGGGGCACTCCATCCAAGTGGATGTAGGACTCACCGTAACCGAGCCGCCGGAGGCGCTGTACCACGGAACGGCCCAGCGGTTTTCCGCTGGCGGAGTCCTCCTATCGGGCGCTATCCCTATCTGGGCGACCGGGAGAAGGCGCTCCAGACCGCGAAGCGGTTGGCGACGGAGCGGCTGTGGCCGGGCCGACACAGGTTCCGCCCCATGTCCTTCTTTGAGGACCCGAACCTGCGGGAGCTTTTGCTGGAACCGGAATCCCTCCGGCGCATCCGGTAGGCTGCCCTCATTGACAACGGGAGTTTAATACGGAAATAAATTGCTTGGGAATGGAGGATCTGCCATGAGCAAGGAGCTGAAACTGTATAAAGCATTTATTGACGGTCTTGTGGATCGGAAAGACAGCATGACCGCCCGGTGGGTCAAGGGTGATGGTTTCCCCCAAACGGATGACAACAAGGCAAAACGATCTTTTCGCCGCACTGACACCAGCGCAGAGAGAAGTGCTGGCTGAAATACTTCAGGACGAACACATTGCGGGTATCCATGATGCCCTTGCATATATCAATGAGATGATGGATCTGGATGGGCTGGAGCTTTATCAGGATGGTGAATCCTATCCCAACGACTATTTTGAGAGCCTGCACTATGACTTCATCAGCCGTTGTGACGGCGATGAGTGGCCGGAATAAAAGGAGGCATGACGGATGTATATCGGCAAATACTGGGGCAACTTTATTGGAGGTTCCGATGACAGTCTGAACCTTGTGGCGTTTTTGGAGGACCAGAAGAAAGAGGAGATCCCCCTCAGCGAAATCTTTGCCAAGATCGGGCTGGACAAGCAGAACTGGGACTTCCACCAAACGGTGGAGTATCTTGAGTTCACCCACTCCAATGGCGTGGAGATCGACTTTCACTTCGCCATTGATGTCGTCACTGATCTGGCCGCTATCCTGCTGGAGTGTAGTGTCAGCGGCGGGGTAAACCTCCATGATCTGGACGAGTATAACACCCCCTCCCGCCGCATCCGTGTCACAGCCACGGCAGAGGAGCACGACGCTATGGACAAGGCTCTGGCAGATTTCGCCCAAGCTCCCCTGTCCTATGACCTCCACGATCTGATGAGCGATGAGGAGATCGAGGAGATGGCCCATCAGGTGGCGGCGCTGCGAAAGGAGCTGTACGAGTCCGCTGGCCGCAACCGCAGCTACCATGTGAAGGCGGAGGACATGAAGAATCTGCTCCCCGACTGGGCTGGGGCCGATGGCTGCATCGCCACCAACCGCATCACGGTGGAGGGCTGCAAGGTTGGCTACTGCTACCGGGAGGAGCCGGATGGCGACTGGGACAGCGGCTGGCGCTTCACCGCCGGTGACGAGAGCGATGATTACATGGACGACCCCAACAACGCCGGGCTTTACAAGCTGAACACGATCTGCAACGACGATTCCGACATTATCCCGCTTTTGAATACGCCCGCCCCCTGCGCCTTTGAGCGGGATGAGCATGGCGTGTTCCAGCCGATTAAAGATTGGAAACCAGAAAATGAGGAGGAGCCGGATATGGACATTTTACAGCGGTGCCAGAAGTGGCATGAAACCGACGAATACCAGAAGATCATTGACGCGCTGGAGGCCATCCCCGCCGAGGAACGCACTCCTGAGATGGACAGTGAGCTGGCCCGGGCTTATAACAATCTGGCAGACCCAAATAAGCCAGGCGGCAAAGATATGCTCAAAAAGGCGATTGCTTTGCTGAAGCCCCATGAGGAATACTTCGAGGGCGACCACTACTGGAACTTCCGCATGGGCTATTCCTATTATTATCTGGACCAGGAGGGGCGCGCCCTTCGGTACTTTGAAAAGGCGCTGGAGGCCCGCCCGGATGACGCGGATACCAAAGAATTGATTGATTCGTGCAAGAAAGGCATTGCCCTGCCGCAGTTCTCGGAGTGCCGGGAGCGGACAGAGGACTGGTGGGAAACCTTTGCCGAAATGGAAGGCACTGCGCCAGATGATGGACGAGGACAAGGATCACACCCGTGGCGCGGAGATTGTGGCCCAAATGGAAGATACTTTGAACCTGGTCTTTGACGAGATCCTGCGAAATGGGCTTCAACGGAGAGAAGTACGAGCTGATCCTCACCCCGGAGGGGACAGGGTCAAGCTGTTTGAACTGGTCTACTTTCAGAAGCACGCCCCCAAGGAGGTGCTGGAACACTGGAACATCCTGGTGGGCCGCCAGCCCATCCGGGATATCGGCCTGCGCACTGACGACGGCTGGGATATCTCCGGGGATGACGTGCAGATCTGGTTGGAGGAGCAGGGTGAAAACAGTTTTACTATCTCCGCCTACTGTGAAAAGCTGCTGCCCATGCTACGGAAAGAGGAAGGCCGGGCCTGGTGGATGCTAACCACCCTCACCGACCAGGTGCTGGGTGAGATCTCCCACATGTGGTATATCGACGGCTTCGATGTGCTGGAGGGGCCCAGGGCGGAGCCTTCCCTTCTCCTCTCCCAGCTGCCGGACAAGCTGAAAGAGCGGGGGGTGGACCTCTCCACCGCCCCGGAAGCGTACTTAGACAGCTGCCTCGCCTACAAAATGGAGCCCAATAAAGACCCGGACGCCGATTGGCGGCTGGATGTGATCGCCGGTTCCACCAACTGCGTGCCTCTGATCAACGGCTATCTGAACGAAGACAACGACTTCATGGACGCTCTCCATGCCGACGGCGCGGTGGCGGGCTTCTTCTGCTATCCCCTGGATACCCTGCGGGAGGAAGAAGGAAGCCAGAAGCTCTTCGACTTCCGGGACAAGCTGGAGGAGGTGTTCACCTCCGGGAAGGCCCGGAAGTGCTCACCCTCACAGGCGGGGCCACCGGTCTCTTCTGCGGCTATGTGGACTTTATCGCCTGGGACATTCGCACCGCACTCAGGATGGCCAAGGCGTTCTTTGAGGACAGCGGCATTCCCTGGGCCAGCTTCACACATTCCGCCGTGAAGCGGGCACGGTGAACCTGAAAGCGCCACCTGAGGAGGAGCCGGCTGACGGGGGGCAGGCCGCCGAGTTGGCCGAGCCGCTGACGGGCATGGACTATATCCCTTACACCCCGGAAAACGCGGAGGAGTTTTTCGCACAGATCGAGCAGTGGAACGACGCGGACGAGTACACCCGCTGTATCCAGGCGCTGAACGCCATCCCGGAGGACTGGCGGAACTACCGCACGACCTACGCTCTGGCCCGAGCGCTGGAAAACTACGCCATCATTGGGGACCATGACGAGGGCACGCCCCGTTACAAGGGAGACAAGGCCCTGCTCCGCGCCATCGATGTCTTGGAGTCCGTTTGGGAGGAGGGCCAGGACAAGGCGGAGTGGAACATGCGGATGGCCTATGCCTATCAATATCTCTTTGAGCAGGAGGAGAAAGCCATTCCCTACGCCCAGCGGTGGGCGGAGCTGGACCCTGAGGATGAGAACGCCCCGGCGGTGATCCGGGAGTGCCAGGAGGAGATCGCAAAGCGGGGCGAGGCGGAAACAGACGGCGAGACAGACCACACGGGCGTCTTCACCGGCTTTGTCCTGCTGTCCAGGGGAGAATGGGACAAGGCGCAGTTCATCCGGGACATGAAGGAAAAATGGGACATCCCCGTGGAGGAATACGACGCAAGCGAGGACAAGAGCGACGACGCTCTGGTATTCGAGGTGGGCGGCATGGTCGCTGCCGTCAGTCTGGCGGCCTGTCCCATTCCCGGCGGCGAAGCCGAGGCCAACGCGGAAAACAACTATATGTGGGAGGATGCCGTAAAAGCTGCCAGGGAGCACCGCGCCCACATCATGGTGGCGGTGCTTGGCAAAGAGGAAGATGTTCTGGAGAAGGGCAAACTCTATACCAAATTGGTGGCTGCCTGCTGCCGCCAGAAATACGCCACCGGCATCTACACCAGCGGCGTAGTGTTTGAACCGCGCTTCTACGAGGGCTTTGCAGACATGATGCGGGAGGACGAGCTGCCCATCTTCAACTGGATTTGGTTTGGTCTTTGGCGGGATGAGAACGGCATGAACGGCTATACCTACGGCATGGATGTGTTCGGCAAGGACGAGATGGAGGTGCTGGGCACCGATGCCGAGCCAGGCGACCTGCGGGACTTTTTAGCCAGCCTTGCCTCCTATGTGCTGGAGAATGATATGGAACTCCACGCTGGGGAAACCATCGGTTTTGCGGAGGATGATAAGCACGCCATCACCCGCAGCCCCGGCGTCGGCCTGCCGGAAGATCAGATGACCCTAAAGATCTCCTGGGAGTCATTGGCTGGCGGTCCGGATGATGACCGTGAGGACGGCCCGGACGGTGAAGCCCCCCAGGATGAGGAATCCAGTGTTCCCGAGGTCTATACGGAGGAGGAACTGGCGGCCGTCGAGGGGCACATCCAGCAGTATTTCGGCAAGTTTGGGCATGTGTTCCATGAGCTGTCTTCCCCGGACATCCATGTGGACATCTGCGTGGTGCCGCCCTCCCAGGAGCGGGACTACTACACCCTGGTCACCATGGGCATGGGCGCCCACCGGATGAATGTGCCGGGGGCGCTGGCGGAATACAAGCTGGAGCGGGCGGAGCTGGCCATCGCGCTGCCGAGGAACTGGAAGCTGAAGCATGAGGATCTGAAGAATGAGCGGTGGTACTGGCCCATCCGCCTGTTGAAAACCCTGGCCCGACTGCCCATTGCCAGCGATACTTGGCTGGGTTTCGGCCATACCATGGACAATGAGGAGGACTTTGCAGAGAACACGAAGCTGTGCGCCGCCATTCTCACGCCCCCCCAGGGGACGGAGGACGGCAGCGAGGTCTGCACCCTGCCGAGCGGCGAGGAGGTCAACTTCTACCAGGTGCTCCCCCTCTACCGGGACGAGCTGGAGTACAAACTGGCCCACGACGCGGACGCCCTGCTGGATAAAATGAACGGCATCAGCTTTGTGGCGGAGCCTGACCGTCAGAATGCCGCTACCAGCGGTACCCTTTCGGACGGGAACCCCATAGGCAATATGGACGATGCTGCCTGGCATCTGGAGACCATCCGGGAGAAGCATCTGCCGGTGGACGAGATCAACGCCTATAATCACATGGCCATCTACCTGCGCTGGTGCATGGAGCATGACCTGATGAGTGTAGAATTTATCGAGCGGTACAGCGAGCAGTATCAGGCGTTTCTGGCAGATATCAAGCAAGCGGACTTGCGTTCTTTCATCCGCGATGTACTGAAGGGACAGCTCTTTGGCGCTCTATTCAACGAGAAGGGCGCGGCCTTTGCCGGGTACTACTACGGAGAGAGCGACAGCCCTTACTATCCCAGCGATATCGACAGCTACGCCGTCAGCGTCATCGGGCCGGAGCGCAATTACTCCGAGGAGATCCAGGACGAGGCGTACCTGTTCATCCCCTTTGACGAGGACTACTACCAGGCTATGGCAGAGGTGATCGAAGAACGCTTTGCCAACTGGCAGGGTCAGGACTTTGACGAGGATACGCTGGAGCCCTCCGAGGTGGCTCAGGCCATCATGGAGTATCTGGACTGTGAATGCACCTATTTCCCTTCCATGGCAGATGACGACCCCATCATGTCGGCATACAGCTACGCCAGGCGGGACGCCGCCCATGAGGGCTTCGTGCCGGTGCTGATCAGAGCGGACGACGAGACGCTGCTGGAGTGCCTGGTGATGAACGCCGACCCGGAGCACGACGCGGACTGCTATGAATTTGACCTCAAAACCGTGACGGAGTACCGGAAGAAGATGCTCTCCGCCCCCATCAAGGACGGCAAGGCAGTCCTGGAGGCATTGACCGGCCAGCGCAAGGAAGAAGCCGAGGACGATGACATGGACTGGGAGGAGGAAGTTCTTGGAGAGATGGAGGGCGGCTATGACAATGACCGATTCTCCTGCTATTGGGATTCGGATAGCCACATGACCTATCCCCTCATTTTGGCCAAGATCCCGGTAAAGAACCCCTGGGAGATCTTCGCCTACCTGCCCTTCGGCAACTGGAATGAGTGCCCCGACACCCCGGACCTGATGGCAGTGGCGAGATACTGGTTCGAGCAGTATGGCGCCATCCCTGCCGCCATGAGCCACGACGAGTTGGAGTTTGACCTCCCGGCCCCTGTTTCCCAGGAGAAGGCCATGGAGGTAGCCACAGAGCAGTACGGCTTCTGCCCGGACATTGTGGATCAGGAGCAGGATGAACCCACAGTGGGCAATCTGGCGGATGTTCTGCGGCAGTCCACTGTCTGGTATCTCTGGTGGGATTGATGGGAGGCGCCCCGGCAGGCGATGAAAACTCAAACACTGACCATTCAGAGGAGCAGATTGGAAATCGAGAAAAAGTGCTGGGCTTTACGCTTCCGTCCCAGGTTCGGAAGTTTTTCCTGCTGACCGCAGGCATCTATGTATCCACAGGCGTGATCATTGATCTTTTCGGAATGTTTGATCTGACCCTCCATGGAGAGCGGTATTGCGTATCGGGCGAGTTCTGGAAAGACACAGGTGACGACCAGCTTCTGCTCTATCCTGATGACGAAACCATATGGTACTATGCCCATGGAGATGATGACTATATCCTGGTTGTGGGGATCTATTGTGATTGAGAGGTGGTAACATGGCAAGTGTATCCACTTGGAGCGGAATCCGGAACAAACTGGAGCAGGACTACCTCTGCCCGGCTCTCCGCGGGCACATCCAATAATCGCATCCTTTTCTCCCATGCGGCTATGTGGACCACGCCTGGGCCGCGAGCCGCACGGTGGAGGAATTGGATGCAGTTGCGGAAGCCATATCCAGGCAAAACAGTATGACACATGGGATGATGAGGATAAGGCCGGCTATCAACTCTACCTTTAGGAGCAGGACATGGAAAAGCGGGCCTACCGGGACTGGTATCTGAGCCAATCCCCGGAAACTGCCCCAAGAAATCGTCCAGCAGGAACTGGAGTTTCGATTCAAGTTATTCCCTAACAAAAAGGAGGAAACGAAATGAGCAATGAAGTATTCCAGCAAAATTTGAATGATGAAAAAGGCTCCCGTCCCGGCGGGCCCTATCTCATTCAGATGCTGTTCAAAGAGCCGGTGTCTATGCCTGGAAAAGCAGAAATGACCGCCGTGATGGAAAAACACATCGGGACGGCAGAGTGTTTCTGTCACGATAAAAAGACAGCAGGCTTTGCCGCCCTGGAGCATATGGCGGAATTCAAGGATGTCAAGGCTCCGGTACAGCTCATGGTGATGGGATGCAGCAAATTTAAGGGCAAAGGCTTCGACGCGTTCCTCATGAGTCAGATGTGGGACTGTCAGGAGGACCGGGAACGGATCTTCCGGGAGTGCCGGTATCAGGTCGTGGCCACGGATATGCTGGCAGCGGCGCTTCCAGTTCTGGAGCGGGCCAACCTGGATGCTGACTTTGTGGAGGCCCTGGCGGAGCTGTATCCCACCTGTGAGGCGTTCTACTTTCAGAACTGCGGCAAGCTGCTTCTGGCTGAGGATGTGTGTTCTCACCAGATCGAGGGGGCGGACCGCTTCATCCGCTTCGGGGTCAATGTCCGTTTCTTTAACATTCAGGGTACCGAGGATATGCTCATCGACACGGTGGGTATGAGTACCCTGTTCCTGCCGGACCTACAGTACCATTTCCACGGAATGGATCCCAACTGGGTGGTGAACCACGCCTACAATGCGGCGTCGTATATTCTGGCGAATGACAACCCCATCAAGGATGGGGAAACGATAGATGGCATAGCGGACGGCCAGATGAGCCGGGAGATTCAATGGAAATGCCGATATGAGGATGCTCTGATCCAGCCGCCCAGGGGAGTGGTAGACATCCATATGGGCGAGTATGCTTCCGGAAAACGCTGAACTGATAAAACGACTTCCTGCGCAGTCAGAGGAAATGTTTGTCGTCCCCTTAGGTGGATTTTTCGTTCAGTCGGTGTATTCTTTGTCTATTACATAATAAAATCTGATATGCCTGATGTGAAAAACTTGCTTCTCAGACATTCTGAGGGTACAATACCCAAAATCCGAACATGAAAAGAGCCCTTCCGAACAGGCGGCAGCCGTTTTGCTGCACCTGGTCAAGAAGGGCTCTCTGACCAAATGTAAGACCACAGGCAGATTGGAAGTAAACGGAAACAGCAAAAACAAGGTTGTCAAAAAGTGATTATTTCACAAAAACATCACAACACCCCAAATTAAAATGAACCGCTCAGCTTTGACCGTAAAACAGGTCATCTGATTTGATCGAGCCGTCCCGACTGGATCGCATCTAAATTGGCCTTGAGCCGTTCCTCCGGCCAATCCCACCACCGTAGTTCCAGCAAAGCCGCGATGAGATCCTCAGAAAACCGCTTTCGGATTGGCTTTGCAGGGACACCACCTACGATGGTATAGGGTGGTACATCTTTTGTCACAACGGCCCTGGCGCCGATGACAGCCCCGTCTCCAACGGTCACACCCGCCAGGATGACCGCCTCGTAGCCAATCCACACATCGTTTCCAATCACAATATCCCCCTTGTTGTCCCAGGCTTTGGCCACCTGTTGCCGCTCCAATCCCCACTTCTCAAAAAAGATTGGGAAGGGATATGTGGCGAGAGATTGCAGCTTGTGGTTGGCGCTGTTGAACAGGAACCTGGCCCCGCAGGCGATGGAGCAGAACCTGCCGATCACCAGCCGGTCCTGGTTGACGGGATAGTGATACAGCACATTGTTTTTTTCAAAGTCAACAGGGTTATAAACAAAGTCGTTGTATATGGTATAGTCCCCGACAATAATACTGGGAGCTTTCACGGCATGCTTGAGATAAACTGTCTGACGGTCTCCCGTCCGGGGATAGATGTTTGATTCATTCATATTCTTTTTCTCCTTTTACTCGTTTCGGCTGCCCTGTGCTGGCGGTTTATGCACCGGCGTTCTCCCTTCCCAAACCCTGCTTTTAAAGTAGACCAGCCCCACAAGAGCAGGCAGGATGGGCGAAAGGGCCTGGCCCAGATAGATCCCGGAAAAGCCCAGAGAGAGGGGAAATGCCAGCAGCCATCCCACTGGCAGGCGCACAACGACGGCGTCCAACAGGGCATTGACCATGGCCACGTGGGCTGCTCCCACGCCGATGGCAAAGGAATCTAGTGTGTACATCGCGGCGTAGATCAGGCTGTTTATACTACAGCAGGTACGCAGGTACTGCACCCCGCAGCGGATCACCTCCGGGCTGGTGCCGTCAAACATGCAGATGAGAGGTTCGGCCAGAAGCTGGACCACCACCGCTACCGCCGCAGTGACCGAAAGGTTCAGCAACAGGCCGGACCGCACCACCTTGCGGGCCCGCTCAATTTGGCCAGCCCCCAAACACTGGCCCACCATGGCGGTTATTGCCTGTCCGATGGCCCAGCAGTGCATCCCGGCAAAGGTGTTGATCTTCAGTCCCACACCGGACGCAGCGGCCACCGGAGTTCCAAACTGGTTGAGCATCCCTGTCACCAGCAGATAGGCCGTGTTCACCACAACCATCTGTATGGCGGTGGGCAGGCCAACCTTCAAGATGGCCAGCAGCTTTTCCCGATGAAACTCGATTTTTCTAAGAGAAAAGCCCGGCTGATACCGCCGTAGATATACCAGGGAACCCATAAAGGAAACACCCTGAGCCGTGATAGTGGCCCAGGCTGCGCCTGCCGTGCCCATGGAAAGCGGCCCAACCAGAAGCACATCCAGCACCACATTGAGGACCGTGGCGACACCTACGAAAAAGAGAGGCGTTTGGGAATCGCCCAACCCCTTCAGGATAGAACAGACCGCATTATAGCCAAAAACGAACACCGTTCCACAGCAAATGATCTTCATGTAGCCGCAGGCATCCTGATAAGCATTCGCCGGTACATTTAACGCCTGAAAGAGGGCCTCATAAATGGCGAGGCCGAGGATGGTAACAACAGCGGAACCCACCAGCGATAGAAAGAACAGCATTCCGATCGTGTCCCGCTGACCCGTTTGGTCGTTTGCGCCCTTGCACTGGGCCACCAGAACGCTCCCTCCCATAGTCAGGCCAATGCAAAGGGAATTGATGATAAAGCACAGCATGGAGGCGTTGCTGATGGCGGCCAATCCAGTCTTTCCCACGATTTTGCCTACCACCAGCATATCCACCACATTGTAGAGGGCCTGCAGCAGGTTGGCCAGAAACAGCGGAAAGGCGAACCGAATCAGTTTTTTCGGCACGCTCCCGGTCAATAAATCTTGTCCTTGGGTCATATAATATCTTCCTTTCAAAACAACAGAGGGCAGCACAATACTGTGCGCCTTCTGCTCCATCCCCCTAAAATGGGTATCACAAAAGGCCGCGGACAAAACATCGTCCGCGGCCTGAAATGGTCTATCTTTTCCAGTCAGCCTGCAAAAAGGGGCACAACAAACCCAAGGCAGTGACTTTCTGCCCTGTCCTCCCGGTTTTACAGGTTGAAATTCCAGTAAGGCTCCGCACAATGTTTTGTGGTATAAACTTGTGTGGAGCCAAAATCAATGCAGAATTTTCCGAACAACATCGTGCCCACCTCACTTTACTGCAATAAATACTATACCAGGTGTGCTTCCGCCTGTCAATGTCCTTCTGATGGACGGTCATTGACAGGTCAGAGCACAGTTCCCTCAACCAGAGTGTGGAGGATCACATCGGCTACGCGGAAAACACTGTGGAGATTGAGGGCGGCAGCCACACCCAGTTCGGCAACTATGGGCCCACGTGAGCGGTCTTCCGGCCACCATTTCTGCGGAGGAGCCGCAGAGACAGATGGTACCGTCCATCGGAGCCTCTCTTGCACATCGGATATCAAGGCAACCCCCATTAGCCAGAAAGCGGAGTGCCCAGCTGATATGTACCCCCTTTACTGGACACCCAGTAGAGGGGGTATTATTATGCGGTACACATATGAGTACAAAAGGAAATGTGTAGAACTGTATCGAGAAGGAAAATGGCCAGAAACGCCGGAAGGTGTTAGCGATAAATCCTTTCGGGATAAAGTGAGACTATGGGTAAGAGCAGAGGATAGCCGCGGTCCAGAAGCACTGAAACACAAAAATTTCAACAGGAACTGGACACCAGAAGAACGGCTGGAACTAGTATCCCAAGTAATGTCCGGAAAATCCTGTGTGTCAGTGGCAATCGAGGCCGGTATTCAAGATAGACTATTGTATCAATGGGTTCAAAACTATAAAACAAAGGGGTATAATGGCCTGGTAGAAATGAAAAAAGGTCGTCCGAGTAAAGGTACCCCAAATGAAAAGGAAGAAGCAAGGCCACTGAATGAATCCGAACGAGAAGAATTGATCCGGCTTCGGGCAGAAAACGAGTATATAAAGGCGGAGAATGAAGTTATAAAAAAAGAGATCGCCTTGAGAGAAGAGAGGCACGCAGCGCAACTCAAGGCGAGAAAGCAGCGATCATCAAAGAGCTGCGTGAAAAAGGATACCAATTGAAATATCTGTTGAAATCTATGCAGATGGCACGGTCTACCTATTATTTTGAGTTGAGCAAGGCCGATCAAGTTGCTGTTCGAAACCATTGCTTGGCAGATGAAATCAAAGACATTTTCTCACAGCATAAAGGCCGCTACGGTGTGCGAAGAGTATATCAGGAACTGATAAAGCGCGGCCACAAGGTCAATCATAAGCGGGTACAACGGCTTATGCACACTATGGGGTTGGCAGGAAAGCGCCCAAAGGAAAAGTATCATTCCTACAAGGGCGAGGTCGGCAAGGTTGCTGAGAATATCCTTGACCGGGATTTCAGCACGACAGCTCCTATGCAAAAATGGACTACCGATGTATCTCAGTTCGGTTTTTCGTGGGGGAAGTGTTATCTCTCCTATACTCGACATGAACACAAACGAAATCATTTCTTATGATTTATCTCAAAGTGCCAATATGGAACAGATCCAGAGAATGTTGGCCGGCGCCTTTACGAAGTTTCCCTCTGTAGATGGCCTGATCTTTCACTCTGATCAAGGGTGGCAGTACCAGCACGTGTACTTCAGGCAGGCACTTAAAGATCACAAAATCATTCAATCCATGTCAAGGAAGGGCAACTGTTACGACAATTGCATCATGGAGACCTTCTTTGGACGGATGAAAAACGAGATGTTCTACGGGCATGAAAAAGAGTATTCCTCTTTTGAAACATTTGCCAAGGCTGTTGACGGCTACATAAATTACTACAACAACGAAAGAATCCAAGAGAAAACAAAATGGATGCCTCCTACAAAATTCAGAGAGGCATCCATGTGCACCTAATTCAATTTTTTATGTGTCCAGAATTCTGGGTACATATCAAGCAGGCACTCCGCTTTTCATAGTTCTCTTTGCAGATACACCATATCTACCAGCTTGACTCCGCACTCATAGATGGGGTGGTCGTAGTGGTCAGTGAAAAAGTTCTTGACCAGATGATGCCTGCAAAAGCCGCAGCTCTCGTAAAACGGGATGGTGGAGGGGCTGTCCCCAGTACCCACCTGTAGCAGCATATACTGTCCCGCGTAGGTTCGAATGAGGAAGTCCACCAGGGCTTTCCCATAGCCTTTGCCCTGAAAGTCCGGCTCCACGGCGATGTTTTTCAACTCCAGAACGCCTCCGCCCTCGTCGGTTACGACACACTCCGCCTTAACTCCGTCATCTTCCAGCACATACATGCTCCCACGCTCCAGGTAACGGTCGATCATGTCCTCCTGCTCATCCGCCAGCAATAGCAGCGCAAGATATTGCTTCTTATTGGTTTCAACCCTTCTGATTTCCACGCTTGTCACCGCTTTTCGTAGACCAGATCCACGATTCCGTTGTAATGTTCTGTTGCCACGAGCTTCAGCGACAGTTCCCGATGAAGCCCCGGAAACAGCCGCACGCCTTTGCCCAGCACTGTAGGAATCACTGACAGCCACAATTTATCAATGCGGTTCTCTTTCAATAGCTGTCTGGCCACGGACGCACCGCCGCAGATCCAGACGTTTCCCTTCGATTCCGTTTTTAGCTGATCGGCCAGGGCGGTCAGTTCCCCATTCCAGAAGCAGACATTCTCCCGATTTTCTCTCTGCCGGTGGGTCACCACATAACAGGGGCGGCCCTCGTAGGGCCAGATGTCCGGAGAGAGCGCCGTGACGATCTGATGGTACGTAGTCCACCCCATGACGATGGCTTCTACCGTCTCATAAAACGCCGGATAACTGCCGGAGGTATCCGGTTTGCTGCCGTCTCCCTCCAGCCAACTCACGCCGCCCTGCTCGTCCGCAATATATCCGTCCACACTCATGGCAAGATATAACACGATCTTTCCCACAATCATCCCCCCGCTGCCCCTATTGTACCCAATGGGCAAAAAAAGTGCAAGGTAAAAAAACATGACAGACAGTTGTGGTGTTCCTGTGGTATAATACAGAAAAATCAGGAAAGGCGGAGCTGCCGGAGCGGGAAGAGCCGGAGAGCAGCTTGGGGATTTGACTGAAACATTGGCCGATCGTTACAGGAGGAATTGACATGGCGTCCCATCCGGATTTTGTGAACTATATGGCCGAGCAGTTGCGGGAGGCCGGAGCCATCCGCAGCCGGAAGATGTTCGGCGAATATGGCCTTTATTGCGACGATGTATTCTTCGCCGTCGTCTGTGACGACCAGCTTTTCGTCAAGGTCACCCCGCAGGGCGAAGCGGCGTTTCCCGACCTGCCCAAGGCCCCGCCCTATGAGGGGGCCAGGGATTCCTTTCTGGTGGAGGATGTGGAGAACCGGGAACAGATGACGGAGCTGGTGCGTATCACCTGTGAGGCACTGAGAAGCGGGCCTCAGAGAAAGCGGAGGAAATGACCATGGTCTTTGACAACAAGAAAGAGCACAAGGAATTCTATCTCCCGCCCAAGACGCCGGGCATCGTCAACGCGCCCGCTATGAGCTTTCTGGCAGCACGGGGCCATGGCGAGCCTGAGAAGCAGGCCATGTGGTTTTAAGGGAGGGGCGAACAGAATGAAAGGCTTTACCCGCATGGAAACCCGTTTCTCCCTGTGCGGTCTCAACTGCGATTTGTGCAGTATGCATCTGGGTGGCTATTGTCCCGGCTGCGGAGGCGGAGCAGGCAACCAGAGCTGCACTATGGCTAAGTGCTCCCTGGAGCACGGGGGCATCCAGTTTTGTTGGGAGTGCCGGGAGTATCCCTGCCCCCGCTACGATGGCATCGACGATTGGGATTCCTTTGTCCCTCACCGGAGCCGACAGCAGGACATCGCCAAGGTCCGGGAACTGGGGCTGGAGGCCTATCTGGCTCAGTTGGGGGAAAAACGGGCGATCTTGGATTCACTTTTGGCCCGTTTCAACGATGGCCGCCGCAAAACTCTTTTCAACACGGCGGTCTATCTCCTGCCCCTGGAGGATTTGCAGTCCGTGATGGCTGATCTGAACAGCCGGACGGAGCTGGCTGGGCAATCTGTCAAGGAGCGGGCCCTCGCCGCTGTGGAGCTGGTCCAGCAGGCGGCGGACCGCCGGGGCGTCAGTCTGAAGTTAAACAAGAAACCGAAAAAGGGGTGATCCCATGGCGGCTTCCAGGGTGACCGTCCACTTCCCCTGCCCGGTGGAGCGAGTGTGGCAGACCGTGACCGACCTAATGAATACCGCTTGGCGCGGCGACCTGGCCCGGGTGGAAATTTTGAATGAAACCCATTTTGTGGAACACACCAAAAGCGGCTATGCCACAAATTTTACCGTTACGGCCTGCGAGCCGCTTTGCCGCTGGGCCTTCACCATGGAAAACGGCAGCATGTCCGGGACCTGGGTGGGGATCTTTGAGACGGCGGAGGGCGGCGCCCGGCTAACCTGCATCGAAACCGTTAACGCCAAACACTGGTGGATGCGCCCCCTTGTCCCCGGATACCTGAAGCGGCAGCAGAAACGGTATCTGGACGATTTGCGGCGGAACTGCAAAAATAGGACCGTGTTACTCTGCGTTGCTTGCGGCAACGGGCCGCTTTCCTACAATGGGGGGTGAAAGGAGTGAGCCCATATGTTGAACGAAACTATCAAAGCCCTTCGGAAATCCAAGGGTCTTTCCCAGCAGGAGCTGGCGGTCAAGGTAAACGTGGTGCGGCAGACCATCTCAAAATGGGAGCAAGGCCTGTCCGTCCCGGACTCCGATCTGCTGATCGCCCTGTCGGAGGCCCTGGAGACGCCTGTGAGCACGCTGCTGGGCGAGACGGTGGCGGAGTCGGAGGCGGACGAGGTCAAAGCCCTTTCGGAAAAGCTGGAGATCATCAATTTGCAGTTTGCCCGGAGAAAGGCCGTGCGGCGGGCGGACCTCCACTGGCTGCTCATCGCGGTGTGCGGGGGCATCCTGGCCGTCGCCGCGGTTCTGGCCGCGGTAAACAGTCCCTATCTGGGCTGGGATTACAGCGCCCCGGAAACCGCCGTTATGGGGGTGGCCATCCACGCCTTTGAATGGGGCTTTGTCCGTCTGGCGCCCTTTGCTCTGATCGCGGCAATGGTCGGCGTTTTCCTGACGCGAAAAAAACATAAGGTATGAATTGGGAGAGTGCACCACTGAACATGGAGATAACTACCACCGGACAAATATAGGCACGGAAAGTCGGGCAGAGTCACTTACATTCTGCTATGCTGAATCCAGAAGGACGGTGTGACCAATGGATTGGGTAGCAAGTATTCATCAGGCGATCCAGTATATCGAAGAACATCTCCGGGAGGAGCTGACCATCCGGGAGATCGCGCAGCAGGCGGCCCTATCCCCTTTTTACTTTCAGAAGGGTTTTGCCATGCTGTGCGGTATAACGGCGGGCGACTACATCCGTCAGCGCCGGCTCTCCGCCGCCGGGCTGGAGGTTCTCACAACAGACCGGAAGATCATCGATATCGCGCTGGAGTTCGGCTACGATTCGCCGGACAGCTTTACCAAGGCTTTTGTCCGATTCCACGGCCTCACACCTGCCGCACTGCGAAAAAGCGGAGGCGCGGTCCGTTCCTTTGCTCCGCTTCGGATTAAAGTGACATTGGAAGGTGGTCAAAACATGGATTGCAAGATTATGAAAAAAGAGGCGTTCACGGTGCTCTGCCGGGCAAAGACGTTCAAGTATGAGGACGCCGCTGCTCAGGTTCCCCAGTTCTGGGCAGAGCATTTCGGCACAGGCGGCGGCAAGGTGGTTTGCGGCATGTACGGTATCAACCTGGACGAGAGCATGGGCGGCAACGAGTTTGAATATCTTATCGCCGACAACTACGATCCGGCCAAGGAGATCCCCGATGGCTTCACCACCCGCACCATCCCGGCCCATACCTGGGCGGTGTTCCCCTGTACTGGCCGGATGCCCCAAGCCCTCCAGGGACTGAACCAGCAGATCTTCTCCCAGTGGCTGCCCACGAACCCCGACTACAAGATCGCCGCAGGCATCAATGTGGAGCTGTATAGCGACGCCAGCAGGTTTGAGGACGGCACCCAGGACCAGGACTACTACTGCGAGGTCTGGGTCCCGGTGGAAAAGAAGTAAGGCACATTCCCCGGCAAAATTAACGGTCCTACCATATTGTTTCAAACAGAATCCACCAAACATACCAGTATCGTATGCTGACAGCGTGCGCTGTATGTTATGTGTTGCATCAGGTGGGATGCCGAAGATATTGGAGGAAAATGTAAACAAAAATCCGGCGACGACAGTTTCGTTTATAGATAAAAATCGATTTCGTCTGTGAAGGAAACCACATCCGGCAATCGGTGCGGCTCTTTCTTTGCGGCCTTTATACGCCCTGCGTCAGCTTGTCCAACGGACAGCGTATCGCAGGGCGTTTTTCTATCGTTTGAAAGGTGCCAAGGCGCATGAGCTTGAAATACACTTGCCCCATTTGCGGCACGCCCCTGGGTTATAAGGGCCTGTGCTGGAAATGCAGGTCTGAGCAGGAGCGAAGGACTGATTGTCCTGGACACCGGAACAAATCTCAGAGAAACAGAAAAGCCTTATTCAGAACATCCAGCGGCTGGGTGATGTGGAGGCCCTGGAACTCACCGACTTCCGGCAGCAGGACGGGCTGATCTATCCTCTGGTGTCCACATAGATTCCAGCGAAGCATCAAACCTGATGTGCGGCCTGGCCATACAGGGGGATGACCGGGCCACGGAAACGTTATCGGAACTGGATTTGTGATCCCCCATGCGGACCGACACAGCAGAGGCGGAGCCAGATGGTGGGGGTGGATATCGGATACGGCGGGGAACCTCTGCTCATCCCCATCAACATGCGGGACGGGAGCCTTCTCTGCGTGGGCAGGGGCAATGAGGTCTGAGAAATTCTGCCGAAAACCGTAGGCGGACTGCGGCAGGAACTGGTGAAGCTCAACCAACTGGCATGGCAGGCCGGCAAGGACACAATCCCCCGCTGGACAGAAACAGAGGGTTATCCGGTTGATGGTAGCCTCCACCGCTGTATTCAATACACGAATATTGGTTTGGAATGCAATATTATCAATCGTCCTGATAATGTTCTCAATTTCATCGGAGCCCTGTTTGAACTCTTCCATAGAACCGGCCTGTTCGGCCGCTCCCCGAACCAACGCTGCGCTCCGCTGAAAACCTGATCGCCGGTTTTATCATTTGGGTTGCTTTGAATGTCAGCATCCAGATTTCCCTGGGCAAATTCCTGTGCAATCAAAATGGGTATCCATACTGCCAATTTGTCAAATCCGGTTCTGTACCCCCTAGGGCTTGTTTGAAAATTGGCGATGTGCCCGGCGACGAGGAATTTGGGGCCGCTGGCAAGCAATTTTTTCGCAGGAATCCTGACGGATTTCAGGGAAAAATTGCGCCGTCCAGCGGTCAAAAGGCCCGTCGATTGGGCATGTTGACATTTTTCAAACAAGCCCTAGGATACAAAAATCCAAGCATGTCCACAGTCAGCCTGCAATGAAACAAACAAGTCCAAATATCTTATAGGAAGCCGTGGGACTTCGCCCACGGCTTTTTAGCTGGAACAGGTACTTGCAACCCTGCCTTTTCTTATGGTGCACTATTCCAAGATCATTTCTATCAGCAAGGAGGTGCTGCCTTGAACGGGCAGGTTTACGGCTATATCCGGGTCAGCAGCAGGGAACAGAACGAGGAGCGGCAGCTCATTTCCCTGCGGGAAGTACAGGTGCCGGAGGAGAACACATTTATAGATAAGCAGTCCGGCAAGGATTTTGAGCGGCCGCAGTACAAGAGGCTTCTGCGGAAATTAAAAAAAGACGATCTGCTCTACATTAAGAGCATTGACCGCCTGGGCCGCAATTATAGCGAGATTTTAGAGCAATGGAGAATATTGACCAAAGAAAAAAGCGTTGACATTGTGGTACTGGACATGCCTCTGCTGGATACCCGACAGGGGAAGGATCTGATGGGCACGTTTTTGAGCGATATTGTGCTGCAAGTACTCTCCTTTGTCGCTGAAAATGAACGTGCCAATATCCGTCAGCGTCAAGCGGAGGGAATTGCGGCCGCCAAGGCCAGAGGGGTACGGTTCGGCCGGCCGCCAAAGCCGCTGCCCGATAACTACCTGAGCACCTATCTGCAATGGAAAAGCGGGCACTCACAGGGACCGCCGCCGCGAAGGAGTGCGGAATGCCGTTGGCTACCTTCCGTTACCGGGCGGAACGGTACGAAAACACGAAACGTTGAACAGCAGGCAGCTTCACAAAAGGTGTACCTTCTGTAAGCCCCAATTTTCAAAATCTTTTTAAAACTCTTAACATGACGAGGATTTGGACGATAAGGATAATGTATAGAGACAGCAGGCAGCTTCACAGAAAGGTACACATTTCTGTAAGCAGCCAAAAGCAAAGCATGGATTTGGAGGCGGGCGGCCACGATGTCATCCAGAGAAAAACAATATAATGTCCTCAAGCTGCGCCTGTATCCAACCTCAGAGCAAGCAGAACTTTTTGAAAAGACCTTTGGCTGCTGCCGCTATCTCTGGAACCAGATGCTGGCTGACCAGCAGCGGTTTTATTTGGAGACTGGCGTCCACTTCATCCCTACCCCGGCAAAATACAAAAAGGGAGCCCCTTTTCTAAAAGAAGTGGATAATCAGGCACTCATTCAGGAGCACAACCAGTTGTCCCGGGCGTTCCGTTTATTTTTTCAAAACCCGGAGGCTTTTGGGCATCCCAATTTTAAGCGAAAAAAAGATGACCGGGACTCCTTCACCGCCTGCAATCATGTGTTTACTTCCGGCCCGACCATTTATACCACGCGGGACGGCATCCGCATGACCAAGGCAGGAATGATTCGGGCTGTCTTTCCACGCCGCCCGCAAAACGGGTGGAAACTCAAGCGCGTCACAGTGGAAAAGGCCCGGACGGGCCGCTATTACGCTTATGTCCTGTATGAAAGCCTGGTACAGCCGCCGGAGCCGGTCCTTCCCGCTCCGGAGCGCACCCTGGGGCTGAAATATTCCCTGCGCCACTTTTATGTGGACGACCAGGGCAACAGGGCTGATCCACCCCGCTGGCTGAAACAGTCCCAGGAAAAGCTGGTGCATCTTCAGCGGCGGCTGAACCGAATGCAGCCTGGCTCGAAAAATTATGAGGAAGCCGTACTGAAATACCGCCTGCTCCATGAGCACATCGCCAATCAGCGCAGAGACTTCCTCCACAAGGAATCCCGGCGGATAGCCAACGCCTGGGATGCCGTATGTGTGAGGGGCGACGATCTGGGTGCGATGACGGACACGCTGATTCAGGCCGGGAGCGCCGTAAAGGAGGCGGGGTTCGGGATGTTCCGGGAGATGCTGTGCTACAAGCTGGCCCGCCAGGGAAAAGCATTTATTCAGGTAGACCGGTATCTCCCTACCACCCGGAGCTGTTCGGCCTGTGGGTTGACGCGGGACGCGCTCCATGCGCGGGATTACAGGCGAAGTGGTTGGGTCTGTCCAGAGTGCGGCGCGGTTCATGACCGTGAGGTCAACGCGGCAAAAAATATCAAAGCCCGTGGGCTGGAACAGTTTTTTGATTTACAGGGGCAGGACAGGAGCGCCTGACCCTTTCCAGGCGTCCTGTGCTCCGCCTTGACAATATGCCGGCCGGGACACCGGTGAACGCCCATGATTCCGGCTGGAGAGCGTGGATGGAACGCCGGTGGGGAGCCTCCGCCCTTCCATCCACATTCTCCGGACCGCCGAGTGGGAAACGAGAGGCCGCATCCGTGCGGCTGAAGCCTGTAAGCAGGCGTCCACAATATTATGACGATGTTTCTGCACGCGGCGCATGGATGCGCGCCGCTGGCCACAGGAAGGAGATCCCCCATGCTTCAGCTCTCTCTGCGCCCCGGTGAGTATCTCACCATCCATGGCGACATTGTGGTACAGCTCGCTCAGCTCTCCGGCAGCCGCGCCTTCCTTCGGGTAGAGGCCGACCGCAGCATCCCCATTGTGCGGGGAAAGGTACTGGAGCGGTCGGGGGCTCCCCGGCCGGAGTGCCTGGCATCTCTTCCCCGCAGCCGCGCCAGGAAAGGCCGGGATGCCGTCTACCACTGGAGTGCGGAGCGGGAGCGGGCCGTCCGCACAATGGAACAGCTCCTGGAGCGGATGGAGGCCGGGGACAGCCGGGAGGAAGCCCAGGCGCTGCGGGCACAGTTGGAGCACCTGCTTCCAACTGTATGGGAGGAGGAGCTGTCCGGCCAAATACAGGCCCTGTTCCGCAGCAAAACAGCCCAGGACGTATAAAGAACCACCTTAGTTTGGTTTCACCCGGTCTCGCGAACCGGTTGAAATAAATCGAAGTGCAGGGACACAGCCCGCCAAAGGCCACGGCGTCTGTGTTGGTCTGCCAAACCACTAAACGCACATGAGGGATCGGTGCGTTGGACCAGCAAACCCAATATCATTTCAGAAAGAAAGGAAACGATCGAAATGAGGATCCAGCATAACATTATGGCGATGAACGCCTACCGCAACTACGCCAACAACACATCTTCTCTGTCCAAGAACCTGGAGAAGCTGTCCTCCGGCTACAAGATCAACCGCGCCGGCGACGACGCCGCGGGCCTCGCCATCTCCGAGAAGATGCGCGCCCAGATCACCGGCCTGGACAAGGCCCAGGACAACGCCAAGGACGGCATCTCCCTGGTGCAGACCGCCGAAGGCGCCCTGACCGAGGTCCACGACATGCTCAACCGCATGTATGAGCTGGCCGAGCAGTCCGCCAACGGCACCTTTGAGGACGGCACCGACCGCAAGCAGCTCCAGAAGGAGGTCAACCAGCTCAAGAGCGAGATCAACCGCATCGCCGACTCCGCCAACTTCAACGGCATCAAGCTGCTGGACGGCTCCATGTCCGCCAACGCCACTACCAAACTTACCAGTACCGCTACTAACAGCAAGGCCGGCGTAGATCTGAACATTGTGGCCGACTCTGTGTATGATGCCGCCGGAAAGCGGACTGAACTCGATTTTTCACTATCTGTTACAACTACAGCTAATTCCGCAGGTGTCTCTGTTGATGAGAATGGCACTGTGTTGATTACCGTGATGGGTAAGGATGCGGATGGAATTAGTGCCGAAGAGATCCAGGCCATGCTGGCAAAAGCCAAGGCTGCTAACTCCAAGGTTAGCGAGGATATAATGAATGCAGTGCGGGATGCTACGGTTACCGGTAAGGGCATCGTCGTTCCTAAGAGCGCTACCAATGTTACGAAGTGGACTGATGTGGCTACTGTGACTAGTGCTACCACCGCTAACAAGGGCGAGTCTCTGGTTCTGCAGATCGGCGACACCTCCGACAGCTTCAACCAGTTGCGGGTTGGCATCAAGGACTGCCACGTGGACGCCCTGGGCCTCACCGATATGAAGATCGGCGATCAGACCAGCGCTGCCGCTGCTCTGGACAAGATCAAGAGCGCCATCAACTATGTCTCTGATGTCCGCGGTACTCTGGGCGCCACCCAGAACCGCCTGGACCACACCATCAACAACCTGTCCGTCATGCAGGAGAACATTCAGGACGCCGAGTCCACCATCCGCGACACCGACGTGGCCGACGAGATGATGGCCTACACCAAGAACAACATCCTGATCCAGTCCGCCCAGGCCATGCTGGCCCAGGCCAACCAAGTGCCCCAGGGCGTGCTGCAGCTGCTCCAGTAAGCTCTGGTGTTGGCTGAGCAGCTGCACGCTCCCCAACCCTCCTGCGCTGCCCCGCCCTGGGGCACGGGTAGCCCCCGCCGAAGCCCAGCGAAGCGGGTTCGGTGGGGAGAGGAGGCGCGACGGAGAGAGCGAGCTTTGCCGCCTGCGGCGAAGCAAGGGATTCGAAGTCCGCGCCGACGAAGGGCGTGCTGCAGCTCCTGCAGTAATCCGGAGCAGTTGTTCTTTCACAGCAACCACAAGGGGGCCGGGCACTGCGCCCGGCCCCCGTTTTTCTATGCTGAGACAGGGAGGAACTATGACAAAGGAACAAACCGCCTTGGACATCGCCCGCCGGATGGCGGAGCTGGGAGAGCGGAGCCACGCTGTGACCGCCTATACCCTGGCTCTGGCCGACGCCCGGGACCGCCAGCCGGACATCGAGCTGGAGGCCGCTCTTTACCTGTTTGAACACGGCGGGAACTACAAGGTGGCCTATGACGCCTTCCGCTCCCTCTACCGCCGGGGCTTCCAGCGGGAAACTCTGCTGGAGCTGATGACCCAGGCCTTTTTACCTGCCCAACGTCAAGCTCTTGAAGAGCCGGTATGAGAAAAACTGCCGGCTGCTCCGCAAATATCCCTACTGCTTCCGGCAGGACTTTCCCGCCTTTGAGGATCTGCCCCTCCGCTTTTACCCCTACGACGACCAGCGCTACATCCCCTTTACCGCAGAGACGGAGACCTTCGGGGAGCCTTTGGACCTCCGGCACCCGGCGGTCAGCCGAAATTTCTTCCAGAACCTGGACAAGCCCGTACTGGCGGCGGACGTGTACTCCCAGTATGAGCTGGAGTACCTCCGGGACAACGTGCGGAAAAGCGAGTGGGTGGGCCGGGAGAACCACGTCTATCTCCATTACACGGACTGGGGGATCTTCTGCGCCTATCTCCAGATTCTGAGCCTCCGGCCCCTGCTGGAGGAGGAGAAGCTGGTCTTCCTGATCGGAGACGAGATCAGCCAGTATCCCATCGATTTCAAGTCCCGGTTCGGCATTGATTACAGCCAGTGTCTCGTCAAGCCCATCGGCATCCGGGAGATCCACCGGCTGATCTGGCACACCCAGCTCTCCAGCCATAACGGAGGCGACTTTTTCAACGAGATTTTTGACAACCATCCCAACCTGATTGCGGTGGAGTCAGTGATGCTGTATCACCTGCGGGATCAGGTGGAGAAGTTCCGCAAGCTGTTGGACGGCGGCGGAACGATCACCTTTGACAGCGTCATCGGTGACGGGGATCTGGAGAAGCCCCAGCGGCTGGCGAATCAGCTCAGCCGGATGCGGGACCGGACGGACAAGGATATCTTCGTGGCCCTTTATCTGGCTATGGCGGATCTGCGGAACCTGGACCCCGCTGCCCGAATCGTTCCATCTATTTTTTTCCAACCCCACTTCCACAACTACCACTGCACTCTGGGCGCGAACGATCAGAACCGGGCGGTGCTGGACTCCCCGGAGTATCAGGAGCTGCGGGACTTCTCCCCCCTCAAGGGCTTCAAGTATATCAAAACGTTTACACCCCTGCGCCGTCCCACCACCTCCACCGGGGCGTGTGTGCGATTCATGCAACGCCAGATTGACGAGTGGAAACCGGGCCAGGAGCCGCTGACAATCCCCGACGAGCTCACCGAACGGGTCCTGAACCGGAACTACATGGTGGACTGGCAGGACCGACTGTTTCAGGATTCGGTGCTGGTCCGCTTTGAGGACGGCAAGCTGAATCCGAAAGCCACCTTCACCGCCCTGGCAGCCTTTTTGGACCTACCCTATACGAAGAGCATGACCTACTGTTCCCGCAACGGCGAGCGGGACCCGGAGTCTTTGAAGGGAAATGACCGGGGCTTTGACCCGGCGGCCATCTACCGGACCTATGAGGAGTACCTGGGCCGGGAGGAACGGGTGTATCTGGAGTATCTGATGGGAGACGTATACCGGCGCTACGGCTATGATTTTCAGTATTACGACGGCGCGCCCATGGACGAAGAGGCGATGAACGCGCTGGTCGGCAGGCTGCACGGCTGCACGGACCTGATCCTGGCCTCCTATAAAAAGGCAATGGAGCACAAGGTGTTTTTCGAGGGGGAGGACCCGGAACAGCGGCGGCAGGAGATCTTGACCGAGATCGGGGAAAACATGGCGGCCAAGCGGCGGGAGATCGCAGGCGTTTTGATGCGGGGGCTGCGGTTCGTCAACAAAAACGGCGCGCCGCTGAACTTCATGCCCCTTTTGGAGCTGGACCCGGCGTTGCTGGAACAGCCGCTGTATCACTGAGGAGGCGGACATGGAACACAAGGGAACCGTATACTTTTTCACCGGCCTGTCTGGGGCGGGGAAGACGACCGTGGGCAGCCTGTTCTACCAGCGGCTCAAAAACACCAAGCCGAATGCGGTCTATCTGGATGGGGACGAAATCCGGGTGGCCTTCGGCGAGGATGTGGGCTACACCAACGATGACCGCCTGCGCTGGGCGGGCCGGATCTTCCGGGTGTGCAGGCTGCTCTCCGACCAGGGTATCGACGTGGTGTGCTGCTCCATCGCCATGTTTGACACTGTGCGCCGCTGGAACCGGGAGCATATTCCAAATTACAAGGAAATCTATATCCGGGTCAAAAAAGAGACCCTCATCCAGCGCAACCAGAAGGGCCTCTATACCGGGGGGCGCAATGTGGTGGGGGTGGATCTGCCCTTTGACGAGCCCCAAAGCCCCGACCTTGTGCTCCAGAACGACGGGGAGTGCACTCCGTTGGAGCTGGTAGAGGAGATCGAAGGGGGCGCTCTACCCGAACATCGTGGAGCACCCCATCGACAATACCGATTACTGGAACCTGTATTATCAAAACAAGCTCTGCCCCACCAGCCCCTCCCCCTTCGCCCGGTATGTGTCCACCCTGGTGGAGCCGGGGCGGACGCTGGCGGAGCTGGGGTGCGGCAACGGGCGGGACGCCCTCTACTTTGCCTCTCTGGGGCTGGACGTGGTGGCGATGGACCTCTCTGAGGCGGCCATCGGCATGCTCCGGCAGCAGCCGGTCCCACACGCCCGGTTCGTATGCGGCGACTTCGTCAGCCACACCCTCCACCAGCCGGAGAGCTATGACTACGCCTACAGCCGCTTTACCATCCACGCCATCAACCAGAAGCAGGAGCGGATGCTCCTGGGGAGCATGGCCCGGGCCCTCAAGCCGGGCGGAAAGTTCTTCATCGAGGTGCGCAGCGTCCATGACCCGCTCTACGGCAAGGGGGAGGCGCTGGAGCGCAACGCCTTTTTCTACGACAACCACTACCGCCGTTTTCTTGTGCTGGACGAGCTGACCGAGGCCCTCCGGCAGGCCGGCTTCCGCATCGAGTACGCCAGGGAACAGACCGGCTTCGCCCCCTACGGCAACGACGATCCCCCCGTCATCCGCGTTGTGGCGGCGAAGAATTGAGGAGGCGGTTTTTATGACCTGTCCCGCGGATCTGCATACCCATACCACCGCGTCAGACGGGCAGTATACCCCGTCCCAACTGGCCGCCAAGGCCCTGGCGGCCGGAATTCAGATTCTGGCAGTCACCGATCACGACACCATGGACGGCGCGGAGGAGGCCGTCCGGGCGGGACAAGCCTGCGGATTGACGGTGCTCCGCGGGGTGGAGCTGGGGGCCCGGGAGGACCGTCACATGCACATACTCGGCCTCAATCTGGGCCCCGAGTGTCCCGCCCTGGCGGAGCTCTGCCGCAGGCTCCGCGCCAGCCGGGAGGAGCGGAAATACCGCATCGCCGCGTTTCTCCGCGGGAAGGGGCTGGACGTGCCGCTGGAGGAGGTGGAGGCCCTCGCCGGCGGCGGAGTGGTCGCCCGCCCCCACTTCGCCCGGGTGATGCTCCGGCGCGGGTATGTCTCCTCCCTCCGGGAGGCCTTCGACCGCTATCTGGACACGGACGAATACCAGCGCATTGAGCGGTGGAAGGCCGGCGCCCCGGAATGCATCGCGGCCATCCATGACGCGGGCGGAAAGGCGGTTCTGGCCCATCCCTGCCAGCTCGGCTGCTCCCACGGGCGCCTGGAGGAAATCCTCCGTGCACTGAAGGACGCGGGGCTGGATGGGATTGAGTGCTTTTATCCCCGGCATTCCCCCGAACAGACCGCCGCCTATCTGCGTCTTGCAGACAAATACGGCCTCCATATCACGGGGGCAGCGATTTCCACGGGGAGGCCGTCCGACCTGATACCTTCCTTACCCCCTCCCCTCAACCTCGACTGGCTGGGAACCTTCCAAAATGCCCAGCTAGTCCTCAATTGATTTACGTACGGTGTCACAAATGGCGTTTGGCATGGTATGATGGATTTCTCGATTAGATAAGGGTAGATCAGAACAGGTATGTATCCGGGGCTTTCTTCATCTGAAATAGCATAACAGAGCAGTATGTCGGCTTCGGTTATCAGGCGACAGAACTGGAACTGCCCTTCCGAACCGCCAGCCCGAAAGGGCGGCGTACGGAAGTGCAGTTCTCTTTTTACACCAAGCGCAGAAGCTGCGGCCTATGTGTTTTCTCCTGTCAGAGAAAATATCTATCTTCCTATATAGTTCAGCCCGGCAGGTAAACAGATGCCCTAATTCACCCCGACCAATCACCCTGCTCTACTGCGCTTTCGCCGCACCGAAATAGTTCCCGCAGCTTGGTCTACCTTATCCGCCTGTTCTATCTCTCCCAACGTCTTTCGCAACAGAAACCCTACCGGAAGTAATAGCAGATTCAAAAAGATGGCATATCCGAGAGACAGGCATGCTACATTTAGGGCAATCCCTAATTCCTCCAGATTACCGCCACCCAGGCTGTGCATCATTTTAATCAGACTAAGCAGTGAGCCAGCACCTCCGGCCAGTAAAGATCCTATAGCCACCTGCCGATAGGCCAGATAACTCTCCAGCGCACGGGCGGCAGAAGGTTTTTTCTCTTGAAACATAGCCCGGATTGCCCAACCAAAAGCGCGGAAAGAGTTGTTCCCCAGAAGAACCAGTACGCACGCGATTAGCAGGAACGCCAGCGTTGTATAATCCAGAAGCGACAGCAAGTTTGCAACATCCAGTCTGATTCCGGCCGGTGTAACTGAACAGACTGCCCCACCTCCGACCAACAGAGCGCATCCAAAGAGATAAACCAGATATCGCACCTATACCACGCCCTTTCTCTGTCTACAGTAGTATTTCAGTTTCCCTCTGCTCTTAATGGTTTCATGTATCATATCGACATATTTTTGCAAAAATTAAGGCTCTAACCTGGCTACATCTCCTCACTGCTGACAGTGTACTGGCTAAGGTGAGGTACAGGAACGCGCCGTACTCAAAAATGCGGCTAAAATAAACGAATATGAAAATGTCCGGTGGGTCTCCCATCGGACATTTTGGCCGTGTCTACTGCGGATACCCGTACCCCGGTCAGGATATCTCCATCATCTTCCCATTTTCCAGCACAATAGGCGGCAGCTCCGTCTCGTCTCCATATAGGTCCGGACGGGCCAGAAGATAGTGCTCCAATGCGTTCCGGCTCTCAAATTTGGTCGCCTGGAAGGGACCAGCCGGGCCATACTTCTCCACAAACAGCAGTCCGTCCTCCGTCTCCATCAATACGCCGGTATGCCCTACAAAGCGGACCCCGTCAAGGGGAATGCAGATATACCTCGATCAGGGACATTCCCTTGGCGCTGTCCACCTGTATGCCACGCTCCGACCACGCTTCCTCAATGCGGGCAAGGTGTTCCTCCTGGGTCGCCGCCCCCTCCAGAGGTACGGCATTGAACAGAGTAATGAAATCGGCCCGTGCTTCTGAACTGAGCTGGTATTCCTTCTGCGTGTCAATGGCCTCAATGTCAAACATTAGATAGGTATCACTCTCATCCGCAGTCCCACAGGTCTGGAGCTGATCCCGCATCAACAGGAACGCGGTCAGGCGGCAATTGGCCTCCATAAAAAATGTGCCGTCTGGCAGTTCCTTAATGTCAAACAAAAGTGAGCTGTAGTCAACAAAGTCACCCTCCATGGCGGTAAAGCCCTCCGTGAGGGTGGGCGTGGTCACCCGGGCGTTAAAGTCGTCTGCCCAGGCCAGCAGGGTATCGGTCTGCTCCTGAGATACGCCGTGGGCCTGAAGCGCATCCACGACCTCCCTCCTGGAGCTGTCATCCGTCAAATTGGAATAGAGGGCCTGTGTTTTTTCCGGCACATGGGAACCGTCAGGCGCGGAGGGTAAGCTCCCAGCAGGTGTACTACAGCTAGCCAGAGAAATTACCAAGAGTGCTGCCACAATTGTAGCGAATCGTTTTTTCTTCATATCAATCTGAGTTCCTTTCATAATTGCCTGTGAATTTGAGATGTATCTAACAGAGCATATATGTTCGGAGCAAATCTGTCAGCTATCGTCCAGCACAGATTTGCGGCGTCTCCACATTATAGACGCAAATCCAGCTAAAAGTTTTCAGCAGCTGCTTTGTTTCTAATATTCGCGCTCTATCGCGCCCACAAGGAATGTGGTATAATATTTAATAACTTTCAAAAATGTGGAGGGAAATGTGACCTGGCGGCCAGGCCATGCGTGTATAGAACAGGAGGTAAGAACATTGCGTCATGGAGAAACGGTTGATTTAACGGCGCTATACGAAACATATTCCGATCTGCTGTTCCGGACAGCACTGACCTATGTGAGCCATTCAGAAGACGCTCAGGATGTCGTCCACGATGTGTTTGCGGTCTATCTGGCGAAGCGGCCTACGTTCCAGGATACGTCCCACCAACGGGCATGGATGCTGCGCGTTACAATCAATAAATGCCGGGATCTCCAGCGCCGCAACGCGGTACGCAGGTATACCCCTTTAGAAGATGCGGAACACATCGCCTCGCCGGAGGATTCAGAAACATCCGAACTTCTGGCCGCCGTTCGGAGCCTGCCGGACAAGCTGCATGAGGTGGTGGTGCTCCACTATCTGGAAGGGTTTTCAGTGGAAGAAACCGCACGCTGCCTGCGCATCTCGGTTTCCGCAGTCAAAATGCGTCTGACCCGCGGCCGGCAGGCAATCAAAGCACTCCTTGGAACGGAGGAATGAATATGTTTGATCAAAAAGATGTAGAGGCATACCGCAGGATCAAAGCGCCGGAGGAGCTCCGGGAGCAGGTCATGCGCCTGGAACAAAAGCCGGAGCCGACACGCACCAGAACGAAATGGATTTCGTTTGGATCTCTGGCCGCTGCCGCCTGCGCAGCCGTCCTGTTTATTGCCGCTCTCCCTCCCTTTGCTGTGCGTGGGGAAACCGCCCTCTTGTATCAGGGCGTACCCATTGGGGCGGAACCGGTCTCCATTCCGGCGGACCATCCTCAAATGACATCCGGACTTCGGGAAGTCTCCGGCGGAATTCCTCTGGCGCTGGAAATCGGCGAAACGACCCGGGTATCTGTTTCCGGCGGTGAATTCAGCCTGTTTGATCCGGAGGGCGAACTCCTCGGAGACGGCACCGAAGCAGAGATCTCCGAAGACGTTCTGCTCTACTGGGACCTCTCCGGCACAGAGGACACCATGTTTTCCCTGACCTTGAAAACCAATGGCAAACAGCTTACCTATGTACTCTCCATGCGTGACGATGGAGGGTATGACCTTCAGCAAAATCAGTCACCCAAATAAATGCAGAACAGGAGACCATGTATTATGAAAAAGATGATCACTTTTATTCTCGGTGCGGCAATGGCGATCTCCCTGGTGGGATGCAGCGGCAACAATGGCAGCAGCAATCACGGCGGAAGCGGAGACGGCTCCACCTCTTCCTACTCCAGTGCGGTGGAGGTTCTGGAGACGGTCTATGGGGTGTATTCAGAGGATCAAAAGTTCCCCATCGGCGGCGGCGATTCGGAGCACATGACCACAGATGCCCCAGGCGCCTTTGACGTATCCAAGACCGAGGAGCTGACCTCCACCTTGAGCCTTCCGGAGAGCGAGACCACCCACATTGATGACGCGGCATCTATGATCCACATGATGAATGCCAACACCTTTACCGGCGCGGCCTATCACCTGACCGGCGATGTGAGTGCCGACGAGTTCGCCGACGCCCTCAAGGAGGGAATCCTGGCGAAGCAGTGGATCTGCGGTATGCCGGATACCTTAGTCGTAATCAACGTGGACGGCCAGTATGTCATTGCCGCGTATGGCGCGGATGATTTGGTGGAAACCTTCAAGGATAACGCGCTCTCTGCCCTGGACGGAGCCGAGGCAATCATTGACACCCCGGTGGTAGAGGGCTGAGAACCGCCAGTTCAATATAACATTATATAGCGTTGCGGGCGGCCTCTTCGCCAGGAGCCGCCCCGTACGTTGCTGTTAAGGAAGGTTTTCTATGCTTTTTTCCAGCATCCCATTTCTATACTACTTTCTCCCGCTGGTTCTGGCCGTATACTTTCTCACTCCGGCCCGCTTCCGAAATGCAGTGCTCCTGCTGGCCAGCCTGATCTTCTATGCCTGGGGCGAGCCTAAATACGTCCTTCTTATGCTGGCCTCCATCCTGTCCGGCTATGGCTTCGGCCTCTTGCAGGAGCGGTACCGGGGCCAAAAAGGGGCCAAACTGTTCTGCGGGCTCTCCGTGGCGGTCAGCCTGTCCTTTCTCCTGTACTTCAAATACGCAGACTTCTTCCTGGAAAACTTCAACGCGGCCACCGGACTGGGGGTTCCCCTGCTGCGCATCGCCCTGCCCATTGGCATCAGCTTCTACACCTTCCAGATCATCAGCTATACGGTGGATGTATACCGGGGCGAGCCAGCTCAGAAAAATCTGATCCACCTGGCAGCCTATGTGGCTATGTTTCCCCAACTCATTGCAGGGCCTATCGTCCGCTATTCCGACATTGCACAGCAGTTGGAACACCGTTCCCACTCCACCGCTCTGGCTGCCGAGGGGGTGCGGCGCTTTCTCATTGGATTGGGGAAAAAGATCCTGATCGCCAACCAACTGGGAGAGCTGTGCAGCGTGTTCCGGGCGTCCGATGAGAAGTCCGTGCTCTTTTACTGGCTATACGCCGTCGCATTTGCCCTGCACATTTATTTCGACTTCTCCGGATACAGCGATATGGCCATCGGCCTAGGCAAAGTATTTGGCTTTCACTTCCTTGAAAACTTTAACTATCCCTATATTTCCGCCAGCATCACAGAGTTCTGGCGCCGCTGGCACATGTCGCTGGGTACCTGGTTCCGGGATTATGTGTATATCCCGCTGGGCGGCAACCGCGTCGGAAGGGCCCGCCAACTGCTGAATATTCTGGTGGTGTGGATGCTGACCGGCTTCTGGCACGGGGCAGCCTGGAACTTCGTTGTCTGGGGACTGATGTTCGCCGTTCTTCTGATCATGGAGAAGCTGTGGCTGCTGAAACCTCTCTCGAAATGCCGCCCGCTCGCCCATCTCTATGTAGTATTCTTCGTCGTGATCAGCTTTGTGATCTTCAACGCGGAGAATATGGGGCAGGCCCTCTCCGACATTGGCGGTCTGTTCGGTGCCGGCGGTATCCCGCTGGTTTCTGCAGAGGCGGTCTACTGTCTGCGCAGCTTCGCTCTGGTGCTGATTCTGGCCGTTTTTGGAGCCACCCCCCTCCTCCGGAATGGGCTTGTCCGCCTCTCCCAGTACCCCACCGCCGGTAAGGTCCTCAACGCACTGGAACCCTTTACACTGTTTATACTGCTGCTGGTCATGACCGGCTATCTGGTGGACGGCTCCTTTAACCCATTCCTATACTTCCGGTTTTGATAGGAGGATACCATGGATAGCAAAAAGAAAAACCTGACGGTCTGTATCCTGTTTGGGCTGCTTCTGGCCGTGGCCTTTCTGGCCTGTTTGTTTCTCCCCAAGGAAGCCACTTCGGACAGTGAGCGGAGGAAACTGGCCGCCATGCCGGCGTTCACCTTGGATACCGTACTGAGCGGGCGGTTCATGTCCGGCTTTGAAACCTACACCCAGGATCATTTTCCCTTCCGGGACCAGTTCCGTACACTGAAAGCCCTGTCCGCCACCGGCCTGTTCCACCGGCAGGACAACAATGGGATCTATGTTTCCGACGGCTTCGCCGCCGCGGTGGAATACCCCCTGAACGAGTCCTCCCTGGACCGGGCGGCAGGCCGCTTCCAGTACCTCTATGACAAATACCTGAACGGCAGCAATCGGGTGTTCCTCTCCGTAATCCCGGACAAGAACTGCTTTCTGGCCCGGGAGAGCGGGCACCTCTCCATGGATTATGCGCAATTGGAGTCCCTGATGGCACAGAAGGTTGGCTTTGCCGACTATATCTCCATCTCAGACCTGTTGGAGCGGGACGACTATTACAGGACCGACACCCATTGGCGGCAGGAGCGGATCACCGATGTGGCGGAGCGGCTGGCCCAGGCCATGGGGGTCACCTTGACTCAAAATTACGAAGAGTCCGTGTTGGAGCGGGACTTCTACGGCGTTTACTGCGGACAATCGGCCCTCCCCTTGGCCCCCGAGTCCATCCACTATCTCATCAACGATGCCATCCGGGACTGCACGGTGTATGATTACCAGAACAACCGAACCGGAACGGTGTACGACATGGAGCGTGCCATGGGAAAGGACCCCTATGAAATCTTCCTCTCCGGTTCTCTGTCTCTGATTACCATGGAAAATCCTTACGCCCAAAGCGGCCGGGAGTTGGTGTTGTTCCGCGACTCTTTTGGCTCCAGCATTGCGCCTTTGCTGCTCAGCGGATACTCCAGGATCACTCTGGTGGATATTCGCTACATCCAGCCGGACTACCTCGGGCAGTTCATTGATTTTGAAAACTGCGATGTACTGTTTCTCTACAGCTCCCTGGTTCTGAACAACAGCGACACGCTGAAATAACCGATCCGGCTGTGGATGCTTTGGGTTATCCACAGCCGGATCTTTTTGTTCAAAGGCCAATCTGCCAATCCATGCTGTCATTGGAACAGCATCCCCATTCCCACCCTCGCAGACGCAGTCAATACCCGGTCATTACAATCATCCGTTACAATACATCTGTACGCAGTCGGGGCATAACAATTCTTGAGGACTCGAACCTCGCACGTGCCCTTCCGTGTATCCATGATGCGACTTACGCTGTCGCCGCGCGGCATTCGCCCTGCTTCTGCTACCAGGCACTTTGGCCTATTCCACTAAGTCGGTCTTCCAGTTGCTCTCTTGTAGCCGGTTATCCAGCCGGCGCAGTTCTTTGGACATCCGGTCGATCTCCTTTTGCCAGTCCGCCACAGAGAACGCAGACCGGATCTTGATCTCCGTATTTCTGGCGCGGTAGGATATCTGACTTCCCGCGTACACAACATCCCGGTATACATGGAGTTTGAGGGACAGGGCATCCTTTTGGGCAATCAGTTCTGTCAGAGTCTGCCCCTCAACCACAGTCTGGCAGTTGGTCCGATTGATTCTCGCAATCAAATAGGACAGGCGAGAAATGGAAGCATCCAGCTCCTGTTTTAGATTCTCCGGGCATTCCACCGGTTGCTCGCCCTCCTGCACCAGCGCATTGCTGCTCAAACGGTTTTTGAGCTGTTCAATATTCCGGTTCAGATCTGCGCGTTCCTGTAAAGCCTCTGCAAGTTTCATAACTTCACCCTTCCCGATCCATCGGCTGCTCTATAGCCCTGGCTTTCTTAGGAGATGTAGATACCGCCTGTTTCAAAGGCATCTTACAGCGTCTGCATCTCTCCTTATCCGATTGAATACTGAAACATACATACAGAGCGTGAATCCCATAAACGCTATGTATAAAAGCAATTATAAATTATAGTATAGCATACTTTATCAGAAATGGAACCATCGTCTGCCCGAAAATATTCTTTTTGCAGCAGCGGTTTTAGCGATAAAATATTGTGTGGGTACCAAACCGGCCAGCAAGGAACTGTGGACCGCTGTTCTTCGCCTCCGCTCCGTTGGGGACAGATAGTAACCCCACACACCTTGAATTTCATCAAATTGTATGATATTATTTGCAACAATGTTATCGCGGAACGGCCAGTGCTCAACTTTCTTTTCCCTTTCCTGCCCGCATTTTTTCTATTTTCAGCAGCCGCAATTTTTCACATCATCCACGGCGATATGATACTCCCTATCTTGTCCCCGGCATGCGCCGGACTAGAGCAATGGGTGCCCCGAGCAGGCGGGAATCCCTGGGGCGTCAATATGAAAGCAGGTCAGATAAATGAAACGGTTTGTGAAGAATGTCGCTCTGGTGCTCCTTGTGTGGCTTTTATTCATCATTCTCTGTCTAGTCATTCCACCGGCGTTTCACAAAAGGGCCACTCCCGAAGATTGGCTGAACGATATCCGCTATGAACATACCGCACCAGAGCGGGTGCGGAGCATCGACGACAACTCTGATGCCCTGCTGTGGCGGCTCCGGCTTATTGAGGAAGCAAAGGAGCGGATTATACTCACCACGTTTGATTTTTGGGATGAGGAAAGCGGCCAGGATGTGATTGGCGCACTTTGGGCGGCAGCCGAGCGCGGTGTCAGGGTTCAGGTGCTTCTGGACGGCATCAATGGCGGACATTTCCTTCCCATGAGTAGGAACCTTTGCCAGTTGTCAAGCCATGAGAACGTGGAGATCCGGCTCTACAACCCGATCAACCTTCTAACCCCGTGGAAAATCAACTATCGGATGCACGATAAGTATCTGATCGCTGATGACTTTGCCTATATCCTGGGTGGTAGAAATACAGATAACCGCTTCCTGGGCAATTACCAAGAACACTACAATGTGGACCGGGATATTTTAGTATATGAAACCGAGCCTGGGGCAGGCCAGTCCTATCAACAGCTGATGAATTATTTTGAGGCGGTGTGGGCGCTTCCATGCTGTAAGGTTTTTAAAGATTCAAGGTGTGAAAGCGATCTGGCTGGCTGTTATGAGCAGACCGCCCAACGTTACCCGGAAGTCTTTACAGACAGTTTGACTACAGCAGAATGGGAGTCCGCCACACTGGCGGCATATAGCGTGGAGCTATGGTCCAATCCAATCGAGCCGGAAAATAAGACACCAATCCTGTGGGCCCGCATGGTAGACGCTATGGCGCAGGACAGTAACGTTCTGGTTCAGACGCCCTACATTATATGCAGTAAGGATATGTACGAGGACCTTCGGACTGTCTGTGCTGCGGGTACCAGAACAGATATTCTGATCAATGCCGTAGAAAGTGGGACAAATCCTTTTGGCTGCACCGACTACTTAAATCAGAAAACGCATCTCCGCAGCACCGGCACCCATATCTATGAATATCTGGGCGAGCAGGCACAGCATACTAAGGCCGTGCTCATAGGCGAAGATCTGACGCTCGCAGGTTCCTGCAACTTTGATATGAGGAGTGTTTATCTGGACACCGAGCTAATGCTTGCGATCAAAAGCCCGGGGCTAAATGCTCAGATCCGTGCTCAACTCGATGTACTGAAGGAAAGCAGCCGACACATGAGTCCTGATGGCTCTATAGAAGATGGCCCAAGTTATGTTCCTAGAAAGCTAAGTTGGGGAAAAGAGGCCATGTATGCTGTCCTGCGGGTAATTACTTTGCCATTCCGGCATTTGCTATAATTTATTTCCAAATAGGCTGGACTTTTTGCGCTTCTGTGTGTGGTATTCCGTCTATCTATTTTCCGAGTGAATGCCTGAGTCACACCGTTGGGCCCAGATCCAGAGGTAACGTGAGCGGCTCCGCCGCCACTGACACGGTCTGGATTCGAACCAATAGGCCGTGTCTATCATACTTTCGTCCACATCGAGGTGTGGCAGAACTGCTCTTTGCAGGGCGGCTGTTCCCACCTGTCTCAAAACTGGGGTATCGGCTACGAAAATATGGCTATTTTGGTTACTATAACGTCAACGAGAATGGTTCCCGTAAAGTTCTGTGCACTGCTGATGGTATGAATGAGGATAAAGCGAGTAGCGCCAGCTTCTTTCAGCGGCCCGGTGACCATGGCCTGGAAAGTGGGCAGCTTATGGTTGAAGAAAAGTGTTTGGGAATTCTGGAGCCTGTACGAGAAGTGTCTCCGGAGGCAATACCAGCACTGCACTGTTTGTATTCACTGTTACCCTGGATTCCAAAGTAAAGCTGGCAGCAAAATTCTTAGAGGTCCGGCACTGTTTTATGTTTCTATCCCGTAGCATAAATTGTAAAGCTAAAAAAGAAATCCCTTGAAACCATTTCGTTTCAAGGGATTTCTGCAAAGGACGGTCAAAACCGATATTTCTATAAAATTAAAAAACGCCGCGAAGCGGCGATACCAAATCACAACCCAGCGCAGCGGTTGTGATTTGGAAAGGATGAGCAGCGGCGTGAGTGCGCTCTGACTTTTGTAAAAAAGTCGGAGCAAGCGATACAAAGCTTGCTCCGACGTGGTCCGAGTGGGGAGACTCGAACTCCCGGCATCTTGCTCCCAAACGCTTGAACCAAATTTTTTGTGGTAATTTGTAGTGCTTTCCAGCACTTTCCGCTCGGTATCAAGTATTTTTTGACGCTCTTAAATCCGCTATTTCCACGTGTTCCGGCCCTGACTGTGGTCAAATATGGGGTCAAAAACGCTTCCTGACCAGGGGCGGCAGATGTCTGTCGGTCCCGGCTGGGAAGCGTTTTTTCGTGAGAGAAGTTACTCGATTTCCAGCAGCTGCTGGGCGGCATCCATGGCCGCTCGCTTATCCCGAATCTGTGGATCGTCATACGACTTTCTGCGGCACATCCAGCAGGAGCAGTGGATCTTCCCTTTGGACAGCCGTCCGGCGGCGCCGCGTGCCCATGCGGAGACAAACTCTTCGCCCCCAAGCTGGCGGAGGATCGTTTCCTTGCGATGGATCGCACGCATGCGCTGTTTGCGATAGTAACTGCGGTCTCTGTTCAATTGTGCTCACTCCTTGACAGTTCGGGCCACCTGCAAGAGTCGTCAAGGAAACATGCTCTCTTACAGGCAGCCTATCTGCCAAGAAGAAAAATGGTGATAGCCCATCATTTTTTGACCCTTTCTGTTTTGGCTATTGTACCTCTGCCGGGGGTGTTAAGCAAGTTTTTTCTGCGCGGCGGGCGTATCAGTTTTTCACACGCCTATTCAAAGAATGAGGGCTGAAGACTATCCCCTATCTGCTCAACAGCCACTGAATGCCTGCCACCGTCCGCTCGATTCCCTGGACAAAGTGGTTGCCGGGATTCAACTGGAACACCGTGTCGATGCCTTTGCTCTGGTAAAAAGCCCAGATCTCCTCTGTATTTTCCTGAACTGTTTTCAGGATTGGATTGCGTGTCTTAGCCTCCTTGTCCCCCAGAGAGAAATAGATGCAGTCCGGCCGGCTCTTCGGCTCGTGGGAGAAGATGTACTCTTTGAAGCCAGGAAACCACAAGGAACCAGACATGCACCCCACCCGAGAGAACATATCTGTCCGGTAGATAGCGTACAGGGCGAACAGACCAGCCAAAGAGTATCCGGCGATTCCCCGCCAGGACGGAACTCCGGCAAGTTCCTTCTCTGCCGTTGGGATAATCTCCGTGGTCAGGTGCCGTAGATAGTCGTCTGCTCCGCCGGTACAGGATTCGGCGTTTCTGAAGACTGGTGGACTGTCCCAGGGCACCATGTCGTGGTTCCAGTCCAGATCACTGATGGCCACCAGCGTAAACGGTGGGCAGCCATCAGGCTGCGTGGCCCCATATACCTTCTGGCCTTCATCAGAGAAGGTGTTGAGGTAGGTGATGGGGGCTTCTGGTTCGATGCTTGGAAAAATGGATACGGTTTTGCTGCCAATTGTAAAAGGCTGCATATTGGCTCATCTACTTTCTGTATCGGTAATTACTACCCACTGAAATTCGTATTGTTCTACTCATTGTACAGCAAAGAAACTGCGGGTACAACAGGTGTGAAAAGGACATATAGTTCTGCTGTAAATAAATTAAGAATCGTGCGAACACATGATTTTCTTGCGTATCTCTGTTGAATATGCTATTATTATATACAACGCTGTCAGGTGTTGGAATAAACCTTGGCGGCATGACCGCATAAACAAAATGCTCTGCCGTCTGGCAGAGCATTTTGCTTATCAGGGGGAATCTTCTTATGGCAGTCAGTTATAAAAAACTTTGGAAGTTGCTCATAGACAAGGACATGAAGAAGAAAGACCTATGCGCAAGAGCAGGAATCAGTTCAGCCTCTGTCACTAAAATGGGGAGAAACGGCCACGTTACAACAGAAATTCTGCTGAAAATCTGTACGGCGCTGAACTGTGGTATTGAAGATATCATTGAAATTGTACCTGATGACAAATAAAATTTGTGTGGCCGCACACCGAAGACAATAAGAGCGGCTGGGAAAATCGATAAAGTATAGCTATTTCAAATGACTCAAAGTATTTGCGTATGCTTGGCGCTAAACGGTATAAAGGATTGTCGGAATACTACGGAGATATCATCCATTAGAGATAACTGATTTATTTATACGCCAACGGTTGTAAGAGGATATATCATTGAGGAATTAGAATGCGCTTGTAAGTTCAAAGCTGCAAAATACAGTGTGTTTGGCAATTGGATCTTTCTCATGAGAGTTATGAAATGTCGTGTTAAAATAAGTGTTCTCAAGCAGTCCGTTTTATTGTACATAATAGTTGTTAAAATTTGTATTGCGGGTGAACTATAATGGATAATCATACTCCCGAACAACGACGGAAGAATATGCAAGCAGTAAAAAATAAAGACTCCAAAATAGAACTGTTATTGCGAAAAGAATTGTGGGCACGCGGACTCCGTTACAGAAAAACAGTTCTAAAATTTTGGACACCCAGATATTGTTTTTATCGGCAAAAAAATTGCCGTGTTCTGTGATAGTGAATTTTGGCATGGATATGATTGGGATAACAGAAAGAATGACATAAAATCACATCAAGAATTTTGGATTCCAAAGATAGAGCGTACAATTAAACGTGACCGGGAAGTCACAGAAACCCTTCAGGACAGTGGATGGATCGTACTTCGTTTTTGGGGAAAAGAAATTCAGAAAAATACAGTTGGATGCGCAGATATAATTCAAAAAGTATGGGAGGCACGAAAATGAGTGGATTTGCATCTGAAGAATATAATAGCTGCAAAACCTGGATTGCTGCCCAAATTCAAGCAGGTGCGACATGGGAGCAAGTTAAAAACCTTTGTGTTTCGCCGAGTTTATTGATAGAGAACTCGAGCGTTTGAAGTACGATGAGCTGATTATTCCCTTAAAAATGGATTTGAATATGTGGAGGGACCTTGTAAAAGATATCGAAGGCAGTTACAGTCCTATTGTTGAAATGTATGGCATCTCTGCCGACGGAAACAGCAATACACTTCCCATCCCAACAGACTCGGGCTCAGCGTGGGTGCGATATAAGAATAGTCTCCTTGGGAAATATACACGAAAGCCCAAAATGTCTGAGGCGGCCGTTGCTTCTATAGAAAAGAATTCACATTGGATTTTAAACCATATTAAACGAGATACTCGTGCTGCAGGTCCCGTAAAAGGACTTGTAATGGGTAGTGTTCAGTCAGGCAAAACTGCAAACATGATTGGCTTAGTGTCCATGGCGGCGCATTATGATTGGAACTTCATTATTGTTTTGTCTGGCACGATTGATAATCTACGCAAACAAACCAGAGATAGATTTTTTGATGATTTGACCCAGAGCGGAGGCGTAAGTTGGCACATTCTGGATCGGACCTCTAATCCAGACTATATGGTAGATATTAAAACAAAAGAAAGATATCTGCTTGAAGATTTGCACTTAAATACATATCAAGATGGAAAAACCAGCGGTATGTGGATGCATAGATATGTAAATGTATGCCTAAAGAATTCCACTCGTTTACGTAATTTGATAAAATGGTTGCAGGCAAAACCCCAGCGTGCAGCAAAACTTCGTATTCTTGTTATCGACGATGAAGCTGACCAAGCCAGTGTAAATACGCGGAAGATGAAAGAAGATCTGGATGAAGAGGAGCAGGAACGTACAGCTGTAAATCAGCTGATCATTGATTTAATAAATGGTAAAGATCATGAAGGTGCTCCGTCAAAGGCACCTTTTCAGGCGATGAATTATATCAGCTATACTGCTACACCCTATGCTAATGTCTTGAACGAAGCGTACGAAAGCTCCTTGTATCCTAAAAACTTCATTTGCAGTTTACCAGAATCTAATGAATATTTCGGAGCAAAAGTAATTTTCGGAAGCAAAGACGACGCTAAACATACAGGATTGAATATTGTTCGTGAGATCCCTGAGGCTGAACTAAAAACTTTAAAACTACTTCATGACGGTGGCGCATTTACCCTTCCAGATGAATTCAAAAAGTCGATTTGTTGGTTTTTGTGTGCTGCTGCCATACTGAGGTCACGTGAACATAAAAAGCCGATAAGTATGTTAATTCATACCACAGCCCTTCAAAGCGGCCATTTTGAAGAATATGATGTTTTAAAGAACTGGTTGATTCGAGAGGCAAACACAGGAAGCATTCTGCAATTGTGTCGGGATGTATATGAGTCTGAAAAAGATGAATTTACACTAAAGGATTTATCTGAGGCATATCCGGATTATGGGCGTTTAAGTCAAGTAAATTCCGAGTTTCCAGTTTTTGATAAAATTGAGACGGAAATCAGAATTCTCCTATCAAATATTCAAAATATTATGATGGGGGAAGATAAAAGTCCTGTATATCGGGAAGATGGAATTCACCTTTGTGTGGATAACTGCAAAGCAAATAGGCTGGCAGAAGAGGGGACATATCTTCGAGTTATTTATCCTACTTCGGAGCAGTTAAGTTGCATGTCCAAGGCCCCCGTGTTTATTGTTATGGGTGGCAATACACTGTCTCGAGGCCTTACAATTGACGGTTTAGTATGTACTTATTTCGCACGCAGCTCTAACCAGGCGGATACACTTATGCAAATGGCACGGTGGTTTGGATATAGAAGCGGATATGAATTGTTACAACGAATCTGGATGCCTTCGGCAGTTAGAAAAAAGTTTGAATTGATGGAGGAAATTGATGAAAAGCTAAAAGCCGAATTTGAAGACTTTATGGAGAAGGGCCGCAGTCCGGCACAATTCGGTCCTAAGATTATGAGCACGGCCAAAATAGCTAAATTTATGCTTTCGGCAAAAAATAAAACTCAAAATATTGAAGAATGTGAATTTGATTTCAGCGGGGACAGTTATGAGACTACTGACTTTATGGACGATCAGAATATACTCTCTGAAAATATACAAAAAACCGAAGCTTTTCTAAAAAACTCGGAACAGCAAAAAAATCCGAGATAAGTGACTCCGCATACATCTGGAGAAATGTTCCCGTTAATACCATTCTAAATGAGTTCTTGGGAAATGGGAAATATCATATTTTCGACTGCTCTTCTTTGTCTGCAGACATTCCCGTATTTCTTACATGGCTTAAAGGAATGAATGCTGACGGCCATTATTTAAAGTGGAATGTAGCAGTTTCTGGAGACAGCAAGGCGGCTGAATATTGGTATGTCGAAGATAAGAATATCGGTAAAATAACTCGTACTAAGAAAAAGACGCATACTCCCGGATACATTGATATTGGATCGTTGCGTTCTGGTCGTGATGTCCTATGTGATGTGCAGAAAAGCGCATTGACACCAGGTCAAAAGCTTATATTGGATACCGCAATAAAAACTGGAAAAAACCTAATTTCCGTCCGTGGTACAATAGGCTTAGAGGATATCCCGCTTTTGCTCCTTTACCGAATTAGCAAAGATCAAGGTAAAGATACAAAAACCAGAGAAAAAATCGGGAGTACCGAAGATGTAATTGGATTCAGTATAATCGTGCCGGGTGACTCTATCGGCAAAAGTCATGTTAAATCAGTAAGGGTAAAAATCCCTGTTCAATAAAAGAAAGTGTGACAACAATGCTTGAAAGATTTGTCCTCCCGATTGATTACGGTGTTTCTTACGGAAGCGTTACATTAAAATCACTCCAAAATGATAATGTTCCAGAGTTGGATCTTCTTGTGCGGGAAGCTATCCAAAACAGTTCAGATGCGTCGCTACAAGAAACTGATCCGTTCTTTATTGTTAATTTTACAACTGGCTCCTTTTGCCCCTCTAAATTTAACTTTTATATGACGGGGATTGAAGAATATCTCAATGATCGTTTTCCGTCTGAGCATGCAGATTTTTTAGAAATTCGTGATTTAAAGACTTCTGGATTAACAGGGTGTATTCGTAAAGCAGATATTAAAAAAGAAGATCACGGTAACTTTTTTAAGCTTATTTATGATACAGGAAAGCGTCAAACACAAGCTGGTGCCGGAGGTAACTGGGGATTTGGTAAAAGTGTTTATTACCGTGTAGGTATCGGAATTGTTATCTTTTATTCTCGTATTAAAAATGAAACCGGCTATGAGTCAAGGTTAATTGTGACTCTGGTGGAAGATGAGAGCAAAAAAAATCCTGACGGAAGTGATGCGACCATTTTAAATCGATTGGATCCCAATTCTGCAGGAAAAGCTTGGTGGGGAATACGCGACGGAGAAGACTTATTGCCGATTTCAGATGATGAATTCATTGTTCCGTTATTAGATACATTTGGGCTTAAACCATTTACTGGAGAGGAAACTGGAACTTCTGTCATTATACCATATATAGATCCGTCAAAGCTCCTTGAGGATATTATTCCTGCGGATGCAGAAATTGAATCCGGAATTCGAGATCATTTTGAAACGAACTGGACATCAACGCTTGCTGATTATCTTAAACTTGCTATACAACGATGGTATGCACCTAAAATTCATAATCGCAGTTTACCCGAGTTTTGTGATAAAAAATGGTTGTACGCATCTGTAAACAACATTCCTATCCGCAGGAAAGACATGCTTCCGTTTTTCCAACTGGTACAAGAACTTTATACAGCTGCAATAGCAAAAACTTACGGGAGTGAATACCGCAGTGAGTGGTTACCGCAAATCCAATGCCTTGCGGTTAACATCCAGCGGTATTTTGAAGGCGGCTCTACATCAGGCTTTGTGGCTGCAATTAAAATATCTCGTGATGAGCTGAACGGTACGCAAAATGTGCTAAGCCCTTATGTATATATCGGGAAATTTGAAGCCGAGAGGGGGAAAAATGAACCCATCGTAATGTATGCAAGAGATCCAGGAATGGTTATTGATTATTCTGTGACTGGCCCATGGGTAAAAGGTATCTCTTTGCCTGAAAGTGAAGATGAATTTATATTTGCCTTTTATATGCCTACAACAACAAAAATACTAAAAAATGACCTTCCTGCTCCCGAATTCGCAGGAATGAATTTGGGCGAGTATCTGCGAGCGTGTGAAGCATCTGACCATATGGGATGGGATGATCCCGCAAAAATGCAGATTGTAACCAGAATTCAAAAAAACACAGTAACTCAGATTGAGAATAAAATTGTAAAAAATAATGAGCCGAAATTTGAAGCAACTGCCAGTAAACTTGCTGCAACACTTGGAAGGTCGCTTTTGCCTCGCGTCGGGTACGGTAAGAAGAAAAATGGCTCCGGTGGAAGCGGAAGTGGGGGCGGTTCTGGTAATCTCAAAAATATTGAGTTTGAAATCTTTCCCACATTGATATCGAGCAATGAAATCGAGATCCCATTCAGATTAAAACTCTCGCACGGAAAGAAAACGGCTGATCTTGAGCTTATAGTAGCTTCAGAAGGCGGATGGATTACCCCTTCCTCTTGGCAAAGCGATATCGGCACTTTATTTCCTGCAACTATCGAGTCGTTTACTGTACATACTGTGACTTCCAATATTGATGCGCAGCCGATCGAACTTAATGATGGGTGTTCATCTAAAAATCTTTTGTTTGATACTGAGAAACTATCGGCAGAACTTTTACATGCTGAAGGAAGCCATGAGCTTAGCTCGGTCAAAGTAACTGCACATATCCTGAACATGGAGCTTTACGGGCTACTGAAAATCAGAGCATATGATAAGAAATATCGCTTTTCTATTAGGGTTGAGTAAGGAGGATAAAAGATATGCAAAACATATATTTCTATCCTAAACTTACTGATAAGTTGCTTGAAAATTGCGGCTGTTCTGTAACGAAGTATGTGTTTACATACTCGTACCAAGGTCAAGATTTTGGGCTGTTGCAAAAGGGAAGTTCAACAATTCGTATTTCAGACCCCCGTGAAATATGGAAAATTGAGACGGAGGGGCTTAATTTTGAGAAAACAGTGCGGATTGCCTATCCTAATTTATTGTTCGGAAAAGACGGCGTTGCATGTAGTGATGCTGAAATCGGGATTTGTATTATTTGGACAAATAAGAAGTTGACCCAAACTGGCTGCATTTTGCCAGAAACCGATGTAATTACACCTCAAGGCAGAGTGTGTAAATTCTCCTATAGTTTCGAACCCGGGATGATTACCGGTGACCTTGAATTGACTGTTTCGGCATATATCAAAAAAGCCGCAAATGTCATTCGTTCCGATGAAGAAATTCTTATGAATGAGGAAGGTGTTTCTATCGGTGAAATCGATTCGGTTATATTAGACTTTAATAGCATCTACATGGAATTCCCCATTGAAGAATACAAGAGTGATAAAGAACCTTTATGGTGGGTCGAGTTTTCCCAATGGGAAGACCCCAAAACCAGTGACGAGTTTACTAAGGATAACATTTGCTTGTATCTCAACCCATATTATTCTGCCTGTCCTATGACGGACGGAACAATCAAGAATGTTGATCTGCTAATAGATATCCTTGCTACTACTTATTTTATGATTTTCCAGCGCCTTAGCGATGATGATCTGAGGGCGACTCGGCAAGATATAGGCCTTCAGTCTAATTCTATTTGCAGTATTCTTCACCAGTTTATTGAAGATTGTGAGGAGGAGCTTCATTTTGAAACTCCTGAAAGATTGCTTAAGAGTCTGCAAAGAGAAATCAGGAACAGATTAATGGCAGGTGATGAAGAATGATTCGATATCAAAAGCTTTCATACAGTGATGCAAAGGTTATCATTGCGGAATATGATAGTTATGATGATAATGAATTTAAGGATCTTGAAAATCATTGGAGAGCCAATGATGTGTCTGCATCTGCCTTTGATCCTTCTTATGAAGATTTCAGACATGAGTTACTTGCCGAATTTAATTCTGCCCTTGTTGAAACCAGCGGAAAAATGACATACCTTTTGGACCTGAGAGTAGGTATTAAGTTGTTCCAATTGATGCCTTTGGATTCCAATTTTTCTATTATTGAGGCCAATAATGATGATATATGGAGATATATCTCAGTTAAAGTTATGCCCGATATTACATATCTCAGATATCCAACCCCAGAAAAAGGAAGTATTCGGATTAATCAAAAACGCTTCTTCTCTCATACTCGCCGCATCTGGCTAAAAACACTTTGGTGGTATATCTATCTAAGTTGGCAAGGCAACGCAGAGGATACCTTTGAAGTATTGAAAGACAACGGTGTTGATAATATTAATAAACTAATTGAAACACCTGGGCGGGGATATCGTCTGCAACTGTTCAGACATATGATGTTAGAGTATCATAAAACACGTCCGCACAAGGTTAAGGACTTTGCAGCATTTACAAAACTCAATAATGCAAAGTGTGTGTCAATTGAACCAGAATTGACCTGTGGCGGAGTTGCCGCATACGCCCAAAAATTGTTGGAAGAGGTATCTGCTCCGAAGGAGGTGGAGTAAATGCTGCTGGAGGATATAAAAAACAACTGGAAAACGGATATTCTCGGTTATGCACAGGTCATTTCATCTCTGAAAGATACAAAATACCCAGCTCATACAGTAAAACTTGTTGATGGCTACGGGGTTGCAATTCCATATTCAGGCGACGATGTTAACGAAAGTTTCTCCAATGTACGCATCTTCAGCACAGATAATATTATGGCCTCACCTGGGGTTATTCAGCGTTCGTTGGTATTGACTACGGACTCTTTTGAAGCCGAACAACCCTTCGCTTCACTTTGCGCGGAATTTATTGATCCAGGCACTGATGGCAGTTCAAGAATTGCTGTTTTAAATGATCCCGTTGCTTGGTGGGGAAAATGGAAAGAATTACTGGGAAACAAGAATATTGATGCACGAATTTATGATGTTCTCGGAGAGCTGTGCGTTTTATATGTATTGCTACAATCTGGTGAAAATGCTGCTTGGAATGGTCCGGACGGAGCATCCTATGATATCGAAACCGATGATAAATTTATTGAAGTAAAATCTACCTTGTCCAGGAGTAAACGCGAAATTACTGTGAACAATCAGTTTCAGCTCGATACTTCAAGTAAGAATTTAAATCTGGTTTTGTGTGTTTTTGAACCATCTATCCAATCTGGGGTCTCTATTAATAAAATAACAGAAAAGTTAGGTGAACTTGGATATAATGTTAAATTGGTGAATCAAAAGTTGTCCGAACTCGGATTTGAAGAAGGGATGAGCTCTCGCAACAAAACATTTCTTCTTCACGAAATGTTGAGATATACTATAAATTCTGACTTTCCTCGAATTACACCCGAGTCTTTTATTGGCGGAGTTCTACCAGCGGGCGTAACAGGAATTACATACACCGTTGATTTAAGCGGAATGACTTCAGAGTCAATGGTGCAAGGAGCAAATCATGATATATAAAACAATCGACTTATGCGCCGGCATTGGTGGAATTCGCCGTGGATTTGAGTTGACGGGTAAATTTGAAAATGTACTCTCAGCTGAAATTGATGAGTATGCTTGCAAAACTTATGAGCATTTGTTTGGAGAAAACCCCAAAAACGATTTAACATCTGAAGAGTTCAAAGAACTTGTATCAAGGACTGAATATGACATCTTGTTGGCAGGATTCCCTTGTCAAACATTTAGCCGAGTTGGACAACAAATGGGATTTCGCGATACAACAAAAGGAACCATTTTTTTTGATATCGCCGACATCATTTCCAGAACCAATCCCCGCGCAATCTTTTTGGAAAATGTTGAAAATCTTGTATCTCATAATAAGGGAGAAACACTTAGGCGTATTGTAACTACTTTAGAGGATGAACTCGGCTATCGAATTATCGGAGTAACTATGGACGAAGATGGTTCTTATGTATATAATACCAAGTCCTTTATACGTAATTCAAAGAATTTTGGATTACCTCAAAACAGGCCACGTACTTACATAATGGCTTTTAGTAAAAAAATGTTTGGGGATGCAGTAAAGGTGTTAACAGATGATATGCCATTTTCTAACCACAAGGTAATTTCTGAAGATTTAAATTCAATTATTGAACCAGAGGTTGACGACGTTTATTACATGTCCAGTGGTTACTGGGATACACTAAAAAAACATAAAATGCGTGAGCAAGCAAAGGGACATGGCTTTGGCTATGTGATAGTTAATGCTCCAGGGATTGAGCACCCTATTGCAAGTACTATCCTTGCTACTGGTGGTTCAGGGAAAGAGCGCAATCTGATTTTTCAACCCAAAGCTGGTATTGCAGGGAAAAAACTCCCGACAAAAAAAACCGGATTAAATAGTGAAGGCATCCGTGTAATGACCCCTACTGAATGGGGACGGTTACAAGGTTTTATAGGTTATGCATTTCTTGACGAAAACGGTCATGAAACATTTAGTTTTCCAGAAAACACAACTCGAACCCAGAAATATAAACAATTTGGTAATTCAGTTACAATTCCTGTTATTGAAGAAATGGCCCTTTTTATGTTGTCATGTTTTAAAAAAATGACAAAAGCCCAAGCGAATCTACTCTTAGAGTTGGCTTGGAGTCAAGATACGATCACTCGCCGTGATGTGATAGAATCTCTTCGTGTCTCAAATAACAGGGCGAACTACTTGTTACGCAAAATGAAAAATGCTGGCTTTTTGATTCCAATAGTAACTAAAGGTCGGGGAGCCAAATATAAAGCTGGAGTTACCCGGGGAACGAAGATAAATATTGAAGAATAACAACTTAATGCAGTTATAGTTAGAATGAAAGAATAGGTTATGGGTGATAGTGAATGACAGAAGTAGTAGCAGCCCTGATCTGGGATCAGGGCAAGTTCATGATCTGCCAGCGCCCAGCCCATAAGGCCAGAGGCCTTCTATGGGAGTTTGTTGGCGGGAAAGTGGAGCCCAGCGAAACCAAGGAGCAGGCACTGATCCGTGAATGCCAGGAGGAACTGGCCATCACATTGGATGTGGGCGAAATATTTATGGATGTGATTCACAAATATCCAGATTTGACTGTCCATCTTACCCTGTTCAACGCATCTATTCAAACAGGTATTCCTCAAAAACTGGAGCACAATGATATCCAGTGGATTGCAGTGAATGAAATTGATCAATACGCCTTTTGTCCGGCAGATGAGGAGATTCTAACAAGGCTAAAACTATCGACCAAGTAGAAAAATTAGATGGAAACCTCCTTGACTACACTGGGAAACACGAGCAGACAGAGAAAGGAAAAATGGGAGATGAACGTCATCTGCTTCGGCGATTCCAACACATACGGCTATGACCCCCGCTCCTATCTGGGTGGCCGCTACGCTGCGGACAGCCGGTGGGTGGATATCCTGGCCGAGGAAACCGGCTGGACCGTCCGTAACCTGGGTGAAAACGGCCGGGAGATTCCCACGTCGGTCCCTGACTTTCCTGCTGATACCGATCTGCTGATCATCATGCTTGGGACCAACGATCTGCTCCAGGGCAGAAGTCCGGAACAGGCCGTTAAACGGTTGGATCGGTTCCTCTCTGGCATCTCCCTGGATCGAAGCAAGATCCTGGTGATCGCCCCGCCGCCGATGACTCTGGGAGCGTGGGTACCCAGCCAGCAGCTCATTGATGACTCCCACGCCTTTGTCTGGCTCTGTCAGGCCCTGGCGGAGCATCTGGGCATCTGCTTCGCCGACGCCGGGAAGTGGGACATCCCCTTGGCCTACGACGGCGTCCACTTTATGGAGCAGGGGCACAGAGCCTTTGCCGCCGGACTTCTGGAGGAACTCAAATGAAACGAATCCTGCCTATCCTTTTATCTCTTCTGCTGTTGACCGGGTGCGGCGGAAACTCCGCGGATGGATACCAGCAAATCACCCAAGAGGAGGCCAAAGAGATGATGGACACCCAGGAGGTCATCATCCTGGATGTGCGGGAGCAGGACGAGTACGACAGCGGCCACATCCCCGGCGCGGTCTTGCTGCCGGTGGGGAGCATCGACGAGGATACCGCCGCTGAGGTGATCCCCGAAAAGGATTCCACTGTTCTGGTCTACTGCCGCAGCGGGAACCGCAGCAAGACGGCATCCTCTGCCTTGGCGGAATTGGGCTACACCAACATCTACGAATTCGGCGGTATCAACACCTGGCCCTATGAGACGGAGTCATAGCCCCGGAAATAGGGAGCCTAAACACATGTACCCCTGCAAAACTGCATCGCCGATACAAAGAATACACGGGACGCGCCTTTGGGCGCGTCCGTTGCTCATTCTGCCGATTTGTCCTCACGGCTTCCCCAGCCAGTCCTTGAACTCGTCCAGGGTGATGACCTCCCGGTCGCATTTCTTTTTCATCTCTCTGGCCTGTTCGCTCCAGGCATAGAACTGCTCGTCGGTAATACGGCCGGCCTTGATCCAGGCGAAGCGCTTCTTGTACTCCTTCCGGTAGGCCTTGAACACCGGATCATCGGACTGCTTTTTGGTCCACTGCTGAAAGGCCCCGGCCTCCCGGCAGGTCTGCTGGCCGGAGGCCACTGGGCGCTCACAGTACTCCGCACTGACTCGGCCGGTCTGTGGGAACCAGCGGCCGCAGTTCTTGCACCGCCGGACGGTGATCCCGCGCTCCACACAGCTGCGCAGGGAGTAGTCGATCATGTCCGAAATATGGAGGGGATACAGGACCGACGAGCATCGGCCCAGCTCCACCGGCTCAAAGCTGAGGGGAATGGGGTGGAACACAAACAACTCCGGGTCCTTGGGAGCGTCGTAGAGATAGTGTGCCGCCGCCTGCTTCTGCGGGTCACGCCCCGCCTGATCCACATCCAGTACCAGGTCAAAGAACCGTTGCACCTGCCGCTGATACAGCGGGAGCTGCTCTGGAAGGCTCCGCAGTTCCTCCAGCATCTGCCGGTCCTCCTGTTCGCTGACCGGGATATCCGCACCTATCCGGGAGAAGCGGTCATACCAGCGCACATACAGAAGTTCCAGATAGATGTGCCAGCTCTTCAGTTGGCCCAGCTCCACCATGGTGGCTGTGCCAGCCTCCCGGTCTCCATCTTGAAACAGACGCTCCCAGCTCTCTGCGATCCTACGGAGCGATGGAGTCAATTCGTCGCAGTCCATTTCCAGAAAAGACAGCAGGCTCTCCAGGAACGGGAGTTCCTTGTAGGTCGAGGGAACGCCCTGGACCCCGTAGCTATCAAATTGGAAAACCTCTTTTTTCTCAGAGAAGTACATCTTGGCATACCACATGTCGGCGCCCTCCAAAATAGACAATCGTAAAAAATTTATAAAATAGTCTTGACAAGGGGGTAGGTTCACATGCTACAATACTCTCACAGGGGACTGTCAAAATAATCTTACAATAGTCTAACACCCGCAAATCCGGTTGTCAACGGGGAATTGGTCCCCAACATTCGGAACGGCACCTTGAAAAATGAATACCCATCACCAGAGACGATACTCCACGGGGAAGTAACGCCAGGACGTTGTCGCAGAGCACCGACAATTGAGCGTGCCAAGGGGAAGAAAACGCTGTGTTGGTCAAACAAGGCCGCAGGGCAGGAACAGGTATGGTGTATGGCCAAACCCAGAAAGACAGAAAAGAAAAAGACAGACCCTGTAAAAAAACCGCTGAACTGCTGCAACAGTTCAGCGGCCTGCCGCGTTTCGGAAAACACAGCCTGATCTGTGTCCCAGTTTAACAGAGAGACCTCCGAAACGCAAGAAATTTTTTCTCTGAATTTGAACACCGGAGGTACTAAACATTGAAACTGTCTGTCTACAAATCCTACGACGACCTGCCTCTGTTCCTCAACGCCAAGATGGTGGCGCAGGTACTGGGCGTGTCCATCTCCACCGCCTACGAGCTGCTCAACGATCCCGGTTTCCCCACGCTGCGGGTGGGGAGCCGTATGGTAGTTCCGAAAGAGAAGTTCATCCAGTGGGCGGAGGGACAGTCGGGAGGTACGAAATGAGAAAACAGCACTGGCCCAAGCGGGACCCTATCAAGAACTACTTCCCCCTCCCCAACGAGATCTTCTCCCTGGGACTGTCTGCTGGGGCGATTGCAGTCTACGGATTTCTCCTCCACCGTGAGGACCGGAAGACCTATCAGTGCGTGGCCAGCTACCGGATCATCGGAGAGGCTGTGGGGATGAGCGTCAACACGGTGCGCAAGTATGTGACCGAGCTGGAGGAACGGGGTCTGATCCGGACGGAGCGCACCACCGTCACCACCCGGGACGGCCGCACCCTCAACGGCTGTCTGCGTTACTACATCCTGCCCATCCAGATGTCCATTGAACAGTTCTATGAGCGGCAGCTCCACGTAGCTGACCTGGCGCTGGAACGACAGAGAGCGGAACAACGCATGGCAGCGCTGAAGAGAAAGGAGTGTGCATCCGGATGCTGATGCAGATGATCGACTGCCTGATCGAGCGGGACCCGTCTCTGTCAGCACGGCGCACCATAGACATGCGGCGGTACATTGTCAACCGGTGGAACCGTACGCACGAGGAACCTATCGACGAAGACGGGTGGCCCTGTTCCTCTGCGATGAGAACCGTGGAACCCTGACAGATGAACAAAGAATCTTTGCGAAGGAGTGCCGTGAGGAAATCAAGGCCTGCTATCGAAATGCGGTGTTCCAGATGTTTCAGTGCGGGGAGATGATGCACCGGCATCTGGTGTCCGGGCCAGAGGAATACTGCCGGATTTTTCTGCCGCAGTACGCCGTCCCCTGCAGCAAGCAGCTCTCCCCGTGTAACGGCCTGTGAGGGGCTGTGTGCCCTCTTTGGGGGCGGGGCAGAGTCCCTGCCCCACTGGGGGCTTTCAGGGCGGATTTGGCCCGATTTCGGGGGGCTTCGGGAGAGGGCAAAATGGGGCCCCCGGCGAGGCCCAGCGCAGCGGGTTCGCTGGGGAGAGGAGGAGCAGTGGAACGAGTGAGTTTTCGCCCCTGCGGGGCGGAAACGAGGGCTGTGGAGCTTGCGACGACGACAAGCAGGAGAAAGCCCTGGCGCTTTTATGGCGCCTGGGCGGTCACTTCCGCCCGCAGTGCGGGCGGTTTCAGGGGTTGGAGTTGGCGCTGTTCCGACCAACCTGATTTGAGATTGGCGCTGTTTTTTCTCAAAAGCCGCCTGAATCCACGCTGTGACAGGCTTTCGGGCGGCGCTGATGCAATAAGGAGAGGATTTTGAATTTGAAAAAGGAAAATAAGAAACATTCCGTCTGGCTCAGTGAATCCGCCTGGACCGAGGTGGAATCGCGCTACCGGCGAGATAACTGCTCCACCAGAAACGAATTTATTGAGAAGGCCATTCGGTTCTATTCCGGTTACCTTGACGCGGAGTCTGCCGATGCTTACCTGCCCCGGGTCCTCGCCGATGTGCTGGAAGGCAAGCTGAATGCATTCGGTAAACGGATGGGACACCTGCTGTTCAAGCTGTCGGTGGATCAAAACCTCATGGGGAATATCCTGGCCGCCGACATAGAGATTGACCCGGATCAGCTGCGAAAGGCCCGCGTCCGCTGTGTCAAAGAGGTAAAGGAGACCAACGGTGAGATCAGTCTCGAAGACACGGTCCGTTACCAAAAGGGGGCTGAGTGATGCCGGGACTAATCCAGAAGTCGGGCTACATCAAGCCGGGAAACGGCGGCAGTCACTACGCCGAGTACATCGCCACCCGGGAGGGTGTGGAGCTGATCGAGGCTCCGCCCCCCTCCCATGACGGCGGCGGATACCTGGAATATATGGCCCAGCGTCCCCGCTCCCACGGACTGTTCTCCGCCGACGGTCCCGCCGATCTGGAGAAAACCATGGAGGAGATCAACGGACATACCGGACCGGTGTGGACCTTTGTCTACTCTCTGAAACGGGAGGATGCCCACCGGCTGGGCTATGAAAACGGTGAGAGCTGGCGCAGGTTATTGCTGGCTCATCAAGCAGAATTGGCGACAGCGATGAAAATTCCGCCAAGCAATTTTCGTTGGTGTGCCGCCTTCCACGATGAGAAACACCATCCCCACATCCACATGATGGTCTGGTCGGCGGACCCAAAGCAAGGATTTCTAACAGAAAAGGGTATCGAGAAGATGCGCTCCCAGCTGTCCAATGAGATCTTCCGGGACGAGCTGCTGTCCCTGTATCAGCAAAAAGATCTGTCCTACAGCCAAGTGCGGGACGCGGCGACGGAGGCCATGGGGCGGCTCATCCGGGAGATGGAGACGGGCCTGTGCCACAGTTCGATTATCATGGAGCAGATGGAGACGCTGGCCGGGATGCTGGAGTGCCACAAAGGGAAAAAGGTCTACGGCTACCTGAAAAAGCCGGTGAAGGCCCAGGTGGACGCCATCGTGGATGAGTTGGCCAAGATCCCGGAGGTGGCCCAGTGCTATGAGCAGTGGAATCAGCTTCGAGATGAGCTGGAGCGTTACTACAAGGATTCACCCAGAGAATACCTGCCGCTCTCACAGCAAGAAGAATTCAAAGCCATCAAGAATATGGTCATCCGGGAGGCGGAGCGGCTCCGGCTGCACATTTACCTTCGAGGATGCCAGCATGAAAGATGAAGTGGACGAGGATCAGGATGCGGTGTGCTTCGCCTGGAACTCCAGCTGGCGGATGGCCGAGGTCTACCAGAGCGCCAAGGAGGTGCTGGAGGAGTACGAAAATCCAGAGGAGGAAAAAGCGGAGCAGGTACAGGTGCTGGAACAACTCTGGCAGAGAGGTTTCCCCTGGCCGCCTACCAGCTGGGCAAGTGCTGGCGGGATGGTCGGGGCGTTCTCCCCGATGACGAGCAGGCGGAACTGTGGTTTCAGCGGGCGGCGGACGCGGGATATGACTTCGCCCAATACGCACTGGGAAAGTTCCTGCAAGGCCAAAATCGAACGAATGAGGCGGTATCCTGGTATGGAAAAGCGGCGGCGCAGGAGAACACCTGCGCCGCCTACCGCCTGGGAAAGCTGTATCTGGAGGGGAAAGATGTTCCGAAAGACGTGCAAAAGGCGGTGGCCTATCTCACCGACTCCGCCGAACATGGAAACCAGTACGCCCAGTACGCTCTTGGAAAACTGTACCTCACTGGGCAGGGCGTCAAACAGGATCGGGAGCGGGCCTGGGCGTATTTCTATGAATCGGCGGAACAGGGAAATGAGTACGCCGACTTCTTTCTGGAGCACTTCGATCAGGTGCGCAGGCCCAATGTGTTCCTGGCGGCCACCCGACTGCTCCACCATCTGAGTCAGATCTTTCGTGACAACTCGGTGCCGCCCGCCGCCCCGGTGGGACAGCGGGTGGACCGAAAGCTGCGGCGGAAGATCCAGGAAAAGAAGATCGCCATGGGCCACAAGCCGGATGACCATGAGGAAACTCCCCGGCAGGACATGGGCGGCATGACCATGGGGTGGTAGCAATCGCCAACGAAACCGCAGTAAAAAATGCTGTTGAATTTTACAGCAGATCGAGGTATACTAAGGGCAAGAAAGGGGCTGAATACCATGCCGAACATCAAACCCATCTCTGATCTGCGTAATTACACGGAGGTTCTGCATGACGTGGCAGTTGGCGCTCCGGTTTTTCTGACGAAGAATGGCCGGGGCCGCTACGCCATCGTGGACATGCAGGACTATGAGCGGACACAGGCCACCCTCCGGCTGATGAACGAGCTGGCCAAGGGCCGCAAGTCCGGGGAGGAAAAGGGCTGGTTGACGCTGGAGGCCGTAGAAAAACATCTCGGAATCGCAGATGAATAACCTGCATTTATCCGACGAGGCGCAGGCTGATTTGGACGGGATCAAGTCCTATATCGCAAAGAATTTGGAAAATCCCAGCGCAGCGATCTCCACGGTACGGAACATCACAAAGGACATCCGCAGATTGCGGGAGCACAGTCTGATTGGCGCGTCCCTGTCCTCGATTGCCGATGTCGAGAGTGACTATCGTTTCCTGGTGACCGGCAGTTACCTCACTTTTTACCGAGTTCTTGACAACGATGTCTATGTGGATCGTGTGCTCTACGGCCGCCGGGATTATCTTCGCATCCTCTTTGGAGATGTGCAGGACGACGAAACAAACGAATAGAGACAATCTTCTCCATAGGGAGAAACGATTTGTCACCGGAACCGTCTGCAGAGATGCAGGCGGTTTTTTCTATGGCAGGCATATCAAAATCTGGACCGCAATACAAAGATAAAATCCTGCCCGCAGATGATAACTTTCTGAAAATAGTTGCAGTTGGGGGTAGCTATTGGAAGGAAGTTCGGGTATTGTGTGTTGCTGACAAAGGAGGCGGCACACATGCGCGACACACTGGAAAATCTGTACTTTGGAAACATCACCCCCAATGATCAAATTGTCAAATCGGGGACTGCCCTGAAAAAGGCTATGGAACAGTCAGCAGAGTGCGAGGAGAAACTCACCGCCCTGCTGGAGGACAAAGAAAAAGCGCTGCTGCTCCGGCTCATCAACGCAGAGAATGAGATCGGCAGCACCATGGCCCTGGAGAACTTCATCCTGGGTTTCCGGCTGGGAGTGCGCATGATCCTGGAGGCCCTGGACGAGGACGACGGCAGTCTGATCGACCCAAACAAGGAGGGATAGCCTATGGCAAAACGCAGGCCGTCCGGTGACGGCATGGTCCGAAAACGGGAGGACGGCCGCTGGGAGGGCCGCATCGTGGTGGGCCACAAACAAAACGGCGAGCCCATCTTCCGGTATGTACTGGCCAAAAACCAGAAGGAACTGCTGGACAAGCTCCACCGGGACCTGGAGGCCTTTCAGGATGTGGAGCTCACCGAGGACAGCCGCATGACCCTGGGAGAGTGGCTGGAGCGGTGGATGGAGGACTACGGCGCGGCCACCCTGCGGCCCAACACCCTCCGCAGCTACGAGCAGTTCATCCGGTGCTACATCAAGCCCTATCTGGGGGACAAGATCGTCTCCCGGGTGACCCGTATGGACATCCAGAAGCTATACCGGAAGCTGAAACACGAGGGCCGTGTCCATGAACACCCGGAATACGGGCACGAGCTGTCGGACACCATGGTGCTCCGCATCCACGCCATGCTCCACCGGTGTTTGAAGGACGCGGAGGCGGCCCATGTGATCGCCCGAAACCCCACCGACGGGGCCGCGGTGCCCAAGGCCAACCATCGTCCCAAACAGATCCTCACAAAGGAGCAGATGGACATCTTCCTGGCGGCGGTGGACCGCAACGAGATCTGGCGTGACTTCTTCTACACGGAGCTGACCACCGGTCTCCGTCGGGGCGAGATCTGCGGCCTCATGTGGCAGGACTTCGACGAGAAGGCCGGGACGCTGAAGATCCTTCGGTCCGTGAATGTCCCCAAGGCCGGGGAGCTGGAGATCGGCGAGACGAAGACCAGCCAAGGGCGGCGGACCATCCGCCTGCCGCCCAGCACCGTCCAGCGGCTGAAGGAGCGGAGGAAGCACGCCGTCAGTCAGTGGATCTTCCCGGAACCGCTGGCTCCGGAGAAACCGGTGCGGCCCAGTGCCGCCTACTACTGGATGAAGCGGATCTTAAGAGAGGCAGGGCTTCCTGCGATCCGATTTCACGATTTAAGGCATACCTTTGCCACCCACGCCCTCACCAGCGGCGTGGACGCCAAGACCTTGTCCGGCATCCTGGGCCACACCAACGCCAGCTTCACCCTGGACACCTACACCCATGTGACGCCGGATATGCAGCAGGAGGCCAGCCACATCGTGGGCGGCTTTCTGGAAAATCTCCTGGGGAAAGACCTGAAACCGTGGCAGAGACAGGCCGGAAGGAGGTGCCCGCCATGGGTAAGCGGCGGAAAAAGGGCGAGGGCTCCGTCCGCCAGCGGAAAGACGGCCGCTGGGAGGGCCGGGTGGTCATCGGCTACGACGAGAAGGGCCTGCCCAGGACAAAGAACGTCCTGGCTAAGACGAAACGGGAGTGTCAGGAAAAACTGAAGCAGCTCCGGGAGACGGTAACCGGCTCCAAAACGGAGAAGGTCCGGCCGGAGATGCCCTTCGGGGAGTGGCTGGACTTCTGGTATCAGAACTATGTGAAGCCCCAGATCCGCCCCACCACCCAGGCCAACTACGAGGCGAAGATCTATCAGCACATCATCCCGGAGCTGGGGAAGATCCCCCTGAACCAGCTGGCACAGAAAGACCTCCAGCAGTTCTATGCCCGGATGAAGACGGGCGGGCGGCTCATCCGCACGGAGCAGTTCGGCAAGGGGCTGTCCGACTCCATGGTGCGCGGCCTTCACGCCGCCTGCCGGTCCGCGCTGGAGAAGGCGGTGCAGGAGGGGCTCATCCGCACCAACCCGGCGGTGGGCTGCAAGTTGCCGCCCAAGCGGGGCCGGGAGATGCAGGTATTGGGCCGGGAGGAGCTCCAGCGGTTCCTCATCCAGGCCCAGGCAGAAGGTTATTTCGAACTGTTTCTTCTGGACTTATGCACCGGCCTGCGGCGGGGCGAACTGCTGGCCCTCCAGTGGGACGACCTGGACTTCAAGACCGGGACCCTGACCGTGAACAAGCAGGTCTACGAGGTGAAGGGGCGGCTCCAGGTGAGCATCCCCAAAACCCGCGCCTCCATCCGCAGGCTGGTCCTGCCGCCCGGCGTGGTGGAGGTGCTGCGGCAATACCGGGAGACGGTGGACTCCCGGTGGATGTTCCCTCACCGGTCAAAGAGGATATGCCCATGACGCCAGGGGCGGTGCGCCGACGGCTCCAGATCATTCTGGAGCGGGCCGGGTGTAAGAGAATCAGATTTCACGATTTACGCCATACCTTTGCCACCCTGTCGCTGGAGAACGGCATGGATGTGAAGACCCTCTCCGCCATGCTGGGCCATGTGTCGGCGGCCACCACCCTGGACATCTACACCCATGTCACCGGGGATATGCAGACCGAGGCGGCGGCCAAGATCGACCGGGGGCTGGGCAACGAGGTGTTGGGGAGCCCTGAGCAGGCAGAGCAGGGTTCAGTCGAAGATTTCCAGCCGGTGCTGAGAAAGACCCGAAAGCCCGGCACCGGGTGCATCTCTCAAATCAATGACCACCTGTTTGAGGGGCGCTACTCCCCCACCTGGCCGGACGGCACCAAGCACTCTAAATGCGTCTACGCTCATACCCAGGAGGAATGCGAAGCGAAGCTGAAGGTGCTGATTCAGCAGATGAACGCAGAGCGGCAGGCCCTACGGGACAAAATGCGGGGCATCACTCCGCCGGATAAGCTCACCAAAACGCAGAAGAAAATCTGGTTGTTCATGAAGTTCCACCCCGACGTGACCAGCTATCGAGCTATTGCCAGGGGCGCCGGGGTGACGAGGCATACTGCGGCTAAGTGGTATGAGATGATGCGGGGAATGCTGGGGCGGGCGGCGTAAAAAGACGGCCTGCCTATCTTATCAAATTTTATAATGCATCATCAAAAGTATCATTCTGCCTTGCGGAGCGCCGCCAAATATCGTATGATGAGCACAGGAGATGCCGGGGGAGGTGCTGAAATTGAGTATCCAAGAGGCTCTCATCACGATGTTTACCGACGATCCTGTCAACTGGCTCAAATGGGCAATCGTATTCGCCGTCCTGATCGGCGGCTATGCCATCGCGGTGCCGCTCTACAAAAAGGTGTCCCACGGCGTCAGCTGGGAACGGAAACGGGACATCGCAAAGAGCAGGGACCACGTCATCAAAGCGTCTCTGGCGGACAAGCACCCCTCCGGTGAAGTATCCCGCTATGATTGGCACGCTACCTACCACTACACGATCGACGGCAAGGAGCGGCAGTATACCGCCTATTTCAAGCATCCATCGACACCGCCCCTGTACCTGTATCTCTATTATGTCGATGATCCTGACAAGCTGTTCTCCTGTGAGGAGTACCACTACGAAAACCACAAAGGGCTGCTCCTGCTTCCGGTCATCTTTCTGCCCTGGATCCTGGCCGGCATCGCCCTCGTCCTCCTGGGCGTAGACCTGTCGGGATTTTGAAAGTCATATCGGCATTCTGAACGTTCAAAAGAGGTTGGCATCACAATGTGATGCCAACCTCTTTTCTCAAGGTCATTTCTTGCTTTCCCTCTCTCATCCCCGCCAGTTTGCCAGTGGATAGGAGCCGTTTTTCTCTCGGTATTCCTGCAGCAATTGTCGTTCCCGTTCTCCTGGGTTTTCACAGGCTTCGTAAGCAAGCAGCAAAAGTCCGCAGTCCGAGATCTGCCAGACAGCACGTCCGCCTGCGTGGATATTTCCTCTTCCCAGTCCGTAGTCCATATACTGCCTCAGTCTCTGCCGCAGGCCACGCTTTCCTTCCGCTTTTCCAATATACAGGATACTTTGGTCGGCACATCCCTCATATTTCTCCTGAAGCTTTTTCGCAGGATAGATTTTAGCCTTAGGGCGGTACTCCTGTTCCGAGAAACGGATTGCCATTCCCTCAGGCGCAAATACCCAATAGACTCCTGGCACCTCAGGGACAGAATGACAATCGTTACAACAGAGTTCTTGTAGTGTGACGGCGGGAACCGATGTGGGACAGAGCGCTTTGAGCCGACGAAACAGGCGTAACAGGACCCCTTCCGCGATGCTTTGACTGATCAGGGAACCCTCGCAAAAATGGTCTCTGCGGAAATGCCATGCGATACAGGCCAATACACACAAATAGGGCTGCATCTCCAGCCATCCCGGAGGGGCTATCGCGATATTCCGCTCCTCGAGGCCCCACTTTTGGATCACCTCGTGATAATTCTGGATCACCAATCCCGCCTGGTAGGTTCTGTCTACAAAATCATGTAAATCGCGAGCGAGTGTTTTCTGCCCAGGACTACGGGAATACACGGAATAACGGCGGCACCAAAGCTTCTTTTCCTCAGAAGTCTCGATTTGCTCCAGCAATTTGATCGCCCAGTCTAAAAACAAATTTTCTGTCATAGACGCATCTCCCGATATTCAATTGTCGTTCATTCCAAAAGGAATCGTGAGCAATTTCTTTTTATATAGGCTCTCTGTCCGGATGACCTCATCATCTGTCACAGTTTTGGGCAATATCTGCAAAATGGAGAACTGGAAATCGTGGTAACGTTCGGGGTAGGCGCAAATCAGTTCCTTCATCAGCTTATTATTGCCGTGCAGGGAATCCACATAGCAGGCCCACCGCCCCAGCAGTCCATCTTTTCCATAAGCCGATCCCACATACTGCTTTCCCGTCTCCCGGTCAACGATGAGATAAATAGCGTTGACGGAGGACAGCGCTGTGTGCCACGCCTCATAAACGGTTGGATTTTCAACGATTTCCTTCAGTTCATCATATGTAAGGATCAGATTTTCAAAGCCGGAAAAGACTTTCTTTTCATCTGCCTGAATTGCCACAACAGGCTTTTCGGTCGTTCCCTTCTGATGCCACATGCGCGCAGACTTCCCCCAATCGATGATCAGTCTGCCCTCATATTCTTTCAGCAAATCGAGGGGTTCGAGATGAAAATATGCGTTCTTGCCCTGGAATTTTCTGGCCTCAATTTCCGGGATACCCTTTGGGATCATATCGGGCGTATCCAGAACAGCAGCACCTACTTTATAGCAGGAATCCAGCTTACAGAGAGTCCCCTGGTCGCTTATAAAGGTCACCCAATAATCGTACCCTTTGCTGAATCCAGATTTCTGATGACAGGTATATTCATATACCACATTTGCTTTATAACACTCTCGAAATCCACGATCTGTCAGTGCATGACGAATTAATTTGACTTTTGAGGGATTCAGTCCTACTTTTCTTAACACGTCCGAGAAATAAAAAATCGCCATTTTATATCTTCCTCCGCATATAAACTGTCAGAGTCGAACTTATCACCCAGGGTGATATCGTCATGAGCTCACTCCCCTATCCGAAAACAGCTCTTTCACTCCTGTCGCTGGGCGATGAAATCCGAGATAGCCTCCACCGTCTGGGCCTGTTGTTCCTCCGCCGAGATGGTGGCGGGCAGGTCCCCCTCCTGCGGCCCGTAGTTACCGAACTGGGCGTGATTGCCACCCTGGATTTCCACCACGTTCTCAGTATAGTCAATTTCGTCTTCCACGCTCTGGTTCAGGGAGCCATAGACGGTGAGGGTATCGGCAGGCGGATAGTCGCCGTAGAGGTAGGCTCCCAGCAAAATCAGGCCGTCCACCTCGTCCGGGTGCTCCGAAGCGAACTGGGAGGCCATGGCCCCGCCCATGGAGTGGCCGGCGATGTACCAGTGCTGGATATCCGGGAACTGGGCCATCACATCCTCTGCCGCATTCACGTCGAAGATGGCCAGGTAGAAGGGCATCTCCACCAGAATGCAGGTGAGGCCGGTCTGCCGGAGCTGGTTCAACAGGGGCAGATAGGCGGCGGCCTCCACCTTGGCCCCGGGGTAGAAGATGATCGCGGTGTCCGTGGGATAGGACGGGGAGAGGATGGTCAGATCATCCCGAACCTCCAGATGATCTCCGCTTGCCAGTACCTCCAGAGCCACGTCCTCCGCCCGGTAGTAGTTGGACACATACCAGAAAAAGCCGCCCGCCAGCAGAATCAGGACCGCCAGCAAAATACTGACGGCTATCTTCCACTTTTTGCGGCAGGATTTTGCCTCTGCCGTCATTGCACACCCTCCTCCCACTGCCGGATCACTGCCGCAACGGTCTCCGCCGCAATATGGGAACCCAACTCACTGGGGTGGACGCCGTCGGCGGCATAGAGGTCCTGAGGAACGGACCATTCATAAAACCGCCGGCCCACATCGGCGATCAGGGCGTTATTTTCCTGTGCCGCCTTGTGGTAGGCCTCGGACAGCTTTCGGGCCATCTCGTCGTAGTCCCAGCCCTTGTCCGTCAGCTTGGCTCCGCCCCTCTGATAGGCCCAGGTAGCAAACAAAATGGGGACCGCTCCGTTTGCCCGGATCTGCCGGCAAAGCCCCTCCACACTGGAGAAGAAGCTCTTGGGGGCGGTGATGTGACCGTGGCTCATCTCCTGAAGCACCACATAGTCCCACTTCTCCTTTTGGAGCGCCGCCTGGGTCTGACTGCCCAGCCTGGTGTTGGGGTTCGGGTGTTCCGACAGCCGCGCCCCGCCCCGGGTGTGGTGGATCACCTCCGCCCCGGTCAGGTCGGCCAGCATCTGGGGCATATCATTGGTGAAGATAAAGCTGTTACCCAGCATGAGGATCCGCATGGCGCTGCTCCTTACTCGTTTATTTCACTGCTTTTAACTGTCATTATACACGGCCTCACCGAGAGGGACAAGGCCGGGAAAGTGCAGCCAAGCCTATCAGATTTTGCGACGCAAGATTCAAAGATAAGGTTGCGGCCGCGTGAACTGATTGTGAACAGGTGGTCATGACCCCATATTTCAAAAATTGTGCAGTTTGCCTTTGCTTCTTTTCAGAACGAATCGTGGCGAAGGCGGACCAAAAACTATGTCTACAACGAAAATTCAAAACAGATCCGCAAAAGTGAGTTGACCACATTTGAGACCATATTTGTGCAGAACGTTAAACAAATTATTGTTTGAAAAGTTATGAAAACCGCCTCAAAACATCAGTTTTGAGGCGGTTTTTGGTCCGAGTGGGGAGACTCGAACTCCCGGCATCTTGCTCCCAAAGCAAGCGCGCTACCAACTGCGCTACACCCGGTTATGAAGTTTTCTGATTGTGGTCAAATATGGGGTCAGCGCCGGTTTTTGACCAGTTCCCAGCGGGGGGCAAAACTCCGTCGGCCTTAGCGTCCCAGAGCTTTCCGGGATTTCAGGAAAGTGCGGCTCGAACTCCGGCCTCACGCTCCCAAAGCAAGCGCGCTACCAACTGCGCTACACCCGGATATTTTGTTGGAGTGTTCCACTTTGTTGCTCAGTCAGCTTTTCTATTATAATATATAGACAGAAGGATTGCAAGAGGGCATTTTGATATGATATGATAGCCCATACGAGGTGAGCTAGGCTATGCGAATGAGAAAAAAACCGAACCTGGGAGTGCGGATGGAACGCTGTACCCGGGTGCTGATTTCCGACCCGGAGGAGCGGAAGGGAAAGTGGCGGGAGCTGATGCCCGAGGCGAAGGAGGTCTTTCTGGAGCTGGGCTGCGGCAAGGGCCGCTTTACGGCGGAGACTGCGGCGCAGAATCCACAGGCGCTCTATATTGCGGTGGAACGGGTGCCGGACGCCATGGTGATCGCCATGGAGCGGGTCTGTGCCCAGGAGCTGCACAACGTCTTTTTTGTGGATGGGGACGTAGCGCAGCTTCCGCTGTTCTTTGCTCCGGGTGAGGTAGACCGCATCTACATCAACTTCTGCGATCCCTGGCCCAGCAACCGCCACGCCAAGCGGCGGCTGACCCGGACTTCCTGCTGCGTTACCGGCAGGTGCTGGCAGAGGCGGGGGATCCACTTCAAGACAGACAACCGGGATCTATTCGAGTGGTCCCTGTTCCAGTTCCCAGGGTGGGCTTTGGGGTGTCTGAGGTCACCCGCGACCTGCACGCCGACGGCATCCACGGTGTAATGACCGACTACGAGGAGAAGTTCCACAACCTGGGGACCCCGATCAACCGCTGTGTGGGTACCATGGGCCCGCTGCCCGAAGTGCCGGAGCCTCCAGCAGAGGAATGACCGCGCAAAAAGGAGCTTCCGCTGTATGGCGGAAGCTCCTTTACTTGTGCTCAGAGAAACGCGACCACCCGGTACATGAGCATGAAGTGAAACACCGAGCCCATAAGGATGAACAGGTGAAAAATCTCGTGACAGCCAAAGCGGGGATTATCGCGGCCAGGCCACTTGACGGCGTAGAGCACGCCGCCCACGGTGTAGAGAATGCCGCCGCCCAGCACCCAGAAAAAGCCGGCAGGGGGGAGCAGGCGCAGCAGGGGGACGAGGGCCACCACAGCCAGCCAGCCCATGAAGATATAGATGCCGGCGGTGAGCCAGCGGGGGGCGGTGATCCAGGCCAGGGTGAGCACCAGCCCGGCCAGGGCTAAGGCCCAGATGACACCGAACAGGGCCCAGCCCCAGGCACCGTCGGTGCGGAGCACCACCAGGCAGATAGGGGTATAGGTACCGGCGATGAGGAAGTAGATAGAGGCGTGGTCGTACTTGCGCAGGGCGATACGGCCCTTGACGCTGACGTTGCGGCAGTGATAGAGAGTGCTGGCCGTATACAGGCCCACCATGCTCACGCCGTAGATGAGGAAGGAGACCGTGCCACGGGCTGAGGAGAGGGCGGCGCAGCGCCGCAGGAGCAGCACGGTGCCCAGCAGGGCCAGGGCGGCCCCAATGCCGTGGGTAATGGCGGACCAGGGACGCAGCCCGTCATAGGGGTCCCGGTCCTTTTCCCGCAGCCTGACCGGGCGCGGCTTTGGTTGGGAAGGATAATAGAGCATGGCCTTGCGGCGGGGGAGTGCGTTTTCCTGATTCATATGGATCACCTTTCCTTATCTTTAGTATAGCACATGCCGCACAATATAATCAATAGAAACTTTAAATATAATTTTTAAAATTATATTTGACCTCCTGTTCAAAGGGGACAACGCTAGGATATGGCGGAACGGGCGGCACTATGCGGACAAGGCGGCGGTTGCCGGAGGGACCAGGTGTGTTATGATAAGAGGCGCGAAAACAGGGGAGGGCGGAGCATGGAGCGGATTCTGCTGATAGAAGATGATCAGGCGCTGGGGCGGGGGACCGCCCTGGCGCTGGCCGGGGAGGGCCGGGAAATCAGGGTGGCGGCCACCCTGGCCCAGGGCTGGGCGGCCCTGGGCGAAGGGGAATACGCGCTGGTGCTGCTGGATCTCAACCTGCCCGACGGAAATGGACTGGATTTTCTCACTGCGCTGCGGCGAACCAGCGGGGTGCCGGTGCTGATTCTCACCGCCAACGACCTGGAGAGTGACCAGGTGGCGGGCCTGGAGCTGGGGGCGGACGACTACGTGACCAAGCCCTTCTCCCTGGCGGTGCTGCGGGCCCGGGTGAACCGCCTGCTGCGGCGGGGGAGCGCCCCGGCGGCCACGCTGGAGCTGGGGCCCTTCTCCTTCGACTTTGAGCGCCTGCGCTTTATGCGGAACGGGACGGAGGTGGAGCTGTCCAAGACGGAGCAGCGGCTGCTGCGCCTGCTGGTGGAGCACCGGGGGCAGACCCTGACCCGGGAGCAGCTCCTGGACCGGGTGTGGGACGGGGGCGAGTTCGTGGACGCCAACGCCCTGTCGGTGGCGGTGAAACGGCTGCGGGACAAGCTGACGGACGCCCCCATCAAGACGGTGTACGGCCTGGGCTACACCTGGGAGGAAAAACGGTGACCCCGGCGGTGTGCGGGGCCCTGGCCCTGGCGGCGCTGGGGGCGGGCTTCGGGCTGGTCCAGTGGCTCTACACCCGGCGGCTGCTGGCCCGGCTGGACCGGATGCTCGCCGATGCGGTGGACGGCAGCTTTCGGGAGAGCCGCTTTGACGAGTCCCGCCTCTCCGCCCTGGAGGGGCGGCTGGCCCGTTTCTCAGCAGCGCCGCCTCGGCCCGGGAGCTGGAGGGGAAGCGGGCCGCTATACAGACCCTGATCTCCGACATCTCCCACCAGACCAAGACCCCCATCGCCAACATCCTGCTGTACGCCTCCCTGCTGGCGGAGGGGGAGCTGTCCCCGGAGCAGGCCGCCCAGGCGGCCACCCTGTCCCGGCAGGCGGAGAAGCTGTCCTTTCTGATCCAGGCCCTGGTGAAAGCCTCCCGGCTGGAGACGGGGATCATTACCACCGCGCCGGAGCCCCAGCCGGTGGGGCCGCTGCTGGAGGGGGCGCTGGCCCAGGCCCGTCCTCAGGCGGAGGCCAAGGGGCTTACCCTGGCGGCGGAGCCCTGCGGGGCGGCCGCCCGCTTTGACCGGAAGTGGACGGCGGAGGCCCTCTTTAATGTGGTGGACAACGCGGTAAAGTACACCCCGGCGGGGGGACGGGTGACCCTCTCCGCTGTCCCCCTGGGGCAGTTCTGCCGGGTGGACGTGTCCGACACCGGCATCGGCATCCCGGAGGAGGAGCAGGGCGGATCTTCGGCCGCTTCTACCGGGGCGGCGCTGTGCGGGCGGAGGAGGGGGTGGGCATCGGCCTCTACCTGGTCCGGGAGATCCTGCGGCGGCAGGGGGGCTATGTCAAGGTGGCCTCCCGCCCCGGCCAGGGAACCACCTTTTCCCTCTACCTGCCCCGGGAATAGGGCGGATCTTTCCAAACTGTAAGATTTGAGAAAGAGTGTGGAAAGATTGATCCACTACAATGGGTACTGTCAGAAGGCAGTACCCATTTTTTCCACAGGAGGAGATTCCAAATGGCGATTTTGCAGACCAGGGAACTGAAGAAATATTATGGCGCGGGGGATACACTGGTGAAAGCCCTGGACGGGGTGGAGCTGAGCGTGGAGAACGGCGAGTTCGTGGCTATCATCGGCACGTCGGGTCCGGCAAGTCCACCCTGCTGCACATGCTGGGCGGGTTGGACCGGCCCACCTCCGGCACGGTGACGGTGGACGGCCGAGGAGCTGTCCACCCTGAAGGACGAGGAGCTGACCATCTTCCGGCGGCGGAAGATCGGCTTCGTGTTCCAGGCCTATAATCTGGTGCCGGTGCTCAGCGTATATGAGAACATCGTCCTCCCCATTCAACTGGACGGCGGCGCGGTGGACGAGAGCTACGTCAGGGAGGTGATCGCCGTCCTGGGGCTGGAGAAGAAGCTGGACAGCCTGCCCGGGCAGCTCTCCGGCGGCCAGCAGCAGCGGGTGGCCATCGCACGGGCCCTGGCTGCCAAGCCCGCCATCCTCCTGGCCGACGAGCCCACCGGCAACCTGGACTCCCGCACCAGCCAGGATGTGCTGGGACTGATGAAGGTCACCGGGCAGAAGTTCGCCCAGACCATGGTGATGATCACCCACAACGAGGAGATCGCCCAGTTGGCCGACCGCATCGTCCGCATCGAGGACGGGCGCATCGTCACGCGGTAAGGGGGCGAGGGTATGAACGTCTCCAACCGCAAGTGTGTGCGCACCCTGGCACGGCGGAGCCTGCGGGCCAGCCGCACCCGTAACCTCATCGCGGTGCTGGCTATTGCGCTGACCACGGTGCTCTTTACCTCCCTGTTCACCATCGCCCTGTCCATCAACGACGGATTCCAGCAGAACAACTTCCGGCAGGTGGGCGGCTACTCCCACGGCGGCTTCAAATACCTGACCGAAGCGCAGTATGAGGCGCTGAAGGACGACCCCCTGATCGGGCAGGCCGGCCTGCGGCGGTTCGTGGGTATGCCGACTCAGGACCCTTTCAACAAAGCCCACGTGGAGGTGAGCTACGCCGACGCCAACGACGCCCACTGGATGTACTGCGACCCGGCGGAGGGCCGCCTGCCCCAGGAGGGTACCGACGAGGCGGCCACCGACACCCACGTGCTGGAGCTGCTGGGCGTGGAGCCGGAGCTGGGGGCCCGGTTCACCCTCACCTTTGATGTGGACGGGCATGAGACCACTCAGACCTTCACCCTCTCCGGCTGGTGGGAGTACGACGAGGCCATCGTAGCCAACCACGTGCTCATCCCGGAGAGCCGGGTGGACGCCCTGCTGGACGAGGCGGGGGTGAACCCCAACGCCCCGGAGGACGGCATGACCGGCGCCTGGAACCTGGACGTGATGCTCAAGAGCGGCTCGGCCCATATCGAGCGGGATATGGAGCAGATTCTGGCCGGCCACGGGTTCCAGAGCGAGGACGCCGCCGGGGAGGGCTATGTCCGCTCCGGCGTCAACTGGGGCTACACCGGCGCCCAGCTCGCCAGCGGATTGGACGTCCAGGTGGTGGCCGCCATTGCCGCCGTGCTGCTGCTCATCCTCTTTACCGGCTATCTGATCATCTACAACGTGTTCAAGATCTCCGTCACCAACGACATCCGCTTCTACGGCCTGCTCAAGACCATCGGCACCACCGGCCGCCAGCTCAAGCGCATCATCCGCTACCAGGCCCTGGCCCTCTCCCTGGCGGGGATCCCGGTGGGGCTGCTGCTGGGCTGGCTGGTGGGGGCGGGTCTCACCCGGCGGTGATCGGCCGGCTGAACGGCGTGACCAATGTTGTGTCCGTCAACCCCGTCCTCTTTGCGGCCTCCGCCCTGTTCGCCCTGGTGACGGTGCTCCTGTCCTGCCGAAAGCCGGGCCGGATGGCGGCGAAGGTGTCCCCTGTTGAGGCGGTGCGCTACACCGAGGGGAGCAAAACCCGCAGGAAGGCCGGGAAGCGGGCGGGGAAGGGGTCTCCCTGCTCTCCATGGCCTGGGCCAACCTGGGCCGGAACCGGGGCAAGACGGTGGTTACCGTGCTCTCCCTGTGCTTGGCGGTGGTGCTGCTCACCATGACAGTCACCTTCGCCAAGGGCTTCGACATGGATAAGTATATCGCCGCCTTTACGGCCAGCGACTTCATCCTGGCCGATGCCGGACACTTCCAGACCGGCGGGGAGGTATTCAACCCGGACATGGCCCTGCCGGAGGACGCGGTGGAAGAGGTGGAGGCCCGGGGCGGCATCACGGCCGGCGGCCGCACCTACGGCTGCACCTCCCCGGTGGAGGAGTTCATCACTGAGGAGTACTACCGCTCGGTGTGGGGCCGGTGGAACGACGCGGAAACCCTGGATCAGATGGTGTCCGGCATGGACCGCACGGAGGACGGCCTGCTGGCCGACCGGGCCCAGCTCTACGGTATGGAGCGGTTTGCCCTGGACCGCCTGACCGTGCTGGAGGGGGATATCTCCAAGCTCTACGAGCCGGGCGGGCGGTACGTGGCCGCTGTGTACTCCGAGGACGACTACGGCAGCCCGCGGATGGACAGCCACTGGGCCCGCCTTGGGGATAAAATTACACTGCGGCACGTGGAGGAGTACGAGTACTACAACCCCAACACCGGCGAGGTGTACGGCGGAGAGGAGGACATTCCGGAGGGCGCGCCCTTTGCCGCCCGGGCGGTGAAGTACCGGGACCTCGAGTATGAGGTGGCAGCCTTGGTCAGCGTCCCCACCGCCCTGAGCTACCGCTATTACGGGGCCGACGAGTTTATCCTCAACGACCAGACCTTCCTCCAGGACACCGGCACGGCGGATATCATGTACTACGCCTTTGACGTGGACGACGGCGCGACGGCGGATATGGAGGGCTTTCTCCGGGACTACACGGAGAACGTCAACCCCCAGCTCGATTACGAGAGCAAGGCCACCTACGCCGCAGAGTTTGAGGGCTTCCGGGGGATGTTCCTGATGCTGGGCGGGGCGCTGAGCTTCATCGTGGGCCTGGTGGGCGTGCTCAACTTCTTCAACGCCGTGCTCACCGGCATCATCACCCGCAGGCGGGAGTTCGCCGTGCTCCAGTCCATCGGGATGACCGGCGGGCAGCTCAAGAAGATGCTGGTGCTGGAGGGCCTCCTCTACACCCTGGCGGCCGTGCTGGCCTCTCTGCTCCTCACCGTGGTCATGGGGCCGCTGCTGGGTACCGCCGTGAACAGCCTGTTCTGGTTCTTCACCTACCGTTTCACCCTGGCGCCCATCCTGCTTATTTTCCCCATCTTCGTGGTCCTGGGGTTGGTGATCCCCCTGCTGACCTACCGCTCCATCGCCCGGCACACCGTGGTGGAGCGCCTGCGGGAGGCGGAATGACAAACGGGCGCAGGATATAAAACGAGAGCCGACTTGTTTGACAAGTCGGCTCTTGTTTTGGCCTATGATAAAAATGCACCCATTAAGACCCTGCGGAGCAAGGGCTTAAGGGAAAGAATGGTTTATAAAGCAGAAGAACTCTTGACCACACGGCCCCTGCCGCTTTTTATTTTGCAAACTTGGGCCCGGATACTTCATTTCCCGCGAATGCATTGGGGCCGGGGTTGGACAGGGAGAAATACATCTTTGCCGCCTTAGTCGTACCGAAGTCCTGATTGGAGCCGCTGTCCTGCACCTCATTAAAGGCATCCCGGAACATTTGGTTGTGCGCCTCCTCACGGTTGAGCAGGAAGTCGATGGTTTCCCGTACCTTTTTGTCCTCAATCTGGCGGTAGAGGTACTCGTATACTACCTTGGCCCGCTGCTCGGAGGCAATATTGCTCAGCAGATCCGCGCAGAGATCTCCAGTGACAGTGACATAGTCTGCTGTCCAGGAATAGCCGGAGGCGTTGATGAGACCGGGATTCAAGCCAAGCAAAACATGTGTTTCGATCTCGCCTGCCTGGACCTTGTCTGCTTCCACGTCATGACCGTTGAGCAGATTGATGGTCTGAGCTACCATTTCCATGTGGCTCAGCTCCTCCGCCGCGATATCCATAAACAGATCCTTGATCTTGGGGTTTCTGATGCGGAAACTCTGGGACATATATTGCATGGCAGCTTTTAGCTCGCCGTTGCCGCCGCCGAGCTGCTCCTGCAATAGTGCGGCATACTGAGGATTGGGCTGCTCCACTTCTACTGGATGAAACAGTTGTTTTTCGTGCTTGAACAAGCATATCACCCCTTCCGATTGGTTGTGTTTAGCTTTCCGCAATTTAGAAAAGCTATGCGGGCTCTGTTCGTTTTGCATGATACAGGCGGCAGATTGAAATACCTTTACCACCAAAAGAATACGATATGCATTAGGAAAGAAAGGTCATATATACTTACAAGGGAGCAATCAAGCCGACTTTACCAGCGCAAATTTTTATACGATGCCGCACTAGAGATGACGGCCCGCGCGGGGCCCCCATATTTCTTGGGATCGTAGAGCGCGGCGTCATGAGCCAGACAGTCCCGTAACGCCTGGGTATAGGCGGCCCGAAGCTCCGTGGCGAAGTTGACCTTACACACACCCATGGATACCGCACGCTGCACATCTTCGTCCGGGACACCGGAGGAGCCATGGAGCACCAGGGGGATATCTACCGCTTCCCGGATCTGAGTCAGCCGCTCAAAGGCCAGCCTGGGCTTGCCCTTGTAGAAACCATGTGCGGTCCCAATGGCTACGGCTAAAGAGTCGATTCCCGTTTCCCGGACGAAACGGGCCGCCTCGCCTGGATCTGTGTAAAGATCCTCACCTGGCTTGACCTCCAGATCATCCTCCTTACCGCCCAGTTTCCCCAGCTCCGCTTCCACACAAGGCCGGGAAGACATCCCGCTTGCCATCTCCACCACTCTGCGGGCCAGGGCGATATTTTCGTCCAGCGGCAGTTTAGAGCCGTCGATCATCAGGGAGGTATAACCGTCTGACGCGGCCTGCTGACATAGTCCAAACCGGTCTCCGTGATCCAGGTGCATAGCCACTGGCACAGACGCCTTACCGGCCATAGCACGGGCCATGGCCGCGAAGACTGCTGGCTCCGCGTATTTTAATGTGGATGGCGTCGTCTGAAGTATGACCGGCGCGTGCTCGGCCTCCGCCGCCGCGATGACAGCCTGCATCATCTCCATATTTTCTACATTGAACGCGCCTACCGCATAACCGTTTGCACGGGCATCCCTCAAAAGTCCTCTGCTGTTTACCAGTGCCATATAATATTTCCACCCTTTCCGTATTCAAGGCTTTGCTTTCTCCAGATTTGCTTCAGTCCCTGAGTACCGCATAGAGATAGTCGTCGATGCAGTCCCCCACACGGTCCATCAGGAGGTCTTCAGCCTTGGGAGGCAATATACCCACATGGACTCTGGCGTATTGGACTGGCATATACTGGCTGATCAGGGCCATTGGGATGCCTGCTGTGTTCAAATTATCCAGCAGGAGGCGGAGCGCACCCTGCACCTTGCTGTTGGTCAGGTAATACCGGGCCCGGTCTGAGTAGCTGAAGGCCCGGGCGTACCGCTTCTCCGGCATAGAGCCATGATAATATTTGGCCCACTGGCCCTGGTCCTCCAGCATGACTTGCTCCAGGATCTCACGAAAATGGGAACACGGGAAATCCATCATCCCATACAATTCCCGTTCGATCTGCTCCAGGGCAAACAGTCCTTCCCGGAGGGCGAAGGTCAGAGCTGGTCCGACCTTGAGAATGGCGATCCCGTCCTCTACCATCTTTCGAAGGCATTGCCGCGGCTGATAATCCGTGGAATGTCCTTCAAAGACCAGGTTGGGGTGCCGCTTTAAATGCTCCGTCAGGCTGTGGGCGGCCGTCCGGTCATATTCGATCACGCTTTCGTCGGCAAATTCCACCCCGGGCTGCACCACAATGGCAACCACACGCTCCCATGCCGCCTCCAAATGATTGGAGCAGAACGCCGCCTGGAACGTGGACAGCGTGGCTTCGCAGTCCTCCGGCGCGGTTACGGTTACGCTGTCCTCATTTTCCTGGGCGCCGCCTGGGATGGGCACCTCACTGCCGATGATATAGACCGGCGCAGGGGCTTCCGGGTGCCACGCACTGTATTGGGCAAAAGCTTCCTCGGCGATACGGCAGAGTTGGGCGCCGCGGTGGGCGATCACAACATCCGATAACCGCTCATTGGGAGCGTCGTCCGCCAGGCACATGCTGGTATCAATATGTATTTTGGAAAAGCCAGCCAGTACATAGGAGCGGATCAGTTCCCCTGCGTTTTTCATTGCCTCAGCCTCGGGAAGATGGGTCCAGGTCAGCGGACCCAGGTGGTCGCCGCCGCAGAACAGTTTGTCAATCGGGAAATTTTCCTCTTCAGCTAAACGGTTCAGAAACGCCCGGAACGCTACCGGGGTCATACCGGTATAGCCGCCGTTCTGGTTCACTTGATTTGCAGTCGCCTCTACCAGCACCACCGTATCACGGTCCTTGGCCCGGCGAAGGGCCGCCCGAATTACATACTCGTTGGCACTGCAGCAAGAATAGAGGCCCATTTCACGATTCTGTCCGCGCTTTTGCAAGAGTTCAGAAATCGGATTTTGAATTTGTAGATTGGTCATAGCTTCCCCTTTCCTTTTGCACAGAGGGCACCCGGCGATAGCCGCCGGGTGCCCCATTGGCACGTTCTGTTTTCAGACGATAAAATTTAAGAACTTCTTCATTGGGTCTTGCTGGCTTTGCGGGCGGCCAACTCCTCCATGATCTCAGCGTGGCGCTTCTCGGTCAGCTTATAGAACAGCATGGGGACAACTGCAAGGATTATAATTCCAGCACTGACTAGCGTATATACAAAGTGGAAAGAATTTAATACGTTCACCGGCTGTACGGTCTCTTGGGGAATGTAGCCAGTCAGACCGATTACAGCGGCAACAGCGATACCTGCGACTGCCATGACACACTTGGTCACGAAGCAACGGGTAGAGGTAATCATAGCTTCATTGCGCTGGCCGGTTTTCCATTCGCCATACTCAATTGTATCCATCATCATCGCGTTGACACAGACCATGACAGCTCCAACGCATACAGTTGAGACAGAAGATGTGGCAAAAAGTACAATAGCGTTATGATACCCGGCAAAGTAGAGAACGAGGCTGGATATTGTCATGAGCCCGGCAAAGAGAAACATGCAATTCTTTTTCCCAATATGCTGAGAGAGAAAGGTGAAGATCAATGCGCCTACAACCATACCAACCAGATTAATCAAGTTCAGCACAGTCATATAACCCAGGCTGCCCCAGTTATATACACAATAATAATAATTGAGATAGCCTTTCAGCATCATACCTAGCAGGCAAAAGATATTTGAGATTTGGATCAGGAGCAAGGGCTTGTTTTGAAAAATATTTTTTAGTGCCAGTTTGAGCTCAAACTTCTCACTGTCGTCTGGTACCACATGCTCCCGTACCAACTTGAAGGAAATCAGGTACATGGTCACACCCCAGACGGCAACAGCAAGTGCAAGGAAAAAGTAAACATGCCAGTCAAATTCGCCAAAGAAGGCCAGTGCCATTGGCATCACTAATCCGATAATTCCAGTAATGGTATTGGACGCGGTGGTAGTGAAGCCAACAATTTCCGAGCGCTCTTTCGTATTGCTGGTCATTGCCGCAGGCAAGCTCCAGAATGGTATATCCACAGAGGTAAACACAATACTGCCTGTGATGATATACATAATACCTGCAAAAATGCACAGTCCGATGGTGCCGATATCGGGCTTAAAGAAAGAGAGTGCTAAACAGATCCCCATAAGAGGACCTGAGCGGAGAAGCCACGGGCGAAACCGGCCCCACTTACTCCTAGTACGGTCTGCAATGATACCCATAGAGATATCGGTAAAGGCGTCAAAGAATCGAGCCCCACCAAAAGGAACGCTAGGAAGCCGGCGGGCAGCTTTAGAATATCCGTTAAAAACGGAGTAGTCCAGGTAGACCACAAGGTATACATAGAATCATGCCCGAGTACACCAATTGCGTGGCCGAGCTTTTCCTTCTTGGTACATTGCCTTGGTTCTTCCTCTAATTTAGCTTCCTTAACGACTTCGGTAGACACAAAATTTCCCTCCTTGTTTCTTCCTCAACGAGTTGCGGGGCAAGCGCGAATAACCTTGGCATGGGTCCCTGTGGCTCTTGCATTTATTTAATGATACTCCGGCAACCAGTCGCCGTGGGCCTGTATGAGGTCGTCCACAAGGCTGCGGATCTCATCGATGGTCAGTTCGCTCCCGGCATGGGGGTCCAGCATGGCGGCCTGATAGATGTACTCCTTCTTCCTGGTGAGAGCGGCATCTACGGTGAGCTGGTGCACCTCGATCTGCCGCCGATTCAGCGCGGCGAGCTGATTGGGAAGCGGCCCCATGTGGCAGGGGGAGAGATGACCCTCGTTTACCATACAGGAGACTTCCACACAGGCATCGAAGGGCAGGTTGTCAATAAGCCCAGTATTGAGAACGTTACCAGCAAATCCAAAGGTTCTGCCGGTCTCCAGTGCCTCGATGATGCCGGCGGCGTACTCGCTGCTCCTCGTGTGGGTCAGGTTCTCATTGTGGACCAGATGCTCGGCCTGCTGCTTCCACCGCGCAATCTGATCGCGGCAACGGCGGGGGTACTCATCCAGAGGGATGTGAAAGCGGTCGATAAGCTCAGGATGGTCCTTTTGATGAACCAGGGGTAATATTCGCTGCTGTGCTCGCTGGATTCTGTGACGAAGTAGCCGAACTGCTTCATGATTTCGAAGCGAACCATATCATGATGATTATCAGGAGTAAACTGCTCGGCCACTGACGGAATTCTGTCCGCATACTCAGGATGTAACTCACGCAATGCAAGCGTGGGGGCGTAAATTGGTCCCTCCTGGGCACGCTTGCGGATGATGGGATAGAGATCCTCGCCGTTGCGGCTAATCTCTAATAGCCAGGCCATGTGGTTGATGCCCGAAATCTTGTAAGAAACGCCGTCCCAGGGCATGCCAAGCTCGGCGAGGAGTTCAGGTACACAGGCCTGGTGGGAGTGGCACAGACCAACTGTATTGACAGAACTGGCTCGGAACATCGCCAAGCATAGCATGGACATGGGGTTTGTATAATTGATGAAGAGTGCATCAGGACAGACCTTCTCCATGTCTTTCGCAAAGTCCAACATTACAGGGATGGTGCGCAGTGCCCGGAACATTCCACCGATGCCGTGCGTATCTCCGATCGTCTGGCGCAGTCCATATTTTGGGAATTTCAAAGTCTGTAATCGTACAGGGGTCATATCCTCCCACTTGAATGCAGTTAATGACGTATTTTGCTCCACGTAAAGCATCCAGCCGGTCTGCATATTTGACGACCTTAGCCTTTCCGTCGTTAGAGTTCCGGTTAATATTAGAAAGCATCATATAGGACTCTTCCAACCGCTGATGGTCAATGTCATAGAGCGCATACTCAAACTCGCGCATAGCATCCGTCGTAATGCAGTCGCCTAAAACATTTTTTGCAAAGACGGTACTGCCTGCGCCAAGAAATGTAATTTTATCCAAATGAGTAACCTCCTATTTTATTTGGAATGAAACATTATGCGTTAGTGGTATAAGTCAAATAGTCCAAATCAATAACCGGAGTATCGCACACAATGCGGATCGTGTGCGAACCGGCTGGTAGATCAGTCTTTTGAAACAAAAGCTTTCCCACAGCCGCAGCTCCGTTAACATTTACCTGCTGCACAAACTCATTATCGATATAAACGCTGGCAACACCGAAGTTGGAATCATTTTGTCCATACCAACGGATTTCGCTTCCAGTAAATTCGAACTCGACCGAGGCGCCGGCACTACTGGCATAACGGGCGGTTCCTTCCTGAAAGACGTCATGATAGTCATCATTCCATACGCCTGTATACACCAGTTGGGCGTCCATTGCATCAACAGTAACCGTCGTCTCCGGCGGCGTTGGTTGATCTTGCTCTGGTAGATAAGAAATATAGTCCAAATTGATGTTCCAGGCGTTTTGTACAAGGCGAATGGTATGTTCTCCTTCCTCCAGTCCCGTACGCTCAAACATTAGCTGCCCAGTTGCTTCCTGGCCGTATAGGATTATGTTTTCCACTAACTCTCCGTCTAAATAGACATCTGCAGTGCCAAAATTGAAGCTCATCTCTGCATACAGGCGTACGGCTGTACCACGGAAAGTCAGTTCAGCATAAGCGCCGGCTTCGTCTGTGCGCATTGCGTTTCCCATGTAGAACTCGCTGTTGTGATACTCTTCCCAATTCCCAACATAAGTGATCCGATCCGAGAGCGCATCGACCTTTTCATAGATGGGTTCAAGGGTAGCAGCTTCATATGCAAAGCGGTCAATATCAATCACTCCGCTCTTGCACACAATTTTAATGGTATGCTCGGCAGCCGGAAGATCAAGCGCTTCAAAAAGACATACGCCTGCTTCTGCGGCCCCATTCGCATCAACTGTTGTTTTCAGTTCATCGTCCAAATAAACTTCTGCCGTGCCAAAATTGGTATCCCTCTGGCCATACCAGCGAATGGAAGTTCCAGTAAAGGAGAATACAACCGAAGCATCCGTACTGTTGGTATAACGTGCAGTCCCTTCGCTGAAAGATGCGTTATTGTCATCATGCCATGTCCCTGTGTAAATAAGAGCCTCGTCTCTGTCATCAACAGAGGTGAAACCATAATCAGGGTCAACAGGTTCTGGATCCGGTTCCGAAATTTCCACCGCTTTAACCAGTAGATAGTCGGAAAAACGTGTATTGAATACAGCGTTATCACCCATCAGGTTTGTTGCCACGACACGATCATTGACATAGTCAACAATCCTATACATTTTATTTGGATCTAGCCCCTTCAACTCAATATCTGGATAGCCAGTGGGGCTATATTTGCTCCCATCTTTGTAGAAGGCATAGTACATAACCCCGTCTTTCTCCACCACATAGGTTTCGTAAGGGTCAAAACCATAACTGTAAAGATCGCCAATAAACCGGCCTTTCTGCAACTGAACTGTATCCGCAATCCCAAGCCATTTTTCATATTCTTCCTTGGCAGTACCGCTAAGGTCACGTTTTTCAATGAGAACAGAGCCCGTACCGACGGCACTTGGATACCAGATGTTATTGTGGTCGGCTGTAACAGGGAAATAATCTCCCATCAGTGCCTTGTAGGCTTTCACGCGTCTCCTTGTTTGATCCACAGAAGTGGGGTCAGCCGTAGCAATCTGTGTCATATATGGTAAACTATAGTAGTCCTGGGGCGTACCGCAGTTGCACAACAAATTGAACACATTGGGGTCGTTGGCCACCATAGCCTCATAAGAGACGCGGTATATCTCGGATTGCTTTTCAGTGGATTCTTCTGGCGAGGCGTGGTTATGTGCAGGATTGTAGCATTCAGGCATACTCCACACATAATCTCCCTTGAAGCCATCGAACCCCCAATCATTCATTGCACGGTTTACAAAGTCAACTTGGCTTGCAATCGCACCATCCGCCATAGGGCAAAGTGCATATCCCAAGCTGGGATTGGTCCCACCACCAGGAGTAGGAAGCCTTGCAGGTCTTCCATCTGCATCCATAACGAAATATTCAGGGTGTTGCTGATAGAGTATACTATCGATCCCGCCGTCACAAGGTCTCCACCAAAGGAGTGCAGTCATACCATGCTCATGAATTGCATCTGTCAGCCGCAACGCATCGGAGGCTCCATTTGGAAACTTTTCTGGATTTAAGGCCCAGTCTCCTGCATTGGTATACCAACCATCATCCAAAGTGATCTGCTTGACTCCGGCTGCCTGAAGTTCATCCAATTTGCCGATTATTAAGTCGATCGTCCAGTTAAACCCCCAGCCCCAGCTTTCCCATCGGAGATCATAGCTGCTATCAGGAATATCCCCAGGTGCAGGCATAATCACGCCCAAGTGATCCATTGCATTTTTGTAACCTCTCAAGCCGTTATAATAGTCACCCGGATGGACTACAGCAAAGCTCTCACCAATTTCGATCACGCTTCCGGCGGCAATGACTTTGCCTGGCCACCCGATAGAAACTTGAGCTGAATCACTGGTTTCCTGAACCGGAGTATGTACCTCCCTCCTGGTTGCAGAAGCATCGCCAACGGTAATCCCTCCATCAGCAATGTAAATATCTGACACAGGAATACTTGCAGCCGTGTCATCCTGTTTATTCTCCCTACTGAACTTGCCAGAGTCGGTCAGGTCAATCTTTTGAAGCGTATCATAGTAGTGCATCGGCCCCTCACCGCCGCCGTTATAACTCCAGATACGATCTTCCGCACCATAAAGCTCATACACACTGCCAATGAACCAAGACACTTCCACATCAGAAGCTCCTGCCTCATAGGATGTTGCAGTATATACCACACCCTCCTCGATATCAGAGGTCTCCAGCACATAGGTACGAATTAGGCCCGTGCTCATGCTCTGAGAGGTAATGGTCATTCTCTGACCGCTGCCCATCACTCCGCTGGTGCTCTGCTCCACATCACATGAAATATGGCTGAAGTCCTGAACCTCCTGCCCTCCAACCACTGGCCCTCCCAATGGAGAAGGCTTGCTCATCTGGATGAGCCCAGATCCCTCTGTGCGGTACAGAGTGATTGTCTGCCCGTCCGCGTCATAAGTGACGCGGACGCCATTGCCGGCAATGGCATAATCACCTTCTGCAATCAGTCCTGCGTTGCCGGTGTCCGTTGCAGGCGCCGCCGCAAAAGAAGCGGTGGGCAAGAGCTGCAGACACAGCATCGTACTGAGCGTGAGTGATATGAACTTTTTACCACGCATTTCCGAGTCCTCCTTCTCTATAATCCTTTGTGTTGAAAGTCGCCTGCTAGAATCGCTTTATTCTCCCACATACGAAAAATAGTCGAAGTCAACCACCGGAGACACACAGACGATGCGGATGGTATGCTTCCCATAGGCCAGACCGTCCGCCTCAAATAGAAGCTGCTGAGCCGCCGCCGGCCCATACACATTTACCTCCCCTGCCAGAACGCCGTCCACGTATACCTCCGCAGCGCCGAAATTTACATCATTTTGACCATACCACCGAATGGCCGTCCCCACAAATGTGAACTCCACGGACGCGCCGATCTCGTTGGTATAACGGGCCGTCCCTTCATAAAAGCTTCCGTTGCTGTCGCTATTCCATGCACCCGTAAACACCAGGGAAGCATCCCGGTCATCCACCGGGACATATACGGGCGCAGGCTCGATTGGACCATACGCATACACATTGAGTTCGGCGGCAGTACCGAACCCACCTGCGCCGGCAATCGCCTTGAGCTCCAGGCCGACGGCTTCTACCGGTGCAAAGCTCACGGTTTTATCCTTGGCATCGAGCGCCCAGTCTGAGCCGGAGGCGACTAGGTCCTTGCTGCCGTCCTGGTGGATGGCGTATAGCTCATACTCCGAAATTATGCCATTTGTCCCGTTTTGACGTGGGGTATAGACGAAGCGGCCGACGGTATAGGGCTGGTCAAAGGAAACGGTGATACTCTGCGGCAGTTCATCTTTGGGAGCATAGTTGGTATGCCATATTGTGCGGACGTTTCCATCGAGGACATTGGAGGCGGGGCCCTCCGTCGTCCCGCCGTAGACGCTGGTGGCGGTTGCCGTCATATTGGACTGGGGAATCAGCGTGTACGGATTCTCCACCACTGCAATTTCAAGGTCGTCGGACAGGCCCTCCCGGGTCTCCGCCATGATGTGCGCGCTGAACCGACAGAAACGCCTGTAATGGTTCCAAACTCATCCACCGTCGCCACATCCGGATCACTGGAGGTATATTTCACGACCTGATCAGAGGTGTCCACAGGCGCGAAACTGGTTTCCAGCTTCATGACATCCCCTGTGGGAAGGGAAGTGGTCTCAGCACTCAGCATAAGGGAATTGCCGGAAACCAGGGCGGGCGTCGTGTAGCCGGGGTCATCCAGCAGCACGCGCATCATCTCAACAAAACTGTTTTCCGCATAGCCGATCCTCCAGATGCGGTCATCCTCACTTTTGGCCTGAATGGTCAGATTCCCGGAGGAATCCGCGACCATCTTGTTATTGGTGTCCTTCTGCAGGGCACTGTACCAGACGCGCATGGTACCATCTCCGGCGGAACTGCCTGGCTCATAGTAAAAACTGGAGCGATAGATCTGGAAATCATCCCAACTGCCGTCTGGCCCGGGGGACAGCAGGGGCTTGGTGCCCACCTGCTCCCAGTTGACTCCATCCTTTGATGTGGTCAGGTGCAGGACAGAGCCATCCGGATTTCGGCCGGCAAAGCACTGGGAGATACAAACAAACTCCTTCAAATCTGGAACATACTGGACATCCTGATGCCAGGGGGCCAACTGCTGCCCATTCTCGTCAAGCCCCAGGAAGCCGTTGACGCGGACTGGCTCACCCCAGGTGATCCCGTCGTCCGAATAACGCATTTCCACGAAGTTCGCCTGACCATTCTGATACCCCACGTCGCCGGTATTGTTGGCCCACAGGATGAACACATCCCGGAAGTCATCGTAGACAATAGTGGGAGAGAGCATATCGTAGCGGTCTGGAGAAGCAATGGCGGTAATGAAGTCATCCTCTCCATCCGCAACCTGACGCTCCGCGTCGGAGGTGGGCTTCGACCATACGCGGGTCATCTCATCATAAGTCACGGGGACGCCCCAATGTACGCCGTCATAGGAAATCCGCAGCCGGACTTCGGCCCCAACGCCTCCGCCCTGGTCATCCGCCCAGTTCCAATAGGCCATCATGGCATCGTATTCCGCGTTATAGACCATATCAGCGTCGCAGTTGTGGTAGCGGGTGCTGGGCGGCTGCGGCTCAATGGGATTGGAAAGCCCCTCCGGTTCTACCCAATGCACTCCGTCGCTGGAGGCAACGATGGACGGGTTTTCGTAGATGGAGATCCGCATCACGTTGGGCGTATAAACGGCCCAATAGCGATAGCCGTTCCACGGTTCTTCCAGGACAACTACGTCCGGGTGAGTCACCTGGTCATCGGCATGCGCACTGTCGCTGTAATAGGCGGGAAAATCCTGATATCCGGGGGCCTTGTTCAATGCGGACTCGCTGGAGTCTGCCGCAAGCGCCGCGGTTGGAAATAACTGGGCCGTCACGAGTAGGCCCGTTAGAAGCGAAACAGCTTTCCTTCGATTTCTCATATCCCTTCTATTCCTCCTTTGTAGTCCGTCCTTATCCTGTTAACGACGCCTGCTCCGGCAGTTTCATATTTGGAGCTATCCTCTCCCCTCTGTTTTCAAATCGTTTCTCTCAGACAAGGCAAACGATCCTTGTAAGAAAAATTTACAGGGATATGTAGGCGTCCAGGCCCTTGGGCTGGTCGGGGTTTCCGCCTAGGGCAATTGCTTTCAGCAGAGCTGTCATTTGCGCGACATAGATGAACAGAATACCCCATGCGGCGAACTCGCCGACTTCCGGAATCTGAATATGGGCTGCCGCGTCGTACCTATTTTCTGTGCAGTGGGAAATCGTGACCACAGGGCCGCCGCGCTGAATCACATCTTTCATCATAGCGCTTTGGAGCTTTTCTTCACCGGGCCGCAGCAACGCGAGAGTCAGAGTCCGTTTTCCACTGACCACGATAGGCCCGTGACGGTAATCCAGCAGATGGAAATAGCGGCCTGTCAGCATGGAGATCTCGGTAAAGGCGAGGGCGCCCTCCTCCGCGATGCCGCAAATGGGGCCGTCCGCCAGCACCACCACATTGTCCCAATCAAGGTTTGCGATCTCGGCCAGCACCGGCCGGTACTTCAGCTGAAACGAGGTGCTCTCCCGCATGGCTGCCAGGACACTCTCTCGGAGGCGGTCATCCCTTGCGTATTCCGCCGCCAGAAGCAGTGTGGAGGCATACAGGTTCGTGACAGTTCGGGTCTGGCAGACACTGTCATCATGGCACCAGTTCAGCGTCAGGTTCAGGTCGCACAAGGGCATCAGATCATTCCCATCCTCCGTTGTGATGGACACCGCTGGACATCCGTGAGCCTCTTTGATGTGCTTCAGGGCCCATACCATTTCAGAGGTCTTTCCGGACCGTGAAAGCAGGAGCACGATGCTGCCCTTCACCGTCTCATACCAGAACAGAGGGTCCACAATGTAGTCGCCGGCGGCGATCGCATTTGCGCTGGTTCCCGGGAGCGACGCAAACAGAGATGCTGTGCTCTTCGCCAGCATATAGCTGGAGCCGCAGCCCAAAATGGTAAACTTCTTTTGCTGGTTTTCCTGGAAGAACTGCTCCAGATTTTTTTTGTTCTTCTCAAAGTATTGGCAGGTGTAGTTCAGGGACAGCGGGGTATCCAGAATCTCAGCTTCGGTCAAAAACATAACATCATTCTCCTTCGGACATTTAACTGGGTGATAAAGGGAACCGTTCCATGGCCAACATGAGCGCGCCCTCGGTCGCGGAGTATTTGGGTTCACAAAGTATGCAGTTCAGCTCTTCGGCCTTTTTACGGAGAGGGGCCAGGATGAATTCTCCGGCATGGAAGATACCGCCGGAGTAGGAAACGCTGATTGGCTCGGCGGAGAAACGAAGTTTTGTCTTGAGCGTGCGAATCATGAGCGCCAACTCAAGCGCAGCCGTTTCATACAGCGCGGCAGCGGCTGTGTCGCCAGCCCGGGCGGCCTGTAGGACGTACCGCTGGAACCCCGCGACTTTTCCCGATAGGGGCAAAGTCCCGGACAATCCGATCAATAAACTGGTAGTCCTCCGTCAGGCCAAACTCCCCGTGGACTAGATCATAGAGCGGACCCCTCGGCAACCGGCCATCGGCCTCTTTGGAAAACAGACTCATTCCCTGCCGACCAATCCAGTAGCAGGAGCCCTCATCCCCAAAAAACTCCACCCACCCCCCGCAGCGGGCAAATTCTTTGTCACACCCGCGTCCAAATGCGATAGAACCTGTGCCGGAAACAATATGGATTCCCTCCCCACAGGCGAGGGATCCAGCCCAGCCAACTTCACCGTCATTCACAACATACACTGGGACTGGAGTCAGAGCATCCGTCAGCAGGCGAACGATCTCCCGGTCATTTGCTGGGTTTTCGCCATAACAGGGCATACCCACGCAACACCCGGCACAATCCTGTGGGCTTACCCCGCCCCCGGAGAGGGCCTCCCGTACCACCTTCGTGATCAGGGCAACGGATTCCGGAATACCGATGGACTGATAGGAACAGGTCGGGTAGGTCATGGTTTGGATCGGAACACTGTCAGCGGTGGAGATCGCGACGGCGGTTTTTGTGCCTCCGCCGTCTACCCCGACATACCATTGCTTCATATTGGCTCCTCCATGTGGTACTTTTAACTGTAATAACGCGTGCGGATCGGCTACTTCTGTATATACTGTATAGTTTTTTGCTAATTTTGTCTATGGTTTTGGGTAAAATAGGCCAACTACCCTCAGTTGTATGCATTTTGAATCGATACAACTGACCTGAGTTGTATCTCTTTTTTTAACAGGGAAATATTTCCTTGTAAATTCACTCCCCATATGATAAAATAATTGGCAAAATAGTAATAGTCTCTAAAAATACTTGTAAGGATCTATGGGGCGATTGGCTATCTGAAGTGACGTGAAGCAGCGGCAAGCGGGGGGTGCGGTATGGCTCAAAGGCCGGTCTATATAGACGTTTACACGGAGATGCTTCGTGATATACAGACGGGGCTCTATCCGGAAAATTCACTGTTCCCCCCCGAAGAAAAGTTGTGCCGGAAGTATAACGCAAGCCGTAGCACTCTCCGGCGTGCACTCAACATGCTGAAAGAAACCGGTGTACTTTACTCGGTCCAGGGTAATGGAACCTATATTAAGCCGTTCGTATTTACCCAGCCCCTATCTGATTTCTACTCGTTTACTGATACGCTTAAAAGCAGCAATATTCTAATTCAGAATTCTGTCATTCACTATGATCTGGTCAAAGCCGATAAGTCTTTGGCGATTGAAACCGGGTATCAGGAGGGAACGGTGTTCCATAAACTGCTCCGGCTCCGCTCGGCCAGGACGTATCCTCTGATGCTGGAAACCACCTTTCTCCCCCAAAGCCGTTTCTTGACGCTGGACACGGAGGCGCTCTCCTGCGGCTCTCTATATGAGTTTTTGCGAGAACAGTATAACTTCCATGCAGATCGGGCCACGGAAAAATTCCGGCCTGTTATGCCGCGCTCAGAAGAAAGAACGCTGTTGCATATCTCATCCAATGTTCCGTGTACTCTTTTGGAGCGATACAGCTATGAGGGCAATGTCCTGATTGAATATACAAAATCCATTGTCCGCGGCGATAAATATGCGTTTCGGATTGAGTTGGCAAACAACTCGGTGATTCCTCTCCCGGAACAAAGGGAGCGCTGAGTACATATTGCATTCCAGTTATCTTTATCCTCACAGTTTTTTGATATTTGTGTTGAGATGGAAAACCAGCCATATGAGTCTGTAGAGGGGAGGACGTGCTGTCCTCCGCATCCAGCCACCGGCGGCAAGGGCCGGGGCCGACCATAGTTCCGCCTATGCTCGGCCGGTATAAAATAAAGCTGCGCCCCATGCCATTCCATTTTCGGACGGCATAGGGCGTGTTTTTTTGTGCGGGAATCACTTTTTGTCGGATAACTTCTAAATTAAATCCAGGAGGTTGGTTTTTCTGCTGGCTTATGCGGCGCAGTCAGAGCACGGTGCGTAGATACTTTTTAAAGAGACGGTCAACGGCCACGAAAGCTGAAAGATACAGGAGACTTTGGACATGGCCGGTGAGCTCCGCTGCAAGGCCATCCGTTATAAGACTGCCCTGCCTTTGATCCAGGGGGGCTCAGCCACAGCCGGGCCGATGTGCGCCGAACGGTGTCCGAGGGACTACGTGTGTGAACCAGTCGTCCCTAATTTCAAGGCACATCCCGTAGTGGGCCACAAAGAGAACGGTGAGTCCATCTTCCGCTATATCTATACTGATATCCAGAAGGAACTGACAGTTAAGCTCCGGCAGAGTATTGAGGTGTATCAGAGTGTCGAGCTGACTGAGGAGAGTCGGATGGCACTGGGCCAGTGGCTGGAGCAATGGTTGAAAAACATAGCTCCTAACATTCGTCCCCTCTACCTTGAGACGATATGAAGGTACTGTGCGGAACCACATTGTCCCCTTTATGGGAGACAAGCCAATCACTCAGATAACCGGAAAAGACATTAAAAAGTTATATGATACGCTGGCTCGTCAGGGAAACCGAACCACAGGAGAGTGCTTGCCAGGAGTACTGTCCGTGGGATTCACTCCATGCTCCATGAAGCACTGGGGGAGGCAAAACAAATTTTAACGGATGAGCAGTTGGAACGATTTGTGGAGATTATCCGGGAGGATGCCGTCTGGTATGACTTCTTCTATACAGAACTGACAACCGGACTGCGGCGAGGTGAGATCTGCGGCCTCCAGTGGAGGGACTTTGATGCAGATGATGGAAGGCTCAAGATTTGCCGCGCTGTACATGAGGAGCGTGGCGGAAAACTGACTACTTGGGATACCAAGACATCAGCTGGTGCCAGAACGATCACCCTGCCGCCCAGTACTGTAGAATTGCTCCGGGAGAGGAAAAAGTCCGCTCTGACGGAATGGATCTTCCCCCATCCGTGGAAACCAGAACAGCCTACCCACCCGAGTACTGCCTATGATCGGCTGAAAGCCCTGTTAAAACGGGCGGAGCTGCCTGATATCCGGTTTCATGGTCTGCACCACACTTTTGCCACCCATGCGTTGGCATCTGGTGTAGATGTAAAGACTCTGTCTGGAATCCTGGGACATACCAGGTCGGCGTTCACCCAAGACACCTACCCACACCACTACGGATATACAAAAGCGGGCGGCTGAGATCGTAGAGGAATTTCTTAAAAATATCTTTGAAGAGGAGTTGAAGCCATGGGAAGAAAGCGAAAAACGGCGAAGGCACCGCCCAGCTGAGAAAGGACGGCCTTCCCAAGACGAAAAATGTGCTGGCCAAGACCAAAGGTGAGTGCGTGGATAAATTGAAAACACTGAAAGACACCATTGCACCTGCAAATCCGGCCAAGGTTCGGGCAGATATGCCATTTGGGGAAGTGTCTGAACTATTGGTACGAAACCTACAGCAAACCATAAATCCGGCCCAGAACCCATCGAACCTACGAAGGGTATCTCCGGCTATACATCAAACCAAGGCTAGGCGATATTCCACTGAACAAACTAACAGAAAATGATAAGCAGCAAATTTGTGTGTGGATGAAGCCAGATGAGTATGCCAATGGAAAAGGTATTGCTGACAGCCAGATTCGATGTTGCCGCAGTCTATGCCGGCAGGCACTGGAGAAAGCAGCTGAGGAGCATTTGATCCTCTGCAACCCGGCCATTGGATGCAAGTGTCCGCCTGCAAAACGAGAAGAGATGAAAATTCCCTCAGGGGAAACTATGCAGAGAGTACTCATCCAGGCCAAAGAGGAAAATTACTATGAACTCTTCCCTCTGGAGTTTGCCACTGGCCTGCGACTGAGGGAACTGGCCGCCCTTCAGTGGGACGATTTGAACTTAACGACTGGAGAGCTGCGGATCGACAAGCAAGCTAGCATTGTCGGATCAGAGGTAGTCATCTGTGAACCCAAAACAAAAGCGGCGGTTCGTACCATGATCCTGCCGCCATCCGTCAGGCGAGTGCTGGCAGAGTATAAGACCAAGGTGGATTCACGATGGATGTTTCCATCCCCAAAGAAAGAAGACTTGCCCATGCGTCCATCCTCGCCCCATAAGCGCCTGCACAGAATTTTGGATTATGCGGGATGTGAACGGGTGAGATTTCATGGTCCGTGCCATACTTTTGCAACCAACGCCTAGGCCTACGGAATGGACATCAAGACCCTGCCGACAATTTTGTGTTATGTATCCAGCGCTACTACCCTGAACACATATTCCCACATAACCGACGAGATGCAGCAATTGGCGGCGGAAAAGATTGACCGTGATACCGCGAAAGCAGAGGTCAAACAACCAGAAGAGCGGAGAGAACATTCCATGACAAACTTCCAAGCAAGGAAACGATGGAGTCGCAAAGCAAGCTGAAATGTTGCAAAACCGGCCCGCCGATGGAAGGTGCCCATCCGGCGGGCTGATTTTTTCTGTCTATGGGCAAATTTGTGGTCAAGAAATATTCTCAGAAAATATAAGAGAAGATTTATGCTGAAAATGCGACTGTTTGAGAGATAGCGGCAACTTCCAACGAGATTAGTTGGGAGGCGCTAAACAGTATTGGCACAAACAAAAAAGACGGGCACTCCTGAAAGGGGTACCCGTCAAGTAGTTAAAGCAGAAATCCGTCTGTGGTATTTCTGTGGTCAAACGAGAAAACGCCGCAGTTTTCACTGCGGCGTTTTCTATGAATGAAATGTGTGGACAAAAAAGATGCACACTTTCAAAAGCTTTGCAACGAAACAGAATAAGCATTTTGGAAGCGTTTCAGTCTAATAACTTCTGCAACGGCTTTTATTGCCTTACTCCAAAAGACGAATTTCATCATCTTCAAACCAATTATTTTTCATGGCAGTTGCTTTCACTGCTTCGCAGTCATATGTATAAGCAATTATAGCCAAACTTTTTTGTGCGCGAGTACAAGCAACATAAAACAGACGGGTTGTCCTTGTTATACTATTGTCTTTACCCTCTCTTTCATTCTTGATATCAGTTTCTGTTTTTAGTTTGACGCCAAAAAGTTTTTCATAACTAAAAAGAAATCCTTTTGCTTCTGCGTCATCTATAATAACCATAACTCTTGGGAATTCCAAGCCTTTAACACCCTGATGTGTTGCAAACCTCGTATTATCAGAGACATATGCAAAATATTTTTCTAAAGTGGTAAATGGGACAGATAGAGCCTTTCTTAAAGCCGTTATCCTTATAGATTCGTCTGCGGCAGGAGATGACAATATGTTATCTACACGTTCATCCAGTTTAAATAGCCCTGTGTCTTGAATTGAGCGGAGGACATCCAAGCAAGTTGGAATAGCATCATCTTTCCATAGTTCCATCAATTTATCTACAGCACTTTCGACTTGCTGCAGTGCTTTTGTTTGATCGTCAAGAGAAATCCATTTCTTGCTTTCCATTAAAGGAGAATACTCTTTGACTATTTTTAGTACTTCAAAGTCATTATTGCCTTTATAGGCCTGAACAAGCGGAGATATAACTTTTGACAGAAAAGAAAGTTCTGAAATTGACCCATCTCGCAAAGATGTGTTAAATACAGGAACCTCATTAAGTGGTAAATACAGTTCTAAAAAGCCAAAGCGACTAGCAGCCATATGGTGTTCTAGTATGAGACTTTTATATTGTTTACTGTCACGCCACTCACCATCACCAGTTTCTTCAGACATGATTTCCGCAACTCGCTGCTCCGTCACTTCTTTATTAGCATCTGAAGAAACGATAAACAACCTTACATTTCCCACCTCTGCGTCTGACCGAGGGCGTTGTTGTTGAGTATCGACTGTAAACCTTATGGCATTTGCCAAAGTAACTATTCGAGATGCACTGCGATGGTTCATGATTTTTTGGGGCTTTACCCAGTCATCAGGGATACACTGAGAAAGGTTTTCTTTGCCATCTTGATAGATTCGTTGCATTGTATCCCCAAACATGCCAACTATGAACTTTCCTTTGTGCCTTTCGCATACGGTAAAAATGGCATCTACCAGTTCTTTTTTTGTATCTTGGCTTTCATCAATGAGGAGAATAGGATATTGGGAAATCAAAATGTTCTGCATAGTATCTTCTGCACAGATAAATTTCGACCCCATTTTTACTACTTCACTATGGTTGAGAGAATCATATCCTACATTATCTCCATTTGGATTATAGGTAAACCTTCTTACCGTATTGATTTTAGCTAGTCGCTCTTGCTTTTTTCGTATATCCTCTGCTCGTTTTTCTGAAGTTTTTCCCGCTTTGCTTTTTCTTTGCTTTTCTTCAAGTTCTGCGATTTCAAGGTTTATCGAATTGATTACCCACGCTTTGATATCTGACTGATAGTTTTTAATAAGCTCCCACAAGAAACTATGTATAGTTGAGACTGAGAAAATCGACTTGTAATGTAATCGCCTGGATATTTCATCGCAAGCTGCATTGGTGTAAGTAATTACGGCTATCTGTTTTCTATTCGTTAGAAGCCAGTCACCTAGTGTTTCATCCAAGAAAGTTAAGGTTTTTATTAAGCTTCGAGTTTTCCCTGACCCAGCTCCCGCAAAAACAAAGAAACATTTTGGATCTTCTTTTAAAAAGCATCTCTGAATTTCTTCATCTACATGGTCATCTACATGATCATCTAATAATTCTTCGGTTACCTCTTTTATTTTATCCATCGTTAATCCTCCGGATGTAAATAGTCCTGTAGCCACATTAAACCTTGGTTAATATATGGTGGAACCGAAAGCTCGTCTGGACTAATTTCAAAAATTACGTCTAATGCGAATTCTGCCTTCTGCTCTGATTTTCCTGCACGCAGCATTTTATAAATTTTTTCATGGATCATTTCGAATGTGTCATTAGAGTTAAGTAAATCATGCGTTTGTTCAACCAAGTTCCCAGAATCAGTGACTTTTATCTTCTTGAAAAGATCATAATTTGTATATATAAGACAATCTTCAAAAGTTCCAGGTATGGCCTCTTTTTCTTCTCCTTCAAAGTCCACTTTTACAGGAGTTTGATAGGCTAAACGAATAGAAAATCGATACGGAGAAGCAAAAGAAAATTCCTTTTTATCTTCTGAATAATCTACCAACTTGTCGATGTCTTTTTCTTTCATCAGCCACTTTGCAATAGCGTAGTTTCCACTGATTTGGCCTTCTCCTCTCTTGGGAACTACAGATTTGTGATAACCTTCTTTTTCTGCTGGATCTAAATCTGTAATAACCAATGTTGGGAGGCATAACTTTTCAATCAGAGGACTTAACCGGTGAGCATGACGTCCATTAACCCCAAGAATTGTAATATACCGCTGATATAGTTCTGGAAACTTTGAGCGTATAAAATGTGGTAATAGCATACTTTCGGCTACACCTTCGACCAGAATTGCTGCATCAGCAAAAAACAAATCACAATGGGTTGATTGCAGATAACGTGTAACAAATTTGTTGGTCTGATCTGAATCCCCAAATACATCAGATAAGTTAATTACTTTGGATGTCGCTACTGCGCATTCAGTCCCTTCTGGTAGCCGTTTGAAATATCTTAAATTTCCAAAAGTAGTTTCTATAGCAATATGGCTCGAATGGGTGCTGATCACCAATTGCGTTGTAAAATTCAAGTTTTGCTTGAGAAATTTATGGTTAGTTAAAACTTTATATGCTTGGCGTATAAAACTTGCTGCACTTGAATATGGAGGTGAGCTTCTGGTTCCTCTACCAGCACCAAATGCATCGGCTCAATTACGGTATTAGTATCTTTAGCTTTTCCTTCACGCATCCAGTCATCTCTAAAACCCATCAAATCAAAAACCATTGAAATAAGGTTTTGATAACCCAACCCATTATACTTTTCTGGTAGTTTCAAAGTATTGTCGGTTTTACTGAGCGCATATTGTACGGCTGAATCGTGTTTTAATGTTTCGCTAGTCATAACTTTAGTTGTTATTGTAAGTTTGGGATCACTAATACCCGGATAACCCAACCCTTCTAATTCTTTTATTGCAGGAGCAAATTTTAATGCAAGTGTCTTATCAAAAACTTGGCGTGCGCCTTCAGTAGCTTCTAAAATATCTAAATCTTCTGGAGAAGGAGCCTTTTCTGGATCTAGATGTTTTTCATAATAATTGCGCATTTGGGCAGATAACTGTTTCCGAACCTTTTCTGTTCCTTCTGAACTGTCAGGATCTGCAAATCCGCGTTGTGCGTCAATCATGTCAACCCTTACGATGTCCTTTAGTGGGTTATCTGTTAAACATTCTGCCTCAAAGGATGTTGGTTGTACAGGGGCATCTTCGAAATGTGACGGATCAAGGATAAATGCCTTGATAGAAAAATATGTAGTCAATTTTCTATCAAGAAATTCACACAAGTCTTTTGGGAAGAGATTGAAAGAACTTTTTTCAACCCTTGCATGTTCTGTGGTGCGAGCTGAAGAGTACGCTTCTCGATACTCATTAAATAAATTAGAAACATCTTTTGGTAAGAGAGCTAACCGAACTCCCAATTTTCCTCCGCGCCATTTTAAGGTAGGAATTATGCTGGCAACATAATGCATTTCATTAGGAGCCACATCAAGCCAAATATCCATTTTAGGAACAATAGTATCCCAATCTAATAAATCAGCAGGCTGCTCGCAATCCGCTTCCACCCATTTAGTTCCTATTCTGTTTATATCAATACGTTTTGCAATGGTTATGTCATTAAAAACAAAACTGCGATTTGCTAAAAATTTTGCAAGAGCATCCATCGCTGAAGTTTTTCCGCTGTTATTTGCCCCCACAAACAGAGTTGTTTCTTTACTGATATCAATGTGACATCCAAATAGTTTTCGAAAATTCTGAATATCAATTCCTATTATTCGCATACTGTCTCTCCTTTGAAGTAGATGTTACTACAATATGGCATGATAAAATTTAGCAATAAAATCATTCAATCTACAAAAATCCCGTCTTTGCACTCCCTATCAAAAGAGACTATACTACCATCTTTATCTATCATCAATAATCGGTTGATGATTGTTATCTATCTGATATAGATCCAATTGTCCTTCATTTTGTACTTGTTTGTGTTCCAGAAAATTTTTTACATAGGTCTTTTGCAATATCACACTACCCGTATACTTCTCATTTTTCAAAATCTTTCGCAAGGTTTCCCTGCTCCATGTCTCCTTGCCTCTCGGAGAAGGAATCCCCATTTCTTTTAGGCGAGAGGATATCCTTGAGAGACTTTTACCCTCACCGGCCATCTCATAAATGAGCCGGACGATTTGCGCTTCCTTCTCATTGATTACGAGTCGGCCATCTTTGTTATGAGTGTATCCATAACAGATTCTCTGATAATACCTAGACTCTGGGTTCTCAAATGCTTTTCTCAGCCCCCATTTGATATCTTCGCTTTTGGAATAGCTTTCTTCCTGTGCTCTAGCGCAGACTACCGCCAGAAGAAACTCCGAACTTTCATAGAGGGAATGGATTCCCTCTATTTCAAAATAAATGTCGACCTTCCACCGTCGCAGCATCCGTATAGTTTCCAACGCATCTACAGTATTACGGGCAAAACGGTGTGCCGATTTTGTAAGGATCGTATCGATCTTTCCCCGCTGGCAAGCCGATATCATCGCATTAAATCTACGGCGTCCCTTCGCCTGTGTCCCGCTTCCAATGTCGGAATAAATACCGGCGAATGTCCAATGAGGAATTCGCTTAATCCATTCCTCATAGTATTGTTCCTGTGAGGACAAACTGGTCTGTTGCTCTAAGCTGTTCGTACTGACACGGCAGTATGCCGCCACCTTTAGCTGCGTGGGGACGAGATTATTTGGTGGTATTGTTCTGACGGACCACATGATTTTCCCCTTAAAGTTTACACTACATGAGAATGACTTTTTAGCCTGCTCCTATGGGCTTTTTCTTGTTGGACAATATCAAATAGTTCTCTGGAGATAATTGCCTCATGATGACCATTTATGACTGTCTGAGAAGTGTGATCGACCATCTTGACCTGCACGCCATTTTGCACCTTCGTTTTTCCTAAAATCACATCGCCCACATATTTCTCATTACTCAAAATCTTGCTAATTGTCTCTCGCGTCCACAACTCTTTGCCGGTGGGAGATTTCACCTTCATACGGGCCAGAGAAGCAGCGATTTTCCCTAGACTGTCTCCATCGGCAAATCGTTCAAAAATATGGAATACAATAATCGCCTCTGTGGGATAAGCTACCAACTTGCCTTCGGATGTTACTTTATATCCGTAACACAGTGGAGGCTTTTGCAGATTCCCCAGTTTGGAAACTTTTCGAAGCCCAGCTTTGATCTGCTCCTCTTTGTCGTATTCATCCTATCATGTTCCTTTCATAATTGCAATTTGAATAACAAAGACACAGCTCGAAGCTGTGTCCTAAACATCTATACTTCATATTTAAATGCAAGAGGGTTCGACTCACTTAAAATCCATTTTCCACTACTTTAAGAGAAAAGTTGACAAACCCTTGATATGCCGTTTTCTGGCTTTTGGGTTTGTCAACTTATCATGTCATGTGTTGACGAAAAAGATGCAGGTCTATCAAAACCGTCTGTAAGGCGGCATACCAAATCGCAACCCAGCGCAAGCGGCTGCGATTTGGAAAGAAGGAGCAAAATGAGCGCGCTCTGACTTTATAAAAATCGGAGCAAGCGATACAAAGCTTGCTCCGATGTGGAACATCACAACACTATAGATGCCTGATTATTTTTCTAACGCAAGCAAAATTATTGAGCGACTTACTTTATTCTAATTCTTGTGGTATAATCTGTAGATTCCATCGTTCGTATTTTTCATGGTAATCCAAAAGGGCAGTACGATATTCGTCATCTATGTGAACAATCTCGGATAGGTTCCCAATATATCCGTACCCTAATTTAGTGAACTCGGAAATGAATTTGCCCTAAATAGGACTCTCCGTTGTGAGTAAATTCTACCAGGGCAAAGGAGCGAATTACCTTTTGCACAACAGCATTCACTACATCACCAGTTTCAGGTTGCTCACCACGAGTTAATCCAAAATTTAAACGAGCGCCCAGCGACAATGCTCCATGCAAAGCATAGTGGACAAAAAGCCTCCACTCATCTGCAAGAATTACGCGCTCATCGCCTTTGTGCTGCCAACGATAGATTTTTGAGATGGGCATAAAATTGCCAAGAAAGCCAAGTCGATAGAAATCCTCAATAACCTGATTAAAATGGGTATCTATAACAGTTCCTGCATAATATGTGGAAATTCTTTTCTTTAGTTGGGATACTGAAAATGCTGTCTTATACCCATGAAACAATTGATTATCGTTTCTATTTCAGTAGGATCATATAAGGCCCGTAATTCTTCTTTGATTTCAGATAAGCTTTCCTCAGAGTAAGCTTTGCTAAGACTATTAAACACCGCCTGTGAAAAGACCTTGCTGTTATTCTGAAGTGCGTTTTTTGCAGTAGACAGCAAACGAACCATATCTCTAGGTTTACACCAACTATTATTCAAGATGTAATTGGCTGGCTCAATTCCGTGTATTTTTTCAGGAAACCACCGATTATAAATTTCTTTATAATTACATTCTTCAAATCCCTCACAGACGGCTATCCGCTTTAATACAATCTGAATAATAGGATGCATATATGAACTCGTATTCGCATAAATCCAGTTCAATGGGACAGAAAAACCTGATGTGGCTTTGTTGATCTCCTTCGTTACAATAAATCGTGAGATAGCATTTATTATTTCGCTACGAACAGAACAAATGATCTTTGTTTTGCCTGCATGTGATTTTGCAAATATTGTATTAAAACGTTTAACTGTAAATATGAGATCCCTGATAAGTGCTAAGTCTCTCTCAAAAATCTGTCTATTGCCGTAATATGCTTCCAATTCATCAATAAAGATATAATAAGGGATATCTGTTCTATTTACTTTTGCAAGAGCCGCTTCGGCTTCATCAATAAGTAACATAAAACTCTGATACGGAGCACCTTTATTGTTGCCCAAATCAACCTCAACTTCTGGAGACAATTCGGTTAAAGTGGCCGGATCCTTATATGGAACAGCAATCTTTATTTTGCTCGGAATTATGCTCTTCTTTTTGTTTAAAGGCGCCTTGATCTGATTAACTTTTCTTTCAAATTCACCCCAGAATTCATCATCAACAAATAGATTTCGATGATTATCCTCATTATCTGAAACAATACGCTTAAAAATTAACCATCGCCAAATATATTCAAATTCTCTAATATTTAACAAAGCTCCGGGTTCTACTGAAATTGATGATAAAAACCGATTGGATATTGCTTGTAATTCGTCACGCTTAGCATCGGTAAACTCTTCTTTGAAAAAAATAAACGATGTGCAGGTAATAGGATCTTCGTCCTTCAACTTGTTGTCCAAATAAAATAGGAGAGCGGTTTTTCCAGTCCCTTTAAATCCTGTAATAAAGCAATTATTTCCATATAATAGAGAATCGAGTTGAAAATGGTCTGCAACAACAAAAGTCTTGATAAACTCCTCCAACCCCTCAAAGTTTATTTCGTCTTTTGCATCCGGTTTTCCAGTGTATAAATCTCTAATCTTTATCTCACTCATACATGTTACTCCTATTAACAGAATCAGCTACAGTAAATGCTTAATCTGAGTGTTTTCGACTAAACTACGACCAAACATAGTCCCAATAAGAGTATACGATAACCTCCTGCAAAAAACAATGCTTAAGATATTTTCAAATTTTAGTTTCTAAAAGGAAACAGGTGATGGACATCACACGTTTCCTTCTACTTCAGCCGTATAATCTGCTCGTATAGCAGCACACATTTTTTCCGAACGATCTCGTTCCTGTGGTAGTGTCCGAAGAAGTGATACTTGAACTGGCACCGCTGGCCGATCTCCTCCAGAAAGTCTGTGAGGGCATCTGGCTTGGACAGCGGCCCCAGGAGATCGTTCTGGATGCTGGTGGGACCGCAGTGGGTGAGGAGGTAGTCCACCGTCCACCCGGCCCGGTCGAGGTTGGCCCTGGCCTCGGCATACTCCGACTCGCTGGGCAGCTCCTCCCGCCACCAGGAGCGGTGGTTGACCCGGAAGGCCGCGCCCTGGGCGTTGAGCCACTGGAACCGCCACAGGAAGTCCGGCGCGTCCGGCTCCAGAACGCCGTCCTGGATGTCGTGGCTGCTGGCACCGCCCATAGTGAAGAATGTCCTGCCCCCCAGGTCGAACACCTGCCCACGCTCCAGCATCAGCACCGAGGGGCGGATCGTTCGCACCCTGCCGCCGTGCCACTCCGCCTGGGGGTAGGCAGCCAAGGCGTCATAGTTTTCATGGTTGCCGGACACGAAGGCCGTGGTGAATGGCCGGGAGTCCAGGAAGTTCAGGCCTGCGTCATCCCGGCTGTCGCCGTACCACACGCCGCCGAAGTCCCCGGCGACCAGGATGACATCTTCTTTGTCAGTCTCTCTTGCTCATAAAGCTCTCAGGCCGAAACGGCTAAAGTCTCCGTGGGTATCTCCTGTGATGTAAAGTTCCATTCTATTTGTCTCCTTTTCCTAATTATATCACAGTTTTTTCTCCAGTTCCGCCCCTGGATACCGAAAGCGGATTCGGATGGTCTCAGCGTCCACCACTGTGATCCGTTCCACTGCCATGCGTACTTGTTCATCGCTGTACTGCTGGTTGACCTCCAGTTTCGCCATCCACTCCCGCAGTTCCGCCATCCGAGATTTCTGGGCTGCATTGTGGGTCTGGCTTTGCTCCGCTGCCGCGATCTGTTCCTGAAGGGCCTGTTTTTCGTCCATCATTGCCTTGAGCTGAGCATTGAGGATCTCGTCATCCATGTGTTCCAGCACCTGATCCAGCAGTAGTGCTTGTTGGGCGGTGATGTCCTTCAGTTTCTGACGCAGGTCGATGAGACTGACTCCATCAATGGCATCGCCTCCCCAGGCCATTGCAGTGAATGTCAGCATATCCTCCTTCACTTCCGTTCCAGCCTGGGCAAACTCGTTGATGGCCTCCTGGATGGCCTGATGCAGTTTTTCTTCGTCCAGTGTGGGGGAGTTATGGCAGTATTTCGTTCCAAATTCCAGTCGGGAGATGCACCGCCAAACGATCCGCTTTTTTCCGTTCCTGGCCCAGGTCACCCGCTTATAGGGCGTTCCGCACTCCCCGCACACCAGCAGCTCGGAGAGGGCGTATTTGGCCGAGTATTTGCCCAGCTCCGTCTTGCCAGTTTTCTGCATCACCTTCCGCTTGCTGGCCCGTCGGGTCATCTCCTCCTGTACCCGGTAGAACAGCTCCCTGGGGATGATGGCGGGGTGGTTGTTCTCCACATAGCTCTGGCCCCGCTCTCCGTTGTTCTTCTTCACCCGTTTGCTGATGCAATCGGTGATAAAGGTTTTGCCCAGCATGGCGTCCCCAATGTAACGCTCGTTGGTGAGGATGTTGCGGATCACCTGATACGACCACCGCTGAACAGCCTGGGCAGTGGGGACACGGTCCGCCTCCAGCTCCTGCTGGATCTGGGACAGGCTACATCCATCCAGGTACCTCCGATAGATGCGCCGCACTGTCTCTGCCTCCTGCGGTTCGATCTCCGGCTTCCGTCTAGCCCTTTCCGGTAACCCAGCAGTTTCTTATACTGGAAGGGCACCTTACCTGCCTTTTTGCTCTCCTCTTTGCCCCAGATGATATTTTTGCTGAGGGACTCACTTTCTGCCTGGGCGAAACCGCTGAACAGGGTGATGAGGAACTCGCTGGACTCGGTGAGGGTATTGATGTTCTCTTTTTCAAAGATGACGCCGATGCCGTGGGCTTTCAGCATCCGCACTGTTTCCAGGCAGTCCACCGTGTTCCGGGCGAAGCGGGAGAGGGATTTGGTCAGGAAGGTGTCGATCTTGCTTGCAGGCGGCGATCATCTTATTGAAGTTTTCCCGCTTTTTCATGCTGGTCCCCGAAAGTCCCTTGTCAGCAAAGATGCCGGCCAGCTCCCAGTCTGGATTCTCCTCGATCTTCTGGGTGTAGTAGGCTTTCTGCGCCTCGTAGCTGGTGATCTGCTCCTCGCTGTCGGTGGATACCCGGCAGTAGGCCGCTACCCTCTGGTGCTTCTTTTTCCCCGGCTGCGGGGTGTCAGTATCCCTCTTGGCGGGGATGATCCGCACCCGCCGCTGTACAGTCTGCTCCATGTTCTGTCCTTTCCCGGTGGCCGGATGGGAATGCCGCCTCCACCGTACCTTCTTCCGATAAGTTGATATGAGAAACCGCCAGACGGATATGGTCCAAGCACACATCCAGCGGGCGGTCGATTTGTTCCGTTATGTCGGGGAAGCAGGCGTACCGCGCCGCGGCCCTGAGATCAGGGAGACGATCTCCTGTGGATCGTCCAGGTGCTCCACTTGATGGCGTTGGTGAGACGCACGACCTCCCGGAGGGCTGGTAGGATATCCGCTCTGGCCGCTCCTGTTCCGCCGTCTGGCGGGCGATCATCCAGCAGGACTTCGTCCCGCATGGTGATGACAGCGCCGCATTGGACACATTTCAGGTATAGGGTGTCGCTCTGGCGGTTCCGCCGCATCCGATGGAGGGCCGCGCCGCAGGCA